>Ga0315295_10000481_pt1 | contig 34787 bp, 44 predicted proteins | sample YL17G14_0_MG_FD_204453 | JGI IMG/M metagenome (GOLD analysis project Ga0315295, IMG submission 204453) | Sediment microbial communities from Yellowstone Lake, YNP, Wyoming, USA - YL17G14_0 | ecosystem: Environmental > Aquatic > Freshwater > Lake > Sediment | place: USA: Wyoming | collected...
AGAGACCCGATTCAAGACTTCACTTTTGAATCACAGACCGTGATGTACTTCTTGAACCCCGACGGAGGCGTGCAGAAGATGCCGTACACCGGCACTGCCTGGTCAACATCGCTGTCCACCGTTGACACGATAATATACGGCGCTCATTCCATCGCCGCCTTCCCCGAGGGCAAGGTGCTTGTCGGCGCTGCTACTGGATATCATGCCTCACTCTATGCAGTGTCCTACGCACTTAACTTCAACACCGACAACCCGTCGTTCACGGTGCAGAGCATGGCTGGCAGAACACCGTTCTACGGCGATGTCCATGTTGCCTTCGACATCAACTTCAGCGACACCAACATCTACTTCGCCAACGATGAGAACTACCTTCTCCTCGGCGGCTCTGTCTATCGCAACAACCCGCAGGCTCAAGTCAGGTGGAGTGACGCCGACATGCTGGATGCGGCTAATCATGCCGGGGGATGCTTTACCTACGGCGACCCGCAGACCGGTCTCGTGCTCGGCTTCACCGGACGCGCCTTGTACTCATCCTACTGGGAGCCTGTCCTCACAGCTGGTGTTGTCACTGATAACTTTAGTGGCGTCTACCGCACCATTGGACCGCTATCCGGTATGCCCAAGCCTGGCATCACCTGGGACAACCTGACGGTAGGTCTGGATAGGGCTCCGCTAAGTGTAGAGTTCACGCTTCAGCCCACCGCCCTCAAGGCCTGCGGCTGCTGCACGCTCGACACCGATACCACGCTGTACGCCATTGACGACGCGCCTTATGCAGCCGTCACTCACACTCTTCCATGGACCCATCCTCTTGGTGTAGTACCTGCGGTATCCCAACAGGGTATGCTCTGGGCATTCACCGACTGCATGGCTAAGAGAGGCCCGGCCCTCGTAACCGAGGACAAGACGCTCATCGGCTGCGACCCGGTCTCCGGCAGAGCCCAGGAAGTCAACCTTTGCTGGGAGCAGCTCTGCGTGGCTAACGCCTACGCCCTTGAGATCGCCAAGGATGCCGCCTTCACCATTAAGGTCTTGGTCACTCAGGGCGGTTGCGATCCCGATGATTTCCTCGTGCCAGCAGATTTACAAACACCGTGCGTTTACTTCCCGGCTGGCGGCGAAGCCTTCACACTGGGCTCGGCTATAGCTGCCTGGGGCAACCTCGAGTGTGGACACACCTATTACTGGCATATCCAGGTCCGCGAGTGCGCCACCACACAGGTTATCCGCAGCCCGTGGTCTGAGGTCAGGAGCTTCACCGTCAAGGCCGGCTTACCGGTAGTAAGCACGTACCTTGGCCTAACACTTCTGGCACCTAACAACGGCTGCCTGGGATGTCCCGTCCAGCCAGTCTCCTTCTCCTGGTCACCGTTCAAGGAGACCACGAAGTACAAGTTCCAGCTGGCTTCAGACGCGGGTATGACCCAGTTGGTCAAAGAGGCCGAAGTAGTCAACTCCACCGCCTACGAGTATGATGGCACTCTGGACTTCAGCACCAATTACTTCTGGCGCGTGATGTGCATGGAACCAGCGCCCAGCGACTGGTCTGCCACCTTCAGCTTCGTGACGGAGCCGAAACCTGCAGAAGCAGCAGCAGCACCAGTAGCTCCAACTCCACTGTGGGTTTGGGTTGTTATCGCTATCTTTGCTATCCTGGTGATACTGATCCTGATTCTCACCTTTATGACACACCGAAAATAAGCGTATCCGCTTGAGAGAAGTAAACTCAAGGATCAGGGCCGTTTAGCCATTACCATATATACTATTCCTCATATTGCTTTTTTCTTAATCCGCTGAATGCTGCCTAAAAGATTTAATTTTTCATTAGCAAGCAAGGCACTTAAGCGGAGATTAGTCGAATTCCTTGCTGAGAAACTATTAGTGAAACCGCGTTGAATTTTTCCCGAATTTTTTCTATAATTCTCTTGATTTGGCTCCTCGGTGATGAAAAAACTGCAGGTCGTTAGGGCTACAAAGCTGTAGTTTTAGCTTCAAATCGGGGAGATTTAACAAGCCACGTTTTCCTAAACCGCGTGTCGGGCGTTCGAATCGCCCCAGGGGTACTATAAACTAATTTTCCATAAGAAGCTTTAGGCACGTCATTCTCCTTCTTCTTTAATTATTAAAATTACAGACGCTTTGCGCCGTCCACCCATACAAAATATTAGTGCTGCACACTTTCGTGGAACTTGTCTAAAATGCGTTGAACTGCCTACTAGTTTCCTCTATAATGTCCACACAAACGGGCCAGCGAATTGACGCTCTGTCTGGAATTCTGGAGTTAGAGCCGCGGAGCAGAAGGGCACATCTATTTACTGTTTGTGATATAGGGGTGTAGCTCAGATGGTAGAGCAGCGGTCTCCAAATTCCTGGACAAGTGTACCGATGTGTGCCTTTACGTTCAAAATAGAACGATTGTGTTAATTGTCAAAACCCTGTTTTGAAGCTAAGATACCAACTGGTTATAACCCGTTATTTTTATTCCGTCGCCATTTTGTCGCCAACTTTGTCGCCAATTTTTGGCAACACGTTAATCGTAAGCACCGGTAGAAAAACGGTGAAGCGCCCAAGGTGACGCGTCCAGAGCCATTGAACGAAACGCTTAAAGGTGCAATCAGTCCACCCCACATGCGTGGGGGCGGGATGCTGGGAAGTATATTAGCAAAAAAGTTGGCTGAGCTGGTGAACAAAGCAGGCAAATGTGTGATAGTTCATATGATTTACCACCGTCCCACTAGGCTTGTCATCATCAGTGGCTTTCCAGATTATCTGAGTGGGGGGGGGCTCGCACTCAGATATGACAGAACTTGCTTTCACAACCTGAACAGGTATTGAAGCAGGCTAGCAAAAAGGCCTGCCAATAGGCCCGCCACAATTGCTAAGGAAATCCAGACTTTGGGCGTCGTGTGAAAGGCATAAAGGGTACGATATGGCTCCGGGCTACTTGAAGAAAGATTTGTGGGTATGACAAGTAACGTATCTCCCGTGTATCCAAGAAACTTGCCGCCTACGTTTAAACTAATGCTGTCACCAGTCTGTAGGGGTGGAACAACAACCTGCTCACCGGTAACTTGATCATTAGCAAATCTGATGAACCATGTAATGGTGGCACTTTGAGCGGGCGATCCTATTCTCGTTACCTCCAATAGAAACCTCGGCTTCTGAGCCTGCCAATAAGGCCAGAAGTCCCGTGTAAAGCGACGCCATCGAGATAGCGGTTTCGCTGCTAATTGGTATCCCTCCAAGTCTACTAGCTCTCCTCCGGCCATATTGACCTACTAACCTCCTCGCATAATCGTTTGATGCACCTGCAGCCCTTTTTGTGCCGTTTACTGCCCGTTTCTATAATTAGTTTTAGAGACCGCAACTATTCCTCTTGTCCATAGATGAGGATTTGTCTACTTCGCTTTCTTCTTACGCAAGCACCAAATTGCCAGTATCACCAAACCCACGACCACGATATCCACGACCCAGTACCATACTCCTCCCCACCCACATTGCCCAAAAAACCCTACCCCCACAAGGACCACCCCAATTAATACAAGTAACTTTTTCCAAATGTTCCCCTCTTTCAGTAAATCAGATATGGTCGGTGCAAGTATAAAAAGCCCACCCATTACCCCAATTCCCATTGCTATGCAAGAATCGCAATCCATTGCTTTACCTCCAGTTAGTATAGCGCCACAAGTAAAATCAGATACCGTCTGCACTGCTTCATCGTAACCTGTTGTCGGGCTCAATCATAGCTGGCACGCTTGTTCTGATTATACACCCAGCCAAAACAAAGCGAAATATCCAGCACAGAATCTATTCGTCGAAACCATCTCCGAAAGGTGCCGAGTTACACAGTAGTAGCTTCTTGGGACGGGATTTGGGTCATTGGTGGCGGAAGCAACAAAACGCCCTATTGTTGCTTAACTCCGTCTGTTTAATACTTTGAAGCCCCTATCTCTTCCATCTTACCTGTTACGATAAAAACCACCCGTTCGCATATATTGGTCACCCTGTCGGCACTACGCTCAAGGTTGTGAGCCACCCAGTTGAGCCGAGTAGCCCGGGTGATAGTCTTAGGATCCTCAAGCATAAAAGTAAGCAGTTCTCGAAAAACCTGATTGTAGAGATTATCTACTTCATCATCCCCGGCGATGATTTCTCTGGCTGCATCTGCATCTCGGCTAACGAGTGCCTCCAAACTCCGCCGTAACATGTCATTTGTCTTGTCCGCCATGCGAGGTATGTCAATTAGTGGTTTCAGAGGTGGTTCATCTCCTATCATCACTGCAATTTTAGCTATCCCTTCAGCATGGTCACCGATTCGCTCGAGTTCAGATGTTATGCTGTGCACACTCATGATAATGCGTAGGTCACTGGCCATTGGTTGCTGGGTAGCTATGAGTTGGATACACTTTTCCTCTATTTCAAATCTCTTTTCGTTTATCTTCTGGTCATCACCAATTATCTGATGTGCAAGAGCCAAGTCTCGGTTCTTGAGAGCCTCGATGGAGCGACTAATAGCCTTCTCTACCATACTGCCCATGGCCAGAATATCGTCCTGAATCTCCCGTAGTCGCTTATGGAAAGTTGTCCTTATTTCCATCAAAAAACCTCCTTGCGGCCATTAGCCAAATCGACCTGTAATGTAGTCCTCGGTCCGCTTGTCTTTAGGATTAGTGAAGAGCTGAGAGGTTGGGCCGTATTCAACCACTACCCCCGCTCTGTCTTGTTCCATCATCATAAATGCAGTCATATCTGATACCCGTGCCGCCTGCTGCATATTGTGGGTGACGATGACAATAGTGTAATCTTCAGCCAGATTTCTCATTAAATCCTCGATTTTCAGAGTGGCTACAGGGTCGAGCGCACTGCACGGTTCATCCATTAAGATAACCTCTGGCTCTACCGCTAATACCCGGGCAATGCATAACCTCTGTTGTTGTCCGCCAGAGAGAGCCAGAGCGGATTGCTCCAGCTTGTCATTAACCTCCTCCCACAGCGCGGCATGACGAAGGCTTTTTTCGACTATTTCTGCGAGCTCAAATCGGCTCTTACTGCCATGTCGCCTTGGCCCGAAAGCTACATTCTCAAATACCGACATAGGGAACGGATTGGGCTTCTGGAATACCATGCCTACCCTTCTCCTAAGCTCTACGACGTCGATTTTGGGGTTATAGATAGGTATGCCATCGAGCTTGACGTTCCCGCTCACTCTAGCCTGGGGAATAAGGTCATTCATGCGATTAAAGAGACGAAGTAGAGATGACTTGCCACAACCTGACGGACCGATTATAGCAGTAATAGCACAACTGGGTATATCTAACGCGACATTTCGTAATGCTTGGAAAGCTCCGTAATAGAGACTCACTCCCTCCGTTTTAAGCTTTGCAAATTTATCCTGAGTCACTTCCTTGTTGTTTGACGGTACAGTGTTCATGTTATTCATCAGTCTACTTCCTTTGTCGGGTCTTAATCCGGATAACAGCGGCTAGAACATCAAAGGATAACACAACGGCCAGCAAAACTAGGGCAATGCCCCAAATCGTACTCCTGGGCACACCAGGCACGTGAGCAGATACCGTGTAAAGATGATACGGCAATGCCATAAACTGGTCGAAAGGAGATTGTGGTAGCCCAGGAAGAAAAAAGGCGGCTCCAACTACTAATATTGGAGCCGTTTCCCCAGCAGCGCGGCTTATTGCTAAGACTGCCCCAGTAATTATTCCGGGGAGAGCTTGGGGCAAAACTATATGCCTTACCGTCTGCCATTTTGTAGCTCCGATGGCGAGACTACCCTCTCGATATTCCTTGGGTACGGCTAATATTGCCTCTCTCGATGTGGTAACGACCATCGCCATCGCTTGAGAGGCTAATGTAAGGCTGGCAGCAAGTAGAGACAAGCCAAAATGAAAAGTCAACACGAATACACCAAGCCCAAAAAGTCCGAAGACAATGCTGGGTACACCAGCCAAGTTCATAATCGCCATATTGATAAGTTTGGTGAGCCAGTTATCTTTGGCATATTCCGTTAGGTAAATAGCGGCAAGCACTCCAATCGGCAGTGCAAATATTAGAGTGCCCAGCATAAGGTAAAAAGTACCCACGATAGCTGGGAAAATACCTCCAGACTTACCTGCCTGCGAGGGGGAATGGGTTAGGAACTCCCAGTTTAAGGCGCTAGCGCCGTTAATAATAGTGTAAATGATGATGAATAAAACCGGAGTTAACGTGATAACGGTAGCCAGGGCTAGTAAAGCAAAGGCAGTGCGTTGTGATACTTCACGCGAAAGTCTGGCTTCAGTCCTCATGTGTAAGCTACCCCGCAAACTTTCTTTTCTGTCGCTCGAGCACTCTCTCTGCAACCAAATTAACTGCTAGAGTCATAATGAATAGAATCAAGCCAATAGCAAATAATGCCTGGTATTGCAGCCCGCCGCGAACGGCATTACCAATTCCCGAGGCAATAGCAGCAGTCATAGTCGTCATCGGGTCTGTGGGTGAAACTGGTACTGCCAGAGCTCCTCCAGCCACCATCAGTACGGTCATAGTTTCACCAATGGCACGTCCTACTCCCAGCATTATAGCGGCGGTGATACCAGAAAGGGCCGCTGGGATACACACATGCCTTATCGTCTCCCACTTAGTAACGCCCAGAGCATAAGAGGCCTCCTTGAACTCATTAGGAACAGCATGTAAGGCATCCTCAGAGACGCTTACGATTATGGGTAGACTCATCAGTGAGAGCATTATCGAGGCAGTAAGTCCACATAGGCCAGTGTTCAAGTGAAATATGCTTTGAACCAAGGGTGACAATAATATTAGCCCAATGAACCCCATCATTACCGATGGGATTCCGGCCAGTATCTCAATTATAGGCTTCACGGTTTCCCTCACCTTAGACGATGCCACTTCAGCCAAATAAGCTGCACAGCCAACACCAATAGGTACGGCTATAGCCGTCGCCAAGAGGGTAATCATTAGCGTAGCGACAAAAAAAGGCATTATGCCAAAGGTGGGCGGCTCGGAGATAGGGTACCACTTGGTGCCAAATAGAAACTCCCACGGAGGGGTGTAGCCAAATATCGGGAGCCCTTCTTTGAGCAGGATGGCAACGATTCCCAGTAGGACGACTATAGCAAGCAGACCTGACAGGAAAACCCAGCCTTCAATAAATCTTTCGCCCAATCGCAACCGCCGCCTAAGGCTCTTTTCAAGGCCTGCTCTGGCGGCGATTGGAGTTACTGTCTCCAGCACGGGAATTGGTTTTTCTGTCAATTTATTGCTTTATTGCTCCCAGCAAAGCCATCTACTTCTCTGTTCTAGCTATTTTTTCGCCAGTGGCACAAAACCCGCCTCGCTTACTTTTTGTTGCCCTTCTGGTGAGAGACAGTAATCGATGAAGGCTTTGATAGCGCCGGTAGGCATTCCATTGGTGTAGAACAGAAGAGGTCGGGAAATCGGATAGGTCCCATCCAAAGCTGTTTTCGCGCTCGGTAAGACGGCAGAGTCACTGGGTGTCTTCTTAATTGCCAGCGGCTTCACTGTCTTGTCAACGTAGGCCAACCCAGCATAGAATATGGCATTGGGGTTACTGGCAACCTGTGATACTCCTTCCTCCGTCGAGGGAAGCAAAAGCACCTTAGAACCGTATTCCAGTTTCTTGTCCTGAGTAGGCAGTCCAGCCATTTGCACCACATGCTCCTTGAAAAAGACATGTGTACCAGAGTTCGTATCCCGTCCCATGGCTACTATTGGTGCATCTTTACCTCCGAGTTCTTTCCAGTTGGTTATCTTGTTCGTGTAGATAGCTGAAATTTGAGCGATAGTAAGCTCGGATATTGAGTTTGCCGGGTTCACCACTACGGAAAGGGCGTCAGTAGCCACTTGAATCTCATAGGGATTAACACCCTTAGTTTTAGCTTGGTCTATCTCGCTAGATGTAATCGGCCGTGATGACTGGCAGATGTCCGTGGTACCATCAATCAGAGCAGCGATACCAACCCCGGAGCCCGGACCACTAACAGCTATGCGTACTTTTGGGCTTTCTTTCATGAATTCTTCAGCCCAAACAGAGCTTAAAGGTGTCACAGTATTTGACCCAATAATCTTGATAGAGCCTGAGAGTCCCGTGTCACTCCCAGTTCTCCCACTGCAACCAGCCAGTGTGATAACCAACCCGGCAGCGAATATAAGCGCTATCGAAAGCCAACGTTTTCTCAACCCATTCTTTGCGATCATCTGTTTACTCTCCTTCAATCTAAATTAGTTCTCTTCCTTGCTTCACCATCAAAAGAAAAACCTTAAACCTATTGCTTTATCCATCCACGAATAAGTGTAGCCGATGAAGGTTAAAGGCGGTTTAAGGCTTTGTTAAGGTTTTGTTAAATTTCCCACTTATTCCCGTTAAGGGGTCCCCTAAAGAGGAAGGCTGAAACTGAAGGTAGACCCTTTACCCTCTTCGCTCTGGGCCCAGATATTACCTCTGTGAGCCTGTACTGTGTGCTTGGCAATGGCCAGGCCGATCCCGGTTCCACTGTTGGACCGGGATTTATCTGCCTTGAAGAAACGCTCAAAAATATGGGGCAAATCTTCTTTTGAGATTCCAATTCCGGTATCGGACACCTTAGCGATTACCGATTCTCGGCTCTGTTCGGTAGAGATCACTACTTTTCCACCCGAAGGCGTGAACTTGATGGCGTTGTGGACGATGTTTAGCATTACTTGCTGAATTCTTTCTTTGTCAGCTTGGACGAAATGTAAGTCAGAAGATAGCTCCGTCAAGAGAGCCACTTTATGTCTTTCTGCCTGGGGAGATAAACGAGTGATGACTTCCTTTACGAGCAGATTGAGATTCACCGGTTCTAGCTTTAGCTTGACTCTGCCAGTCTCAATACGTGACAGCTCTGTCAATTCTGCTACTATCTGAGTCATCCCATCTACTTCAACATCAACTTTGTTCAAAAAATCCCTAGCGGCTTGCTTGTCATCAATGGCGCCATCCTGTAGTGTATCAACTATTGCTTTGATTGCGGCCAGGGGAGTTCTTAACTCGTGGGAGATATTGCCCACGAATTCCCGCCGCATTGTTTGTAGGCTACGCATTTCAGTGAGGTCTTGAAACAGGAGCAGCGCTCCTCTCGATTTACCCGCCAACAAGGGAACGGCAATAACCCTAAGGAAACGACCAGTTGAAGAGTCAAGCTGAGCAGTCTGCTCACGTGACGTCCTAAGGCATTTTTTTAGCACCTCGTAGATCTCATAGTCATGCACAACCTTTATCAAGGGTTGGCCTTTCGCTTTTGCCTCATTGAAATTGAATAGGCGCTCTGCTGCCGGATTGGCTAACACAATGCTTCCTTCGGGATCAGTCATGACTATGCCATCGGTGAGGCTTGAGAGCACATTCGCCAGCTTACTTCTTTCATCGTCAATCGTTGTCATCATTTTCTTTAGCATCAAGGACATTTCATTAAAGGTATGGCCAAGCCGCCCTATCTCATCGTTGGTCTGTATTTTAATTTGTTGGGCTAGCTTACCTGAGGCGATTCCTTCTGCAGCTTCCGTGATTTGCCTAACAGGTCGGGTTATCATTCTGGCAATGACCGCAGTGAGGATGATTACAAGCAGGGTGGCTATCGCCATTGCCCAAGCAATTGTCGTAGTGGCGCTATTCACTGCACTTTCCACTGCTGCCAACGAGAGCGCTACCCGAGCTACTCCCAAAACTGTTCCCTGACTTGCTACAGGCACGGCAACGTATAACATCGTCCGGCCGACAGTAGTACTGTAACGCGTGCTCTCCCCAACGCCAGAAGCCAGCGCATCTATTACTTCAGGGCGTGTAGAATGATTTTCCATAGTCAGAGGGTTCTCTTCGGTATCACCCAGGACTGTGCCGTCCTGGGCGATTATGGTTACTCTGGTGTCAATCTCTCTTCCCAAGGTCTTAGCTACGGCATCCAGACTATCGTGCCTACTAGCGTCCAAGAAACTAGGTAGGCTGGCATCAGCAACAAGCTTCGCTTCCATCACAAGATGAGAACGCAAGTGGTCAACTTGGGTATTTCTCACATAATCAATCATATAGAATCCCAGGATGCCCATGCTGAGCAGAACAAGCAGTGTAAAAGGGATTGTGATTTTCCAATAAATGCTACGCGACAACTTTTTACCCCTCAAGTTTGTAGCCGACACCTCTGACTGTCACCAGGTACTTGGGCTTCCCTGGATTATCCTCTATCTTCTCCCTGAGCCATCGCATATGGACGTCTACTGTACGAGTACCTCCAGTGTAATCGTAGCCCCATATCTTTTCCAATAGGTGGTCCCGACTAAAGACAAGCCCTTTGTTCTTAGTCAAAAACGCGAGCAGGTCAAACTCCTTTGGTGTAAGATCTAGTGTACAGCCTCTCTTAGTTGCTGTGTGACGTTTGATGTCAACTTCAATGTCACCAACCTTGAATAACGTTGTCCCAGCGGGCTTTGGTGCCTGCATTTCCACTCTCCGTAGCGTGGCACGTACTCGTGCAAGCAATTCTCTCATGCTAAAGGGCTTAGTCACGTAATCGTCAGCTCCCAAATCAAGCCCGACTACCTTGTCGATTTCATCCTCCCTCGCGGTGAGCATCAATATTGGTACGGTCATCTCCTTGCGTAGGATGCGGCATACTTCAAAGCCGCTCATTTTAGGCAGCATTATATCTAGGATGATTAAGTCCGGTTTGACTCTTCGTGCAGCTTCCAATGCCTCGACGCCATCAGCCGCAGTGACCACATTGTAGCCCTCTTTAGCAAGGTTGTATTCGAGAACACTGAGTAGGGTTTGGTCATCTTCAACTATGAGAACCCCAATATTTGGCATTTCTTTGTCCCCCACCAGTATAGAGCTAACGACCTAGCCTATCAACTGTTACAATGTGGAAACAAATCATGATTTTGTGATCTGGGTTGCACAATGCGTCATAAAGTATAGGGGCTAGGCTTGGGGTTCAGTAGTGGGCGTGGTAGCGGATGCGCTCCCCCCGACCTGGCTATACGCTGATCCACTTCTTGCAGAGCTGGCATTTCCAGGCTTTCTTTTGCTCGCCGGTGGCCTTATCCGCCCAGCGAACCAGCTCGACGCTGTCCGAAAGACCGCACTCCGGACAAACTGGAGCGTTGGCGATACCAGCACCTTTTGGCTTCGGCTCCGGCTTTGGTGCTGGAGCTGGGGGTGCTTCTTTTCTCGCAGCGACAGCCTGCTCCGCTCTGGCGATGTCGCGCTGAGCTGCGGTAGCTGGCTTGATGTCATTCGAGAACTGGGCGACGGCCTGCTGAATTTCCAGGTAAAGCTTCTCCTTGTTGTCGTCAAAGATGTTGACTTCAATCAAGGTCTCGCCCTTCTGTACTCTCACCTTGCCGTGATACCTGGTTTGTGGCATGTCTGACATGCTTCTACTCCTCTCATTTTTATTTCATTTAAGTGCTCGACTTCCACGCTGTTGACCTTCATGGCTTGAAGGATTTGGGGATAGGGCAAAGCATGGTACATTTCGACCGCGTCGTTTCGGCTTGGGGCTTTAACGACGATGTAGCCGTAGACTGTAATGCCTATTTCATATTGCATCCGACTTCTCTCCTCTTGATGATCAGGTTGCCGTTTTTATCCGGGGTGACTTCGACCACGTCGCCAGGGCGTAGGTTACCAAGCCTTTTTGCCCTCAACCTGATTTCCATGTAGGGGCCTTCCCTGAACTCGGGGTCCCGAAAGCATTGCTGGACGGTTATTTTCATAGGTCTCTGCATCACCTACCCCCTATCAGCATCGCTGGCAGCTCATTCCAGTTGACGATTGCGAAGGCAATCATTAACCAGATGAGGGCTATGAGTGAGAAAAGCACTACCCCAGCTCCTATGCTCTCAATCTTGTTCCACATTTTGATTACTCCTTTGTTTGGTGGCCGGCCTCTCACCCGGCCTTGTCCTCACTGTGCGATATCTGGCCATAGTCTCCTCATACTGAGCGTCTGAAACCTTCAACCTGCGCCTCTGCTGCTGCTTGTGCCGGTAATGACGCATTTCCCCACCAAGGCTCTTTCTTCTAGCGGGTAATAGGGAAACAAGAATCTCCAGTAACTCATTCAACATTGCTAAGTCTCTCTTTCTATATAGAGTCCTACGAGCTGCCAAGTATGGCGATTCTTCAACGCTGCCTCGTTTTCCTTTATCCAGAGCTCAAAGGCTCGACCTAACCTCTTGACCTCTGGCCATTCATCAAAGGCTTTGCGTAACTGCAAATAGCACTCCTGCCCAACGAGGTAGCGATTTCCGTTGATATCCTCCATGTGACGGAGACTTTTCGGTGCGGCTGAGCCACAAGCCTGACACCTTTGACCATTGGCGTCATGCGTAACGCCTGCTTCTACCTCATGGAAAAGCCGGCCACCGGCAAAGATGGCTAGCCTCTCCTCATAAGACGCCCTCTGAGGGCTTACTTTAACCTGGGCGGAGGGGATGACTACCGATTCCGTCCTTCCCGCTACACTTAGCTCTGTCATGCTCAACCTCTCCTTTCTTCCAGATTATGGCGCCACACACCCTGCACTGAGGTCTGAATGTAGGATACCCGGCACTCGGCCTGATTTTGCTCGGGTCAGTATTACGACAAATCGGACATATCAATTCCATGTCTCACCTGCTTGTCCACTTTCACAGAGGCCTTGCCAGTTGATTATCTGCTGCCTCTCTTCCTCTCGCTTCGTAGCTTCTAACTCAAGCACCTCTTCCTGGACTGCCAGCATGTAGCCGGCATTTACGCCTGACTGGTAGGCCTGAGCTGCAATCTTCTGGACTTCCTCGACCGGGTACAGAATTTGATGAGATAACATTTCACACTCTCCTTTCTCTAACAATAGGTATGACACCTGGGACACTTCGGGTCTTGGGCGTAGCCATAAGTCCCGATTTCTCCCAGGTAAAGCTCGTCATACGTTCCCACCCACCCGCACTGTTTGCAGACATGCAAATCGAATGGAGGGGCGATGGCTGACTCAATGAGCGGCTGCTGCTCTGGCGGCACTGGCTTACCATTGCGATGCCGGCGTGGTGTAGGCCACAAGTCCGGGCGGTCTAGAAACATGGCGCCCTGGTAGCGACGCAAATCTAGCGGCTTAGGCCGAACCTCTTCAAATAGAACTTCGCCTTCAATGAAATCAGCTTGTGAGTTCACGGCGTACCTCTCTTTCCATGCCTTTAGTAATTCTGCGTAAAGCCTGGAGGTTTAGCAGATACATTTCCCTGGCTTTCCCTGCCGGGCAATGGCAGACCCTCTCACAGATGCGGGGACAATATCTCTAACCACATAGACCTGTTAGCTTTGACATTTCAGCCCCTTCTTTTTCCATTTTATTTACCTGCCCACCGTTACCAAGAAAAGGTAGCAAGCAGCTCCCACGAAGCAAGGCGGAACGACAGCAGGAAACGTGCCTGCGTCCTCACCCCTCGCAGGCCCCCGTGCCGCGCCTTGCTGAAGTGGCGCAGGCTGAAAGCCATGACGGCTGCTTGCCTATATCCTATTCGTCAAGGTGGGCAGGACAAAGAAGCTGTAGGCTTCTTCCCTCACGGCACGCCTCTACTATAAAAGAACCGTAGGGAAAAGAAGCGTGCCCTGGCGGTTTAGTTGCAGCAGTAAACCGCCCCTACACAGGCTTTAGCCCCTGGCGCTGGAAGCGCCCCCCCCCTAACGGGGCACTGGCTTCGCCTGGGGTGGGGGTGCTGGATGGCCTGCATGCCCTGAGCGAGCCGAAGGGGACAACGCGCAGCTGCTCAACTTTACGGCGTTAGCCGATTATTAAAAGGCGTAGCGGTGCGAGGCGAAGGCGATGCAGCCGTTAAAGAGCAGGAGCTGACCGAGCAAAGCGAACCACGGCGGGAAGCTGCTGCTCAGGGTAGCCAGACGGCACAGGAGGTTTAAGGCACGGGTTTAAACAGTAGCGGCCGCAAGCGAAAGACGGAGCGTAGCGTAGGCGCTAGTGAAGAGGCGCTAGCTGTTCCGTGCCGTAGGTGAAGCGAGTGCCCCCTTACTGCGCGAAGCCCTGCACGGAGCGAAGCGACCTCGCTGGCTCCCAGGCTCGGTAGCGAGCGAACCGTTGCGAAGCAACGCCGGTGAGCGAGCGGAATTGTGTGTCACCTGGGAATGATTTAATATCCTGGCTGGATTTCTATCCCCCACGCTCAGAAGCGGCCGTATCTGGCAAGGCTGGGGGTGCAACACCGCGATGTGGGGAAGCGAAGCGAACCCCGAAGCGCATCAAACCTGTGATGGGGCTGCCGCCGCCACTGACCGAGCGAAGGGATGCCAGCACAGATTTATGAGCGAAGCGATGCGAGCGGAGGAACGGTGAGCGAAGCGAACCCCGAAGCGAACCACAGATGTGAGGGGTGGACGCTCTACGGTGGGGTAGAGAGCTGGCAGGGTTTCCCACGCGAGAAGTGCTGCCCCAGCCACAGGAAAGCGAGCGGAGCCAAATACTGTGGCGAGCCGGTGAGCCGACAGCGAGCGAGCGTAAATCCTCGTGGGGTGTGGGGATGGGTGGGGTGCTTCCTTCTTCTACTTCGTCCGCCTTTGCCGGGGTGCTACGGCGAGCCGACACGCTGGCGGTGGCGTCGCAAGTCTCGCCGCGGTGAACATCGTGGTCCTGTCACCGCGGCGGACTGCGTCGCGTGGGTTGGGGGGATAAGGCACGGGGAAAACAGGCTTTGGCGTGTCGAGCGAAGCGAGCCGGTCAAAGGCTGTTCAGTGCCGATAGGCGAAGGGAGTGACGGGGGTGGGGTTATGTAGTCGAGGGGTGGGCAGAGACAGGCCTGAGTTAGCGCCGACGGTTGTGGGTGGGCTAAAGGGGATTGACAGACTATGATATATATGTCATAATGATTGGCAGTGGACTGGCATGTAGAGTTCTACATTACGGAGAGAGGTGAATCTCCGGTTGAAGAGGATATAGCTCGTTTTCCCAGAAAGGCTGGGGCTAAGATCTTCAGGTGGTTGGATTTACTGGAGAAATTCGGACTAAGCAATTTAAGGGACTATATAACCAAGCTTGAGGGGTATGACCTATTTGAGTTGAGGGTCTTGCATGCGGGGAGTTATTATCGTGTCTTCTTTTATCCGTATGAAGGCAAGCGGTTGGCAATATTCCACATTTTCAGCAAGAAATCGAAGGAAACACCACGGCGTGAGATTGAGAAGGCGCTGAGGAGGAGGCAAGATTATGAGTCCAGACAAGTAATATGAGCCTAAATACTTTCTGTATATAGAGAATAGAGAATAGAAAATAGGAGAATAGAGAATGGCACAGCTAAAGGCGTATAAAGACGTAAAGAAAAGATTTTTGGCTGACCCTGAGTTTCGCAAGGAATATGAGGCGCTGGGGCCTGAGTTCGAGTTAATTGAATCAATAATCAGACGCCGCATGGAACTCAAAATGAGTCAAGAAGATTTAGCTGCCAAGGTAGGGACGGGACAAGCTGCTATCTCAAGGTTGGAGAGCGGTAATGCCAACCCAACACTTGCTTCACTTGCTGAGATTGCAGAGGCTCTTGATGCCGACCTGCGCATTGAGTTGAAGCCGAAGAGCTAGAATAAGGCCGGCATACTGCTATGTACAGTGGCTGGGATTGTTTTGGCTGTGCGAGGACTGATGATGTTGGTTAAGAAGTAGGATGTTAGAGAATGAACAACCCGATGGAATGTTCATTAAGCTTGGCTCTCTTGGCTACTGACCACCAGCTCCTATGTCTTATCTAACAAATCTTCGCACTGTATTCAATGCTGAGACTTTGAAAGGTGGGTACCTTACTTTTAAATCAAAGAGTACAGTCTGCCTCATAACACTTTTCTTGTTTGAGAACAAGTCAAAGCTCCACTTGCCATGATACCTGCCAAAACCACTAGCACCAACCCCTCCAAACGGGAGTTCTAACAGAGCGGTCTGAATGACGTTGTCATTAATGCACACTCCACCAGAGGAAGTCTCATGAAGAATCTTTTCTTGTATTCTCTTTTCGTTCGAAAATATATATAAAGCTAGAGGTTTGGGCCGGCTATTAATATATGAAATCGCTTCAGTTATATCGGAGTATTCGATGATAGGCAATATAGGGCCAAATATTTCTTCTTGCATCACTTTGGACCCAGGTGATACATTCTCGATCAATGTTGGTCCTATGTAGTGTTCCATGGCATCATAGTCACCCCCAAAAACGATGTCCCCTTCTTCTAAGTATTTTAATATACGAGTGTAATGCCTTTCATTGATGATCCTGCTAAAATCTTTACTCTTTCTAACATCTTGACCATAAAACTCGATGATTGTCCTCTGAATTTCATCTACCAATTTTCGTTTCACTGATTTATGTACCATTAAGTAATCCGGCGCAACGCAAGTCTGTCCCGCATTTTGGAACTTGCCTAAAGTGATTCGCCGGGCTGTTTTTTCATAATCAATATCACTGTCAACAACACAGGGACATTTTCCTCCTAGTTCCATTGTAACAGGCGTGAGATGCTCGGCAGCAACCTTCATAATTTCTTTTCCAACTAAACCATTGCCTGTATAAAATATGTAGTCAAACCTGTGCTGTAATATACGTTGTACTATCGCTACGTCTCCCTGAATAACCGTAACATACTCGCGGTCAAAACAGGCATCCAGCAAATCCTGCATCACCTGGGACGTATTAGATGAAAATTCCGATGGCTTAACGACAGCACAATTCCCCGCTGCAATTGCACCGATTAGAGGCGACATTGATAATATGAATGGGTAATTCCAAGGGGAGATTATTAATACTATCCCATAAGGTTCACTATGCACACAGGCTTTAGCAAGTGGTATAGTGATGGACCCTTTCACTTTCGCAGGTTTTGCCCATGCACGCAGGTTATTAATCGTATGCGTTATTTTTGCCAAACCCGGCCCAATTTCGCTACCATATGCCTCCATATCAGATTTATGGAGATCTTTATACAATGCATCAATGATTTTGCTTTCATTAGATATGATTGAAGATTTCAATTTGTTAAGCTGTTCAATACGGAACTTGACATCTTTTGTTCTATGTGTGGCAAAGAAAGCTCTCTGATTTTTCAGGATTGTTTCGATTTGTGGTTCCATAATGCCTACCCCTCCCATTTTATTAATTCAGAGCCACTATAACATAGTCATATTTATATAACAAAAGGGAATCGTGGGAACTCAGGGTTTACCAGTGTAAAACATGGTAAAACAGACTAAAAATATTCGCCCGCTACCTTAGTTGCCACACAAAGTCATTCATGAGGTTTACGTGACAGCCACCCGCTTTTTATATGATATAGCTCAATAGTGCATTCACGTAACATTCTGACGTTTAGTTTAAGATAGCTTATCTTTTGTTTTGACTCCCCCATGAAGGGAAAGGGTTGTTATCGTATTTATAGTGGTGGGATTGCACGTGGGGGGTGTGTGGTGGCGGGCATGAAGTTTGGGTCTGGGTCGAACCAAAGGCAATGAAGGCAAAGCGTCCCGATGCGGCGCCAGGTCTTGCCCTTGCGGTAATAGACAGTCTTGACGTCTCCCATGGGGCACATTAGCTTAACTCCCCTGGGGGTGGTTATCTCCCGGAGCGGAGCTTTGGGACATAGTAAATGCTTCTGGAGTCTACTCATTATTGTCTACCATAAATGCGGGGTGGTGTAGAGGCCAGGATAATTTTTTTCCGGGAAACAATTAAAACTGTCACTACTGTCACGACAACCGAGGGGTGGTGCTGTGGGTTGGGTGCTTCCGCTTATCTAGCCATTCTTTGACAGCTTTAAGATGATCAGGATTCACGTCTGTCTGAGAGAGTAGCTTCTCCAAATCAAAACAAATTTGGCCAGGGGCTAAATGAATCGGCGGCGCACCTTCAGAGTGCCATATCTCAAGAGCCTTCTCAACTGGCATGCCCAGGACGGCTTCTAGGGTATTTACTTGCTCACCTGTTTTTGGTAAAAGGTTATTCTTGAAGCTAGTTTGATTTACTTGCTCTTTTTTCTCTGTATGAACAAGTTGAACAAGTAAATCCTTTTGAGCACCTAAAACCCCTGGCAGTTCCCACACCGAGCGCCCGCCGCCTCTCTTGCCGGGTTCACTTTCACGCCCTATTTTAACGCCCAGGCTTTTCCGTGCCCGTCTTAGGGTAATCTCTGTAATGCCCGCTGCTTTCCTATCCTTCTCAATCTGCTGCCATTCCATTGGCCCGTTTGCCAGCTCGTCTCTAAGGAAGTCCGCCGCCTCGTCTTTTGCCGACTTGCTGTCGCTGCTATCCTCCGCGGCCAGGATACGGTTAGCCGTTAGATCTGATTCACCAGTCCAATAAAAGCCACCATCCCGCAGTTCGTAACCTATACTTGCCCCCAGCGGTGCGAGGTTAGACTTAATGTGAACCAAGCCACGGTTCTGCGGGTTCTCTGGGGCACAGCCCGCTAGAATCACAGAGCGGCAGGATGCAGTGAAATCTATGCTGCCTAATCCTCGGTAGATCGGCTTGGCCGCTCCGCCTTTGGTGAGGTGCCTCACGGCCAGGATAGCAAGCTGGTGTGTTTCCGCTATTTTGGCTAATCTCGCCATCACGGAGCGGGTCTCGTTTGCCCTGTTGATGTCAACCGCCGCTCCAAGGTATGCAACAAGCGGATCAATAATCAATAGCGTTGGTTTTTCTTTGGCAATAGAGCTTTCCAGGCGTGTAAAACCAGCATTATCAAGGGTTAGTGCCTCGTCTATCCCAGAAACGCGCTGCACATCAGCTCCCAGTGCGTCAAGCCTGGGGCGTATTGTGTCCCCCAAGCCATCTTCAGCCGATGCGAGTAGAACCTGCCCCGGCTCTGTCGTCTCCATCCCTGGTAGCCCCTTCCCCAGTGAGACGGCAGTGGCTACAGCCAAGCTAACCCAGGACTTGCCAACGCCAGGGTCACCTTCCAGGAGGGTCACTTTCCCTTTTGGAATATACGGTGGCCAGAGCCATGATACAACTTCAGCTTTCACGTCTGACATACGCCGCAGCTTAACGCCGTTGTCACTTGGTTCATAGTCCGTGCAATCGTGCGCTAACTGTTTTAGTTGCTCAATATCACCGCCGTTGTCTAGCCAATCGCTGACGTCCTTACACTCGCTTGGCAGTCCCAGAACCCGCACCCTCTTGGCTATTCCATGACACGAGCGGGCAACTTCCGCAGCGTGGTCACGCCCTGGTTTGTCGTTGTCCGGGACTATCACCAGGTCAGCACCCTGCAAGGCTTGGCTGTAGCTATCCCGCCACTTGCCGGCGCCCATAGGGTTAGTGGTGGCCACAAACCCCAAGCTGAGAAGCCTGTCAACATCCTTTTCCCCTTCCACTAAGTAAACAGGCTCATTATTGTCTACCGCTTGCCCTAGCTTGTCTTGGCGGTAAAGCGTAGGGGTTATGCCTTTAAGGTCAGTAATGTAGCCACCGTTGCCGTCAGGTCGTCGCTGGTGAAAACCTTTCGGCTGTGTCCGTACCACTTCAAATGGCTTGCCGTTGGCGTCAACGTAGGAGTAGATAGCCTCTATCTGCCTTTGCCCTTTTGAAGTGTGTCCGTTCGGTGAAAGGTCGCTAATTTTTAGCCCCAGGCGCTCAACGATAGCTTCAGTTCGACAGCCTGCAAAGCAGTTCAGTAGAATTTTGCCGTCGACTACTTTAATACTCAGGCTAGGTTCGTGGTCGTCGTGCGCAGGGCATAAGGCCAGCCAGCCATTACTACCGTTGCGGCGCACACCCTTGAGGCGGCTCAGTAAAGTGTCTATCATAGCTGCCACCTCCGGTCCGGGACTATAGTAGCCTTGCGCTGACGCCGGCAGTCGGGGCACCGCTTTGGTTTTGCCAACCCCTTCTGCCAAAAGAACAGCTGCTCATTAGCCTCAAAGGTGAACTGGCGTCCGCAATCAATGCAGTTTAATGTTTCATCCTCAAATTTGGGTTGCTCGTGAACTTCCATCAGTCGCTCCATTCAACAATCGCTCCAGTTGCGCCTTCGGCACCACCCATCGCCTGTCCGATATGCGGATAACAGGCAACCTGCCCTCCCTGGCCAGCGCGTAAGCCGTACCTCGGCTGATACCCAAGAGCTCGCCAGCCTCTTCGACCGTGTACGTCAGTTTTTCTTTTTTGTTCTTCTCCATTGGTACCTCCTTGCCCTTGACAAATGCTAACCGTTTTCTTTATAATAGCATGGAAATATGGTTATGTCAAGGGCGATTTGCCAATATACAAATGGCGATTTATGGCGATTAAATCGAAGTTTTAGTATAAAGGCTGAAAAACCTGGGCTCAAAACAAAGGAGGGTTGAAAATGGCTAAGGTTACTGATGAACAGATTAAAGAGATGTTGCGGCTACGGCGGCAAGGCAGGCCAATTGGTGAGATAGCAGAGGCTGTTGGCTGTCATCGCCAAACGGTGAGGGCCTACCTCAGAGAAAGGCAAAGCAGTATTCTCGCGGACGAGGCTAAGAAAGAGGTATTGAAGGAGCTGCTGTTGGAACACTTCAGTGAGCTAGTCGAGTTTGCGAGTGAGGAACTGGGCAGAAGATTCAAATTTTCGACTCCTGAGGAAAGTCATGGAATTATAGGGGTGTTGGGATTGCCGGGCCTCGGTTCGCCTCTTTACATGGCTACGGAATGGGAACGTTTGTATAAGCCGTCATCAAGGGTGAAAAAGCTGACAGAAGCACTTAGAGAGCATACAAAGGGCTGGCTTTTGTGGGATTATTGGCATGAATGGGAAGGTGTAGTTAGTCAATACAGGATGACGAGCGATGATTTTCGCGACTGGCTTGTTAAAAAAACAGAGGTACCGGAGATATTTCTGGTGGTTAATCGAGATGCCCTAACCAAGATACAAGGATGGCTTTTCGGAAACGTTCTGCGACTGGCGAGCGGTGAGCCTTATCAGGGGCTTGAGATAGTGAGGGTAAAAGGTCGCCAGGAGTTAAGAGATGACGGCACTGTGGTCGCACAAGTCGATGACGGCAAGGCTTTATGTGAGCAGTTGGCTGGCATATTGAAAGAGGCTCAGGAGTTAGATTTGCTCAAAGAACTCCAAGAAACTACGAGAGAACTGAAAGAGAAGCAAGAATTGCTACAGGATATCTCTCTAAAGGTGATTTCTGAACTTGAGGCAGTGGGGATGAAGCGCGGATTCCCCGGGAGCTGCTTTCTCTGTCCAATATAAGAAGGGGGTTAGGCTATGAAAGGGCATATCAGGCAGCGGTCAAAGGGTTCGTGGAGTTTTGTGATTGATGTTGGGGGAGAGATCCGGTGACGGGGAAGAGGCGGAGGCAAAGTTGAGAGGACTGCTGGATGCAGTAGAGAAGGGAACGTTCTTGGCAAACGCAGAATGGAGGACACCATGAGAGGGCACGTTCGACAAAAAGGTAAAAACTCCTGGCAAATCACGGTTGATATCGGCACAACTTCTAACGGCAAGCGTCACCGTCACTTTGAGACAGTAAGGGGTCGCAAGGCTGATGCTCAAAGACGGCTCGCTGAGCTATTAGTTAACCTTGAAAAGGGCATATATGCCCCGCCTGGGCACCTTACAGTAGCTGAGCATCTCCACAATTGGCTTGAAGGCTATGTGAAAACCAGCTGTTCTCCGCGCACACTTGACGGCTACCGGGCTATTATAGAAAACCACCTTGCACCAAACCTGGGGCATATTCAATTAAAGCATCTGCAACCCCAGGCAATACAAGCCTATTATGGCAAAACGGTTTCGAAGTTATCACCCCGGACGGTACATCATCAACACCGTGTATTGTCTCAAAGCCTGAAATATGCCGTCAGGCAAGGCTATTTAGGCCGCAATCCCGCTGAGATGGTGGACGCACCATCGCCGAAGGGGAAGGCCATGCGCACACTAACGCCAGGAGAGGTTGAAACTCTCTTGTCCGCTTCAAAGACTAGCTTTTATTATCCTGTAATCTATACCGCCCTGAGCACGGGACTTCGCCAGGCTGAATTATTAGGCTTAAGGTGGAGAGATATTGACCTGGACATGATGTCTCTATCGGTTTCCCAGGTGCTATACAAGAGAGGGGGCGTTTGCGAGTTCAAAGAGCCTAAGACAAGCCACAGCCGGCGCCGTGTAGCCATGACGACCAAGCTGGCATTATACTTGAGGCAATACCTGAATGACAGACAGTGGCTTTATCAGCAGTTCGGAAAACGCCTGGCCTTAGATGATCTCGTTTTTGCTAGTCCGGAAGGAAAGCCAATAGACCCAAGCGTTCTCAGTCATGCCTTCGGTAAGATAGTATCACAGGCGGGACTGGACGGGACTCGCTTCCATGACCTGAGACATACCTTCGCCAGTTTAATGTTACTACGTGGGGCAAAGCCTAAAGTAATCAGCGAGGCGCTAGGTCACAGCTCCGTCGCCTTTACTATGGACGTCTACTCTCATATAATAAGCGGCATGCAAGAGGACGCCATGGCACTGCTGGACGAGGTTATGCCTCATGGGGTGTCCGGGGTGTCCGAAAAAATTCCGTCGCCATTTCGTCGCCAACTTTTAGAGAGCTAGCTACGAATAGGGGTGTAGCTCAGATGGTAGAGCAGCGGTCTCCAAAACCGCAGGTCGCGGGTTCGAATCCTGCCGCCCCTGCCAGTTTTTCATATCTGGCACACGGCTCGCAGTCACCATTTGGCTAATGTCTGTGACTTCTCAAACTTCAATTACAGTACTGTTATAGTTACTTGTCTTCAAAACAACTGACATTTGGCCTTGGTTATATTCACTGCCGTTTTATAAGTGGTACGAACCGCACGGTTCGGCTGAACCACAATCCCTCTTATGTTAAGGCAACAGCCACTGTTCTGGTGGCGCACACCGGCTGAAGAGATGGCCTGGTTGCCGCCTATTGAGGTGTTCGATAAGAAGGATAAACTTGTGGTGCGCGCCGAAGTTCCTTGCATGAAGCCGGAGGAAATCGACATCTCGGTAAGTGACAGCACACTGACAATCAAGGGGAAAGGAAAATCTGAATCTGAAGTAAAAGAGGAGGATTGTTTCAGCGCTACCAGCGTTCCGGGAATATTTGCTGCTGGTGACGTCACTAATGTGTCCGAGAAGCAGATCGTAATTGCTGCCGGTGACGGCGCTAAAGTGGCTCTGCAAGCGAATAGTTATCTCCAACGACTTATCATGTAGAATGTAGCAACAACTAGTCTAGGCATAAAAAACAAATAAAAGGAGGTTTAAAATGGCTTACGAGGCAAAAGACTACAGCAAATTGTTAGGCATGGAGGGGTTCAGCGATACCTTGCTGAACAATCATTTCGCACTCTACAAGGGTTACATAACCAACACTAACAAGCTCATAGACACACTGGCAGCCATGTTAAAGGATGGCAAAGCTGGAACACCCGAGTATGCTGAACTAAAGCGGCGTATGGGTTGGGAATTCAATGGCATGCGGCTGCATGAGTACTACTTTGAAAACCTTGGTGGCAAAAAGGCCTTAGATATGTCAGGGAAGCTATCCAAGAAGCTGGCTCAGGATTTCGGCAGCTACGAAACCTGGCTTCAGGATTTCAAAAGCACGGGCGCTATGCGTGGTATCGGTTGGGCAATCCTGTACCAGGACAATATGAGCGGAAAACTGATTAACCAGTGGATTAATGAACATGATGTTGGACACCCCGCCGGCTGTGTTCCTATCTTGATACTGGATGTTTTTGAGCATGCCTTTATGATAGATTACGGATTGAAACGTGCCGACTACATAGAAGCTTTCTTCAAGAACATTAATTGGGCTGCAGTTGAGGACCGGCTGAAATAGCAGGTTGTTGACTAAGGCTCCAAGCGGTAAATCTAACATAGGAGGTAAATCATGGGTAACTTTGTTCCAGTGGCTAAGACCAGTGAGCTTAAGAATGGAGCCATGAAGCAGGTGACTGTACAAGGACATGAAATTCTCATTGCTCAGGTTGGAGGCAAATATTATGCTGCGGATAATCGCTGCCTTCACATGGGAGGTAATCTGTCACAGGGCAAGCTAGAGGGTACGGTGGTCACCTGCCCGCTCCATGGTTCTCAATTCGACCTGCAGGATGGGCATGTGGTCAGGTGGCTCAAAGGCTCCGGCATACTCTCCTATATGACTAAAGCAGTCAAGGGAGGCAAGCAACTTGCCACCTACAAAGTAAAGACCGAAGGCGATTCGATAATGGTGGAAATATAGTATCCCCTCAACCACAGGCATTTATATTGTTAAGGCCGGGTGAAATGCCTCATCGTTTCTGAATACTATCTTAATGAAACTCGTAATTTTTGACCTGGACCAAACACTTGTAGACCTGATATCAGTTCATGATGCTACAGTAAAAGAACTATTCAAGAGCCATTTTGGCGTAGACGCCAGCCTTCGGGAAATTGATTTTGCCGGCAAAAGTCTGACCGAGAACATGGCTGAACTAGCCAGGTTAAAAGGCATCGTGCGTAGCAAGTTCACGGAAAAAAGTAAGTCTTTGCTCGAAAGTTACGAGAAAATTTTCCAGGCTAAAATTCCCCCCACAGCGTCAAACCATATTTTGCCTGGGGTTACGTCCCTCCTGGAAGAGTTGTCGAAAACTGGTAATTTTGTCGCTTTGTACACTGGAGATTCGCCCGGCGTCACTCAGCGTGTTTTAGAGGTTACCGGTTTAGGCAAATACTTCAAGTTCTCGGTATACGGTACGGAAGCCAATAGCCGCGTTAACATGGCCAGACTGGCAATAAAAAAAGCTGACCAGCTAACCGGCGCCAGATTTGATGGCAAGAATGTCGTGATAATTGGCGACTCCGTACGCGATGTCGAGTGCGGAAAGAAACTCAATGCCCTGACGATTGCCGTGGCCACTGGTTTTCATTCCGAAGAAGAACTTACAAGTAGAAAGCCAGACTACCTGTTCAAGAACCTCAAGGACTATCGAAAGGTACTAAAGACAATAGGATAACTATTGGAAGTCATCGCGCGCTATAATAACTTATACTTCCAGTGTGAAACGTCGATATGAAAGTGACGGAATATAACGGCGAGAATCGGCAAACCGGCGGAGGGAATTTATAACAATGGAAAAATATGACGTGGTTGTCATAGGCTCAGGCTCTGGCATGGTTATTGTGGAGGAGGCGTTGTCTCATGGGTTAAAGGTGGCCTTGGTGGATAGGGGACCTACCGGTGGAACTTGTCTCAACACAGGCTGCATACCATCAAAGATGTTGATATACGCCGCCGACAGGATAGTTGAGGCACAAGAGGCAAAAAAGCTGGGCATAGTCGCGGAGATAAAAAATATCAACTTCAACTTTATTATGGAACGCATGAGAGGGAATATCGGCGGGTACCGGGACAGTATGAGAAAAGGGCTTTCAGAAGTAGAAAATTTAGACTTCTATGAAGGTGAGGCACATTTTGTTCAAGATTATACTCTCGAGGTCAATTCGAAAAAGATATCTGGAAAAAAGATATGTATAGCTTCCGGCTCTAGAATATCTATACCTCCGATAAAAGGCTTGAACAGTATCGATTATCTGACAAACGAAACCGTGCTGCAACTTAAAGAGAAACCCGAGAGCATCATAATCGTCGGCGGAGGATATGTTGCCGTCGAATACAGTCACTTCTTCGCAGCCATGGGCACCAGGGTAACTATCCTTGAAATGGCAAACCGGCTTGTCTTGGCCGAAGAGCCCGATATATCTGAGCTACTAAGGAAACAGTTAAGCCAGCGTATGGAAGTACATACCAATGCTTTAGTCGAAGAGGTAAAGACGAAAAACGCCAACTGTGTGGTTGTAGCCAAGGATGCAAACACGGGACTACAAAAGGAATTCACCGCACAGAAAGTAATGGTGGCCGTGGGCAGACGGTCAAACGCAGACCTGTTAAAAGTAGAGAACACAGGAGTGGAAACTGATAGCCGAGGCTACATAAAGGTAGATGAGTATATGGAAACAAGTAAGAAAAACATATATGCGGTAGGGGATGCCAATGGCCAGCAGATGTTCACTCACGTGGCCAACAGGGAAGCTGGAGTAGCGGCAAATAATATGTTGCATGATTCAAAGGAAAAAATGAATTACGGTGCCGCTCCTCATGCCGTATATTCACATCCACAAATTGCATCTGTCGGGCTAACTGAAGAAACCGCCAAAAAGGACCACACTATCTTGATGGGAACCGCAAAATATTCGGACATCGCCAAAGGACAGGCAATGATGGAAGAGGACAGCTTTGCCAAGGCAATTGTGGATGAAAAGACGGAAAGGATACTGGGTTTTCACATCATTGGCCCAAATGCGCCGGAGCTTCTTCAAGAGGTGGTCAATACCATGGAATCTGGGGACACCGTAAGTTACATCATTTCAGGAATTCACATTCATCCGGCGCTTTCGGAGTTGATACAGCAGACACTGGCTAATCTTGAGAAAGTTTGAATATGAGTGTCAATTTGACTTCTTTTGATTCGATAGAATAACTTCAGCTTTTATTTCAGTCAGCCCGATTTTCTTGCAGGCTCTCCACCGCTTCTCACCGTCGATAATTTGAAAATAGTATCCCGCCATCTCGACGATGATGGGCTCTCTCATTCCATTGCACCGGATATCATCGCAAAAGCTAAGAGAGGAAACAGCCAAGTTCATGCGAGAGCTCAAGGCTGAATAGTGATATAGATTCTTTTTAGCGTTTTACAGCCGTGCAAAATCAGCTAAGGTAGCCCACGAACTGGCGACTTAGCTTTGGGTGGCGCAATTTAGCCAGTGCCTCTTTCTCAAGCTGTCGTATCCGCTCCCTGGTAAGACCCAATTCGGCACCGACCTCCTCCAGAGTCCGGCAATACCCATCGTCCAGGCCAAATCTCATCTCAATAATGCGACGTTCACGTGCCGGCAGTGACTCAAGTGTCTTGCCTAGCTGGTCCCGCAGCAAGCCCGTAGTAGCTTCCTCAGCAGGTTTCGGTACCGCGCGGTCTTCGACGAAATCGCTAAGCTGGCCGCCTTCATCACCTATCGGTGTTTCAAGAGAAATGGGCTTATTGGCATTGACCTTCTGTAGCCATTCCAGCTTTTCCGGCGAGATTCGCATCTCAGCGGCCAATTCTTTGCTTGTTGGCTGGCGACCGAATTTTTGATATAACCTCTGGCGCGTCTGGACCAGCCTTGTCATATTATCCGCCATGTGTATTGGCAGCCGCACCGTGCGTACCTGGTCAGAAATAGCCCGGCCAACAGCCTGCCGAATCCACCAATGGGCATAGGTACTGAACTTATAACCTCTTCGATGGTCGAACTTCTCCACCGCCCGCATTAATCCGATATTGCCCTCCTGGACCAGGTCGGCTAGCGGCATACCATAACCCCTATATTTTTTAGCTACGCTTACCACTAGGCGTAAATTAGATTGAGTCAGTTGGCGAGTAGCCTCCTGCGCCCTTTGCCTTATTTGCTGGAAATGAAGGGCAATTTCTGTATGAAGCTTTTTCAGTTCAGCCAGGAATTTGGGCGAGTTTAATATCCGCTTCAACTCAGCTATTGAGTTGGTCTTCCCTAAGCCTCGTATTATATGCCAGGGAATCAGCCGGGTAATAAGTGACAATTCAATTAAGTCCTGTACGGTCTGAGCCTCACTGGCTCCGGTGGCGCGAGCTACGGCACCAGACAAGTGTTGGTCTATTTTACTATCGATGGCGCGCCGCAGCTTAGAGTTCAACACCACTTTTGATAGCCCCTCATTTAGCTGAAGTTTAAGATGCCGACACACCATCTGCAAGAGCGAGCCTGCTTGGCAGAAGCGCTTCATCAGCTCGAGCAATAAATCGGTTTCTGACGGTGGATAGCCATTCTTATCGACTAACTCCTGGTCAATCTGAGATAAATACCCGCCATCCTCTATAGAACTGCCAAGCCTCTTTTCCTCATCGGCACTGAGCAGACGCGTCCGCCGACACTCAACCAGATATAAGTCCATGGAATCCCCGATAGATTCAACATCTCCACCGGTGGGAACGTTCTTGCCTTCAGGGAACTCATCTTCGCTGTCAATTTTCTCATCAAGCATATACAACTCCTCATCAGAGAGGAGTTTCTCTACATTGTCAGCACTTTTTAAAACCATTCTTCCCTCCTACCGCCTCGCATCCAACAGTACGATAGACGGGCCGACTAAACAGCAACCACCTCTTTGACCTCAGGTACTTGCTCTTTAAGCACCCGTTCCACCCCATGCTTCAATGTCATGGAAGCCATCGGACAACCACCGCAGGCACCGGTCAATCTCACTTTGACGATGCCATCAGTGGCGTCTACAAGCTCCACGTCACCGCCATCTCTTGCTAGACTAGGCCTTATTTGATTCAGAACTGCTTCAACTTTTTCACGCATTCTATGTCTCCTATAATGTCATTTAACTCATTTTTGAGTCCAATGCTATTCTAACCCGGAAAGTAAAAATTGTATGCGACTTTTATCTCATTAAGGGGTAAAAATTGAGTGAAAAAGCGGCGGGATATCTATGAATAATGTCTCGCTGGCTCTGACGCCTACTCAACAACTATTTCGAATGGGCAGCTTAAAGCCCCGGTGATACAAACGATTTCGCACTCGGTACACCAATCGCATTCTTCCGCGGTATTGACAGTTACGATATCGCCAATCAAAACCAGGGCGTCGTAGTGGCACACTTCAACGCACAGCCCGCATCCGTTGCACTTTTCGGGGTCTATTACCGGCATTTCAATCATTACAAGCGACCACTGCTTTTTATTATAGTTCCAGGCTCTATCATTTGTATGTGACCTTTATCTCATGAAGGCGCTTCTATTATCTTTTTCAAGGCTTCCCTATCGGCAATTATGATACGGTGATGGTCCAGCTTGATGATTCCTTTCTCCTCAAGGACTTTAAGCGACCTGCCAACTACCTCCCGGACGGTACCTGCCATAGCTGCCATATCCTGCTGTGTCAGACGCTGCCCAGTTCCTGTTCCGGAACCGGCATACTCAAGCAGTATCTTGGCAATCCTACCGATAACATGTTTGAAAGACAAATCCTCTACTAACGATACAAGGTAACGAATCCTATCTGCCAGTACACTGATGACATTGGTGGCTACCTGTGGATAGTCCTGAATAATAGCCTCCAGGTGGTTCTTTCTTACTCCATAAAGGACAACAGGGGCCATGGCTTGAGCTGCAGCCGGATTGGGGCCGCCGTCAAAAACAGCAACGTCATTGAACGAGTCGCCCGGGCGTGCAATGTCCAGAATCTGCTCTTTCCCCTCGGCAGATGTCTTAAATACTTTCACCGCACCTGAAGCGACAAAATATAGTACCTCATCCACTTCCCCCTCAAGTAGGAATATCTCTCCTCTCTCAACCTTTTTTTCAAAGATGAGTTTCGCAACGGAATCGAGAGCAGCAGGACTGAGACCGGAAAAGTACGGAGTGCGTTTTAGTATATCGACCTGAATTGCCATTTCTAGCTTGCTTAAAATTATTTAAGTTATCCCGACGGTGTTATCGTATTATTATAGATATGTGGAGGGCGCCTAAGCAACATCTGTTGGCGTGGCGATGAAACACGCTTACCGGAAGACAACAGGTATAGCCAGAACTCAGAGCTGCCTCAGGAAGCTGATGACCTCTTGAATATCCGGAAGCTGGCTTATTTCATATATCTTGAAGAATACAACTTTGCCCGCCTCATCCAGAATTATGTTTGCTCTTTCTGATATGCCGTCATTTTCTCTGAATATTCCGTAAAGTTTAGCAACATGGCCGTGCAGCCAGAAATCCGCTAAGGGACGTGTACTCGTTATTCCCAGCTCTTTGGCCCAGGCTTTTTTGGAAGGTATCGTGTCAACACTCACACCCACGGCAACAGTGTTCAAGGATTCGAAGACATCTTTATTGGCCTCTAACGATTGCATCTGCAGCGAACAGACACGTGTCCAGGCCGCAGGATGAAAAGAAAGCAGTACCCTTTTGCCTCTGAAATATGACAGCTTGAACTCTTTCCCGCTCTGGTCTCTCAGGATAAAATCGGGTGCCACATCTCCATTTTTCAGACGACTCTTACTGTCTGCCATATATCACCTCCAAAAAGCTTCTACTCCGGAACTTCCACAGGCATTACTGATTTCTCAAGCCTAGTCGTCCATCCCCTCAACAAAACAATATTCATGCTTTTCCCGATAACATCCCTGGTCAAAACTCGATGTATATCATCAACGCCTGATACCGCATCTTGACCTATAGAGACGATTATGTCACCCTCCTTCAAACCCGAGATGTCGGCGGGGCTGCCTGAGGCTACACCCATCACGTGGACTCCGGTATTATGCTCCAGACTGAAATACCTCACCACCTGGACAGGCAGCGGCACTGTCTGCCCCGAAATGCCAAGATAGCCTCTGGTTACTTTCCCTTCCCTGATAAGCAGACTGACCACCCAACGCACGGTGTTTACCGGGATAGCAAAGCAGATGCCCTGCGCAAAATGGATGATTGCAGTGTTGATACCCACCACTGCTCCACGAGAGTCCACAAGAGGTCCGCCGCTGTTACCCGGATTTAAGGCTGCGTCAGTTTGTATGACATTCTCGATGAGCCTGCCACTCTGGCTGCGTAAGGAACGCCCCAGAGCGCTAATCACGCCGGTAGTGACCGTGCTCTGGAAACCCAGCGGGTTGCCTATGGCGATTACAAGCTGACCCACCCGCAGCTTATCCGAATCGCCCAGACGAGCTATGGGCAGCCCTGAAGCTGGTACTACCAGCGTGGCCAGGTCAGTCGCTGAGTCCTGACCAACGAGTTTAGCAGTATAGCTGGTGCCGTCGGCCAGTCCAACTTCTATAGTTCTGGCACCCTCAACGACATGGCTGTTGGTTATAATATAACCATCAGGCGTTATTATGACACCCGAAGCGCCTCCTTCCATCTCATGAGTAGCGGCTCGATGGCGCGCCGGAGCTTTCCTTTTCACTCGTATATTGACCACAGCCGAGCCCACGGCGCTGACTACGTTAGTTACAGCCTGGGAATAGGCATCCAGGAGGTCGGCTCCTGCCTCAACCTCTGGTAATGGCTTCGCCTCTGTTTCAGCAGACGTTGCCGAATCCAAGAATTTGAGAAGGAAATCCGATGAATCTCGGGGCATAATTTATAAAACCTCCAACTATAATCTTAATCCGAAAAGGTTCAACACGCAATATTGCAGGTTATTGAATTAGACATACGCAGCTAAATTAGTAAACTGAGAGAGACCTTGCTAAAATTAAAGAAATACTAATTATGGGAGGTATAAGCCAATGATGGGATGGCCCTGGTATGATTTTGGTTGGTGGGGTATGGGCCTGGGCATGCTAATTATGATTATTTTCTGGGCCGGGCTGATTGCCTTGATAACCTGGATTGTAGTCAAATTAGTGCGTTCGGGACAGCAGCCGTCGTCACAAACGCCATTAGAGGTAGCAAAGACTCGCTACGCCAAAGGTGAAATTACCAAGAAAGAGTTCGAGCAGCTCAAGAAAGACCTCAGCAAGTAGTAACCGGGACAAACAGATACCCCAAGAGCCAGTCATAGATAAGGATTGACGCCAAACGGGGCGGATGCTATGCTATTCGCTGTCTCAGGTATAAATTAGTGAATATTTGTTGATGGTGAATGCCGAGGTGGTGGAATCAGGTAGACACGCCATCTTGAGGGGGTGGTGGGCGCAAGCCCGTAGGAGTTCAAATCTCCTCCTCGGCACCATTTTTGATATAATGGGAGCCGCTACTCATGTAGCGGCGAGGCTTTAGCCTCGCCGATGCGACCTTAAAAGGTCGCAACTACACTAAAAAACATATTGTTGACCCACACTTTAATATAGTAACAACATGCGGAAGTAGTTCAGCGGTAGAACGCCTCCTTGCCAAGGAGGAAGTCGCGAGTTCGAATCTCGTCTTCCGCTCCATAGCGATTTAGGGCGGCGTAGCCAAGTGGTTAAGGCGGGGGTCTGCAAAACCCCTATTCAGCGGTTCAACTCCGCTCGCCGCCTCCACTTCTTGCCGAGGTGGCGGAATGGCAGACGCGGCGGACTTAAAATCCGCTCTCCACAAGGAGGTGTGGGTTCGAGTCCCTCCCTCGGCACTGCTATCTCAGTTTTTTGCCGATAACCGCCTTTACTGCCTGCTCGATGGCTTCAGCGGTAAGGCCATATCTCTGGAGGAGCTCGTCAGGCTTGCCTGATTTGGCGTAGATGTCATTGATGCCGATGAAGGCCATGGGCATCGGCTTTTCCCGCGCAACCACCTGAGCTACCCGGCTGCCCAAACCGCCGTGAAGCAGATGCTCCTCGGCAACCACGATGGCTCCCGTCTGCGTAGCGGCTGCAATAATGGCTGGCTCATCCAGCGGCTTTAAGGTGGGCATATTAAGCACCCGACAGTCTATACCTTGAGATGCCAGCGCTCTAGCGGCTTCCAGCGCCTTGGAAACCATTATGCCGCAGGCGATAATTGTGGCATCTTTACCATCCCTTAACGTCACCGCCTTGCCCAAACTGAAGCGATAGCCATCGGTATTAACTGCCGGGAATTTGGGACGGCCCAGCCGGATATAGAACGGGCTAGTGATAGCTGCGGCCGCCTTTACCGCTTCAGCCGTCTCGATACCATCAGCCGGCACGACGACATTAAACCCGGGCAAGGAGCAATAAAGCGCCAGGTCTTCGATGGCATGATGTGAAGCGCCATCTTCACCGACCGTAATGCCACCATGTGTAGCTACAATCTTCACATTAAGCTTCGGCTGGGCAATGCATATCCTGACTTGGTCAAAACAGCGGCAGGCAGCGAAGACAGCAAAGGTGCTGACAAATGGCATTTTCCCCGAGGCGGCAAACCCGCCGGCAATGCTCATCATGTTCTGCTCTTCTAAACCACACTGGAAGAACCGCTCAGGGTATTGCTCGGCGAAGTATTTGGTCATCGTCGAGGGGGACAGGTCAGCATCAAGGACAACTATATCTTTATATTCCTGGCCCAGCTCCACCAGGACTCTGCCATAAGCTTCCCTGGTGGATAACTCTGCGTAAGCCGTCATACCAGCTCCTTCAAGGCTATCTCAGCCTCCTGTGCGGTCGGAGCCTTGCCGTGAAAATCTACATTCCCTTCCATAAAACTCACGCCCTTGCCCTTAACCGTGTGAGCAATGATTACCGTCGGCTTTCCTTTTATTTCCCGGGCCTTTTTCAAAGCCTTCAGTATCTCTCCCATGTCATGCCCGTTTATTTCAAGTACATGCCAGTTGAAGGCACGCCATTTATCTACCAGCGGTTCAAGTCCCATAATGTCGCAGACACGGCCACTAAGCTGTAGGTCATTGTGGTCAACTATAGCCGTAAGATTGTCCACTCCATGATGCGGGGCAAACATAGCCGCCTCCCAGACCTGCCCCTCGTCACACTCCCCGTCACCGAGAAGTACATATACCTGATAATCCCGCTTATCCAGCCTGCCGGCCAGGGCAATACCGATACCGTAAGACAAGCCCTGCCCCAGAGAGCCGGCCGACATCTCCACCCCCGGGGTCAGCGTCCTATCCGTATGTCCCTGAAGGCGGCTGTCCAGCTTTCTCAGCGTGGAGAGCTCTTCCAGGGGGAAGTAGCCGCTTTCCGCCAGAGCGGCATACAGTATAGGAGCGGCATGTCCCTTGCTCAGTACAAATCGGTCACGGTCAGGCCACTGTGGTTTTTTGGGGTCGTGGCGCATGACTTTGAAATAAAGGGCGGTGACGATATCAGCAGCAGAAAGAGAGCCGCCGGGATGGCCGCTGCCCGCTGTGGCTATCATGGTGATGACATGACGGCGCAGCTGTTTGGCCATCTTCTCCAGCTCGGGGATTGACAAATCGAATTTGACTCCAGTCCGTGGCTCAGTCATAGGATTGATAAATTATAGGCTAGTTACATAGGAATTGTCCATACATATATTATAGACCTCACCCCCTTACCCCCTCTCAGAATGTAGGGACGGGTCTTTAGACCCGTCCGCAATAGACCGGTGGACGGACCTGAAGGTCCGTCCCTACAACAATGAATGATTAGGCTCGGTTGAGAATATCAGGTTCCTCAATTATAATGCTTGAGGTGATTATAGATTTCCATACCCACGTAGTGCCGCCGGGAATAAAGGAACGGCGTGATAAATACCTCGGCCGCGATGCCTGCTTTTCCCTGCTCTATGCCGAACCCAAAGCCAGGCTGATTACCGCCGAAGAGCTCATCACGGCCATGGATAAATATGAAATCGATAAGTCGGTAATACTCAACCTTGGCTGGACGAGCCACGAGCTTTGTGTTGAGACCAACGATTACATACTAGAATCCATAGACCGTTTCCCAAATCGCCTCATCGGCTTCTGCACCGTACAGCCTTTAGCCGGCGATGAAGCTATCAAAGAACTGGAGCGATGCGCCCGGAATGGAGCCAAAGGCATCGGTGAAATGAGGCCTGATGTTCAGGGCTTTGACTTCGAGGACAACTTAGTAACAAAGCCTTTAATAGAGGCGGTCATCGAAAAGGATTTGATTTTCCTGACCCATACCTCCGAGCCGGTGGGGCATCAGTACTTCGGCAAAGGGAGGATTACTCCTGAAGTCATTTATCCACTCATTGTAAATTTCCCCGATTTGAAATTAGTATGCGCTCATTGGGGCGGCGGCTTGCCCTTTTATGCCTTGATGCCCGAA
>Ga0315295_10000482_pt1 | contig 34648 bp, 27 predicted proteins | sample YL17G14_0_MG_FD_204453 | JGI IMG/M metagenome (GOLD analysis project Ga0315295, IMG submission 204453) | Sediment microbial communities from Yellowstone Lake, YNP, Wyoming, USA - YL17G14_0 | ecosystem: Environmental > Aquatic > Freshwater > Lake > Sediment | place: USA: Wyoming | collected...
ATCTCAAAGGCTGCATCAAAGGGCATACTCCACAGGAATACCGCTTCCAGAAAGATCTCCCGCCTTTCAAAGATCACAGACACCCTGCTCAAATCCGAAGCAGCCTGATAAGGAGATCTTCGAGGGGATAGGTCCCTCCGGAGGATTTGGTGCGCAGGTCGGCCTCCTGGAGGAGATGAAAGACTTTTTGATAGTAGGGACCCTCCTCTTCCCTTCTCTTCTCAACCATCCTGGTGTAATGCCAGTTAATGGCGCCCAGGAGGCTGTAAGGTTCTTGAGTCTCCTGAAGTATCTTCGATATCCTGAAGACCTTACCGGTGTCTTTTGCCCTTATGGCATCAATGAGGTCAAAAACATCGAAATCACTGTTCCCCCTCACGAGGTCAAGGATGTCCTCGAGGTCTATCCTTTCCTTTCCGAGGAGGAGGAATTTTTCGATTTCAGATGAAAGGAGCCCCGCATCGGGACCGATCAGGCCCAGGAGGTAATCGAGTGCCCTCTCGGTGAGTTTCAGTCCTTTCTGTCCCGCCTTTTCCCTTATCCATAAGGGGAAATCCTTCTGCCTGATATCCAGCGGGATGCCCCTGACGTTCGAAGACAAGGCCTTGAAGCGGTCCTTCAGACTTCCCCTGTGGAGAAGCAGTACTGTTGCAAAGGGTGATGGATTCGCGATATACCCTTCGAGGAGTCCCATGTCCTTCTTCGTGATCTCCTGGACATTTTCGATCACAGCGATGCTCCTTTTTGCTATGAAAGGGATTATATTCACTGTATCCAGTATCTGTGCGAAAGGCGGGGAGCTGTCGATACCTGACAGGTCAAAGCGGGAGAAACAGAAGTCCCTTTCTGTCTCAGGGATAGTGCGGCAGGCCATGAGGGAGGCTTCTGTGAGGAGAAAGGGGTCTTCGGCATAGAGCAGATATACCGGCCTTGGCAATCCCCTGTTGATTTCCTGGATAAAGTGCGTAATGCTCATTGGGAGAGAATCGAGTCAACGATCTCTGAAGAGAAATCCCTCAATGCCCTTTCTGTGGCGAGTTCCTTTCCCGTGATGATACTGGTGAGATTTTCTTCGGTGCTTGTGAAGGATGTGATGAAGATTCCACCACTTCTCAGTGTCCTCACCTTCCCCGACGGCCCATAGAGTTTGAAATCCCCTTTTACAATTACCTCGTATTCCGAAGCCTCGTTCACCTTCACAGAGAGGACCCGCAATTCAAAGACATTGAGAACCCCCTCGATGGAATAACCAGCCTCGGCCCCAAGGGTGAACCCTGTTTTCAGCAGCTCTGCGGCAAGTGCCCTCTGCATTCTGTCCTCGAGCTTCAACTCATAGGTCTTGTTCACGATCTTCCCAATCTTCACGGTCTGAAAGGGAAGGCTTGTCTTACCCTGAATGGTATAGCCGCAGCCCGTGGCGAGCAGCGTGAAGCAGATATATAAGAGCAAAGAGCGAGACTCACACCACAACATTCACGAGTTTTCCCTTCACCACAAAGATCTTCTTTATAGTCTTATCCCCGACGATCTCCTTCACCTTCGGCTCGCTCAGCGTCCTTTTCTTGATATCTTCTTCAGAAAGCCCTTGGAAGATCATCACCTTTGCCCTCACCTTCCCGTTGATCTGTATGACGAGTTCTATCTCTTCTTCCCTTGCGATTTCCTCATCCCATGATGGCCATGGCTGAACACAGATGCCCTCCTGGTTACCTATCGCGCCCCAGAGTTCTTCCGAGATGTGAGGTGAAAAAGGGGAGAGGAGCAGAAGCAATGTCTCGACAGAGCATCTTAAGACGGTCCAGTCCCCATCCTCCCTTGGCTGGAATGGTGATATCTCGTTCACGAGCTCCATAAGGGCTGCAATGGCGGTGTTGAAGTGGTATTCCCTTTCGATGTCGAGGGTAACCCGCTTGATCGTCTGGTGTGTCTTCCTCAGCAACCGGGCTGCCTGGTCGGAAAGACGTGAGAGGTCTAATCCTGATTCTTCCTTACCCCTGGTCCTCGCCCCTAAATGATGGAGGTTTTTAGAGACGATTCCCCAGACCCGGTGGAGGAACCTATAGGCACCTTCCACTCCCCTGTCGGACCATTCGAGATCTTTTTCTGGAGGAGCTGCAAAGAGGGAGAACAGGCGCGCCGTATCGGCTCCATACTTCCCGATCAGATAATCAGGATCAACCACATTCTTTCTCGATTTTGACATCTTCTCGACCCTGCCTGTCATTACCTCTTTTCCGCAATGGATGCATCTCTCGTCCTTCACCTCTTCAGAAAAGAGCCAGTCGTGCCCGGGGCACCTCAATGTCTCCTTGCATACCATGCCCTGGGTCAACAGGTTTGCAAAGGGCTCGTCGAAATCGACGATGCCTATGTCCCGCAAAACCCTGGTGAAGAACCTTGAGTAAAGGAGGTGAAGTACCGCATGCTCCACACCACCTACATACTGATCTACAGGCATCCAGTAGGAGATGTTCTCTCCCTTCAGGGCATCTTCTCCTTTCTTTGAGCAGTACCGGATAAAATACCAGGAGGAATCGACAAAGGTGTCCATCGTGTCCGTCTCGCGCCTCGCTTCTCCTCCGCAGTGCGGGCAGGGAGTCTTTAAAAAATCGATTGATTCAAGGAGTGGGGAACCGCCCATTCCCGTAAACTTCACATCCTCGGGAAGTACCACTGGAAGATCTCCTTCCCTGACGGGAACGATTCCACACTTCCCGCAGTATAAGACAGGGATCGGCGTACCCCAATATCTCTGGCGTGAGATGCCCCAGTCGCGGAGCTTATAATTTACGACTATCTTGCCGAGCCCCTTTTCCTCGATAAACTTTCCGATCTCCTCCCTTGCCTCACTGCTTGGTAAGCCGGTGAACTGTGCCGAGTTGATGAGCACTCCTTCGTCTTCATACGCTGAACGTAAGTCTGATGTCGGTATATCAACGGATTCGGAAATAACACTTCCCCCCCTCCGCACCTCTGAAGCGAGAGGCTGCTGTCCCGGTACGATAACAACCCGGATGGGGATGCCGAACTTCTCCGCAAACTCGAAATCCCTCTGGTCATGTGCCGGGACTGACATGATCGCCCCCGTGCCGTACTCCATCAAGACAAAATTCGCTACGTAGATGGGAATCCTCTCATCGTTCATCGGATTTACCGCATAGTGACCAGTACACAGGCCCTCCTTATCCTCCACTATACCGAACCTCGCCTTGACAGACTCCAACCAGGCGGTATCGGTAACAAGTCTTTCGGAGAGGGGATGGTCAGGCGCGAGGCAGATGAAGGTCGCCCCCCAGAGCGTGTCGGGCCTTGTCGTGAATATCCGTATCTTTTCGTCCATTCCTTCTACCGGAAAATCGACCTCGACACCTTCGCTCCTGCCGATCCAGTTCTTCTGCATCACCACTACATTCTCCGGCCAGCCGGTGAGAGAGTCGCACCCCCTGAGCAGTTCTTCTGCATACGCGGTGATTCTGAAGAACCACTGCTCCAGTTCCTTCTGGATCACTATGCTGTCACACCTCCAGCACCTCTCATCGATGACCTGTTCATTGGCGAGCACGGTAGCGCAGGACTGACACCAGTTCACATACGACGATTTCCTGTATGCGAGACCTTGTTCGAACATCTTCAGGAAGACCCATTGGTTCCATTGATAGTATTCAGGGCTGCAGGTCGTCAACTCCCTGTCCCAGTCATAGCTCAAGCCCATGCGGTCAAGTTGCTGTTTCATGGAAGTGATGTTCTCATATGTCCATTTCGCAGGATGAATCCCCCTTTTTATGGCTGCGTTCTCTGCGGGGAGACCGAAGGCGTCCCATCCCATGGGATGGAGGACGTTGAAGCCCTTCATGCGTTTGTAGCGGGCAATGACGTCCCCTATGGCATAATTGCGCACATGTCCCATGTGGATCTTTCCGGAAGGATAGGGGAACATCTCGAGGCAGTAAAACTTTTTTCTCCTGTCATCCTTACAGGTCTTGAAAAGTCCTCTTTCTGACCAGCACCGTTGCCACTTGAGCTCTACCTTCTCAGGGTCATACCTCTCTTCCAGGATCTCTCACCTCCAGAAAATGATTAGAAAAACTACCATAAAAAGAGAGACATTCGCAAGGTGAGGGCAGGGTGCACACTTTTTTAACCTCCAAACAGGCCACTAGTATTGTGTAACCACGATATCTTTACACACTCTCCCGGTGTTATGCCGGCTTGTCCGGCATACTTCTTAAAGAAAGATTGCCGAGAGGCTGGAATGACAAAGACTCTACAGCGTCTTCGGCTTCCTCAAAGATCCTCACCCTCCCGTACTTCCCATCGAAGCCGGGGGTGATTTGAACCTTTCCTTCCCTCATACGCGATATCGTTTCCCTGAGGAGGCGGGAACCGGCCAGCTCAATGTCGTCCAAAGGGGCGTCGATAAGGATATTGAATTCATTGCCGAGCATGTCCAGCAATTTCAGATACTCCGCAAGCACCTTTCTGCTGTTCACACCGGTATTGAGTACCCCTGCTATAATCTCAGGCAGGGGGATGACACGACAGAATGTGGAAGAGCCTTTTGGGACAAAGCCCTTTTCTCTGTCAGCCAGCCTTTCGACCCTGTGCATCACTCCTATTGTAACCCTCTTGCCGCATCGGGGACAGAGGTAGTTGTGGGCGATCGTCTCTTCCGGCGAGAGGCAGATGCCGCATGCCCTGTGACCGTCAAAGTGGTACTTTCCCTCCTCTGGAAAGAACTCTATGGTACCTATGAAACCCTTTCCGGTTCGTATCGCACACGTGATAGCAGTATACGTTACCTCTTCTTCGAAGATGTTCGCCTCACGGCCGATTTTTCCTGGTGAGTGGGCATCGGAATTGGAGATGAGCCTTATCCCATCGAGGGAGGAGAGCCTCCAGTTCATCAGTGGGTCAGAGGACAACCCAGTCTCGATTGCAGAGATATATGGGGTCATTTCCTCAAAGCATTCCTCAAGGGAGTCGAATCCGGACTCGGCACCAAAGACGGAGAAGTGGGGTGTCCATGCATGGGCCGGGGCAAACAGGGTATCGGGAGAGGCATCGGAAATGATTTTCAAAAACTCCTTCGCATCAAGTCCGAGGATTGGCCTCCCGTCAGCAGACAGGTTTCCAATCCTTGAAAGGGCGATGTTGATCCTCGCAGCAGAGGCGAAGTCGGGGATGAGGATGAGGGAATGGATCTTCCTCGTCCGTCCCCTTCTGGTAAAAATGCAGCTTATCTCGGCAGAGAGGAGGAAGAATACCTCGGACCTGCAAGACAGGGGGACTTCCTGTGTCTGGTAATCCTCTCGGAGCTTGAACAGCCCGTTCCCCGCTGATTCGAGCTTCTCATTGAGTTCCCTGAGCCACTGCGGGTGAATGGCATCGCCGGTCCCGATAACCTTTATCCCTTTGAGCTGGGCCCATTTCCAGATGCCTTCAGGCGACATCTCGCCGCTCGTCGCCCTCGAATATCTAGAATGAATGTGGAGATCGGCGATGAAGCGCACTATTCCGATTCACCGAGCCATGTCTTCAATTCACGCAGCTGTGTTTCGTTGAGATCGAGTGTTTCCGGGGCCCTTTCACCCTCAAACATGGCAAGGACCTTGTTGAATTCCGTTCTTAGGATCCCGAAGGTGTCGTGGAAGCCCTGTTTCGCCGTTTCTGCGAACAACATCGCCTTTTTGATGTCACTCATGCCTTCTGCCTCGTTTCCTCTCTGGACATTGCACATACCCCGCACAAAAAGCGCTGCACCGTTATCCGGTTTGATCGTGATCGCCCGGGAGAGATCCTCAACCGCATCGTTGAAATTCTTCCTGCTCGCATAGGCTATCCCGCGGTAGTAATAGGCACGCATACTCTGCGAATCCTTTTCGAGGACCTTAGTGAAATCCTCGATTGCACTGTCATATTCCTTGAGCTGAAAATGAGCAACCCCTGTGCTCAGGTGTATGATGCGGGGATCTGCACCTGCCGCACGGGCCTTTTCGAAGGCCTCGATGCTCTCGGCATACTTCTGGTCAATGAAGAGACGCTGGGCCTGACCCAGGAGTTCCATTGCGTTCATCTGTAGTTCCTCCTTATAAGGTGTGCACTCTATGATAATCTCATCGCTGTTTGATGATGATATAGGTCGCGCCCAATCCACCATCGCAGTCTTTCGCGGTGACATATGCGCCGACCCATTTCTTGAAAGGACCGTGAAGCCACTTCTCCATAGCCTTTTTGAGCACAGGGCCTTTTGGCGAACGAAGCCCCCTCCCGTGAATCACCTTGATACACGAATGCCCTCTCTGTAATGCCTCCCTGAGGAACCGGCAGAGTGCTTCTTCAGCCTCACCCAAGGTCATGCCATGGAGATCGATATAATCCTGAACTGAGAAATCCCCCTCATGCAATCTCCTGATGGTATGCTTTTTTAACCCCGGACTCCTCCACTCGATATACTCTCCCGTGTCACAGAGACTTATCTTCTTCTCGCCTTTTACGATTGCCTGCAGGATTTCGAGGGTGTCATCCTTTTTCCCCTGGAGGGATTCTCTTTTTGGAGGCTTCTTGTAAGGGATATCCCTGAATTCCTTGATCTCCCGGACATCAGACATAGCCTCAAAAAATATCTCCTCTTCTGTCTTGATTTCGCAGCGATTTCTCTTCTCTCTGAGAGACTCCTTGAGACCCCTGAATGGGTTGAATGTACATGGAACACCCTTCATCGCGAAACTCCGGGAAATCATGCACTTCTCATTGTTCTGATCACATATACAGCGTGCTGCAGGCTCTCTTCAATTATAGCAAATACCTGACTGAGAATTATTCACAAACTGCGCATGGGTGTCCGGATCGAAGCAAGATTCTAGCTCTATAAAGAATTGTTCGTGAACATCTCCGCGTGTTTCATCCATCGCGTTGGGAAGGTGATGAAGAAGGTGGTCCCTCTCCCTTCTTCACTCTTGATCTCGATTTCTCCGAGGTGTTCTGTTACAATCTGCTTCACAATGGGCAGCCCCATGCCAAATTTATGGGTCTTCGTGCTGAAAAAGGGATCGAAGACCTTCTCGATGATATCAGCAGGAATTCCTTGACCTGTATCGGTTACCGTGGTGAGGATCTTGTCTCCATCCCCTGAGGTCTTGATTGTAACGGTTCCTCCGGAAGGCGTCGCATCAACGGCATTCTTGATGGCATGGAAGACAGCGGCCTTCAAGCGGTTCTTTTCCATGTTCATTCGCAATGGCTGTGCCGAAAGCTGCATCTCAAACCGGATCCCTCTGCCATCAACGTCTTTTTCCATGAAGGCGACAACACCCCGTATCACGTCGTTGATATCTTCATACTTGAAGAGGCCCTGTCTGGTCTTCATGAGGTGCTCAAAATTCTCCACTACCGTCTCGAGGTTTTTGCACTCCTCGATGATACCTTTCAGATTCTCCTCGATTTTCCCCGAGACCTTCTCTTTCGACAGGATCCTCTTACAGATGCATCCTATCACCATGACGGGGTTCCTCACGTTGTCGGCTACTGTCAGACCCATGAGGGCCAGCGTCCGCTCTGCCACGAGGTCCACCAATTCCCGGTTCAGCTCAGTCAGTTCTACATTGATCGCCTGGATCTCCTTCTCATCTCTCAACATCTTGAGGTGCAGCTTGTAGATCCCGATGAAGAAGAGACTCACCGAGCTCATCAGGAAGAAGGCGAAGTTGTTGAAGCTGCCGCCGATCGGTTCTATGTGTTTCCAGATACTCACGTTCCCTGTAGCAACGAGGATCGGTTGCAGGATGTGGCCTATCGATCTCGAGAATGAATACATGACATAGGTTGACGAGAGCCAGAGCATGTAGTTCCACATCGCATCCTCTCTGTTCCTCCTGTAGAGTTTCAGGCTTATACGGAGGTTCGCGACTGCAAGCGCGATCATAATGACCGTACCGGCGATATTAGAAAGGAGTATCGGCAGGACAGGGAGGAGAAGTGTTGCCGAGGACGTAACCTTCTCACCTTCCCTCCGTGCAAGTTCCCTGAGACCGATGTAGGACAAGAACATCCCGATATCGAGCAAAATCTGGTCGAGTCTCGCGAAATAGAGGAGGAAGCCCATGCCTTCAACTACCGCATGTCTCCTGAAGTACTGCCAGCCTTCTGTTTCACCGACGATTTGGAGTTCTCCGAAACGGCCGAAGAAGACCATGAGGTTCCAGACCGTGTACACAATGACACCGGAAAAGATGTACCGCCAGCCCTCCGCCCTATGCAGACGGTTAAGTACCATCGCGGAGAGAATGAAGATACAGGCGATAAAGAACAAGATACGGCCGAGCTGGTGGGTGTAAACCGCAGGGTAGTCATGAGACACAAAGGCGCATGCCGATGAAGGAAAGACAACGCACAGAAAAGGTATCAGGAACACCCCACATACTCCGAGGTAACTTCTGGTCTTACCGCATCTTTTTTGACTTTCCATCAAATTTTTGATTATTATATTGTTTATAGTTTCGATTACAGGTAATTATATACCAATGAGGGGAGGAACACAAATGAGGCGCTCTCTTTTGAAACGCTCTTCTGGAAAATTGTGGTGGATGGGCAAAGCGAGATGTCTATAAAAAATCTCGATTCGTTCTTCAAACCCCGAAGCATTGCGGTAATCGGTGCTGATGAGAATCCCATTTCCCTGGGTTATTTCATTTTCAGGAACCTGATAGGGAAGGGATTCAAGGGGGTGGTCTACCCTGTGAATCCTCAATTCGAGGCCGTACAGGGGGTAGAGTCGTATAAGAGTATCATTTATATCCGCCAACCCATCGATTTGGCAATACTATCGGTCCCGATCGATAGTCTTCTCAAAAGGCTTGAAGAGTGCGGTCAGAAGGATGTAAAGGGCGTAATTATCCTCGCCCCCGACTTCGAGAAAAAGGTGAAAGACTATAAAGTGCTGGAAGACCGAATAAGGCAGCTTTCGCTTTTTTATGGCTTCAGGGTAATGGGCCCCAACTCGTTGGGATTCTTACGGCCAGGGCTATCACTCAACGCGAGCCTTTTTCCCAAAATGCCGCAGAAGGGCAATGTCGCCTTCGTCTCTCAGAGTGCCACCCTCTCCGCAGCTCTCCTGGACAGGGCTATATCCAAGAATGTGGGATTCAGTTACTTCATTTGCCTCGGGACTTTCAAGTCGCGCGAGACGATGATCAACATTAGCGTTCCCGACCTGATCGACTTTCTTGGCATCGACCCGGAGACGAGGGCGATCGTGCTTTACATCCAGCATATCGCAGATGGACGGAACTTCATGACCGCAGTGAGGAGCTTCGCGAACAGCAAACCAATCATCGTCGCCAAGTCTGGAAGATTCGATCTCTCTGCACAGACCGCCTATACCAGTTTAGGTTCTCTTGCGGGTGGAGACAAGGTCTATGACGCTGCCATTGAGAGGGCAGGTGCCGTGAGGGTCGATGAAGTGCTCGACTTTTTTTATACCACCGAAACCCTCTCGAAGCAGGGCCGCCCCAAGGGAAAGCGGCTCGCCATTATCACAAACGCAGGCGGCCCTTCGATGATTGCAGTGGATGCCCTATTGAAGATGGACGGTGTGCTCGCGAATCTCAGTGAAGACACCATAGAGTCCCTTACAAAACAAATCCCCGAGGTATACCAGGTCCATAATCCGATCCACCTCCTTACCAATTCCTCTCCTTCAGAGTATGAAATGGCTGTGAAGACCTGTTTAAAGGACCCTGGTGTTGATGGTATTTTAGTGATGCATGTTCCCTTTTTTGGTGCCAAACCAATGCAGACCGCAGAGGCCGTGGTGTCCGCAGCAAGGACGAATCCCTACATCCCCATTTTCACCACATGGATGGGTGAGGAGCAGGTCACTGCCTCAAGGGAGTTCCTCAACACCAAAGGGATTTCGACCTTCTACACGCCGGAGCAGGCCGTGAGGAGCTTCATCTATACCTACCGCTATGACTACAACCTGAAGCTCCTCAGGGAGACTCCCGAGCTGATCCTCAAAGACTTCGTCCCCGACATCAGCAGGGCCAGGGATATCGTAAAAAATGCCTTCAATGAGGGGAGGATGGTCTTGTTCATGGATGAAATGAAGGTGATTCTCGAGACCTATGGTATCCCCGTCGTAGAAACTGTGACGGTAGAGAGTGAAGAAGAGGCAGCAGAGTTGTGTGATACTATCGGCTGTCCTGTGGTAATGAGAATCGATTCTTGCAAAATACTTCATCAGTTGAAAAAGGGCAGGGTCCGCTTGAACCTAAAGAATCGGGAATCGGCGAGGGAGGCCTACAGCAAGCTCAAGAAGATAATTTCTTCACTCGGACACCAGGAAGCACGCGTGGTGATACAGCCGATGATGACAAATCTCGGCTATGAATTGGCTATTGGTGCGAAAAAAGATCCTACATTCGGATCTGCGATTCTTTTCGGCACAGGGGGGGTATTCCTCGAGGCCCTGGGAGACTATTCCGTAGAGCTACCCCCTCTCAACCAGACACTCGCGAGGCATCTGATGACCGGGACAAGGATCTACAGGTACCTCAAAACCCAGCCTGTGTTCAAGAAGGGCATGAGATTTCTCGAAGAGATCCTGGTAAGATTCTCTCAATTGATTGTCGACTTCCCCTCGATAAAGGAGATCGACATCAATCCATTCTTCATCATGAGTAAGGAAGGTGTCGTCCTTGATGCGTGTATCCTCCTCGATGAAGAGATCCTGGCGGGTGAAAAGGGTTTCAAGGAAGAGATCTGTCCCCCGCATCTTTCGATATGCCCCTATCCTTTCAAGTATGTGAGGGAAACCACCCTGGAGGATGGGACCCCTATTGTCATCAGGCCTATCCGTCCCGAGGATGAACCCCTCATTTATGAACTCTATACCACCCTCAAAGAGGAGACGGTTGTCTTCCGATTCGGCCAGCGTCTTGTCGACATGCCCCACGAGAGGCTTGGCAGGTACTGCCAGGTCGACTATGACAGGGAACTGGCCTTTGTTGCGGAAATCAAGCAAGGGGAATGTGAGGAGATTATCGGGGATGTGAGGGCCATCAAACTCCCGGACCTCGAAGTTGCGGAGGTCGGGATCCTGGTGACCGACCAGTGGCAGAACAAAGGGGTTGGTACCCTCCTCTTGAAGGATTGCATTGAAGCTGCGATGGACTCAGGTGTGAAAGTCCTTTGGATGGAGATCCTTAGCGACAACTACAATATGCACGCATTTGCGAAGAAGTTTGGGTTCTGGCAGACATACGCTGACGAGCATATGGTAAAGATGGTCCTGAAGCTGTAATAGTTAAAAAAAGCACAATATCCCCAGTGCGATAAACATTACACCAGCAATCTTTGAAATCACCCTCTTATTCATTCTAAGGGCGATGAATTTACCTAAATAGACAGCCATTACTGATAGGACTGTGAGGGCTGACAGCACCCCAATAAATACCATGACAGGGTTATATTTTGTTGCAAACAACCCAGAGACTATCTGGGTCTTGTCTCCCATCTCGGATATAAGAATAAGGAAGAATCCTGATGTAAAAGGTTGTTTCAGCTCACACTGGGCTTCTTCAGTCTTGTTGTGCAGTAACGTGACAAGTCCGAAAATGATGAATATGGCACCCGAGACTATTTTGATATATAACATCGGGATATGGGCTGTTATGAAATTCCCTAAAAGTATGGCCAATCCGTCTGTTATGGCAAAAGCAAGGATAACCCCTAACAGAAGGTGCAGATATTTTTTTGTTTTAGAAGCGAGGCATAGCACGGCAAGCTGGGTCTTGTCACCCAACTCTGCCAGCCCTATGGATACAAAAGGTATCAGAAGGTCTTGAATCATCAGATGTCAATATGGATTCTTATTGAATCAACCAGCCTCTTCCCCCAGGGGGAAAAAAATCAAGTCTTACGGCAAAGTCCGATGTATGCTTACTTTAAGTATTTTTTGAAATGTGGCAGTGCGCCATAAATGTTTGGTTGAGGCCCGGATTGAGTTGCAGGTGTCTGAGGGGATTCACAATGCCGCACTCATTAATCTCCTCTTCCGAAATACCTATTTTCCTTAGAACCCCCAGAGAGCCGGAAATCGTTGTACCGCACCCTTCGAGGACCCCTTGTGCATTATAGGCAGGCCTCCCCCTTCTCCTCGCACCTCTCACCGAGTCTGATACGAGGATGATCTTTTCGGGCTTCTTAATGGAGAACAGAAGCTTCAAAGCCTCGGGGCTGAGGTGTACACCGTCAGCAATCACTTCAACAGCGAGGTCTTCGTCGAGAAGCCCCAGACCAACAAGCCCGGGTTCCCTGTGGTGGAAGGGCCTCATTGCGTTGAATATATGGGTGACCCCTACAGCACCTGCTTTCATGCCGTCTCCTGCCTGTGTATACGTCCCGTCAGAATGGCCCATGTGCACACGGATCCCCATTTCGCTGCACTTTTCGATGACCCTCAGGGCACCAGGAAGTTCCGGGGCGATGGTAATTATCTTAACGATCTCCTCATACCCCTCTATGAGATTCTTGAGCGAAGAAAGCGCCGGCTTCAGGAAGGATTCCCTGTCCAGTGCTCCGCATCTAAGGGGATTCAGGAAAGGCCCTTCGAGATAAAGACCGAGAATCATTGATGATTGACACATGCTGGGCAAAGACCGTTGCATTTCCATCGCCCTTCGCACCGCCTCCATATTTGTTCTCATCACCCTGAGAGTGCCTGAGTAGATTGTGGGGAGGAATGCACCTGTGCCGGCTTTGCAGTGAAGCTCGGCCATCTTCAGGATATCTTCAGGGAAGGAAGTCCGTGTATCGAAGCTTCCGATTCCATGGGTGTGGAGGTCGATAAAGCCACGCAGATTCATGACAGCGTTATAATATACACAAATGCGATACACAACGATAACGAGTCCTTCAAATCTCCATGTCAGAGAGGCTTTGGCGATCAAGAAGAAGCGGAAGAGGTACGGGCATGATGCCTTTCTGATCGAGGGACCCCACCTTACCGAGATGGCCCTCCAGTCAGGGACCTCCCTGAAGAGGGCATTCCTCTCAGAGCAGTATGCATCGAAAAGAGAAGGCATGGCGCTTTTGAAGAGACTCTCAAGGGCAGGGGTTGAGGTAATTCTCATAGGCAGTCATCTCCTCACCCTGATCTCCGATACAGAGGCGCCTCAGGGTGTAATTGCAGTCGTATCCTGCAAATCTTGCGGGCTGCATGATCTCGGATTCAATAATATCCCGTTCATTGTTGTAATAGAGGGCATTCAGGACCCGGGAAACCTCGGCACAATCATCAGGACCTCTGATGCCGCCGCGGTCGATGCGCTCATCCTGCTCCCGGGGACTTGTGACGCCTACATGCCCAAGGTCATCAGGGCTACCGCGGGCAGCATCTTCAATATTCCTATCATTGATGCAGATCAGCTCACTCTCTTGAAATGGCTCAGGGAGAGATCGGTAATCCTGCTTGTCACCGATGTGAGCGGAACCCTGAACATTTTTCATGCAGACCTGACCAGAGCCCTGGCCCTGGTCTTCGGGAACGAGGCACTGGGTGTGAGTGAGGGGCTCAAGAGAGAAGCGGATACACTTGTGAAGATACCCCTCTTCGGGAGGGCAGAGAGCCTCAATGTGGCCTCATCGGCTGCCGTCTGTCTCTATGAGACGGTCAGGCAGAGGACGGTAAAGTCCTCATCCGGTCATGTTCCATCCCTTCCTGCTCAAGGCCCGGTGCATGTACCAGCCGGTCACTATTGCAGTAGAAAACCAGGCAAGACCTGAAAAATAATATCCGAGAATCAGTTTCCCAGTGCCGAGGGTGAGGCCAATGATGAAGAGGCAGCCGCACATCCATGACGTGAGAGGGTATTTGAGGCCGTGAACATTCGCAGACTCATTAGCCAAAACCGCCACCGGTCTCCACCCCGCTCCTCCGGGCGTGGTCTTATGGTAAAACTCAAGGAGTTTTGACATCTCAGTCGGTCTCGTGAGAAAGGTCACGGTAATCCAGATTACTGTCGAGACGCATATAATCACCAGGAGTTTTTCAAAATAGGGTATTGGTGCGAGCGAGGGAAGCGAATAGACAAGCACCGTTGTCACCGTCGATGCAACCATTGCGGAGATCTCGCTCCAGGCATTGATCCTCCACCAGAACCACCTCATGATATATACAAGTCCCGTACCTGAACCAAAGGCGATGAGGAATTTGAAGGCCCCGACAATGGAAGTGGTGTAGTAGGTGACTATTGCGGTAATTGCCGAGAGTACGAGGGTTACAAGCCTGGATACCATGATGTAGTGTCTTTCCGATGCCTTTTTACAAAAGAAGGGCCTGTAGAAGTCGTTCACAAAGTATGCTGAAGAGAGATTCAGGTAGGTGCTCAGGGTAGACATAAAGGCTGCAAAGAAGGATGCGAGCATCAGACCCTTCAGCCCGGAGGGGAGGAGGTCCACCATCATCTGCGGATACACGGCCTCGTGGTCCCTCGCCGAAGGATAGAGCACGAGGGATGCCAGGGCTGCGAGCACCCAGGGCCAGGTCCTGAGGGCATAGTTCGCCACATTGAAGTAGAAGGTCGCGAGGAGGCTATGGCGCTCGTCTCTGCATGAAGCCATGCGCTGGACGATCACGCCCCCACCGTCTGAGGAATACTTCGACCACCAGCTGAGCCCCACATAGCCGAGGAAGGTCATGAAGGACATCCCGAGGAATCCCCCATCGAGTGGCGGGAAAAAACCGAGGACATCCTGATTGATGGATGCCTTCATGGCCCCGATTCCTCCCGCCTTGTCTACGGAGGCACACGCGAGGACAACTGCCCCTATCAAGGCGATGAAGAACTGGAAGAAATCTGTCGTCACTACTCCCCAGTAGCCGGAGAGCATTGCATAGGCAATCGTGATACTGCTCGAGATGATGATGCTCTCCCATTTGCCCCATCCGAGGCTCACATCCATAATCTTGGCCATCGCGAGGATCACTTGTGCCTTTATGATCGTGTGGACCGCCACAGAGAAATAGACTGCCTTGAAACCCCTGAGGATCGAGGCAGTCTTGCCTGAGTAGCGGAGGGTGATGAGCTCAACGTCGGTGAGCACCCCGAGTCTTCTCCAGAGCCGTGCAAAGAAGAATACCGACATCATCCCCGACATGATGAAACACCACCACTGCCAGTTCTCATAGATACCCTGCTCCCTGACGAGTCCTGTGATATAAAGGGGTGTATCGGACGAGAAGGTCGTTGCAACCATAGAGGTCCCTGCGAGCCACCAGGGAAGGTTCCTTCCGGAAATAAAAAACTCGTTGAGGCTCGAAGACGCCCGTCTGGTGAAATAGAGACCGATGAGGAGCGAGAGAATCATGTACGCGGATACGATAGTCCAGTCCAATAGGGAGAGCTTCATCGCGTGATATTATATAGGATGCTCGACACAGTTGCCCAAATCGACGCCTCTCTCTTTTTCCTCCTCAACACCGGATGCAGGAACAGATTGCTCGATGCCCTCATGCCCTTCGTGACCGGCAATATGTTCATCCTGGTAGCACCCGTCTTTATCCTTCTCTCTATAAAGGAAAAAAAGAGGGCCCTCCTCATTTTCGCGATTGCCCTTTTTTCTGTCTTTCTGGCAGACGGAATGAGCAACGGCCTCAAGAATCTCATAGGGAGGGAAAGGCCTTGTAATGTGTACGATCACGTCCATCTCCTTGTGGGATGCACGAAGTCCTTTTCGATGCCCTCAGGCCATGCGGCAAACGCCCTCGCCTTTTCGACCCCCTTTCTCGTGATGACGAAGGACAGGCTTAAGTATTACTTCCTGTTAATCGCCATACTCGTGTCCCTCTCACGGATATACGTGGGTGTCCACTATCCTGCAGATGTCCTCGTCGGTGCCCTTATCGGGTCATCCATAGCGCTGCTGGTCGTATCTCTCTTGAAAGGATCAGAGAAACGATACAGGGAGAGGCCATTCACCACGATACTGATTTTTTCCCTTCTCGTCCTGAGTCTCTTCAGGGTTTTTTACATCCTCTTCGGTCCACTCGACCTCAGCCCCGATGAGGCGCACTACTGGGAATGGTCGAGGAGACTCGACCTCAGTTACTACTCAAAGGGTCCAATGATCGCCTATCTCATCGCCCTGAGCACATACCTGTTCGGCGACACGGTCTTCGGGGTAAGGGCATTCGCTATTCTCTTCTCTGCACTCACAAGCCTATTGCTCTATAAACTTGGGAAGGACCTGTTCAATGAAAAGGTCGGTGTCTCATCGGCACTGCTCTTCCAGGCAATACCGCTCTATTCCACCTTTGGTGTGGTATTCACCATCGATTCCCCCTTCGTCTTCTTCTGGGCACTCTCACTCTATCTCTTCTCAAGGGCACTGGAGAGGCAGGGCAGGATGGATTGGCTCCTCTTCGGCATCTCCGTTGGACTCGGCCTTCTCACAAAATACACGATGGTTCTCTTCTCCCTCTGTGCCCTTCTTTTCCTCCTATTTTCCCCCCGGCATAGAAGGCACCTCAGGACCGCTGGCCCTTATCTTTCTCTCCTCGTTACCAGCATCCTCATGTTCAGCCCCGTGATGATATGGAACATGCGGCATGACTGGGTCACGCTCAAGCACACTGCAGGCCAGGGCCACATAGCAGAGGGGCTCCGGATCTCATTGCAGAGTTTCTCCAATTTTATCGGTTCCCAGGTTGGCGTGGTTTCTCCCATTCTGTTGCTACTGATTATGACAGCCCTGTGGAAGACATCCCGGATTAAGGAACAATTCCCCTCACAAGGAGAAGAGATTTCAATTCAGAGTGGCAAATTCCTCTTCTGGTTTTCTATCCCCGTGCTTCTCTTTTTTATACTGAAGAGCCTCCATGCCAAGGTGCAGGCAAACTGGGCGATGATGGGGTACATGACCGGACTTATCGCCTTCTCAGAGGTCTACGTGAGACGTTGGGAAGGGCACACGAGATATACGAAAGCGTTCATCGTCGCAGGGCTTTTCCTCTCACTAGTAATCACTGCCATCGGCCACTATCCATCATTCTTCCATATACCTCAGAAGCTTGACCCTTCAGCGAGACTGAGGGGGTGGAAGGAACTCGGCAGGGAGGTGAGTGCAGTCCGTGATGAGATAGAAAAAGAGGGCAATTTCTTCATCTTCTCTGACAGTTACCAGGCAGCAAGTGAACTTGCCTTTTACACAGAGGGACACCCGGTCACGTATTGTGTGAACCTTGGGCGGAGAATGAATCAGTATGACCTCTGGCCGGATTTCAACAGCCTTATCCACTCCAACGCCATTTTTGTTACAATACACGATAGAGAATTGCCCCTCAAGATCAGGGATGCCTTCGAGGGATGCGAGAAACGGATTTTCAGAGCTCTCAAAGGGAAGCGAGTGCTTAGGGAATACACGATCTTCACATGCAGGGGTTTCAAGGGAATACAACAGGAGGAGACAGGACAGTTCTGATGACCGTATCAATGGTGATTCCCCTCTTCAACGAAGAGGACAACGTAGAGACGCTCCATGAAAGGCTCACCCATGTCTTCACGAGGCTTGGTGTCGAGTATGAGGTGATCTATGTTGACGACGGGAGCACGGACGGGACCCTCCCACTCCTCGAGGAGATACAGCAGAGAGACCCGAGGGTGGTTGCACTCAGTCTGAGGAGGAATTTCGGACAGACCGCAGCCTTTGCGGCAGGGTTTGATTTTGCGAGGGGGGATGTGGTGGTCACCATGGATGGAGACCTCCAGAATGATCCCGACGACATTCCCAAATTCCTTGAGCTCATAAAAGACAATGACCTGGTCAGTGGATGGAGAAAGAAGAGGAAGGACCACCTCTTCAGCAGGAGGCTGCCATCGATACTGGCGAACTGGCTCATCAGCAAAGTTACGGGAGTGAAGCTCCATGATTATGGATGCTCACTCAAGGCCTACAGGAGGGACGTGATAAAGAACCTTAAACTCTACGGAGAAATGCACAGGTTCATACCTGCAGTTGCAAGCTGGTACGGAGTGAGAATTGCCGAGGTCGAGACAGTCCACCACCCGAGGATGAAGGGAAAATCAAAGTATGGGCTGTCGAGGACCATTAAGGTCGTACTCGACCTCATTACCGTGAAGTTCCTCCAGAGCTTCTCCACGAAACCTCTCCAGTTCTTCGGCACCATCGGGATAGCAGGCGGGTTCATCGGCTTTCTCGTCCTCCTCTACCTGAGCATTGAGAAACTCATTTTCTCGAAACAGATCGGCGGGAGACCTCTTCTCCTCCTTGGTGCGCTGCTCGTAATCGTAGGCATCCAGTTCATTGGTATGGGACTCCTGGGAGAGATGATTGTCAGGGTGTATCACGAGAGCCAGCGAAAGCCGATCTATGCCATAAAGAAGGTCATTGGACCCTCAAGGTAGTCCAGCTCCATCACTAAATCCTCGAAAGAGCCTCCGACGGCTTCTCTGGACAGCACTCAAGGTTCTCGTCAGTACAGGCCTCCTCTCTATTGTGATCGAGAAGACAGGGTTTGCCAAGATACTTTCGACCCTCGGCGGAATATCCATTCCCCTTTTCCTCACCTCGGGCGCTCTGTACACCTTCTCTCTTTATATCTCGAGCATCCGGTGGAGACTTTTACTGCCCGGGGGATTCACACTGGGGAGGCTCTTTTCCCTCTACCTGATCGGATCTTTTTTCAATACCCTCCTCCCCGGCATTATCGGGGGTGATGCAGTGAAGGCTTACTACCTTTACAAAGATACGGGGAAGGGCACCCCCGCTGTCGCCTCGGTCTTCATGGACAGGTACATAGGTTTTGCCGCACTCATGTGTGTGGGGACTGCCGCATTCCCTTTCAGTTTTCACTATTTCAAGGGTTCCCCCATCGAATGGCTCTTTCCCCTGATCGTGCTCCTCTTCGTCCTTGGGAGCATCCCTGCCTATGCGCTGCGTGCCGGGAGGAGGTTCAGGTTTATCGCTGAGGTATATGAGTATTTTGACAGCTATGTAATAAAACGGGGGACGATCGCAAAGACCTTTTCCCTTTCCATGTTCGTTCAGATCATCAACATCGTATCGGTGTACCTTCTCATTATTGGTCTGGATATCGACCTGCCGTTCCTCCCCCTCCTCATCTTCATCCCGATCATTACAACAATCTCAACGATACCGATCTCTATCTCCGGATTGGGGGTCAGGGAGGCATCCTTCATCCTGCTTTTTCACTTTCTCGGGGTTGGTCCTGTCCAGGCTACCGCCATCTCATTCGCCTGGTTCCTCACCATTGCAACGGGAAGCCTTCCCGGGCTAATCGCATATCTTCGTCATCCATCTACGAACCGACCGGTTTCACGACCATTTTAACCAAGATTCCTCCTCGTTTGACTTCCCCCTCATCGTCGTTTTAATATTCACTATGCATCAGCATGCTGACTACGTTCCCCTTCATCTCCACACCGAATACAGCCTCCTGGACGGATCCATCAAGATTGATGAGCTCGTCCAAGTCGCCTCGGAATATCGAATGCCGGCTGTGGCGATTACCGACCACGGCAATCTCTTCGGAGCGATCGAGTTCTACAAGAAGGTATCGAAGGCGGGGATAAAACCGATCATCGGCTGCGAGCTTTATGTCGCACCCACGAGCCGCTTCGAAAAGAAGGGGTCGGGTGCGGGTGAGGCCTCCTTCCATCTCATCCTCCTCGCACGGGACAACGCGGGGTACAGAAACCTCGTGAACCTCGTGACAAGGGCCTACACCGAAGGTTTCTACTACAAGCCGAGAATCGACAAGGACCTCCTCGCCCAGTACAGCGGCGGGCTCATCTGCCTCACCTCATGCCTCAAGGGAGAAATTCCCTATTACCTAAACAAGGACATGATCGACAAAGCACGACAAAGCGCGCTTGAATACAAGCATATTCTCGGCCCCGAGAACTTTTTCCTCGAACTCCAGGATAACGGCCTCTCGGCGCAGGAAAAGGTGAACAAAAAGCTCGTCTCCCTCGCCGACGAACTCCATATTGGTGTTGTGGCGACGAACGACTGTCACTACCTGAGGAAAGATGATGCGAGGGCACATGACGTCCTCCTCTGCATCCAGACAGGGAAGACGGTTCACGATATCGATAGACTGAGACTGGAGACGGAGGAATTCTACTTCAAGTCACCCGAGGATATGAAGAATGCCTTCAAAGACCTGCCCAGTGCGATACGCTCGACGAGGGAGATCGCCGAGCGGTGCAATGTGGAGTTCACCCTCGGCTCCGTCCTGCTGCCCACCTATAAAACTGAGACCGGCTTGTCTCCGGAAGCCTTTTTGCGGAATCTCGCGCTCAAAGGCCTGCAGGAGAAGTTCGGACCCGATCCGCCCAAGCTCTATCAGGAGAGGCTCCAGACGGAGCTCAGCATCATCATGAAGATGCACTACGCGTCGTACTTTCTCATTGTCTGGGACTTCATCAGCTTTGCAAGGAAGAAAGGGATACCTGTCGGTCCCGGGAGGGGTTCCGCTGCAGGGAGCCTTGTCGCATACTGCCTCGACATCACCGAGATAGATCCTATCAGATATAACCTCCTCTTCGAGAGGTTTCTCAATCCCGAGAGGATCAGCATGCCCGACATCGATGTCGATTTCTGTAAGGACAAGAGGAATGAAGTGATCTCCTATGTCTCGGAGAAGTACGGCCATGACCACGTTGCCCAGATCATTACCTTCGGCACAATGGCCGCGAAGGCGGCGATTAGGGACGTGGGGAGGGCCCTCGATATACCCTACTCAGAGGTCGATAAGATCGCGAAGCTTGTACCGAGCACTCTCAACATCACAATCGCTGAGGCTCTCAAGGAGGAGCCTCAGCTCAAGGAACTTTACGATACGAACCCTAAAGTAAAAGATGTCCTCGATATCGCCATGAGGCTTGAAGGCCTCTGCAGACACGCATCGACCCATGCCGCTGGGGTCGTCATCTCCCCGGATCCCCTCACCGATTATACCCCCCTCTACAAAAACCCGACGGATGGTACGATCACTACCCAGTTCGATATGTTCGCCGTCGAGGACATCGGTCTCCTGAAGTTCGACTTCCTCGGGCTCAAGACCCTCACGGTCATCGAGAAGACGATCGGGTACATCGAGGCAGAGGGCACAGGGTTTTCACTCAAAGATATCCCGCTTGAGGACCCTGATACTTACAGACTCCTGAGTTCTGCCCAGACGACCGGGGTCTTCCAGCTTGAGAGTTCGGGCATGAGAGACCTCCTCGTGAAGATGCAGCCGTCCAAGTTCGAGGACCTCATCGCCCTTGTATCCCTTTACAGGCCGGGTCCCCTCGGGAGCGGAATGGTTGATGACTTTATTAAAAGGAAGAGAGGGATCATACCCGTCAAATACGAACTCCCCCAACTGGAGGAGATCCTGAACGAGACCCATGGGGTGATTCTCTACCAGGAACAGGTCATGCGGATCGCGAACAGGCTTGCAGGTTTCACTCTGGGCCAGGCCGATATTTTAAGGAAGGCGATGGGCAAGAAGAAGCCCGAGGAGATGGAGAGACAGAAGGAGGCCTTCATCAGCGGTGCCAGCGCCCACGGGATAACGGAGAAGAAGGCCCAAAGGATCTACGACCTCATGGCCTTCTTCGCGGGGTATGGGTTCAACAAGTCCCATTCCGCAGCCTACGCCTATCTCGCCTACCAGACTGCCTTCCTCAAGTGTCACTTCGCCGTCGCCTTCATGGCGGCGACCTTGAGCGCCGATATGGACAGCACTGAGAAGATTGTGAAGTCCATATCTGAATGCCGGTCGATGGAGATTAATATCCTCCCGCCGGACATCAACGAGAGCGGAAGTGAGTTCAAGGTGATAGGGAACGCCATACGTTTCGGCCTCGAGGCGGTGAAGGGCGTCGGCTCGGCAGCAATCGAATCGATCCTCGAGATGAGGGCTAAGGATGGCCCCTTCAAGTCCCTCAATGAGTTTCTACAGAGGACTGACAGCAAGAAGGTGAACCGGAAGGTCATAGAGAGCCTCGTCAAGGCGGGTGCCTTCGACTTACTCGGAGTTCACAGGGCAGAGGGGATGGACCTGATCGAAAGACCAAATGGACTCACCGGTGCCCCCAGTCTGTTCGGGCAGCAGGACTTCTTCAGCTCAGGGGCCAAAAGTGAGACAGAGAAATGGAATGAGATGGAACTTCTGAGGTACGAGAAAGAGGCCCTCGGTTTCTATATTTCGGGACATCCTCTCGCGAAATACAGGTACAGCATTGATTCAAAGGGCTCGAGGAGGATCCGCGAGATAGAGGAGATCCCCGACAAACATGAGGTTCAAGTTGCAGGCATTATTGGAGGCCTCAAGAGGATTAAGACGAAAGGCAAGGTAGAGACAATGGCCTACCTTGCACTCGAGGACGAGGAAGGCACTATGGAGGTCCTCGTCTTTCCCGACCTATATAAGAATGTCGCTGCCCTGCTCTCCAAGGAAAGGCTTGTCATGGTAAAGGGGACGATTGATAAGACTGAGAAAGGGGTAAAACTCATCGCCAGGGAGGTATATGGGCTTGATGACTATATAGGTCAGAATGGATACGCAAGGATCGAGATCACTATACCATTCCATCTCTCGGCATCCGATAACCTCAAGGCCCTAAGGGAGATCATCTCGGGAAACAAAGGAAAAAGCCAGGTGTACCTTAAGATACTGGTGAACGGATCACAGGTAGTGCTCGTAACATCCCTTTCTGTGGAGCCTTCAGCATACCTTCAGGAAAGGATCGAGGGTCTTTTCGGAAAGGGAATGGTGAAGGTAGGATGAGGTACTATCTCGATTTCGAGAGGCCAATAGAAGAGATCGAATCAAAGATAGAGGAGTTGAAACGCCTTTCAAATGGAAAGGAAATTGACCTCACCTCAGAGCTCCGAAAGCTCAACAAGAAGGTGAAGGATCTCCGCGCAGAGATCTTTTCGAATCTTACCCCCTGGCAGAAGACGATGATCGCCAGACATCCGGACAGACCCTATACCCTCGATTACATCTCCCTGCTTGCAAAGGACTTCGTAGAACTCCATGGAGACAGGAGGTTCGCTGACGACCCTGCAATCATTGGAGGACTCGGAAAGATGAGGGAGACGACTTTAATGATCATCGGCCACCAAAAGGGGAGGGGAACGAAGGAGAGGATCTTCAGAAACTTCGGTCAGCCCCACCCTGAGGGTTACAGGAAGGCCTTGAGACTTATGAAGCTCGCCGAGAGGTTCAGGGTACCCATTCTTACCTTTATCGATACCCCAGGGGCCTATCCCGGCATTGGGGCAGAGGAACGAGGGCAGGCGGAGGCAGTAGCCGTGAACCTTATGGAAATGTCGAGGATCAGGACTCCTATCATTAGTGTGGTAATCGGAGAGGGTGGGAGCGGAGGCGCCCTTGCTATTGGTGTGGCAGACAGGATCTATATGCTTGAGCATGCGATTTATTCAGTCATTTCCCCGGAGGGGTGCGCGGCCATCCTCTGGAAGAAAGAAGGGGAGATCGGAATGGAAGAGTATGAGAAGGCGGCCCAGACTCTCAAACTCACCGCACAGGATCTCCTCAGGTTTAAGATCATTGACGAAGTGATCCCTGAGCCTCTAGGAGGGGCACACAGGGACCATGAATCCATTACCGCAAATATCGCCGAGACGGTATTGAAGGCGTTCGAGGAACTTAAGGAAAAACCTCATGCAAGGCTTGTCGAGAAGAGACAGAGGAGGTTTAGGAATATCGGCGCCTTAGAATGAACCGACAGGGAACGTTAATCCCTTTTCCTGTCCTATTCCCAGCAATTTACAAGACTGCCTTCACAGGAAATAGAGCCTGCTCTTCATAGAGAGCGCATGAGGATTGGTTACATCTCATAGAGGGTTTCATCGAAACGGGGCGTAGGTTTTTTCCCGCCTTTTTTCCCACTCGGACCGAAGGTGAATGGCTCCTCATCTTCCGTGATATCTCCCATCTCCTCTTCGATCCTCTCAGGGTCTTCACCCCGCTCGAGACGGCTCAACGCCTCCTCCATTCTTGGACCCATCGTGAGACCCGTCGCTTCGGAAAGTTTTCTCATGAGTTTCGCCGCCTTCCGCGGGTCTTCTTCGTTTATGTCTCCCTCATCGGAGAGCATAGCCATGGCCTTCTCCATCTTCGACTCATCAAGGTCGGGCATTTCAGCATCCGAAAAACTTTCCTCACCTTTCCTTGAAGCGACTGAAAAAAAAGAGACCATGCGTCTCATTTCTGTGCTGCGGCAATTGGGACATATCGGGGTTTTTTCGGTGTTCACCGTCCTCGAAAGGAACCTGTAGATGGTGTTACACTTACTGCAGTAAAACTCATAGATTGGCATTCTATGACTCCTTATGCTATAACTTTTTCAGGATCGACATAGGTACTATAGTAATTTTCTGGTGACCTGTCAATCGGGTATGAACCTAAATATTGCAAAAGAGGGCATGGCTGACATCCTTCAAAGCCTTTAAGAGGTGATGAGAAATTAAGAATCGGTTTGTAATGGTGTACCTCACCTGCAGTGTGGTTTTTCAGTAGCGCTTGAAACGCGGCTCCCGATACTTCAAGGTATCGCCGATAAAGGCTTTTTCGGGACATCCGCAATGTCCACGCAGATTATTTTTTGCAACTGTTGAGTGAACTCTCCGTCAATCTTCAGGGTCTCGGAGGGGTCAGGAATCATTGGAGAGGGAAACTTTATGTTATTTGCATTAAAATAAAAACGAGACGTATGCATTTCGGAGAAAGAAAAGGGGAAAGGTAATCCTTTCAGAGAAGGGAGTCACAGATTATGGAAAAGGTGAAAAGCGCATTCGAAAAGGCAATGGAAAAGGTTGCAGAGATAGGGGAGTTTACACCGGAAGAGCGTGAAGAGATGAAGAACAGGGAGATGATCAAATCCCTGCTCGCAGACTTTTATAAAGGCGATCTCACCAAGGATGGACTGTGGCAGCAATTGAGGGGAAGCAGATCATTTCTTCTGCAGGAGGCACAAGTGGGTCTTGCCGATTCGCTGAGGCTTGGGGGTACTCCGGAGGCATTGCAACAGAGGAAAGAGGGTATTTTGGCAATCGAGGCCCTCAAGGAGAAACAGAACCTTTCGGTGATCGAGCAGATGTTGACCTCTATCGAACGACTTCAGAGACAATACCGGGAAGGGAGGGAACGGGCGGTCGAAGAATTGCGGGCGGCAATGGAAGAGAACCCCCAACTCAGGCTGAAGCCTGTGAAGACACCGAACGGAAAGACCGTTATCCAGGCAGCCCTTTCCGTCGATGAGGCGGTACAGGTAAGGATGGCAGAGTTCCTCAAAGGACACGAAGAAAAGTATGACGAGGCCTTCTCGAAGGCGGTCGGAAAACTGAAGAGAGAACTGAAGTGAAAGGACATTTCAATCGTGATGCCTGGCTGATGCGATAGTTGAATGGAAAAAAATATAGGTCCCCGCTGATATTCTCTCAGGAGGTCTTGGTTATTGTATGTGGGGTCATGAGCAGATAGTCTCCTAAGCCCAGGTGTTCTTCACGGAACTCGATGGTCTTTTCCTCAATTGATATAATCGTGCTCATCGTGAGGTTCGGCTCTGTCTGCTTCAGATACCAGTAAATACCACCGTATTTCCGGGAATGATATTCACCGTGATGATGTACAAAGAGGCTTCCCGGGGTGCGATTCTTAAGGATGAAGTAGGCCATGGTAGCATCTCTTGCGGCCTGTGCCGAGAGGAAATTCTCGGGCTCTATCCCATGTGTCATGCTCAGGTCAAGGATGTCCCGGTAGGTAGGTGTCATGAGGTCTAAACGTATGGGCAGAGGGGCCATCCAGCGTTTTGCCTCGTCTGAGAGGTATTCAAGTGCCTTTAGTCCCTCGCGTGCCACGAGACTCGCATATCTCCGTGGAATATTCGTTGCGATGAAGCGGATTCCGTGCGTCTGGGCAAACGTGACGAGTGGTCTGTAGTCTGTTTCGTAATTGCCCCATATTTTTGCCTCCTTCACGAGGTGTTCATGCGATATCAGTCCTGCAAGATATTCATCGACTATAAGCTGATCGTCTGCTTCAAACATCTCCGCACCAATGATGAGGGCTCTTTTCCCAAGGGAAAAGATATCCGCCATCAGCTCGAATTGGAGCCAGTGGACAATCGGGTCATTGTGGAGTTCACCGAAAAGAATGATATCCACTGCAGTGAGCACATCGAGCATCCTCCCGTAGCTGATCTCTTTCCCATCCTTGTCAAAGAGTCGATACGCGGGTTTATCATGAATGGTCCTGTGAGATTCAATAGTGGTCATGTAAAACTCCTCGTGTTTTCGTGATGGCGAGACACCTCCCACAAACAAGAACGTCACATTATAACAGATAGCAGAAGAAAAGACGGGACAATAAACCCTAACCTGAACGTTGCAAAAAAGACATGGCAGACATCCCTCAAAGCCTTTATGAGGCGATGAGGAATTGAGAATAGGCTTGTAATGCTGTACATCAACTGAAGTGTGGTTTTTCACTAGATAGACACCCTTCAAAGAGATCGTCCGACCCACCTCTCAAGGAGGAACAGTGCTCCCCCTTTATCCAAGGGCTCGTTGCCGGAACCGCACTGCGGGTCTTGGACGCATGAGGGGCACCCCTCCTCACAGGGACACTCATTGATCACACTCGATGTTACCCTGAACCATTCTTCTATTACCTCATAGGCCCGCTTGGTCAATCCTATTCCCCCGTCATATCCGTCATAAATGAATATGACGGGCTCCTTGAAGCGGGGATAGAGGGTATAGCTCAAACCCCCGATATCTCCCTTGTCGCATAGTGCAAAAAGGGGCATGCAGGCGATCGATGCATGCTCCACAGCATGGAGTGATCCGGCAAGGTCATGAGCGTTGTCTTCTATCGCTTCTCCCGTCTGACCGTCAATCCTTATCCAGAGTCCCTCGGTTTCGAAATTGTACTCGGGCATATCGAGAGGGTGTCTCGAGATCCTCGTCCTATCGAAGATATTCTTCTTCTCATACCCCGTCACCCTGTTCTTCATCCTGAGGGTTCCCCAGTTTACAGTGAATCCTTCAAACCCCTTTGCACTCTTCTGCTCGATGATTTCCGTCTCTTCCCTGCTCAAGGCCTGGGTATAATACGTTACATCGACTTCCCTGCAGGAGACCTTTCTCCGTGCAAGGTCGAATTCAATGATCCTGTACTGCCTCCCCCTGTGGAGGTAAATGGCGCCAGGAAAGGCATCTCTGAAGACCCTATGGCTGCCTAATTCACCTATCGCTTTTCCTGCTTCATCGATGATACAGAAGGGTTCGCCGATCGCCCTTATACCTACCTCCCTGTGGGGCGCCCTCAGGCGTGAAAACCATATGTCCCCTCTCTTTCCCGGATTCATAGACCCTTCGGTCGTGAGCTGCTCTATAAGTGGTATGAGTTCAGCTACATTGTAGACCCTGTCGTCCGCTCTCAGGTAGACCTCTGATGCTGCGCAGGGGAGGTGCCTCTTAAGGATGTTCCTGTTACCCGGATCGATCACTGCTGTTTCGTGGTTCTTCTCGAAGAATGCCTCGGGGTGGCGGATGAAGTAATGGTCAAGGGCATCCTGGATCGCTATCATGAAGATCACTGACTCCTGCCCGTGCCTTCCCACCCTTCCAGCCCTCTGCCAGGTGCTTGATACAGAGCCGGGATAACCCACGAGGATGCAGGCGTCGAGTCCCCCTATGTCAATACCAAGCTCAAGGGCGCTCGTCGACACAACACCAAGGAGCTCGCCTGAAAACAGTCTCTGCTCGATCTCCCTTCTCTCAGTCGGCAGGAAACCGGCACGGTAAGGGCTTATCCTCTCAGAGAGCTCCGGCGCCCTTTCTATCGTCCAACGGTAGATGAGTTCCGTGATCTTCCTTGCCTTCGTAAAGACTATCGTCTTCAGCCCTGCCCTGAGACACCTGATGAAAAGCCCTGTTGCCTCTGTGTAAGGGCTTTCTATGGGGTTCATAAAAAGGAAGTGCCTCCCTGCACGGGGTGCGCCGTTTTCGAGCACCACTCTGAAGGGAAGGCCCACGAGGTCTTCGGCGAGTTCTCTGGGATTTGCAATTGTCGCCGAGCATGCGATGAATTGGGGGTTCGACTTCCAATAATCGCAAATCCTCCGCAACCTCCTCAGCACATGGGCCACATTCGAGCCGAATACCCCCCGGTAGGTGTGGATCTCATCGATCACTACATACCTGAGCCCCCTGAAGAATTCCTTCCATTTTACATGGAACGGATTTAACGCGAGGTGGAGCATGTCGGGGTTTGTGAAGATTACATTCGGAACGGCTTCCCTTATTTTTTTTCTCCTGTATGCGGTGGTATCACCGTCATAGACCTCTGCGGGCTCAATGCCCCCCCTGCACGTACCGTGGGATTTCAGGGTGTGATGGGAAAAACCAAAGCCGAGGTCATAGAGTATCCGGTTGAGGCTCTTCACCTGGTCCTGCTCGAGGCCCTTGAGGGGAAAGACATAGAGGGCCTTCGTTTCAGGCATTTCCAACATTGATTCGATGACGGGTATATTATAGATGAGACTCTTCCCGCTCGCCGTAGGCGTCATAACAACTATATGCTCGCCCTGTCTAATCAGGTCGATCGCCTCCCTCTGGTGGCTCCAGAAGAGTTTGACCCCCTGTGTTCTAAGCACATCTTTGAGACGCTCGTTCACATCAAGTCTTGTGTATTTCGGTTCCAATGGTGGAATGAACCTATGTTCAGCAATCTGAGAACCGAACCTCCTGTCCCTCTCGAGGGACTCAAGAAAATCTATGAACGGCATTGTCATTATTACCTCATCTTACCTGAACTCACGGGATAGATTACAATGAAATCCTTTTCTCTCACTCGTAGCTCCTTAAATCCTCCTCCGAGAGGCCGAAGTAGTGGCCCACTTCATGAATAAGTGTCTTCCGGATCTCTTCGATGAGTTCCCTCTCCGTTGAGCATATACTTTCAATATTTCTTTTGAAGAGGATAATGGCATCGGGGAAGGTATTCGGGATATTGAAGAATCCTCCCTTGGACGGATATGGGGTGCCGGAGAAAAGCCCGAGCAGCTCATCCCTCGGGATATCCATCCTTCTTGCCTCTTTCCTGCTCGGGTAGTCTTCCACCATAACCGTGATATTGGTGAAGTACCCCAGAAATTCCTCAGGCAATTCCCTGAGGGTTTCCTCGACAAGCCTCTCGAAGTGCTTCCTGCTCGTTCTGTAGGTCATACTACTTTTTTACATCCTGCCTACATTATACTCACATTTTGCAATTGAACACTATTCGCTCTATAGCACTAAAGGGGTTAGACGGGCATCTTATAATCGGGCTAAATGAAAATAACAGGGAACCAAATTGTTCCGGTCCATGACATACGTTCTGGAGAGATAACAGTAAATATGACTAGTGATGGAAAAAATATCTTTACCCTCCCCAAAAGTTATATTTTTCGTGTATAATCCATCATGCTTCCTGTAGGATTCGTATATGACGACGTCTTCTTGAAACATGACCCCCCCATATGGCATCCCGAGAGCAAGGAAAGGCTGATCAGGATCACGACCAAATTAAAGGAATCGGGCCTCTGGGACAGACTTAATCATGTGAAACCAAGGAAAGCGACCTTCGAGGATATCGCCCTTGTTCACACACAGGAATATATTGAAAAGATCAGGTATTTCGGAGAGGGCTTTTTAGACCCCGACACCTATACCTCGGATCATAGCCTTGAGGCAGCGCTCTACGCAGCAGGTTCAGTGATTGAAGCGGTGGAACAGTGTAGGGAGGGGAAACTTCGTAGGGCATTCTGTGCTGCTCGACCACCAGGGCATCACGCTGAGGCGGACTGTGCCAAGGGCTTCTGTATCTTCAATAACATCGCTGTTGGAGCGCGGTATGCACAGAAACTAGGATATCAGAAGGTCTTCATCATAGACTTCGATGCACACCACGGTAACGGGACTCAGCACATCTTCGAAGAGGACGATACCGTCTTCTACTTCAGCACCCACCAGTACCCCTTTTATCCCGATACCGGGAAAGATACGGAGACTGGGAGGGGGAAAGGGAAGGGCTACACCTACAATGTCCAGATCATGGTGGGGTCAGGGGACAAGGATTTCTTGTATATCTACCAGGATATCCTGCCCTATCTGGTGAGGACGTTCGGACCGGAACTTATCCTTGTTTCTGCAGGGTATGACATCCATGGAGAAGATCCCCTTGCTGGACTCTGGGTCTCTGAGGAAGGGATACGTGGTATCGTTAACGCGATCCTCACCATGGCATCCACCCCTATAATCTTTGTCCTTGAAGGTGGATATGATCTGGATGCCCTTGGTGAGTCTATTGTCATTACCATACAGGAGATGCTCAGGAATACCTGACCTCATATTCTCAAGCTGTTGAAGACATTGTTCCTTTCAGGAGCTTAGCACATTGCTGCACCTTAGAAATAAGGTTGGTCGCAGCTATTGATAAATCCGAACATAAGTGTAAAAAAACATGTAGTGAATGATAGCTGCTATAAAGGAGGATTGGAATGAGCGAAAAACCTATTGAAAAATATGTGGAGTCTCTCCAAATAACGTTTGAAAAATATGTGGAAACCATCCAAACATTTGCCAGGGCAATGACAGATCCGGAGGTTAAATACCCTGATAAATATCAAGTGCTTGAAAGTGCAATGAGTATCTTTCTTTTCGCATTTGTATTTTGTGCCTCAGAATTTAATGGGATAGAGCAGGTTACATTTTATAATGCCGTGTTTTCTAACCTGCATCGTCAAGCCATCGAATTGTTAAAAAATTACAATGAATTCAGAGATAAAAATAATAATTAGCGTTTGAGGAAAAAAGTGGATAGTATACCATTCGTTGCGTGAACATCAGGATTATCGGGTAATTAGGTTCTTTCCTATTTCAAGTGGGTAATTTCCCCTTAATGATTTGATCGTTACCCATAATCTATGCTGGACACTGAAAATGCTTCCTGCATTTTTGTAATGTTACCCATCGTGATTTTCCACATAGCCTTAATATCGGTATGCCAAGCACCCGGGTCTTTCCGTTTCCTTTCGGTATCTCAAGCCGTCTGTTCTGCATCGGCCGGTAAGTCCGGTTCAGGAGTTCCTGCCGTATCCCTTCCAGAAATCCTTCAAGCCCTCGTTCCTCGATGTCTTTAAAGCTCCTTCCATCGATTCCGGGTGCCCCATCGTTGGCTTTCGCCAGCCGATAGGATTCTTCAAGGACTTCCTTCTTCCAGATATGGCAGTACAGTCCCCAAAACCTCCAGTGCTTCTCAGTCTTCGATATCTTTCTCCTCAGTTCCTGCAGACTACCAGAAGCCTTTGTCATTCTTCCCTGCCTCTCCTCAGTCGAAAGATTTGAGATGCAGCAGAGCCCCTTCGCTCCGGGAAGGTTGTGTTGTCCTTCCCATCATCACTACTACGGTTCGAGCCTTGGGCAACCGCTTATAGATTTACATAGTTTTGTTTTTGGGTGCTGTCATTTTTGCTACCCCTTAACGATTGAGGAATTCAGAGGGCTTCAGACTGACACTATCCTGGGGTATACTAATACTAATTCAGAAATATTATTAGGATGATCTGTCTATATGAAAGAATTGATCCGCCACATCAACATCATCGCCTCTCCCTCTGGTCAGAAGTCAAGGATAATGGACGCTGTCCCAATTATTTCTATTGGAGTGATTCGGGTGGAGTGATTCGGGGGAACTTGAGATGACGACTCAAATCGCGCTCTTGCTTTCGATCCTTCTCGTCGCCATCGTGTTGATGGCGGCTACGCGAATGCGTGCCGACCTAGTGGCGATGCTCGTCGCCATTGCGCTGACGCTGGCAGGCCTCATCCAACCGACGGATACCTTTTCCGGTTTCTCGCGCTCGGCGGTCATCACGATCATGGCAATATTTGTGCTGACCGGGGGGCTTGCGCACACCGGCTTCACTCGAGCGACCAGGCGCGCGCTTTTGGGGTTTGCAGGCCAAAGTGAAGCGCGGCTGACGGCCGTGACGATGCTGGGCGGTGCGGTCTTTTCGCTGTTCATGAACAATATCGCCGCGGCGGCGGTGCTGCTGCCCGGCGTGATGGACGCCGCGCGCCGCACGCGCATCAACCCCGCCAGGCTGCTGATGCCTCTGGCGTTTGCCACTCTCCTTGGAGGCATGGCGACGTTGCTCACCACATCCAACATCCTGGTCAGCAACGCATTGCTTGATCGGGGGCTGGCCGCATTTAGCTTGCTTGACTTTGCACCGGTGGGATTGCCCATTATCGCTATCGGCACGGCGTATATTTTGCTTATCGGTCGCAAGCTATTGCCGGGGCGCCACCCGCGCGAGCAACTCGGCCTGGTGCACCACCTGCACACCGAGCTCGCTGAGCTGTACTCGCTCCAGGAGCGGCTGTCCGAGGTTCGCGTTCAGGCCGATTCGCCGTTGGTCGGCAAACACATCAGTGAAAGCGCTATTGGCGAAAGGTTGGGTCTCATCATTGTGGCAATCCGTCGCAACACTCATGTGCTCCTTGCGCCCGGCCCGAGTGAAGTGCTACATGCAGACGATTTGCTCGTGGTGTCCGGGCGAATGGAGCGTGTATTGCAACTGGCGGAACAAGGTGTGCGGCTCGAATCAGAACTAACTTGGCACGGCGATCTATCCTCGGACGAGGTTGGATTGGTCGAGGTGCTGGTTGCGCCACGCAGTCGCGCAGCCGGCAAAACGCTGACCCAACTGCACTTTCGAGAAAAGTTCGGCCTGACAGCCATCGCAATATGGCGAGAAGGCCGCTCCATTCGCAACGACCTGGACAAACTGCCGCTGCGTTTTGGCGACGCGCTGCTTGTCCATGGCCCACGCAACCGCATACGTGTATTGCAGGGAGAAGCCGATTTTATTGTATTGCAGCAGAGTGATGACTTGAAGATCCACCCTCACAAAGCGATGCGGGCAGGGGTGATCATGGTCGTGGCGCTGGTGCTGACGGGTGCCAACATCTTACCCATCGCCGAGGCGACGATGGCCGGAGCGCTGGCGATGGTGCTGGCCGGTTGCCTGACCATGGACGAGGCGTATCAATCCATCGAGTGGCGCGCAATCTTTCTCATCGCGGGGATGCTGTCGGTCAGCATTGCGATGAACCGCACCGGCGCTGCGGAATACATTGGGCAATGGGTTGTCGGTCTGCTTGCGCCATGGGGACCGCTGGCGCTAATGATGGGGATATTTACGGCGACGACGTTGCTGACGCAGGTGATGCCCGGTCAAGTCACAGCGGTGGTACTCGCGCCGATTGCGATCAGCGCGGCGCAGAAATTCGGCATAAATCCCCACGCTCTGGCGATGGCGGCCGCTTTGGGGACTTCGATGGCGTTCCTCACGCCATTAGGTCATCCTGTGAACGTGCTGGTGATGGGCATCGGCGGCTACAAGTTCGGTGACTATTTCAAGGTCGGCGCGCCTATGGCGGCGCTGCTGTTTGTCATTGTCCTCGTCCTGCTCCCCGTTTTTTGGCCGCTGAAATGACAAGACCTGAAGGGTTCCGGGAACCCTTCAGGTCTTGTCATTTGTGGCTAACCCTTTTTCAACAGTTCTGTTTCCTTTCGTAATCAAAAGATACATAACGAAAGAAAAGCCTGGGTGAAATAGCAAACTCCTTGGCTGCTCAAAGATAGCATTCTTTAAGAGGTTTAAGGAGCTGTTAAATAAGTAATTTTATTTAAGAGCATCATTGATAGGTGTGGAGCGGTGTGGCAAGCTCTATCACACAAAGGTGTCATCTATGAAAAAACTTTTCAAGTAAAAAGTGTACACTCCTTAGTTTTTGTCTGGAGGAAGCGGAGAGACCCTACTTCAGTCTCGGAGCTTCCGGAAGACAATCATTTAATCAATTAATATATACCTCCTGACGGTCATGCCATATTGGACTTTATACCAGTCATCTATCCGCGCTTTACATGCGCACGTTAACGTTCGGTAGGGGTCCCCTAATCATTCCAAGAGCCCTTGATGGCTATACACATTACAGGGCGACCGTTCCAGGTTTTTTATAATATGCTCTACGCTCCGTCCATATCCGGTAAATGATTTCAAGAAGCTTTCGTGCTACTGCTGCACGGGCAATCTTCCTTCCTTTTTTGGTGGATACTCTGTCAAAAAAGGCACTCAGCCACATATCACTGAGTGGTGCCCTTTGGGCTGCTTCAATCATTGCCCATCTAAGCCATTTATTCCCCTGCTTTGTAATCTTTCCCTGATATGTCCTGTTGCCGCTTGAATATGTGGACGGCACAAGGCCTCCATAGGAACACAGCTTCCCGGATGATATAAACCTCTCGATATCATCTATCTCATAGCGAATAGTTACTGCAAGTATGTCCCCGATTCCTGGGATACTATCCAGCAGCCTGCATAGTTCATCTTGACGACAAACTGCCCATATGCGGCTCTCTGCTGACTTGATCCTCTTTTCTGTTTCCTCAAGCAGGTCAAGATACTCATGCAGGATCGCCGTATCATTTCCTTTCAGAGTTATTGCACGCATATAAGCTATACCCTTCTTTCCA
>Ga0315295_10000484_pt1 | contig 34616 bp, 38 predicted proteins | sample YL17G14_0_MG_FD_204453 | JGI IMG/M metagenome (GOLD analysis project Ga0315295, IMG submission 204453) | Sediment microbial communities from Yellowstone Lake, YNP, Wyoming, USA - YL17G14_0 | ecosystem: Environmental > Aquatic > Freshwater > Lake > Sediment | place: USA: Wyoming | collected...
TTGCCAAGTTTTTAATGGGCAAGCAGAAGCCCGCCTACTCCGCACACATGGATTCGGGCGACTTTGTGGTAGTGGTTAATTGCGAAAAAGTGTTTGTAACCGGAAAGAAGGCCCAACAGAAGCTTTATCGGGGCCACTCCGGCTATCCCAAAGGATTTAAGGAGGTTAGCTACGTCAAAATGCTTAAAGAACACCCCGAAAGAATCATCGAGCATGCCGTTTCCGGAATGTTACCGGATAATCGTTTAAAAAGAGACAGAATGGCGAGGTTAACGGTGGTTGCGGGAGAGGATAATCCGCACAAGGATAAATTTAACCAATAATGGCAAAAACTAAAAAACAAACTTATATTTCCGCAGTAGGAAAAAGAAAAACCGCCTCGGCCCGCGTCAGACTTTATAAAGGCAAAGGCGAAAATATGGTAAACGCTCTTCCTATGGAAAAATATTTTCCGGGCAAGGTTAACCTCGCGCATTGGCAAAAACCGTTCGTCTTAACCGAAACACTGGATAAGTATTATGTCAGCGTCAAAGTTACCGGCAGCGGCAAGGAAGCTCAACTTGAGGCCATGGTTTTGGGAATCGCCAGAGCGTTCTCGGAGGCAAATACGGAAAAGTTCAGACTGACCTTAAAGAAAGCGGGGCTTGTCAAAAGAGATTCGAGGAAAAGACAACGACGCATGGTGGGAACCGGTGGTAAATCCAGACGCAAGAAACAAAGTCCGAAGAGATAATTAGCTTCACTGTGTTATAATTTTACCCATGCGCGCTAAAGCCGGAATTACACTCCCCAAAGGTACAAAAGTTCCAGACCATATTGCGATTATTCCAGACGGCAACCGCCGTTGGGCCAGAGCCAGAGGACTCCCGACTCTCCAAGGTCACAAAAAAGGATTTGACGCTGCAGTACTTGTTTCCAAGGCAGCCAGAGATATCGGTGTCCATACCGTAACCATGTGGGGATTTTCAACGGACAATTGGGATCGGGCAAAAGAGGAAATAAGTTATCTAATGAAGCTTTATGCCAAACTGGTAGACGATTATCTTAAGGACGCAAAGAAAGACAATGTTAAAATAGTTCACCTGGGGAGAAAAGACAGGCTTCCCCAACTCCTTCTTAAAAAGATTGCCTTTGCGGAAGAAACTACCAAAGATAACTCCAAATATATTATGAATATCGCCATCGACTACGGTGGCCAGGACGATATCATCCGGGCCGCCCAAAGCATGATCCAAGATGGGGTCAAAGCGGAAAAGGTAGACAAAGCTCTTTTTGAAAAATACCTCGACACCAAAGGCCAGCCCTATCCTTATGTCGATTTGATAATTAGATCATCGGGTGAACAAAGGACCAGCGGATTTTTGCTTTGGCAGTCCGCTTATGCGGAAACATATTGGGAAAACGACCATTTTCCCGACTTCACTCCTGAAAAGCTTAAGGCAGCCATTCTCGACTATTCGAGACGCAGAAGAAGATTTGGGGGCAATGATGCCGAGGAACATTTGAAGTTTAATCCCGAAGTCGTGGCCAAACTTGAAGTTGCCTGGTGGAGGTTAAGGAAGATTCCCGAGGGGACACGCTTTAGGGATTACGCATTTAAACACCTAAGAGAGCAGTACGGATTTTCAAAGCACATCGCCAAGAAAGCCGCCAAGTATTTGCTGACAGCATTTTTGGAGCAGGACAACGGCAGAAACTGGGAAAAGGCCATGCGTGAGGTAGGTAAGTTTTACTCTCTTTTAAGAGAAGAGCTGAAGTTGGCCTTTGAGCCGTCCCTGGTTGCTTCCTTGGAGGTTAAGATGTGGAGGGACCTGGAGGGTAAGGATGAAGTCCGCTCGGCGGGTGAGGCAGAAGAGACAGCCAGAGAGCTTTACGCGGAGGTCTATAGAATTTCACTCCTTCAGGCAGCCAAGGCAGCCCATTTAAGGGTTATGGCCAACATTGAGCGGGGTTTGGCAGAGAGAGGATTCGGAGATAAGCACTGGGCAAGAGCGGAGGATTACCTCGAGAAATTCTACCGTGCGTTGAAGGAACGGGTAGCGTAAGGAAAGAATTGCTCAGGATAAACTTGTCGGGGAGCGGAGAATTGAACTCCGTCCAGACGCACCCCATGCGCCTATTCTACCGTTAAACTACTCCCCGAAAACTCTTGTATTTTACACTTTGCTACGAATTTCATCCACATTTATTCATTGATTTCCCAAAATGTATGTGGTAAAAGGAAACGCGATGGCCAAAAAGAAGAAAGAACTTCAGGAAACCAAACAGCAAGAAGCCGGCTCGGCAAAACTTCAGGCAATACGCCTCGCCATGGACCAGATAGAAAAACAGTACGGCAGGGGTTCGATTATGAGGTTGGGTGAAAGAGGAGGGGATAAATTTAAGATAGAAGTGGTTTCCACCGGCTCTATTGCCCTTGATTTGGCTCTTGGGGTGGGGGGATTGCCTCGGGGCAGGATTACCGAAATTTACGGACCGGAAGCATCAGGTAAAACTACGCTTGCCCTTTCCGTAATTGCCGAAGCGCAGAAAAAAGGCGGACAGGCAGCTTTTGTTGACGCGGAACATGCTTTGGACCCCGAAAGGGCGGAAACCATCGGGGTTGATTTGGATAACCTTCTGATGAGCCAGCCGGATACGGGAGAGCAGGCTTTGGAGATTACCGAAACACTGATCCGCTCCGGAGCGGTTGATGTTGTGGTTATCGATTCCGTGGCGGCTCTGGTGCCCAGGGCGGAGCTGGAAGGGGAGATGGGCGATGCCCAGATGGGAATGCAGGCCCGCTTGATGAGTCAGGCCCTAAGAAAGCTTACTGGAGCAATCTCCAAATCCAAGACGGTTTTGATCTTTACCAACCAATTGCGGCAAAAAATCGGGGTGATGTTCGGTAACCCCGAAACAACCCCCGGAGGTCTGGCTCTGAAGTTTTACTCTTCGGTTAGAATCGACCTAAGAAGGATAGAGGTCTTAAAAGACGGAGAACAGGTAATCGGATCCCGCCATCGGGCCAGGGTCGTCAAAAATAAAGTTGCGCCCCCATTAAGGGTTGCGGAATTCGATATCATGGAAAAGGAAGGCATGTCCCGTGCCGGAGGAATTTTGGACGTCGCCGTTAACTTGGGCATTGTCACTAAAAGCGGTTCGTTTTTCAATTACGAAGGCAAGCCCTTGGCCCAAGGCCGGGAGGGGGCCAAGGCCTATCTTGAAGAGCACACCAGATTTGCCGAGGAGCTGGATAAGAAAATTAGAGACATGGTTGCCTCCGGCAAAAAACTCCCCAAGGAATTAGGAGAAGAAAAGGGGGAATAGCCCCGATGCCAGTTATCACGGCAGTTAAGCCTCAAAGAAACAAAAAGCGCTTGAACATTTATCTGGACGGAAGGTTCGGATTTGGCATTGATTTGGAAAATTTCCTCAAGCTGGGGCTAAAAGTCGAAGAGGAATTGTCCGAAGAAGATATCGAGGAGATTATCAAAAAGGCGGAGTTTCAAAAAACGTTGGATAAGCTGTTAAGGTTTGCAACCTTAAGACCCAGAAGCGAGAAAGAAATAAGCAACTGGTTTAAGAAACAAAAGGTTCACGAAAGTATTATCCCCAAGCTTTTCGAAAGGATTAAACATCTGGAATTGGTTGACGATGAGGCCTTCGCCGGCTGGTGGATTGAGCAAAGGCTGACCTTTAAGCCGAAAGGAGCAATGGCCCTAAGACAGGAACTTAGACAAAAAGGAATTGCCAAGGAGACAATAGATAAGGTCTTGGCCAAGACAAAAATCGATGAAGTCGGGATGGCCAAGGAACTGATGCAAAAGAAAGCTTATAAGTGGCAAAACCTGCCCAAGAAAGAGGCACGGCTGAAGATGTCCCAATTTCTGGCCAGAAAGGGATTTGCCTGGGAGGTAATTGAAAAGGTTGTCGAGAAGAGGTAAAATAGGCTCGGAGTGAAAGAACCAATGTTGAAGAGAACGCTTTTGGTTTCTTCGATCAGCCCGGTTGAATAACCGGCAGGGCTTCTTTTGCTCCAAAAATTATGGCAGATAGCGATATCAAAATATTAGTCGAAGATTTAAGACACGATAGAGAAAACCTCGAGAAACGCCGTGAGGCTCTTAAAAAGAGGGAAGAAGAACTTGTTTCCCGCCTGGAAAAAGTCTCCAACATGACCGCCGATGAGGCCAAAAAGGTACTTTTGGATGAGATCCAGAGCGAGCTGACCGCCGAGGTGGCCCAAAAGATCAGAAAGTCCGAAGAGCGGATCAAGGAAGATGCCAACGAGAAAGCCAAGGAAATTCTGATCGATGCAATGAAGCACGGCGCAACCGATTATGTCGCCGAGTTCACGGTTTCAAGCGTGGTTTTACCCAACGAAGACGTCAAGGGAAGAATAATCGGTGCCGGAGGCAGAAACATCCGGACTTTCGAAAGGGAAACCGGAGTTGAGATAGAAATTGACGAGAGTAACGAAATAAGGCTTTCCTCTTTCGACTCGGTCAGGCGCGAAATTGCCAAAAGAGCTTTGGAACGTCTGATCAAAGACGCCAGAATCCAGCCTTCAAGAATCGAAGAAGTCGTCAAGGAAGTCAAAAAAGAAGTCGACGATATTATTTTGGAAGAAGGTAAAAGGATAACCCACGAATGCGGAGTTTATAACCTGCCGATGGATCTTATTAACCTTATCGGCAGATATAAATTCAGGACTTCATACGGCCAGAATTTGGCGATTCATACGATTGAAGAGACCAAGATAGGTATCTCCATTGCCAATGAGGTTGGGGCGAATGTTGATATCGTCCGCTTGGGATGCTTGCTGCACGACATCGGTAAAGTTGTAACCGACGAAGAAGGAACCCATGTTGATGTGGGGGTCAGTACCATCAAAAAATTCGGCCTTCCCAAGGAAATTATTGCCTGCGTAGCCGAACACCACGAAGATAAACCTTTCTCTTCGGTTGAATCAACCATTGTTTGGGTGGCCGATGCCATTTCCGGTTCCCGCCCCGGAGCCAGGTACGAACCGCATGAGGAGTATGTGACCAGAATGAGTAAAATCGAGGAGATAGCCGCCTCTTTTGCCGGAGTGGATTCCGCCATGGCATTTCAGGCAGGCCGTGATGTCAGGGTTATCGTCAAACCCGACGAGGTGGATGACGATAAGATAACCGTCTTGGCCCACGAGATAGCCCAGAAATTGGAAAAGGAAGCCCAATATGCGGGTCAGATTAAAGTCACGGTAATTAGGGAAGTCAGGGCATCGGATACGACCAAGGCCCGCTAAGACCTTTCTCTCCTATGAAAAAGAAAGAATTTTTTCTGTTTCTACTTTTGGTAACAGTTTTTTTCGGGCTATATCTTTTGGCCAAAAACATTTTTTTCCCGACAAATCTCAAAAGGATTACGCCTGAAAAAATCGCCCAAAACTATCCTTCATCTACACCGACTCCGACCCCAACCCCAAAGCCCTTAAGCTTTACCGAAATGAATGCACTCTATGGACCTTGTGTGGGTTTGCCCACTCTGATGTATCACCATGTTCAAGACGCAGCGGCGGCCAAGGAGAAAAACCAGTCAGGCTTAACCGTAACGACCGAAACCTTCAGGGAACAAATGAAATACCTAAAAGAGAGAGGTTATCAAAGCGTTTATATGTCCGATTTGGTTAATTTCTTTGCCGGGACGGGTCGAGTTCCCGCCAAAAGCATTTTGATCACCTTTGACGATGCTTATGACGATTTTGCGATCAACGCGGCTCCGATCTTAAGAGAATTTGGCTTTAAGGCCACGCTTTTCGTACCGACGGGGCTGATCGATAATCCCGGTTATTTAAGCTGGCAAACGCTTAAGGACTTAGCCGGAGCCGGGGATATTCTTTTCGCAAACCATACCTGGTCGCATCGCAATGTCGGGGCGGATAAGGCGGAGGTTGAAAGGGAAATTACAACCGCAGACTTGCAACTTGAGGAAAAGGGCTTAAATACCCCCAAGATTTTTGCCTATCCCTATGGTCTTGAAAGCGCCAATGCCAAAACAATACTCCAAAGCTTAGGCTACAAATTGGCCTTTACCACCAGACCCGGATCGACCCTCTGCCAAAAGCAGAGCCTCGATCTTCCCAGAATAAGAATCGGTAATGTTTCCATTTCTTCCTACGGTTTTTGAAAAAGTGCCCAGAACTTGACTTTTTTTCTCCCTTAATCTATCCTGTTGAGCAGTTATGACCAAAAGAGAATTGGTAGACCTCGTTGCCCGAAAAGCCCACTTAACCAAAAGGGCCGCAATTGAGGCGGTCGATGTTTTCTTGGGCGAGGTAGGTAGGGTTCTTTCCAAAGGAGAAAAAGTGGTCCTTTCCGGATTCGGAACGTTTCGGGTTATCTCCATGAAGGGTAAAACCGTAAAGATTCCCAGGACGGATAAAATGGTGACCATCAAAGCCCATCGTTCTCCCCGCTTCACTCCGGGGAAGAAGCTAAAAAGACAAGTCTCCAGATAGTTGTTGTAGTATACTTTCATAGATGGACAAGGCTATTGTTGTTGACCATTTGTTAAAAAACTTCGAAGTTACCGAGAAAAAACCGGGTCTGGTAAACTCCTTCGCTTCCATATTTTCTCCCCAGAAAAAAACGATTAGAGCCCTAAGAAACATTTCTTTCACCGTTGAGCCCGGGGAACTTGTCGGTTTTATCGGCCCCAACGGTGCGGGGAAAACAACCACTCTTAAGGTTTTATCCGGACTGCTTTATCCGACATCGGGCTTTACCTCCGTTTTGGAATTCGATCCCTGGGACAGAAAACCGGAATTTTTAAAACAAATCTCTTTGGTGATGGGGCAAAAAAACCAGCTCTGGTGGGATTTGCCCGCCATGGAGACTTTTGAGCTTAATCGGGCGATATACGAAATTCCCAAAAGGCAGTATGAAGAGACCTTGGATGAGCTGACCGAACTTTTGGAGGTAAAAAAACTCCTAAACATCCAAGTCAGAAGGCTTTCTTTGGGCCAGAGGATGAGACTTGAGTTGGTGGCGGCCTTGCTGCATAGTCCCAAAATTCTTTTCTTGGACGAGCCTACATTGGGATTGGATTTGATTGCCCAACAGAAGATGCGGGACTTTATCTACGAATACAACCGGCGCTCCGGCGCAACAATCCTTTTAACTTCCCACAACATGGACGATTTAATGGACCTGGCCAGGCGGGTCATCGTGATCGACGAAGGCCGAATAATTTTCGACGGAGCACTTGAGGAATTGATTAACCGCTTTGCCAAGGAAAAAATAATCAAGGTTTCCCTTTTAAGAGAGGACGATATCAAAAGAATCGAGCAAATAGGCAAGGTCAAGAAATTGGCCTTTCCCGAGGTTATCCTCTCGGTCCCCAGAGGCACCACGGCGGTGGCCGCGGCGGAGCTGTTGCAGAATTTCCCAGTTGCCGATTTAACAATCGAGGAGGTACCCATCGAGGAGGTTATCCGTAAAGTCTTCCGGGGAGAGGGAAAGAAAAAGCTTCTTAAATGAAAAAGTATCTGGCAATTTTTAAAATCTCCTTTGCCCAGGAGTTTGCCTACCGCTTAAATTTCATCATGTGGAGGTTGAGAAACGTCATGCAGATTTTTTTGATCTTCTTTCTTTGGAACGCAGTATTTACGGACCCTACCCGAGTGGTTTTCGGTTACGACCGGGGCAAAATTTTAACCTATGTCTTCGGCATCCTGATTATGAAGGCCATTGTTCTTTCGGCCAGAACTATCGAGGTCGCCGGAGAAATCTCAAGCGGGGATTTAACCAATTTTCTTTTAAAGCCAGTCGACTATTTCAAGTATTGGTTTAGCCGCGACCTTTCCAGCAAAGCCCTAAATTTGGGCTTTGCCACTATCGAGGCACTAATTCTATATCTTATCCTTAGACCCCCGTTCTTTCTTCAGACCGATCCTTGGCTAATTGTTGCTTTTGTTATTTCTCTGGCTATCGCCGTGGTTTTGTTTTTCGGGCTTTTGTTTTTATCCAACCTGATTGCTTTTTGGATGCCGGAGCAGGGCTGGTCTGCCCAGTTTCTGATAATCGTTATCTTTACCGACTTTCTCTCCGGGGGTGTATTCCCCTTGGATATTTTTCCGATGGTGGTCCAGAAGGTTTTATATGCTCTGCCTTTCCCCTACCTGTTGTTTTTTCCGCTCCAGGTATATTTGGGAAAAATACCGGTTACCCAAGTTTGGGGAGGGATAATGATTGCGTGCGCTTGGACTCTGGTTTTGCTCGCTGGGGTGAAATTTGTCTGGAATAGAGGTATTAAAAGATACGAAGCCGTAGGGCGATGATGAAAAACCTAAGAAAGTATCTAAAAGTATGGTGGATGATGAGCAAAAACAGTTTCATCCAGGTACTGATCAATAAGTTTGGGGCAGGAGTCTTCCTTACGGGAAAAATACTCAGATTTGTTTTCTTTATGACCTTTATAGTCTTTCTTTTAAAAGGCACCCAGAATTTGGCGGGATATTCCCTCAATCAGACAGTCTTTTTCTTCCTGACTTTTAATCTGGTGGATATCGTTTCGCAGTTTTTGTTCCGTGAAGTTTACCGTTTCAGGCCCCTGATCGTTTCCGGGGGTTTTGATTTGGTATTAACCAAACCGATAAGCCCGCTTTTCCGCTCCTTAATGGGGGGAGCTGATATCTTGGATTTTATAACGATTCCCCCATTGATTGTGGCCATTATCATATTGGCAAGAGGACTGGGTCCGACAACCCTTTCGGCATTCTATTACATTCTTCTTTTGTTAAACGGTCTACTTTTGGCTACTGCTTTCCATATCATGGTGATATCTATGGGAATTATCACTTTTGAGATAGACCACACGATAATGATTTACAGGGATTTGACCAATTTGGGACGATTCCCGGTTGATATCTACGCCCAACCCTTAAGGGGAATTCTCACCTATCTTATCCCGGTCGGAATCATGGTTACTCTTCCGGCCAAAGCCTTGATGGGCCTGGTAAGTTATCAGGGAGTTTTGGTTTCTCTGGCAATTGGAGTTTTGGCGCTATACGTGGCCAAACGCTTTTGGGGCATTGCTTTAAAAAGATATACTTCGGCATCAAGTTGATACCATGGGGAAACTACTTATTATCTGCGGACCCACGGCCGTAGGCAAAACATCTCTAGCGATTGAGCTGGCTAGGACTCTGGAAGGGGAGCTGGTCTCTGCGGATTCCAAGCAGGTCTATAAGGGGCTCGATATCGGAACGGGCAAAGATATTCCGCCCCAGGCCAAAAGGAAAGGATTCTATCTTTATAAGGGTGTAAAGATCTGGGGATACGATTTGGTTGGGGCCACCCAGGATTATAGCGTTGCCCAGTTTGTGGCCTTCGCCCAGGACAGAATTAGAAGAATCCGCAAGGAGGATAAACTTCCCATTTTGGTAGGCGGAACTGGCCTTTATATCAGGGCCATAGTCGATGGCATTGGCACTGTGGAAATTCCCAACAACAATGCGCTGCGGAAGAATCTGGCGGGAAAAGAAGTCCAGGAACTTTTTGAACTTCTGGCCCAGCTGGACCCGATTAAAGCGGGCTCCTTAAACGCTTCCGACAAGAAAAACCCCAGAAGGCTGATCCGGGCGATAGAAATAGCTACATGGAGACTTAATTTCAGGGGCAGGAAACTTAAGCAAGTTAAGCCACAAGATGACGCCCTCTTTATCGGTCTTATCGCGCCCAAAGAGGTTCTTTACGAAAGGATAGACAAGAGAGTGGAGACACGTCTTCGGGCCGGAATTATCAAGGAAATAACGGCTCTTTTAAAAAGCGGGGTGGATTGGGACAACCAATCGATGAGCTCTCTGGGGTACAGGCAGTGGCGGGAATACTTTGCGGGGGTAGCCTCCAAAGAGGAGGTGGTCAAGCTTTGGAAGGTGCAGGAGAGGAAATATGCCAAGCGTCAGATTACCTGGTTTAAAAAAGACCCCCGGATCATCTGGTTTGACGTAGTCTCCCCCAGTTGGAGAGAAAAGGTGGAAAAATTGGTCAAAAAATGGTATAAATTGTCCTGAAAGGGGCCGAAAATGCCGAGAAAAATCGAAATTTCCCACAAAACCATTATTTTTGCCGTGATGTTCCTCTTGGGTTTGTGGTTTTTCTACTACATCAGGGATTTGGTCTTCCAACTTTTCATCGCCCTGGTGATCATGACCATTCTTAACCCCTTTGTAAGTAAAATCACCAAAATCAAGATTCCCCGGGGGTTTGCCATTTTAATCGTTTATATAGTTGTATTGGGGATTTTCGGTCTGGGAATTGCCGGGGTAATACCTCCTTTGGTGGAACAGACTACCGGATTTGTCAATAACCTTCCCCATTTCCTTTCCAGGATCGGGGTCAGCCGTTTTATGAGTGAGCAGGTTACCTCGCAGCTGCTTTCCCAGCTGGGGGCCATTCCAGCACAGGCATTAAAGTTCGGTTACTCGGTTTTTTCCAACGTCCTTTCGGTCTTAACGGTTCTCATTTTTGCCTTTTACCTGCTTTTGACACGCGACAAATTGGATACCCAGCTGGCTTTTCTTTTCGGAGAAGACAAAAGGAGAGAAATTGGCAGGATAATCGACATGCTGGAGACCAGGCTGGGAAGCTGGGTGAGGGGGGAGCTTCTCCTAATGCTTTTGGTCGGAACCTTAATCTATATCGGCTTGGCCCTCTTGGGAATTCCTTTTGCACTGCCATTGGCCATTATTGCGGGGTTGTTGGAAATTGTACCTATTTTGGGGCCGATTATCGCCGCAGTCCCCTCCGTAATTATCGGATTTACCATCTCTCCAGTGATGGGGCTTGCCGCAGCCGCCCTGGCTTTTCTGGTCCAGCAATTTGAGAATTATGTTTTTGTCCCCAAGATCATGGAGAAATCGACAGGCGTATCTCCTTTGATTACGCTTTTCGCTCTGGCCATAGGTTATAGAATTGCGGGTCCCGCCGGAGCCGTGATCTCCATGCCGGTTGTGCTGGCACTCCAGGTCGTTTTGAGGGAATACTTCCTCTCCAGGCAGTAAAGTTTTTCTCTGGATACTATTTTGCCATCAAAAAACCCGCTTGCGCGGGATTTTTGACCTCTGGAGGGTAGTAAGCCAGGTTCTGTTTCAGATGACCATCTGTCTAATGCCCTCAAACTTTGGGTCTCGGGAAAGCATCCTGATAACGACCCGATCGGAGGTTGCAGCGGGGAGGATTGCCCCTTTTCACTCGTTCTCGTCTACCTTTAGGGTAGACGAGTCGACATAGTCTCTGTGGCTCTGACTAGCGCTTTCGCGTTCCCGCTTGCGCGGGACACCCTGCTTTCTGCTGCCTGGACTTTCCTCCCCGATTTTATTCGGGGCGGTCATCCTTCCTCCAGAGTGGCAAAAGTATATCACGCGAGGCTGAAAAAAGCAATTTTCGGCTAAGTTGATATTCTTCTATACCTATAGTAGAATGCAAGCGCCTTTTAAAGGCACTTGTCGCTCATTATCAATCCAATCTCAAAGGAGGGGAGGATGACCAGCCTAACGGAGCTTGTCAAGCTTGGCAAGGTGGCTTCGCGAGTCCTGATCGAGACGTTGGAGGCTCTTGCTACCAACGGCAAAGATATGGGGCTTGTCGAAGCCAAGGATGTGGTGGCGCTGCTCGACCGCACGGAGCCGCCCCTCATGAGGGCTGATCTCGAGAGACTCAAGGGGGATTGCCGAAAGGCATCCGTCGACCTGGAGAATCGAGGTCAGTCATGGGCTGCGCAGGATTGGGCGAGGATTGTTTCTGCAATCGAAACCAAACTTGCCGGGATGCCCAGGTGAGCACGAAAGAAAGACAGAGCCAGAAATGGTGGCCCCAAAGGCCTTAAATCTGTCTTTTTTTTTGGCAAAAATAAGTTTATCAAACAAAGAACCGGCCTGAATGGGGATTTAGAAAAGCTGTAGTAACAGCTACCCCAAACCAGGCCGGCGATGATCCACAGGGTGGACCCCTGAAAGGAGTCCACCCCTTGTGGAGGAGGAGAAGGGTGAAGAAACGCCGTTCGCCCTTCTGCCATTCAACTGGGGCGCCATCCCCAGGAATAGCTGGTCGGGTGGAAAACAACACCGACTTCCTTCCCGACGTGAGGGGGGCACGTAAGGAAAGTATCCAACGCTGTCTCCACCCGGTGATGGAATCAAGAGTCTATGGCGGAAAAGCAAATCTCTCCGCTTGGCCGTCTTGATTCCCAAACTATCAAGGTGCTCCCCGGACCCCGGGCCCCTAATGGGGGATTAAGAGCCCGGGGCAGCCGGAGGGAGGCGCAAAAGGTCTCACGGGGGACCTTTTGGCTCGTAACAGCCATTATATTCGATTTTTCATTTTTTTCAATCGATTTTTTGTTAGAATGAGCCATGCGTTTAGTCATTCAAAGGGTCACCAAAGCGGCTGTTACGGTTGGGGATAAACAAGCTGGAAAGATAGACAAGGGTTTATTGATCTTGGTTGGAGTCGGGAAAGAAGATACCCCGGCCAAAGCCGAAGCCTTGGCGGAAAAGCTTTCCAAACTGCGGGTCATGGCGGATAAGCAAGGGAAAATGAACTTAAGTGTCTCTGAGGCAAAGGGGGAGTTTTTGGTAGTCTCGCAGTTTACCCTCTATGCGGATACATCGGGAGGCAATAGGCCTTCGTTTATTAAAGCGGCAGAGCCTGCCCTTGCCAAAGAAATTTATGAGCATTTTCTGGCTAAACTAAAGGAAAATGGAGTAAGTGTTGCAACGGGAAACTTTGGGGATTATATGAACATTAGCGCCGAACTTGATGGTCCGGTGACGATAATCCTGGAGAGTTAGTATTTGGGTTACACAAAAGGGACCCTACGAATAGGGAGCCCTTTTGCTTTTAAGTATTCAAGCGGAAGTTACCCTCCGATCTTGAACATTGTTGTGCCGCAAACTTCACAAACGGCCTTTGTTGCTTTCTTGCCGTTCTTCATCGTTACACCTTGCGCATCCTTTCCTTCTCTTTTTGCTCGGCACTTTACGCAGTACATCATTTAGAATTCACCCCCTTTCGATTGGGCAGAACAATTATTTGTTCCAAGCTAAGTATAACACCACTTCTAAGGCTAGAATGAGGCTGACGATGATTAGGCTTTTGAGGATATCCCGCCTGATTGAGGCTGATGATGCGTCTTTTGCCAGAGATATGGCACTTTCTTTGCGTGAGCTTCCCGAAATTGGCTTCTTGGCCTTGGAAATAAATTGCCCCTTGACACTAGGCTCCCAGCTTAAGGCGAAGCCGTGTTTGGCAGCAGCCTTCTCTCGCCTGGTTCTTCTTTTTGCCATTTTAAAGCTGTTTCCTTCTTAGCTCCTTGACACCAGTATATCAAGATGCAAAAATGTTTGAGCTATTATCTTACTCACCGCGTTGACGCGGTAGTTTTTTTAGGGTACAAGTACTTTGATGTCCTTGCAAAATTTGGTTCTGGTACTTTTAGGCGTTTGGCTTTTGGGATTGACCATCGCCTTCTTTCTTTTTTGGAGGTTTTTTAAGCGTCTGGTTAAGGGAGTTAAAGATTTTGATTTAAAAAAAGTACTGGATAAGGTTCTGGCTCAGGAACAAGCCAACAAAGAGGGTCTTGAGCTTCTGGTTAAAGAGGTCAGGAAACTGGAAGAAGACGGCAGGTTACACGTACAGAAGGTCGGCCTGGTCAGGTTTAATCCGTTTAAGGAAATAGGCGGGGATCACAGTTTTTCACTCGCTCTCTTGGACGGCAAAGATACGGGAGTGGTGGTCACGGGACTGCACACCAGGGAAAGAACCCGGGTGTACATGAAGGCCATCAAGGCAGGCAAAAGCGAGCATGAACTTTCCGAAGATGAGAGAAAGGCCTTAATAAAGGCTCAAAAAAGTATATGAAAGAAAACATATCTGCTAAGATTTCGAAACTTATCGCATCCAAGAAATTTATGATGGTGGTGTCCTTTATTGGGCTCTACCTTTTGGCCACAGGACTTTCTTTGGCTCTATTTTCCTTCTTAAGAAAAGATACGGGGGTTACCTCGGGAGCGGTAGGGACTACCCGCTCCAAGATCAACCTTGATTTACCCAAGACCGAGGAGTGTCCCATCAACGGTGCAATGTTTACCAAGGCGGAAAAGGACATTTGGGAAGGCAGAAGGCCGATAACCGCCATGGTTGAAAATCATTCGGATAGTCGTCCCCCCTCCGGGCTTTCCAAGGCGGATGTTGTTTATGAGGCTGTGGCCGAAGGCGGCATCACCCGTTTCTTAAATGTATTTTACTGCGGGGCAGCAGCGGAGGATGTCAAGATTGCACCGGTTCGCTCGGCCCGAATCTATTTTATCGATTTTGCGGCTGAATACGGGGCCAACCCGATATTCATGCACGTAGGAGGAGCCAACGACTTTTCCGGTTCGGGAGACACAGCTAGGGACGTCAGGGCCCTTGAGACCCTTGAGTCTTTAGGTTGGAGAGTTCCGGGCGGAAACGATTTCGACACGACCTACGATTCCGGCTATCCGATTTTTTGGAGAAACTACGAAAGGTTGGATAAAACGGTCGCCACGGAGCACACGATGATGGCCTCCCTTGATGCGGCTTATAAAGAGGCAGAAAAGCGCGGGTTTGGAGCCAAAGACGAGGACGGAGTGCGTTGGGACAAGAACTTTGTTTCCTGGAGATTCGCGGACGATAAAGCCCAGAGCCCGACAGCCAGCGATATTTCTTTCGCTTTCTGGGACAACAAACCCGACTACGATGTCGAATGGAAATATGACGCTGCCGGAAACAAATATTTAAGGTTCAACGGAGGCAAGGAACACATCGACCTTAATACCAAGACCCAGCTCTCGGCAAAAAACGTAGTTATTCTTTTTGCCAAGGAAAGGGGACCTGTTGACAGAAACTTGCATATGTTCTATACAACAACCGGGACAGGAAAGGCCCTTGTTTTCCAAAACGGAGTGGCGATAGAAGGAACTTGGAAGAAGGAAACTCGAATATCAAGGACCAAGTTTATGGACGAGAAAGGCAAAGAAATCTCTTTCGTACGCGGTCCTGTCTGGATAGAGATTGTGCCTGCCGGAAATAGCGTCAATTACTAAAAAACTCCTGCCCCCCAAAGAGGTTACATAAATGGCAGAACTTGGAGACATCATCACTTCTAAAGTAAGAATAAAAATTCTTGAGCTTTTCTTCTCCAATTTGGACGAAATGTATCACGTCAGGGGAATCGTCAGGGAGATTAAAGAAGAGATAAACGCGGTCAGGCGCGAACTCGAAAGGTTTGAGAATGCCGGGATACTCAAAAAAGAACCCAGAGGCAACAGAGTTTATTACTGGGTCAGGCCCGACTACCCCCTTTTCGGAGATATCGTCTCCATGGTTTCCAAATCAACGGGATTAGGTAAGTCGATAATCGAGAATCGAGGCAAAATCGGCAAAGTCATCTATGTCATGTTCTCCGGGAGACTCGTCAGGGGTAAGTCCAGGAAAAGGGAAGACGATGTGGATATTTTGGTCGTCGGGGATATTGTTCTGCCCGAGTTGGCCTCCATAATCCGGGCAGAGGAATCCAAGCGCGGTAAAGAAATAAACTACACGGTGATGAGTAAAGAAGAGTTTGAATTCCGCAAGAAAAGAAGGGATCCTTTCCTCTTGGGAATCTTATCGGGTAGCCGCACCATGGTCATCGGGGACGAGGAGGAGTTGGTCGGTTAGACATGCTTCGGCTTTCTTCTCCTGCCAAGAAAGTTATTCTGATATTTCTGCTTACGCTTCTGGCGGGATTTATCAGTTTGCCTCATGAATTTTCATTATTCGGAAGGAATTTCACCCGACCCAATATTAATATCCAATCCGGCAGGTTTGATATTCAAAAGAATTTAGACCTTGTCCTGGGTCTTGATTTGGCCGGAGGCAGCCATCTGGTTTTTGAGGCGGATACGTCCAAATTGCCGGCTGAAAAGAAAAAAGATGCAACCGCTTCCGTTAGGGATGTAATTGAGCGGCGGGTAAACCTTTTCGGTGTATCCGAGCCAAATGTGCAGACCGGTTCTTTTGAAGGTAAAGACAGGGTGATAGTTGAGCTTCCCGGAATTAAAGATACCAAGCAAGCGGTGGATATTATTGGGCAGACCGCCCAACTTTCCTTTGCCGAAGTCAAAGAAGCTTCTCCTTCGGCGATTCTGGTACCTACCAGTCTAACCGGAGCAGACCTTTCCTACGCCAGGGCGGATTTCGACAAGAATACCGGCAAACCCGTTGTCTCCATCGAATTTACCAAAGAAGGGGGAGACAAGTTTGCCGAGATTACTGGAGCCACGGTGGGAAAGCCTTTGGCCATAGTTTTAGACAATCAAGTCATCTCCGCCCCGATTGTCCAGGAGAAAATTTCAGGGGGTCAGGCGCAGATTAGCGGTAACTTTAGCGTCGATGAGGCCAAAAAATTGGCCATAGAATTAAATGCCGGAGCACTCCCAGTTCCGGTTACCCTAATCGAAGAAAGAACAGTCGGGGCTACCCTAGGGGCTGAATCGATTGCCCGCAGCGTCCGTGCCGGGCTAGTTGGCCTTTCCATGGTTCTCCTTTTTATGGTTTTGGAGTACGGAAAACTGGGGTTGGTGGCGGATGTGGGCCTGATTGTTTTCGGAGTTTTAACCCTGGCACTTTATAAACTAATTCCGGTCGTGCTCACCCTTCCCGGAATCGCAGGATTTCTTTTGTCTGTAGGTATGGCTGTTGACAGCAATATCCTGATATTCGAAAGGTTCAAGGAAGAAAAGGTCAGGCGGCCAGTGGCCGATGCTTTGGAAGTTTCCTTCGGCAGGGCCTGGGATTCGATCAGGGATGCCAATATCTCAACCTTGGTTACCGCTTTTGTTCTGGCCAATCCCTTTGATTGGCAATTTTTAAATACATCCGGTCCGGTCAGAGGATTTGCCATCACCCTGGCCCTGGGTATCGGCTTAAGTCTTTTTACGGGAATAGTTGTTTCCAGAAACCTGTTAAGGGTCTTTATTAGAGAGGATAAGATAACTAAATAACATGAGGTGGATGAAATACAGGTTGGTTTATTTTGCCATTTCGGCCGTGGTCATTGCCGCGGGGGTATTTAGCCTTTTTAAGTGGGGACTTAACTTTGGGGTGGACTTTAAAGGCGGGGCGATTCTGGAATACAGATTTAAGGCCGATGTTTCGGAGGAGAAACTGACTTCCCTTATCGAAAGCACAAAAGCCCAGGTTGCCTCTGTCCAAAAAACCGGCAACGGTTCCTACATCATCAGGCTTTCGCCTATTACTCTTGAGCAAAAGGGGATAATCGGTGTGCTTTTGGAGAAGAACTTTGAGGCTCAGGAGTTAAGATTTGAGAACGTCGGACCCTCAATCGGCCCCGAACTGGTTAAAAAAACACTTTATGCCCTCATCATCTCCGCCACCGCAATTCTGCTTTGGGTTGCCCTGCAATTCAAAAGCCTTAAATTCGGGGCCAGTGCGGTTCTGGCCATGTTCCACGACAGCGTGGTGGTTATCGGGACTTATTCGCTTTTGGGGCACTTTTTCGGGGCCGAGGTGGACTTCCTTTTTGTGACGGCACTTCTGACCATTCTTTCTTTCTCGGTTCACGATACGATTGTTGTCTACGACAGAATTCGTGAGAGCCATAAAAAACTGGGAGGCAGCGTTACCGAGCTGGCGGATAAGGCCATTTCCGAAACGATGGTCAGGTCTTTGAATAATTCATTCACCATTATCTTCATGCTGGTGGCGCTTCTGCTTTTGGGAGGGACGACCATCCGCTGGTTTGCGGCGACACTCCTTATCGGAACTGTTTCGGGAACCTACTCTTCGCCCTTTGTGGCGGTCCCGATTCTGGTGACCTGGGAAGAGATACAAAAGAAGATTAAAGGGTAAGGCTGCTACTTAAATTTTTCCAGTTCTTTGATTAATTCTTCTTTTTCGTTCGGCAAGTCGTTCTCGACAACTTTTTCAAAAAGGATATTAAGTATTTCTCCAACCTTCGGTCCGGGGGCAAGACTAAGTGTTTCCATTACATCATTTCCGTTAATTTTAAGATCGCGAACCGTAAAGGGCTGTTTTTGCACTTCGATTAGTCTTTTTTTGAATTCTTCCAACCTCCAGGAGGTTTCTCTTGCGCCCCCGCCCAATCTGTCGGCAACCCTGAGATAAAGCATATCGGTAACGTTTTCCTTGCCCACGTTTTTGATAAAGCGTCTTATCGCCGAATCCGTCTGCCGCTCGTCCACCGTGAACTGGTGCCATCTGACCAGGGTCACGAATTTTTCCGTTTCCTCGTTGGAGAACCTTAATCTTTCGGCAATGTTTCTGGCAATTCTGGTGGAGATTACTTCGTGGTTATAAAAGGTAATCACCCCTGTCGGAAGTTTTTTGTAGGTTCCGGGCTTGCCTATATCGTGGATCAGGGTGGCAAAGCGTACCAAAGGATCCGTTGATTTACAGGCTTTAAGACTCATCAAAAGGTGGGTACCCACATCGTAGAGGTGGTGTCTGCCCGGAGATTTCTGTTCGACCCCGAAAGCCTTCTCGAGCTCCGGCAATACCTCCTGCATCAGCCCGGAATTTCTGAAAAGCAAAATTCCCTCATAAGGATTGTGTGAGGCCAGAAGTTTAAAAAGCTCCTCCTTGACCCGTTCCCTGGCGATTTTGCCAATCAAAGCCGCATTTTTCTTTATCGCCTCAAGAGTTGCCTCCTCAATCGTAAAACCCAACTCCGCCGCAATTCTTAAGGCCCGCATCATCCTTAAGGCATCTTCGGAAAATCTGACGTTAGCATCTCCCACAGCCCTAACTATCTTTTTATCCAAATCTTTTTGTCCGCCAAAAAGGTCAACGATTTCGAATTCATCTTTTCCTTTCAGTTGTTTAAGGGCCATGGCGTTGATGGTGAAATCCCGCCTAGCCATATCTTCCTCAAGGGTCTTGCCCCATTCGACCCTGTCCGGGCGGCGCGCATCCGAGTAGCCGAACTCCTTCCTGAAGGTGGTTATCTCATAGGGGTTAACCGAGGAGGCATCTGCAATACCTACAGTGCCGAACTCGTTGTCGTAAAATCCGTCGGGAAAAATCTTCAAGATTTCCTCGGGTGTAGCACTGGTTGTGAAGTCCCAGTCATCAACCGACCTGGCTGTCAATAAATCCCTGACTGCTCCTCCGACGACATATATTTCGTAATCTTTTGCCGAGAATTTTTTTAAGATTTCCTGTACAAATTCTGGGAGCTGAATTTTCATCGTAATCTAATTATACTTCAGTCATTGGAAAGAAATTAAGGCACAAATATGAATAATCTTGGATTTAGGTGGGAAGTTTTGGAAAAGAGGAAAGTAAAAGATATTATTCCCACTCTGCTTAAAAACAGAGGGATTAGCTCTAAAAAAGACAAAGAGGAATTTTTTAAACCTACTCTGGCGGAGAAGATATCGGTCAAAGCGCTGGGCTTAAATCCCAAGGAAATAGCCAAGGCAATTACCAGAATAAAGCTGGCCAAGAAAACGAAAGAAAAAGTAATTGTCTACGGGGACTACGATGCCGACGGAATTTGCGGAACAGCAATCTTATGGGAAGCACTTTTTACCCGGGGCTTAAATGTTCTGCCTCATATTCCCGAAAGATTTACCGAAGGCTATGGTCTCAATGTCGAAAGCATCAAGAAGCTAAAAAAGGAAGATCAGAATCTGGGTCTGATCATTACGGTAGATCATGGCATTGTGGCAAACAAAAAGGTCGATATTGCCCGGGAGCTGGGGATAGACGTCGTTGTCACCGATCACCACGAGCCGGGAAAGCTAAAGCCGAAAACCTATGCCCTGGTTCATACCACCAAAATTTCCGGCTCGGCCGTCGCCTGGGTATTGGCCAGGGAGATAGCCAAAAAGATTAAAAACGAAAAACCAAAGCTCAAAGACTTAAGTTCTTTAGAGCTGGCCGCAATCGGAACTCTGGCGGATCAACTGCCCCTCATTGGTCCCAACCGTTCCTTTGCCAAATACGGACTTGAAGCGTTGAATAAAACTCAGAGGGTCGGGCTTTTGGCGCTTTTTAAGGAAGCGGCCATAGTTCCGGGAGAGATAGGCCCTTACGAGGTGGGATTTATCATTGCTCCAAGGATTAACGCTACCGGCAGGCTTATCCATGCGATTGATTCTTTGAGAATTCTTTGCACTAGGAGCCGATCAAGGGCGCAGGAGCTGGCGGAGCATCTGGGCAGAACCAACCTTGAGAGGCAAAGGATAGTCCAGGAAGTGGTGGTTCATGCCAGGGAGAGGCTAAAGGGAGAAGTGGAAGACAATATTATCATTCTGGCCCACGAAAGCTACCACGAGGGAGTAATAGGTTTAGCTGCGGCCAAATTGGTTGAGGAATTCTATCGACCGGCAATTGTGTTGTCTAAAAAAGGCGAGATTTCAAAAGCCTCTGCCCGCTCGATATCGGGTTTTAATATTATTGCGGCGATAAGAAGCTTGAAGCATCTTTATATCGAAGGAGGCGGACATCCGATGGCAGCGGGCTTTTCGATCAAGACTGTTAAGATTCAAAAATTTTCCAAAGAGATAAATAAACTTTCCAAGAAAGCCCTTACCCCGGAAATATTATCAAAGCGGATTAAAATCGATATCGAGGCCCACTTCAATCAATTGAATCAGGCCCTTTATGATAAAATAAAACTCTTCGAGCCTTCGGGGCTTGGGAATCCTGCCCCGGTATTTATTACCAAAGAAGTTGAGGTCCATGAAGCAAGGCGGGTGGGCAAGGAAGGGTCTCATTTGAAATTACATCTGGTAGAGGACGGCATCGATTTTGAAGCGATAGGTTTTGGATTAACAAAGCGCTTTACCGATTTGGGACAGGCTAAAAAAATCGATATCGTCTACTGCCTTGATGAAAATGTCTTTAACGGCAGAAAAAGTCTACAGCTTAAGGTGAAAGATATAAAAATAAATGCGTGAACTTAACAGTAAATTTAAGAGTCTCTTGGAGCAAATTGAGGCTTACAATCCGCAGGTAGATACCAAGCAAATAAAAAAGGCTTGGGATTTTGCCATTCTTGCCCATACCGACCAAAAAAGATTAAGCGGTGAGCCTTTCGTGTCTCACCCCCTGGAGGTTGCCCTTAGACTGGCGAAATGGAAACTTGATAAGACCTCAATAATCGTCGGGTTACTCCACGACACGGTGGAGGACGGTGGAGCCAAAAGGGAAGACATCGTTGAAGGCTTTGGTGAGGATGTCGCGGCACTTGTAGACGGGGTTACCAAAGTTACGGATTTGCGATTAAAAGGCAGCCGGGAGAGGGAGTTTATCGAAAACTTAAGAAAAATGCTTCTGGTTATGGCCAAAGATCTACGGGTGATACTGGTTAAGCTTGCGGATAGACTTCACAACATGGAGACCCTCTCTGCGCTCCCCCGCGAAAAACAGAAGGTAAACTCGGTAGAAACATTGGAAATATATGCTCCCTTGGCCGAGAGACTCGGAATGGGAGAGGCCAAAGGGCAGCTGGAGGACTTGGCTTTCCCTTATGTTTATCCGAGCCAGTATAAAAAACTGCTGCGGCGCTCAAAACCCTTTTACAAAGAAGCGGAAGGCCATATCAATAAAATGAAAAAGGTTCTTCTCAAAAAACTCCTGGAGGAAAATCTAAATGCAGAGATTCATGCCAGGAAAAAGCATTTGTTTTCTCTCTGGAAAAAGCTGGAAAGGTCAGAGGTCGGTTGGGATTTTGGTAAGGTTCACGATATTGTGGCCATCCGGATAATTGCGGGCACAGTTGCCCAGTGCTATAGCGCTTTGGGTATTGTCCACGGCAACTACAAACCCGTTCCCTATATCGGGGTTTCGGATTTTATCGCCCAGCCAAAGCCCAACGGCTACCGTTCTATTCACACCAAAGTTTTCGGTCCTGAAGGACGGATTGTTGAGGTCCAGATCAGAACTTTTCTGATGCATAAAGAGGCGGAGGAAGGAATCGCCGCCCATTGGGTATATTCCGATGCCAAAGAAAAAGGAGCAAGTGATGCCACCTTGGAAAAAGGTGACGTTTTTGCTCCCTCCGAAAAGCTTTCCTGGGTCAGACAACTTGTGGATTGGCAAAAGGAGATGACGGATTCGGATGAGTTTCTTAAAGCCGTAAAATTCGACGCTTTAAGACATCGGAATTTTGTTTTTTCACCCCTGGGGGACGTTTATGATTTGCCGGCTGATTCGACCCCGGTGGATTTCGCCTACGCTGTTCATACCGAACTCGGAAGATACATCATGGGGGCAAAAGTGGACGGGAAAATTGTTCCTTTGGATTATAAACTTAAAAGCGGCCAGGTGGTTGAAATATTAAAATCAAAAAATCCCAGAACCCCTAATCCCCACTGGGCAGATTTCGTTGTTACTACCTTAGCCAGGCGCGAAATAAACAAGTATTTGAGAAAGACAGGCCCGACAGAGTAGAATTTATCAAGATGCAAAGAACTTTGATTTCGGAAACATTAAAAAAGACGGGAGAAAAGGTAGAACTTTTCGGTTGGATTGACAGCATCCGCGACCACGGAAAAATTACCTTCATCGACTTAAGGGACGCAACCGGAATAGTTCAGTGTGTAGGGGAAAATCTTGACAAGGTTTCGTCCGAAAGCGTGGTGTCCATTTCCGGCCTGGTTGTCGAAAGACCCGAAAAGCTAGCCAACCCCAATCTCGAAACGGGTAAGTTTGAAATCAAGATTGAAAAGATGGAGGTTATTTCCAAAGCGGCGGAGCTTCCCATTCCGATTGGGGGAGACGGAGCTGATATCGACGAAGGGCTAAGACTCAAATACCGCTATCTGGATTTAAGGCGCCCCAGAATGGCCAAAAACTTAAGGCTTCGCTCCAAGGTAACGACTTTCATCAGAAACTGGTTGACCCAAAAAGATTTTGTGGAGATTGAAACTCCGATATTAACCAAGACCACACCCGAGGGAGCCAGGGACTTTATCGTGCCCTCAAGACTCCAACCCGGAAATTTCTACGCTCTGCCCCAATCCCCGCAGCAATACAAACAACTACTGATGGTTGCGGGCTTTGAGAAATATTTCCAGATAGCCCGCTGCTTTAGGGACGAAGACCCGAGGGCGGACAGGGCTTATGGCGAGTTTAGCCAACTTGATTTGGAAATGTCCTTTGTTGAGCAAGAAGATATTCTGAAATTGACGGAGCAGCTTTTTAGCGATCTGATTGCCGAAGTTTTTCCCCAGAAAAAAATCAGCTCAAGTCCCTGGCCCAGAATTTCCCACAAAGAAGCCAAAGAAAAATACGGCAGCGACAGACCCGATTTGAGGAAAGACAAAAACGACAAAGACGAACTGGCGTTTGCCTGGATTGTGGATTTTCCGCTTTTCACCGAACAATCGAAAGAAGATTTCTATCACGGTTCCGGTACCTCCCGCTGGGCGCCGTCCCATCATATGTTTACCGCGCCCCACCCGGAAGATGTTGCCCTTTTGGATAAAGATCCGGGAAAGGTGCGTGGACTTCAGCACGATTTGGTCTTAAACGGCTTTGAAGTGGGTGGCGGCAGCGTCAGGATTCACGATGCTGAGGTCCAAAAGAAAGTTTTTGATTTAATAGGCTTTTCGGAGAAGCAAAAAGAGGAATTTGCCCACATGCTGACGGCCTTTAAGTACGGCGTTCCGCCGCATGGAGGGATTGCACCCGGCCTGGACAGATTTTTAATGGTGGTTTTAGGTGAGCCTTCGGTCAGGGAAACAATTGCCTATCCGATGACAGCCGGTGGGGCGACCGCGGTCATGGATGCTCCTTCCGAGGCCACCCCGGACCAGCTTAAAGAATTGGGAATAACAGTGCGGGGAAAATAATGAAGAAAGGCAACTTCCTCTTCCTGGTTATCCTTAGTTTCGTTTTTATCGCCACCTCGGCGTTTGCGATTTCCGGTGGGAAAGATATTAGTTTCGGCCAACCTTTGAAGTTTAACTCCCAGAAATTTTATTCTCCCTTACCTGCCTTAATCGGCAAAGCTCCTTTTCCGGTAGTCTCGGCCCAGGCGGCTTTGGCTATTGATCTGGATTCCGGGATAACTCTTTACGAGAAAGACCCGGACAAAACTCTACTACCTGCCTCAACCACCAAAATAGTTACCGCTCTCGTTGCCCTTGATACCTATCCGGACGATGCGGTTTTGGTAGTTGCCAACCCCAAGGTTGAGGGTCAAAAGATGGGGCTTATTAAGGGGGAGAAAATTAAAGTGGGGGATCTGCTTTACGGACTTTTGGTCTATTCGGCCAATGATGCGGCCGAGGTCTTGGCCCAGAATTATCCCGGAGGCAGGGATGCTTTTATCGAGGCCATGAACGCCAAAGTCCGACAGCTGCACCTGGAGCACACCACTTTCAAAAACCCCACCGGGCTTGACGGCAACGGGCATTTAACCACCGCCAAGGATTTGATCAGGGTTGCCTCGGTGGCAATGGAGAATCCGGAATTTGCGCAGATTGTGGGCACCAAAGAAATACTGGTCAAAAGCCAGGACGGCAAAATTGCCCACAGGTTAACCAATATTAACGAACTCTTGGGCAAGGTTGAGGGAGTCTTGGGGGTAAAGACCGGCTGGACGGAAAACGCCAGGGAGAATCTGGTCACCTATATAGTCAGGGGCAATAAAAGGGTGATGATTGCGCTTTTGGGAAGCCAGGATCGCTTTGGGGAAACCAAGGAGCTTATCGACTGGATATTTTCCAACTATACCTGGGAGCCGGTCAAATATCCGGCTTAGCTATTCTCCGTAGTAGTCCGAACTCACCGCTGGCAGATATGCAAAGAAGCCATTGTCGCCTTCAAAAACGATAATCGGCTGGAAAAACTCCGTATATACACCCGGATCGAAATAGGCCAGATAGACTCGTCTTATCTTGACGCTGTCGCCTTCTTTATTCTGGCCAATGGTGGCAATATACCCTCCGCCCGCATTGAATTCATCCCAAGCGGCCTGCGCCGTTTTAATCGGATAAGTGGAGGACTTACTTTCATCGACGGAGAAATAATGAAATTCTCCGGCAATCATTTGTTTTTCCCTCTCCCTGGCCCCGCTGACGATAAACCAGACATTGGCCTTGGTCGGGTCGGCGGTTAAGCTGGGCAGATTGTCGTAGGTTTTTCTGAAAAAGTAGACTCTGATCAAATCCGAATCCGAAAGGGAAAGGGCACCAACCAGTTTATCCTCTTGGATTTTCAAAAATTCAGGATTGGTCGGGCCGGTTAAATCCTCGGGTAAAAGATTGGCCGAGGAAAGGTAAGAGCGGACCATGGAAGCGGCCACCTCCGGCGCTGGAGGCTTTCTCTCCAACGGCGAAGGGTCGGTCTTTAAGTCGTAGCTTATCGAAAATACTCCTGTCACGATATTCATTTCCAAGGTCGAGGGGTTATCCTTATGCGGGAAACGGTAAACAGTCGGGGAAACCTCCTGCTCGCTGGGTAAAAAGCCCAGAGAATTGGCTTTTTCTCTGGCCACTTCCAAAGACAGTAGGTTAGGGGCAATTTTCGGCATGAAGAAGACTTTGGCTTGTGTAGACAGAGTGGGCAGCCCCCCTTCCGGAGTTTCCAGAGAATAGGTCAGGGCCACCTTCGGCTTTTCCTCGAAAGGCAGCTTGGGCAGTTTTCCGAAACTCACGGTCGGAGGCGGAGGCGGAGCCGGGAAGAACTTTCTATAGACGCTACTGCCTATCCCCCAAAGAATTCTGAGTACAACCAGGAAAATAACGAAGAAAATTCCGTAGCGGATAATCCTTCTGGTGGCTATGGCAATCTTGGTTAGGGAGGTCATGCTCTTTGAGTATAGCTGTAAGGTGAAAGGCTATCAATTTTATTTTTTGAATGGCGAATATGGCCAAAAGATTGTAGAATTCAATCATGATTCGAACCCGATTCGCTCCTTCTCCAACTGGCGCTTTGCATATCGGAGGGTTAAGAACCGCTCTCTATTCTTTTGCTTTGGCCAAGCACGACAAAGGCGAATTTATCCTGCGGATTGAAGACACGGATATCAAAAGAGAAGTAGAAGGCTCCAAAGAACGAATCAAGGAAATTCTTAAACTCTTCGGAATGGATTGGGACGGATATTTTGTCCAGTCCGATAGGGCCAGGGAAGGAATATATAAAAAGGCGGCAGAGGCTCTGGTTGAGGCGGGACACGCTTTCTACTGCGACTGCAAACCCAGAAACGCCAAAGAGGAAGGCTATTCGAAAGAACTACGCGATCCTTGCCGAGATGCGGGAAAAACAGCGGGGGCGATAAAGCTAAAGGTCCCTGAAGGGGAACATATTTCTTTTCGGGATTTTGTTCTGGATAAGGAGGTAACTTGGGAAACATCTACCGTTGCCGATACCACTCTTTTGAAATCGGACGGCTTCCCCACCTACCATCTGGCCGTTGTGGTTGATGATAATGACATGGAAATTACCCATGTATTAAGGGGGCACGATTGGATGCCATCTACCCCGGTGCACCTTCTTGTTTATAAATATCTAGGCTACGAAAAGCCGGAGATAGGGCATTTAACCGATATCTTGGATCCCGAAGGAGGAAAGCTTTCCAAGCGCAAAGGAAGCACGTCAGTGGATGGGCTATTAAAAGAAGGATATCTTCCCGAAGCTGTCTTAAATTTTATTATGCTTTTAGGCTGGGCTCCCAAGGATAACAGGGAGCTTTTTAGCCTGGATGAATTTGTCAAAACCTTTGACCACCAAGGCTTTCAGAAATCAAACCCGGTTTTCAATAAAGAGAAACTCGATTGGTTTAACGGAGAGTATATCCGCCAAAAATCAGATGCAGAACTTCTGGAACTGTTCGGGCCTTTTATCCCGGAAGGGGCAGATGAGGAGAAGGTCAAGAAAGTTATTCCTCTAATCAAGGACAGGATAAAAACACTTGCGGATTTTAATGCCATGGCTGGTTTTCTTTTTGAGATAAAAACTGTAGATACGGCACTTTTTGGCAAAGACTATAAAATCCATTTGCAAAAGGCAGCCCAGGCAATCGAAGAGAGTGGCGATCTCATGAAGGTTGTTGAAGAAAATAAATTCAAAACTGGCGATTTCTTTATGGACTTAAGGATTGCAATTGCGGGCAGTAGGATTACTCCGCCGATTACCGATTCGATTGCCATATTGGGGAAAGAAGAAACGCTCGCCAGATTAAAAAAGTTTATAGATTAAATAATGGGAGGAAAACTGCCGACGCAAACATACCAGGGAATTGCCCGCGATAAGGTTGATTTTGATTATCTCCGTAACCGCCTTAAGGTAAAACACTTTGAGGCCAAAAACGCTTTCTCCAAAAAGTATCCGCATGTAGAGAAGTTTCTCAAGGAAAAAGGCCTAGACGTAGGCAAAATTAGAGAGCACTCGGCCAAGATAATAGGAGCCGGAGCCTTAACGGGCACCCTGCTTCTGACGCCTCCGACGGGAACAAAATTCCTACCCCCTCCGCAGGAGGTGTTGGAGAAGATTAGAGAAAAAGCCTCGGCCGCTGGTCTTCCGCAGAAGATTTTGGTCGATAGCCTGGCAGCCGTTCTTCCCGAAAAGACCAGACCGCTTAATAGAAGTGAAGAAAAATATCTGGAGAGGATATTTGAAGATATTTTGGGAATAAAAACCAAGGCCAATCTGGAAGGGGAACACCTTAATACCTCCTACGGATTAATCGGGGCCGAGCAGCATCTTAAAAGATATCCGGGAGATGGGATCGGTAATCACGCTCCTTATTTAAAAGAAGGGATAGCTCCGGGGCTTGGCGCCTGGGGTTATTTTGCCCGCTCGAGAGCGGATCTTTCTCCTTCTCTGGAGGAAACCGAAAAGTGGTATGCGGTTGTACAGACCCTTTATCTGCCCGATTGGAGTAGCCGCCAGCCATATCTGCGGGATTGGTACAAATATCGTAAGGTCCTGATCGTAAATACCAATAACGGCAATGCGGTTATTGCGGCAATTGCCGATTCCGGTCCGGCAGCCTGGACTGGAAAGCATTTTGGCGGCAGCCCGGAGGTGATGGAATACTTGGGCGGTCCGCGTTACAAAAAAGGAGCGGTTGTGCTTTTCTTTGTCGATGACCCCCAGAATAAAGTTCCTCTGGGGCCGGTGGAATATAATAAAATAAACCTGCCGCAGTTGGCTTTGGTAGAAACCTAAAAATGAGCAAACTATTTTTCGATCAGCTTTTGGTTCTTGATGAGGTTGAGGGAGAAATCAAGAAAATTGCCAAAACCCAAGAGGAAAAAGAAGAACTTTGGGGATTGGTTGATGAAATGGTTCACCACCGGGTCTTGGGCTGTGTACTGGACAGGCTTCCCCGCGAAAACCACGAGGAGTTCCTGGAAAGGTTCCACGCATCGCCCCAGGACGAATCCCTTTTGGGTTATCTGAAAGAAAAAATCGGAGACAACATCGATGAGCTGATAAGACAGGAGATAGGAGATTTAGCATTCGAACTTCTTGAAGAAATTAGGGCTGAGAAGAAGTAACCCTGACCACAATATTTTTTCTGGCTCTTCCTTTTTGATCGGTGTCCAAGCCGTAGCCTTCGACCCAAAGATTGGGTATTTCGAAACCGAGATAATCAACCGGGACTTTTACCTCTCTGGCATCGCTTTTGGAGAGCAGGGCGCAGGTTTTTAAAGACTTGGGACCTCTTGCATCTATCATGCGCAGCAGGGTATTTAGCGAATATCCGGTATCCACGATATCCTCAACCAGGATTACGTTTTTGCCCCTGATGGGGGTTCTGACGTCAAGATTGATAATAGGTTCGCGGGAAGACTCGGTTCCCGAACCGTAACTTGAGAGGTTGATATAATCTATTTCCACATTTGGATTTTTTATCGCCCGCGCCAAATCCACAAGGAAGAAAGTTGCGCCCTTTAAAACTCCGACCAAAACGAGGGACTCCTCTCCTTCGTAGTCCTTATCTATCTGTTCGGCAATTTCGTTTATACGGGTGGATATCTGCTCGCTGGTTAGTAAAGTCTCATATCTGACTTGGGACGGTTTCTCTTTCACAAAAAAAGATATATCACAGAGCTGTATAATTTGAAAGATGGATAAAAACTTTGGAGGGGTAATCTGGACCGATCATGCCTTGGATAAGCTAAGACAAAGGGGTTTATCACAGTCCGACGCGTGGGCGACCTGGAGGAACCCCCAACAGTCAAGGAAAGCAAATACCCCGGGAGCGTGGGTTTACTACCGAACCTACGGGAATGAAAGAATAGAAGTTGTTGCCAAGAAAAACGAAAAAGGGGAGTGGGTTATCCTTTCGGTCTGGAACCAACAGGTTTCCCCAAAAGAGCCGAAAACCGAATCTTTCCTGAAATTTATCTTCAGAAAAATATTCATTCGCCATTGAGGGGTGTGGTATATTTACGTATGGCGAATAAGAAATTTGTAAGTCTTTTACTATTGGCTTTCGGATTTTTCGTGTTCGGAGGAATTTTCTATTCGAAGTTTTTAAAAGGAGGCAGCACCCAAAAAACGGTCGTTCCAACACCCACCCAGCAGGTTCAGGGAGAGACAGCCAGTGTCAAAGAATTTACGGTCGACGGAACCAATTTTGCCTTTAATCCCAGCGAGATAAGGGTCAAAAAGGGCGATACCGTGAAGATTGTTTTTAAGGACGATGATGGGCAACATAACCTAGTTATCGACGGCTACAACGTTTCTACGAACCTTATCGGGCCGGGTAGCCAGGATACGATTGAATTTGTAGCGGATACGGTCGGGGAGTTTGAATACTACTGCTCGGTCGGAAGTCACAGAGCCCTTGGAATGAGCGGCAAGCTGATTGTCGAATAAGAGGGATTAAAGATTCAAAAGCCCGAGAACTCTATAAATAAGCAGAGCCGGCCAGACCAAAGCCTTCAGGATTCCCAATAACCCTTCCCAGAAAGTTGTTGCTTGCTGGAGAAAATAGACCAGAGCGCCGATTAACCCCAGGCCGTAAACAGCCCCCGAGCTTGCGTTATAGTTAGTTCCCTTCCAGTTTTTTGCCATATAATTATTCCCCGACAACCGTGGTTCCTTCTCCACCCGAGGAAGTACCCGGAGCCGTACCTGGATTACCGCCCTCTACAGTTGTTCCGCCGTCCGAACCACCGCCACCTTCGATTACCGTATTCTGGATGTCAGGCCCGCTACTTCCGCCGCCTGAAGTTCCGGGCGCAAATTGCATAGTTCCGCCTTCAATAACCACTCCTGCTTCTCCTCCCGGTCCGGTCCCCGGTGCCCAGACATGCTCAACTTTTTGGAAGAATTCGGTTTGTCCCTCGGTTCCGTTAACAGCAATAATTCTTTCTGCCACCTGATTTACAACCTGTTCCTGAATATCGATGACGTTTCCTTTCTCGCCCTCGTCAATCTCATTCTTTATTTCCTCCATGGTCTTTTGTTGTTCTATCGTTCTTTCTGCAACCGACTCCAAAGTCTCCCCGTCATCGGTTTTCCCCAATAAATTATTTTGTTTTTCTTTAATCTCAAGGTAATTCTGCAAAAGATCTTTCATCTTCTCGTTATCTCCTTCTTGAGCATAACCTTGGGCCAGAGCCAGTCTTTTCTCGGCATGTTTTTCCAAGACTTGCACTTTCCTCTCGAGGCTGAAGGCAAAGAAATATTCGATTCCTTCCTGAATCTTCACCACAATCGAGTTTTCTGAAGTTAAGGCCCCTTTTAAATCAATTGCTTTTGAGGATTTTGGAAGAAAAAGACCGAAGAAGAAGAAAACAAAAACCAGAAGCAATATTCTCTTAATACCCATCTACGATAATGATATACCAGCTATATTCAATAAATCAATAAATTTCAGTTAAGTTATATCTCTGGGATATTTTCTCTTGCTGAGTAGCCCGGTCTAGAACCCTTACTTTCCTGCTTTTCCTGTTGACCAGACAAGAAACAACTTTTTTTTAAAGCCTCCTCTTTTCTTTCTTTTTTCTTCCTGAAACCCTTCGACCTTTGAAAATGGAATTTTGTAGTGTGATGCAATAGATTTGGTCAGTTCCAATACATCGGCCAGTTCATTAAGAAGTTCTTCTCTTGGGGCTTGGGCAAGCTCTTTGGATTCTTCAACCAGTTTCTTCTTTAGTTCTTTTTCAAATTCCGTTTTACCCAAAACTCTGGCTTTATAATCATCACCGGTGGATTTAATTTTCTCGGGAATCTTATCCCGAATGAGTTTTTGATGATAATATTTCTTCTTCATTTTAACTAGGCGGGCTGGACTATAATTCTTCAACGCCATTTTATCACCCCGTATCAACGCCTCCTTTCTTAATTTAGACAATCTCTTCAATTGAGCTTCTCTCTGCATGGCTTTTTTCCTCGTTGGATATTTTTCCGAATAGATTAGGCTGAAAGATGAAAAGTAGCGAATGTATTTGGCAGACCTTGACGATTTACTTCGGTGTTCTTTGAGCCTCTTTTCCATGTTATTTGTCTGGCCGACATAGAGGGTGTTGGCAGAGGTGCGGAGGATGTAGACGGAAAAAGACATTTGTCTCACTTCAAGGCTAGATAAGACAGTATAAATGTTATACTTGAAAATAGGTAAATGATAAATGCTAAGAAGCTGTATTGGGTTCTTCTATACCTAGCAGCGTTTGTCCCTGTTGGTTTTTCCATCTTCTATTTTTCGGAAAAAAATCTGCCTTTGGCCCTTATCGCTTCTTTTGTTTCAATGTCAATTTACACCCTACTTATTATTAAAGACCTAAGATTTTTGAGTTCGATATCGTTTTTTACTGTGTTATTGGTGACTCTACTAATACTTGGTACAGCCGGAAAGCAAACCAATGGCGTTTTTCCCAATGTCCTCGACGAGAAAGCTTTCATGCTAACGCATTCCTTACTTACATCCTTTCTTCTCATCAATTCTGTTTTTTGGGCCAAAACGAAACAGGGTCTTAAAAAATTCATATCTTTGGTTTTAATTTCCCTGTATATTTTTATGCTGGCCGCTTACGGGACAAACTCGCCGGCGTATTACCAAAACTTCGTTTATACGCGAATTAACATATCAATACTTCTGGTCTTTAGTATATTTTTGATTATTAAAAAGAAAAAGTTGCTGGGAGTTTTGGGCATATTTTTATCAATAGGCATTTTGCTTTTAAGTGCGGCCATGTTTGCCAAAAAGGCCTATACGCTTGAAGAGAAAGAAAAAAAGGAAGTAATTGCATATGTTGATCCGATGGCAAAAGAAATGTTCGGTTATTACAACAACCAGGACTATGGCAATTTTTGTAAATATTGCGGTTTTGTTTTAAAGAATATGCTGAATAAAAATCCTATAAAAAATGTTCGAGACGTATATGGTTCATATGTCTACTTCGGCGAACCAAGCAATATTATTCGTAAGGGCGGCCGTTTTTATGTGGAATACCCGGTAAAATTCCAAAATGTAAAAGTCCTGATGTATTTAACTTTTGTAACGGAAAATATTTCTTCTGACCCCAGCATTTATGGTTTTGCGATTTCCGATAAGCAGGAAACATATACCGGTTCGGGCTATGAAAACGAAAAAGATAGGCAATAAGGCTAAATTTGCTGTTCTTGTTATTTCAGGTTTGATTTTGGTGTCTGTTGTTTATCTTCTTATCGTCTCTTCATCAAACAAAGATGGAGTGGTTATTCCCGATAACCCTCCCAGCCAGGCCTGTGCGCAGATTGCCAAGAAAGAGGCACAATATAATTGTTTGGCAATAGTAAATAAAGATAGGGATTTGTGTAGCAAGACGTCGGAAGATGGGGTCTTGGCTTGTCAGGCCATTGTGGAAAATAACCCGGAATTGTGCACAAATGTTGAGCCTCCTGTCCAGAAGAAAACTTGTGTTAATGAAGTGGCTAGGGTAAATGACAACATCGCCTCATGTGATTTTGCCGACGACAAAAAAGACTGCGTAGGTTCTTATCTGGCCGGACTGTATTGGGATCAAAAATATAATTTGATGGACAAAAAATATTGTGAAGTTTTTCCGGAAGGGGATAAAGATTGGTGTCTGGCGCTGGTAACACAGGACAAATCTGTGTGCGGCAATAATCCGGCCTGTCTTTCTTTATTTATCCAGCCATTGTCTTTTTGTGACAATCAACAAATGTCAAAAAGTAAGGGGGAATGTTTGCGCGATAGGGCAATGAGCCAAAGAGACCCCTCCATATGCGGTTTAATTGATAATACCAACGATAGAAACCGATGTTATTTTAATATTGTGGGGCACATCAATCCCGATACGTCTTTTTGTTCCAAAATATCCGATAGGCAATTAAGACAGGAATGCCTGGCAAATGCAGCCGTAAAATTACTTATTAAATAAAAAGACGTTTCTTGCTATAACGTGAGTGGCTCGTAAATATTTTGGTCGCTTACTGGGGAAATATATTTGGGTGTGGCGGGAACAGCTCTTTTTACGATTTCACCCACAATCACCCTGATTAGTTTTTTTGCCATCCGTTCATTTTTCTTTAAAGATAAGTTCCAATCAATTCCGGGCCTTATATTTCCTTCCATAAGGAACACATTGCCACTGTTGCTTACTACCAAATCTAAAGCATAAAGTTCACTATCCACCTTGAGGCCTTGAGCTATCCGTTTGGCAAAGACGCGTACCTTTAAAGGCACTTCTTTTAAGGTTATATAGTGAAGTTCACCACCTTGATGTTCATTACAGCGGAAATCTCCCTTTTTTGCTCTCCTGATATAGACCTGGACAACCCTTTGCCCTACATAGATCATGCGAATATCTATAAACCCCGCGCTTTTGTTGTAAATATAGCCGGTATTAAATTGAGCGAATGGCTGGAGTATAAATGAAATATTTTTATTTTTACGCATGATATTTAAAATATCTTTTTGGGGATTTAGTAAGCTCACCAAATAAACATTATTTCCTCCGGAACCGTATCTGTCCTTGAGAACAAATCTGTTTGAAAAGTCAGAGGCATGGGGATGAACCGCGGTAAGCACCCTGATTTTATTTAGCGCAGCATGAACGCCAACAGAGCTTTTATTTGTAACAGCTACTGTTGGAATAGCAAAATCTTGAAGTACACGATATGTCTTTTGTTTGTCGTAAAAAAGTGAGAAGAATGCCGGGCTATTAAATGGTCTTACCTTTGGATCGGAAAAAAGAGTATTTAACCGTTGTTTTTGTTTTGAATTAACCGGAGATAATTTTTCAAAAATAAACTGTGAGTAACACGGCTGGTTTACTTTGATCCATTTGTTGTTTTTATATAACCAGTAACAACTAGCTGTTCCGCCTCCTGTTATATCTTTAGAAGTGACAAAAGCGGATTTTAAATTATTTTTCTCACACGTTTTAAGGAAGCATGAGTAGGACTCATTATAATTAGTCCTGTTTTTGCTTAGCTGGAAAGGTGACAGTACATTGTTATTCGATGAAGCGCTTGCGGCAATTGCGTTGGTGTAAACGACAAGAACATCAAAGGTTTTTATTTTAGTCATAAGAATGTGCGAAGTAATTAATTTAATTCTCGTGAAGGCAAGCAGAATTAAATATTATAAGCAACTTACCGAGTATACACGAATTTACCTATAAT
>Ga0315295_10000485_pt1 | contig 34608 bp, 38 predicted proteins | sample YL17G14_0_MG_FD_204453 | JGI IMG/M metagenome (GOLD analysis project Ga0315295, IMG submission 204453) | Sediment microbial communities from Yellowstone Lake, YNP, Wyoming, USA - YL17G14_0 | ecosystem: Environmental > Aquatic > Freshwater > Lake > Sediment | place: USA: Wyoming | collected...
AACGGAAAGTGAACTTGGCGAGGCAATGCCATCGGGCTGGTATGCATGGAAACCAACACCCGGCAAGGGAAATTCTTTACCTTTTGTTCCGCTAACAAAAAATACGCTGGATCATTATTTAAATCCTGAGCCAGAAGTTAAAACCATAGAGCCCGAAGGTCTTGTACCTTACAAAATGATGGAAGCGGAATTTCAAGAATTACATATTAAAATTTTACATGGGATAAAAGATATTGCAATAAGTTACATTACCGCTGAAATAGGCGAAACATTTGGGGGTTCACGTTTGCCGAATTTAACTTATAATACTCCAATTGGTAACATATTTGTGAGGTGGCGTGATAATCAATTCTATGGGTGGCAAATTAATGTTGGTGAGGTAGAACTTGACGGTAAAAAAACATCTACGTCTGAGTTACCGGAAATATCTAAATTCATTCATGAAAACGATTATTACAATATTCCCGTTAAGTTTGGTAATTACATTCATTATCTGTTTATTAAAGACGCAATTTCAAAGGGTAAGCATATCCCGGATGCTGTATTGGCGGAATATAATCAATACAAGGAAGTTGAACCTAAACCCGAAGTTGAGAAACCGGCAGTCCCGGATGCAATTGCCATTGCTAAAGCAAAGGCTGAGGCGCTTATCCTGATATTGAAGCTTAAAAATAAGAATAAAGAGGTTCCGGCACCTGAGATAAAGTCTGAAAGTCTGCCTTCGGTTGCGCCAAAAGGAGAAACATTTTTTGAAAAGTACAATGTTTATCCGGATACTCTTGCTGAAAAGTATAATGAATTTGTTGCAGAAAATAAGTCGTATTTCCTTACTGACATTTATAGCCGACTCACTGACTTAGAGATAACAAGGGATATCTACAATGAATTCGCACTTCAATTTCTTAATGAGATAGCAAAAGACGGTATCAAGCTTAAAAAACCAATTGAGCTTGAAAGTGGTAGATTGAAAATTTATCAAAACCATGTTAAACCATTAAATAAAAAGGGATTAAAAAGCCTTTCTGGTATTGTATTAAGTAAAAAAGAGGTTACCAGCAGGCCTGCGCTTGCTGGCGTTCTTGTTGATGACGGAAATCTCATTGCTTGTGACGCTCATCAAATGGTAATTATAAAGGATAATTCAGAAACGGCCAATAATGGAAAAGTAATTGATATTATTGATGGTGGATTTATCGATGCAGAATATCCACCTTATAAAAGTATAATTCCTGATTATTCAGATAAAACTGAAAATATCAATATTGATTATCTTATTGAGGCAACCAGTTCTGCCGCAATATCGTTCAAAAATATTGAGAATCCAATTCCTATCATGATCCTGAATCTTGGTGAATTTGATATGGGCCTTAATCCATTCTTTTTATTGGGTATCTTGCAAGTGCTTAAAGCAAATGACACGAAAATAATTACGTTAGAATATTCTGATCACTCGAGGGCCTTGGTTATTAAAACAGATAATGGAAATCTGGCTTTATTGATGCCTATTACAATAGGTACCAAAGAAGTCATGACTGAGCCTGTTTTTATTAATTATTTGGAAAGTTTAACAAAACAGGACGTGCCCTCATCTGTAGTAATTCCGGAGCCAGAAGTAACGACTGAACTTGATAAGCCAACTGTTATTATGACTTATGAGGAATTCCAAAAGAACAGGCCTAAATCATTGGTCGCTGAATATGTTGGTGGCCGGAAGCCGGAATTCATTACATATACTTACAGGCATAACAGATACAGTGGTAGATTTGGTTGGTTCAACAGAACTTTAAGGAAGCAAATATCTGACCAGGAAGCTTATAAACAATATGTATACAACATAACCCGGTTTCCGATAGGGCCTGGATCTGATTTTGCAGATAGGGTATTAAAAGCCGCTGAATCTGTTGGTGCTACTGTTAACTACGAAGAAGGTGGCATGATCCAGTCCGGACCAACACTGTTTGATGGGCTGATTGAAAAGAAAGTCATTAAAATGAAGGAAGGTGGCACAATACCGGTATCACAGGAATGGAGAGGATTTTATGAAAAATTAAAGGCTACCAACAAAAGGAATATCAAAACTTTTGCCGACAGTCTTGGTGCCTCAAATGCCTACAACGAGCCCATTATAAATTATCTTCTTGACAATAATGTTCCATTGGTTGTGATCAGTCATGAAGAACTGAGAAAAAAGATTATATTCAAACTGACCCCGCCGCCGGAAAGCGCTATATTCTATGCGCTATACATGCGTTTTAAAGATAGCCCAAAGGAGATAATTAATATTTTCATGAGTATCCTGCCAAAGTCAATGATTGGTCTGGGATCCTGGGCAATAAAGCTTCACATGAGCCTGAAAGAGGCCATTGAAACTACTTTTGTTCATGAATGCATGCATGCCTACCTTTTCAAAGAAGGTTATTTGTCAGCAACCACATTCACCCGAAGGCTTGATCTGTTAAGATCTGAGGTAGATGATTATGTTGTTGCAAATAGCGATAAATTTAGCAGTATACAACAGGACGCAAACAGAATTATCGGTCACCCAAAGAGCGATGTTAGTGAATTGATGACATATTCTTTCACCTGGCCAAAGATAGCCGACATGCTACGGAAAGTACAGCTGAAGTCCGGTAAGACAGCCTGGCAGGAACTATTATCCATTGTAAGTGATTGGGATAAGAATGGAATTCTTATTTTATATGCCAATAAATACGGCGACATACCGCCGTTAATGCTGGCCATGAACCAGGTTAAATACAAATTATACCAGTCAAATTCAGGAACTATAAAGCTGGGTGAAGGCGGTTTAATTGAAGGTCCCGCGCATGAGGACGGCGGGGTACGTTTTGTCGTGAAACAAACTGGCCAGGAAGTTGAACTGGAAGGTATGGAAGCGGTGATTAAAAAGAAAGTAGTGATCAGTAAAAAGAGATATGATTTCCAGGGTAAGAAAGTAACCCCCAAAGAGATCCTTAATAAATTAAATACTGATGGCGGCGGCAATCCAATTGAATAATTGTTAATTTTGTTAAAATTTATATGCCATGTACAAATTAAAAATGCTTATCGACGAAGGATTAAACATGGATATCCTTTCGGGTGAAACGAAGTCCGGAATTGATCTTCTGAAAACTATCAGCAATGATTTTACAGTCGATGATCAGGTCGGGCACGGACTGGATGAAGAATTGTATAAAGACATAGTAATAAATTATCAGGGCGCGATATCTGACAAGACGAAAGAACGTCTGGCCGGGAAAGCTGTTGAAGAAATATCTGGGATCGGTAATGAGCCTGCTGAAACAGTAGATGAAGTATCGGAAAATCCTTTTATCGGTGATGCGTATTTCAAGAAAAATCCTGATAAGGTCCTGGGTGAACAAACACTTGGCGGCCGGTTTGGTGGTACTATAATGGTTTCAGGTAGTAAAGAAATGGTCGATGTTATTGACGTACCGCCTATTCCCAAAGTTTTTACCAAATTCAGTGAGGATGTTACAGCCAGTGATATTCCAAAAGAGGAATTAATCGACAAGGTATTCGATAACTACGATAAAGAAAAAGCTGAACAGCCTGCCAGGAAACTACGTCAGGGACCGAAACAGAAAAGGGAAATAATTACGGAAGAACAGCAAGACAGGCCCGAAGTATATGCTTTCAGGGAAATCGCTGAAAAGTATAACCAGGAAATATCCAGGGAAGAAATGGAAGCCTTTTTGTACTCAGATCCGGTAGTTCCTTACAAAAACTATATTGATGAATTCCAATTCACCAAAGATCAACTGGTAGAAAAAGGCCTGCTTTGTTATCATGACGAGAAGCTTGTATACAAGTGGATCTACCTTTCCGGTGATATGAATGAAAAAATGACATACCTGAAAAGGGATGAAGAAATTATTCGTGATCAGTATGGTGAGAAGGTATTTGAGGACCAGAAAAATGCAATCATGGCCAATTTACCAAGGCAAATGGATATCGGCCGGACCGGATCTGACGGGGATTCAATTACGATTATACCTCATTCTGAATTTGCCAAATCATTTATGGTAAAAGGAAATGAGGCAGTTTTCATCATGAAGCACCGGAGATATGAAGGTGAAACTGAATACAATTTATTCAGTCTGTTCACTCAGTATCTTGATCATTTGAGATCAAGGGAAAGAAGCGCTTTTCTGAATGCGGATCCTTCTCATGTTATAAAATTCATCTATCGCAAGCCCATTGAGGTTGCAAGTGCTCCAAAGAGTGCAAGCGCCGGTGAAAAGAAAATCGCCAAAAAACGTAACGATGAGGCCAAGCAGAAAGCAAAAGAAATAGCTGAAATGCTGTTCCAAAAGATGATTTATGAAGAACTTACCTCAGAATGTAAGATGCGCTTTAAAATTATCTGGAATGAGAAATACAACGCAATTGGGCTGCCGAATTACAATAAAATCCCTGTTGGATTTTCTATTTCAAAATTCATTGGTAACCAAATGCTGACATTGAATACAACCCAGCGCGAATCGGTTGCTTTTATCAATTACATAAAATCCGGATGTTTGGCGCTTGAAGTCGGGCTCGGGAAAACGATCGGAGCACTAGCATGCATCTCACAGGCAGTTGAGAATCATTATGCCAGGAAACCTTTGGTGGTAGTTCCTAAAAACGTGTATTACCAGTGGATAAAGGAAACTACCGGCAAACAGCTTGACGAATCAAGCGGTAAATATGTTGGGGCACTTCACCATTACCCAGTTATACGCGAGCTTTATAACCTGAATGAAATTGCTGTATCCAATATAAAGGAGTATACGGATCCTGAATTGGAAGCAATCAAGAACGCAATTAAAAACAGGGATCTTGTTAAAAAACACAATGCCAATATATTAGAACATCAAAGTGTACCTGAGAATCTTTTTACTTCTGAAAATCCATTGATGAGATTTGCAGACATGGCAAATAGATACGCCTGGGAAGATATCGGTGTAAAAGTCGATGATGTTAAAACTAAATACCAGGAACAAATTATTGTTCTTCAGAGAATGGGTGATCGGGAAAAACTAGAGAAGGTAATGAAGCTTATCAGTGATAAAATTGCACAGATAAAACAATCCTATCCGAAGAAATTTACACTTGTTTACAATAAGCTGGTCAAAGAGGAATATACCTACCTGATTTACATGACCGGTAAATTCCCGGAGGTACCCGATGGCACTATTACCATTATCACTGAGGATGCGCTTAAAATGAATAAGCTTGGCACCAGGGATACTGATAAGATAGCTGAAAGGATGTATTCAATCCTTTCCCAGGGTGACTCCATGAACGATTCTGATAAGGATGACTACGATGAAAGAGCCGGCACAAACCTTATGGAAAAAATCAAACAGAGGGTTGAATCCAGGCTTGGTAACGCCAAAGTATCTGTTGAAGATCTTGGTTGTGATATGCTTATCCTTGATGAAGCTCACCATTACAGAAAAATATTTACAACCCTTACCGGGAAAGTTAAGAAAGACGACTCCGGAGAGGCTAAAACAAAGATTTCTGAGGGTAAAGACGGTAAGAGAACCAAAAAGGTTGAACGTGAGGAAAAGAATTATGATCTTGGTGCCGGTCAGCCTTCGGGTGTCGCATTGAGTGCATTTTTCCTGTCGACTTACATTCAGATGACAAATCCTACAGGAAATGTTATTCTATTGACGGCAACGCCGTTTGAAAATAATCCTTTGGAGATCTATTCAATGTTGTCACTGGCCAATTATGCCGAGCTTGAAAAAGCCGGATATGAAGGAATGCAGGACTTCTTTGATAATTTCATGAAGGTTGACTTCGGATATAAGATTAAGATTAATGGAGTTGAAAAAGATACTATCCTCAATGGGTATGTTAACCTGGTTCAGCTTCGTACAATAATCCGTAACATCATTCTGCACCGGACCGGTGAACAGGCAAATATCCAAAGGCCTGAAAAGGTTATTATACCATATACCAATACCGGATTATTACCGGAAAATATAACTGAGATCAAAACAACCCTGGTCCCGACTGATGACCAAATGGAACTTATCAATAATATTGACCTGTTTATCGAGGGTATCATAACATTGACTGATTTACAATCCCGCGATATGGAAAAATTTCTAATTGAAGAAACATTGAAGGAACAGGAAGAAATGGAAAGGTTTCAGCGTAAAAAAGAGGAAGGTGAAACGGATGAATACGAAGAATCTGAAACCGCAGCCGAAGAATCAAAAGAGAGGGCAACCGGAAACATCATTACTGATGTGACGCTTCAGATTGAATCGGAAGAAATTGCTACCAGGATAATTCAGGCGATCATGCTGAAACGCCAGGTGACCTTATCACCGTACTTGCTTAAAACACGCCGCCAGGCAAACATTGACCCGACTCCGGAAGAATTGGTTGAATCAAGCCCGAAGCTTAAATATGTGATGGCATGTATTAAGTCAGTGAAAGAACATCATGAAAAGAACGGATCCCCGGTTTCAGGTCAGATCATATACTCAGTTATTGGTAAGAATTTCTTCCCAAAACTGCGAGAATATCTTATAAATCCTAAAAACGGAATCGGATTTAAGCCAGAGGAAGTTGGTATTGTCGCCGGCGGTATGAGTGATACTGCAAAGGAAGATACAAAGTCAGCATTCCTGGAAGGTAGATTAAAGGTGCTTATTGCCTCAAAATCGATCCAGGTTGGAGCCAACCTTAACAAGAATGCAACTACCCTTTATCACCTGTTTTATGACTGGAATCCTACGGATAATGAGCAAATAAACGGAAGGATCTGGCGCCAGGGTAATAAATATGATGCTGTTCGTATCGTATATCCTATGGTTGAAAATTCTGTTGACCCGTTCATTTTCCAGTACCTTGAAAACAAAACAAACCGTATCAAGGATATCTGGGATATCGCCGGTGTTAAATCACAAATGGACCTGAGCGACTTTGACCCGCGTAAAATGAAAACAGAGGCCATGACGGATCCTAAAAAGCGGGCAAAGCTTGAAATTGAGATCATTAAGGATGAAACCCTGAGTGAAATTATGATGACTGAAAACAAGCTTCGTGAAATCGGGGATCTACCTATCATCATTGATAATTTCAGGACAAATACCATTAAGGCCAGCGGCTATGTGAAAAATTTCCATTACGGTATCGCTGCATTCCGTGAAGCTGAGTTGGTAAAAGAGAGAATGGGTAAGATCAGTGAAATACAAGATGAACTTGATACAATTCAGGAACCTATAAAGGAAATTGAAAAGGAACGCGACGCCAGGGTATTTGATAAACAATCTGAAATTTCAGAACTGCAGGACCGTATTGATAATATCGCGAACGAATTGCAAGCCGACCAGGCCGCTGTAAAGGTAAAGATGTCTGATGCTGCTGTTGATGGTGATATGGATTTAGTTAAAAAGCTTCAGGAACAATATAAAGGACTGCCTGCTGCAGGTGATGCCGAAAAGGCAAAACTGCAAAAGGAAATTGACCGACTGAATAAGGATATTACCAAATTAGGTGAAGAAGCCCAGAAGAAAATTAAAGCCCTGGGTGATATTCCTGAGAAAATTGCCAAGCTTGAAAAGAAGATTGTTTCAACAGAAGAAAGCTATGGTAAAAAGATTGCCGCCGTACAGGCGCAGGCTAAGGATAAAGCTGAACTTGCTCAGGATCCTACGAAACATGCCGATAAGCGGGAGTATTACACTTTCCTAATGCGTGAATCTACTTATATCCTGAATTACATGCGTGATCCGGAGGCAGAAGGAAAGAGGACAGAATCAATGAGTGACTTTTTCTATAACTCATCCAGGACCGCTATTGATCTTGAAACATACAAGAATCAAAAAGCAGAGTATGAGCGGATTAAAATTAAGTACCTGGATCCCATGGGTATTTCTGACGAAAACGCAGAGCAAGTTGTTATGACATACAGGACGAAACTTGAAGGAATGCGCGAAAAACTTACTGAGATTGACAGCCTTGAAAGCGAACTGGTTGAAAAATTCACAGTTCAATATTATGAAAGGCTTGCAAATGCTAAGACCCCCGAACAGTGTGCGCAGGATTTCGCTATGCTGAACTGGCTGCTTGATGAACAAGTCGAAACCGTATCTACAATCGATGTTGAAGCTGAGGTAATAGAGCCCGAGCCTGTTGACCTGGACTACCTTGAAACAATGATTGAAATGTTCAAAATGTCCCTGGAAACTGAGACAGACCAGGAAACTATTGAATACTTAACTACACAGGTAGAAATGTTTGAAATGGCCCTGGAAATGGAAGCTGAGACGCCGGCGGTAGTTGCCGAGTCTGAACCTTCGGTGCCTAAAAAGAACGTCAAGATCACTGCAAAAACTGAAACTGTTCCGGTATTCCGGGAAGGTGGAAGGATAGGCAGTGCAAATAGCCTGGAATCTTATACAGACCTTGTGGATGAAGGATTAATGACCAAGGCTGAATTTGTAACATTCATGAGGCAAAAAGGTCATAAAGTAATGCCAAAAAGCATATACAATGAGATCAAGGATGTTGATTCTTATGATTTCATGACAAAGATTCTGAAACTTAACAGTCTAATATAATAAAAGCCATGACAAAACAAGAAATTGAGGCCAAAATAGCCAAATTCGAGGCCGCACTAGCCAAGACTACCGATGAAAAGCAAAGAGTAGTCATGCAGGGAGTGATAAATAAATTGCAAGGCGAGTTACTTAAAGAAATTCAAAAAGAAAAGCCTGAAACAGTGCCGGAGCCAAAACCTAAAAAGGAAAAGGTAAAGCCTGTGGCCAAGCATAAAAAAGAAAAGCCGGCAAAAAAGGCAAAAAAGGCAAAACCTGCAAAGAAAGAAAAGCCAGCCAAGGCCGCAAAACCTGAGAAAAAGGTCGAAAAGACTGTTAAAATCAGTAAGGTCCTGCCTGTTGACGACAAGGAAAAGGTTAAGGATATCCTTGAAAATGAGCACTACAAAGTGATCATGAAGGAAGTTGGCGGGAAAAAGATCAAAATAACCGTCAAGAACAGTGACCGGGTTGTGGCTAAAAATAAAATCGATTCTGCTTTTACTACAATCGCTAAAAAGGTTGTTGACAGTGAAGCTGAACGTAAAAAGTATGCCGAAGATATAAAGGCCCTGAATACTATGAAGGATCTTATCGCCGGCATGATTGAAAGTATCTACAAAGCCTTTAATTCTCACAAAACTGACGAATTGAAATCTATTCTTAAAAAGTTAAAGAACATCTAAAAACCAAATTATTATGAACAGAATTGACACATTTTTAAGCGGGTACAACCTGGATCTTTCCGATTGTCACCCTGATTGGATTGACCTGGTGGAAGAATACAACGGTATTAAATCTTCCTTGCCTGATGCTGTACGTGAACAAAAGGAGAATGCCATCATTGCACAGTTTAATGATTTCCACACCGTAGAGGAACAACAGCCGGAAAAGAAGCCTTTACCCCCGAAGGAAAAGAAGAAAAAGGAACCAGTGTCGTATACCCATGACATTGATTCGGAAGGACTTCTAAGTAAAGCTGAAGATATAGCAAACCTTTTATAAGATTTATTCCCCCTTCCTATCTCTCTGGTTGCAGCCCGGTCATGAAAATGGCCGGGTTTATCTGTTTATAAATTATGGTTAATTGCTAGTTTTGTTTGATAAAATTATACATATATTTGTGTTGAAATACATATTTTAATGATATACGAATTTGAGATCGTTCCAGTACCTAAGCCCAGAATGACCAGGCGGGACAAATGGGCAAAAAGACCGATTGTTACAAAATTCAATGGATACAAGGATGAAGTAAGGTTGAATGCAAATTTAAAAGGGCTGACAAGTCTTACCGGCAAACTGGGACTTGATTTCATAATACCAATTCCCGCGAGCTGGTCTAAAAAGTTGAAAGCTGAAATGTGTGGAAAACCTCACCAACCCAAAGATGGCAACGATGTTGATAACCTTGCAAAAGGGATCCTGGATATTTTTGAAACCAACGATTCATTTATTTATGATCTTCATGTTACAAAACATTGGGGTGATAAACCTAAAATAACAATAACAACCTATGATAATTAATAACCAGAAAATCGGTGTCCTGCGAGTAATTTTGGAGCGCGAAAAAACAACACAGACAATCCTTTATGATCATATTGTAAAGGAATGCAATAAGTTAGGAATGAAAGCTATCACAAGATCTGAGATAAGCCATATATGTTTCGGTGAGAAGCCGGACAGAACAATATCCACTTACCTCAAACTCTTACTTGGGATAAACGCTATACGACGCAGACCTGAAGAATACACCATGGAAGAAATCATTGAAAAGGATGAAATTATGGAGGCTTCCAGATTAAAGCGGCAAAAATAATGAATTCATACATATCCTAAAAACTAATAACTTAACCAATGTCAGACTTTAAACTATTAAATGGAGTCCTTTTTAAGGATAATACAATGACCATTTGCCCGATTGCACCTCCCGCATTAAAACCAGTTCAAAACCTGGCCGGACAAAGGAATTTTAGTATTGAGCGTTTTGCTTGCTCGATCAATTGTCCTCATTTTATAAAGGATGAAAAAAATATAACTTTGAAATGTCAATCTGACAGCTCATTCATTCTGGAAAGCGAAGAAAGTGCACCGGTTACGGGAGCAACAAAATTATTTAATTAAAACCATGGCAAAAGCTGATTATAATAAAGGTGAACTACTTGACAGTATCTTACTCGAGAAGTTCGAAGCGGCCCAATACTATGCCGAAGAAAGCACAAAGAAACAGGTTTACCTGCATTTTACTGTTTCAGGATTTGGTGTAAAAGGCGATGTGGAATGGTGGAGAAAGGATCCTAAAAAAGTGGCCACTCATTTTATTGTAGATTATGATGGTGTCATACATCAGTTGTTTTCAACCCGATTCTGGGCGCATCACCTGGGTATTAAAGATGACTTTTTCAGAAAGATACTGGGCGAACAGTTCCTTATTATAAGCCCGAAAGGAAACACGTTAAACAATCACATCCTTAACAAGGAAAGTATTGCCATTGAGATTGATACCTGGGGGCCATTAATGGAATCAAAAGGTAAATTCTATCCGATCAAATGGGATATGACTGAAAAGAAATATGTCCCAAATACAAATATCCAACCTATCAAGGATTCAAACGTTCTTGTCCTGGATACGCCATACCGGGGATTTAAGCATTATGAGAAATTCTCTGAAGCGCAGATCCATTCCGTTGAAATGATGCTGTATTATTTCAATGAGAAATACGGGATCCCTCTTACTTATAATGAGGATATGTTTGACGTAAGTAAAAAAGCTCTCACCGGAGAACCTGGTATATGGTCCCATTCATCCGTCCGGGCTGATAAGTTCGATATTATGCCTCAACCTGAAATTATCGCAATGCTTAAATCCTTAACTATCTAAGAGCCATGAATAAAAATCTTTCAAGAATTCAATCGTTCGCTAAAGCAAAAGCTGAATATATTGACTTTTACCAGCGGACACTACCCGAGCCACGGTATGTGAATAATATCCTGGAAATCGGATTCAACCTGGCGTCATTGAAAGCTCTCTCTGAGATATATCCTAACTCTTTGGTTCACTCACTTGACTTTTTTGGTCCCAGCATCAGCATGACCCCGGAAGAAATAGAATCGTTAGGATTCTTTGTTTATAACATGAATGGTAAAAGCGGAAAGCCCAGAAGTTTCAATGAAATTTCAAGTAAGTTTGACATAATCATTGATACCGGCACACATCCATTGCTAAGGCAGATGATATTTTCACATTTATTCAATGATAATCTTATTCCCAATGGAATGTTTTATATGGAAGATCTCAACTCAGAAAAGGGATTATCTATTAATGCGAAAACAGGTAATACAGAATCACCGTCAATTACTGGTGAAGATTGTAAATCACTTGCAAGGGCTATATTTGATGCTGACCGCTTATTTTCAAATAAATTCTTATCCGTCAGTACTATAAACAAAATAATTGATCTTTCTCAATGGTCCGATATGTCAAAACAGGAAGATATTGCCGGATTCAAGAAAATAAAGGTTCAGGAAAAAAAGATCAATCAGGACCCGGGTGTGTTACCTCAAAAACCAGTACAAATAAAGAAGGCATTACCCCCGGCATTCGTACTACCGGAAACATTAAACATTAAATTTTTCGGAGAAAATGTAGTCACCATGCCGGTACCTGAGAAATATGGGCCATTAAAGAAAGATATTCTTATCTCATTTTTTGGTCGGATTCATGAATTACCGGAAGTTTTCGGGATATACAACTCAAATCCTGACTTTTATTTCGCCGATCTTGATTGGAAAAGTGAAAGATACCGGCTTGAAATGTCCAGGTCATTATTTTCACTCTGTACCAATGATAGAGCGATTCTTTGTGCTCTCATACATGATACGATCCCTATTATAATTTCAAATGATGATATTCATCCTGATTTTTATGATCATTTGAATTACCCTGCAATGCTTATTTGCCATGCGGATGAGCTTCAGTCACGGATAGGATTAATCTACACGAACTTTGCACAGGTAAATACTATGGTTGCAAATGGAAAACTCTTATTGAGAAAAATAGCAACGTCATGAAAAGGACAATAAATATAATCGCTATTGCCGTCTTTATCCTGATAATTCTTGGGTCCGGATTTTGGATTGGTATGAAAGTGACCAGGAAAGCCAGTGATAAGATGTACAGTAAAATGGAACAACTGTACAAGGCTCAACAGATTGTTATGACAAATGAGGCCAGGTCAGTTATAAAAAAAGAACTGAAAGCTTTCTATCCACATGTTGATTCACTTGCGGCCGCTTCCGGAATAAAGATCCGTAAAATTGAAAGGACCACAATCATTGATCATAAACTTGTCTACGATACAATACCGGTTAATTTAACGCCTGATACTGCAGACAACAATATTGTGAATATGTCAATGGATTATCAATGTATGGAGGCGAAAGGAATAATTGATTTCAGTAAAACCGGACTGAAGTTAACCAACGATGACATTGAAAAAATGCGTGTAACGCTTACTGATGTGCAGGTTAATGATAAATTAACGACAATTTATTATTTTGATCGTGAGTCTAAAAAGATACTGTTTTTCAGGCTTAAAATAGGTCGAAAACATTATTATTCTGAGACGTATTCCAGCTGCAAAGCTGAAACAACAACCGAAACCATAAATCTCATAAAACGATAAACACATGACAATTTTTGAAACATTAAAATCGATGGGTATTGAAAATACCAGCGTTTTACTTCCCAAAACGCAACGTAAGCTTCAGGATTACAACAAGAATCTTAAATCCGGCATTGCCAGAGATAAGGAAGGAGTTCTTAAACCTGGCTTCAAACAAAAGCTTGATGATCTGGCAGAGGATATTATCATTGAAGCAAAACTGTATCTTAAATCAGTAAGTACCCCAGGTCCGGATCCTGCCGAAGTAGAGCGCCAGGAACAAGAAAGAATTGCAGCTGAGGAAGCGGCCGAAAAGCAGAGGATTGAAGCCCAAGAAGCTGAAAAACAAAAGAATATTCCAAAGGAAGGACCGCTTCAGAACTTTTTGGGCTGGTAACATGACCCAGGAACAATATGACAATCTATGTAGGGAAAATCCTAACGTAGGATTGGTTCGTCCCTTCTGGAATGAGGGACAGTATCACCAGGATATCTCAAAATCATTGGATGTTACAGTCCTAATTTGCCAGCGAAAGACGAAGGATATTACCCAGCTTTGCCTTGAAAGCCTGTTACGATTTTATCCGGATATACCGGTTATAGTCGTGGATGGTGATTCACAGGATGAATCTACGCTATACCTGGATTACAAAGCCGCTGTATGCCCGAACGTCAAAATATGGCACCGGACCGGGACAAATTCCCACGGCGTAACGATGCATGAAGCCATTCTGGGCCATATCACAACTCAGTATGTATTACTCATGGATTCTGACATTATAACCATGCGTGGCGGGTATATTGAAGGCATGCTGCTGCAGTTGGGTATGCAGGAAATGTACGCAACTGGAACATTGATGCTGGTAACAAGGAATAATTATGCCTGCGGAGCGCCACAGGATGAAAATGATGTTCTGAGGTATGCGCACCCGAGCTGTTCACTTTACCACGTTCCTACATATAAATCACTTGATGCTCCATTCACGGACCATGGTGCTCCATGCGTGTATAACATGATGGCCGCAGAGTCAAAAGGTTTGAAAATAGGATACTTCCCGGTTGATAAATATGTTGCTCATTTGAGTGGTGCCAGCTGGGTGAAGCCTAAAACAATCTGGAATCATGATAATGATGTTTTTTTAAGGCCCTTCGTTACATTCATTGTAACCAATGAGAAACAGGTACTAGAATTGGCTAACCAGGAAGATCATGATTTTGACATTGTTACTCTGGGTAATTTGATATTTGATACCGTTGTGGTCCATGATGGCGGCCCTTTCGTTGTCAATAACCGCCTTTATGATCTCCGTTTCAAGGTCCATGGTGAATACGTTTGTAAGCTCGACCCTGTTATTGATAGGGTTGATAAGGTGATTGTATCGGTTATCAAAAAAGTTGCCGTTGAGCAGAATGCTCCGAATGAACTTTCGGTGGGCGGGTTAAGAATTGTGAAAAGGAATATCTGGCAAAGAATAGACTGTATGCTATGAGTCTAAAGGCGTTCATAATAGTATTTAACCGCCTCACCTGGCCTAAAAAGCTTGCAGAACATTTGTCCGCGCTTGGCTGCGAAGTAATTTTGATTGACAACCATTCAACATACATGCCATTGATAGAATGGTATATGTATTGCCCTTTCAAGGTTCATAGAATGGAAAAAAACTATTTGAGTAATGTTCTTTGGACCGCGAATATCATTGATGAATACCCGGATCAATATTACATTGTTACGGATTGCGACCTTGATATTAGCCAGGTACCATCCGATTTCATAGGGGTATTAATGAATGAGTTGAATGACAGGGATGTTTATAAAGCCGGCTTGTCACTTGAAATAGATGATCTTCCGGATAATGAAATGACCCGGGCGGTTATTGCACATGAAGAAAGATTCTGGCGAACGCCAACAACAAAAAATGGATTTCATTTATCTGACGTTGCCACTACGCTTGCTTTATATGATAGGACAAAGTTCACCGGCATGTTTCTTAATGCTATACGAGCACCCAGGCCATATACGGCCAGGCACTTACCTTGGTACTTGACAAAAGAGACCTTGACTGATGAAGAAAAATATTTCGTTGAAACAACCCAGTGGACCGGATGGTCAAAATACCTGAAATGATATGATAAAAGCATTCTGGCACGTCTGTATGATAAACGATTACCTTGATATCGTTTCAGAACAGCTAAGGCTTATTATAAAATCTGGGCTTTATGCTAATTGTGATTGCATTCATGTAGGGTGCCTTGGTCCTGCGCAGGAGCGAGCGGCACTAGATGTATTCTTTCATGATCACTCAAAGATAAAAATCGTTACACACAGCACAGATCTTGAAAAGTATGAATTTCAGACACTGAAAATATTAAAAAGCGAATCAACCAATGCCTTACCGGTCTTTTATGGATTTTATATCCATACAAAGGGAGTCAGTTACCCTGGCAATGAAGGGGGAAAGTACTGGCGGGACTACATGAATTATTACATACTGACCAACTGGAAAGAGGCTGTTTTGAATCTTTCAAAAGGTTATGAAGTTTATGGTGTCAAGCTGCAGACAATAAGAGATCTTCCAGCAAAGAAAATGCATTATTCAGGGAATTTCTTCTGGTTCAAAAGTGAATACGCAAAAACATTGCCGAATATAGATTCTTTGGATCAAAAGAACAGGTTCGAGGCTGAAATGTATATCTGCCTGAACAATCCTATTGCGGCGACCGGCTGCCAGGAATTCATTGATTATGATACATTAGGCACGTTTAAACCGCCAATATCATGAAAACAATTATACCGGATGAATATTGGACCGGCAAAGATCTACTTGAAAGTGAATGTCCCTGGTTAGTTCCGGAAGCAATTGCCAAATTGGATGAAATAGATATGTCTGAAATGGATGTTCTGGAATTTGGAGCCGGCGGCAGTACTATATTTTTTGCCAGGCGGGCCAAATCAGTTACCTCTTTGGAAATATCCGAAGAATGGTTTAAAAAGATAATGGATGAGATCACCAACAAAAGGCTAAATAATGTACATTTATGTTCTCAGATTGATGATATAGACATAAATAAGCATTATGGTATCATTCTCATTGATAGCTCCGGTGACAGAAAGGAAATATTAAACCTGGTACAACACCTATACAATGACCAGACAATTATTGTCATAGACAACTATGCTGAGTATAACATGATTGTGTATGGCGCAAAGGTTGAATTATATGATGACCCAAATTGGAACGGTAAAGGAACAATGATAATTAGAAAACATGAATAGAGTATGTTGCCGGTGTAAGAACGAATTGGATTCATCTTTATTTTATAAAAATCCAAGAAGTAAAGATGGATTAGCTTATGCTTGTAAATCTTGTGTAAATACAAAAAGTAAAGACAGATATATTCCACGTCGTCCAAAAGATTTACCTAACAAAGAGGGAGAGATATGGCGGGATATTCCCGGATATGAAGGGAAATATCAAATAAGTAATCTGTCTCGTGTAAAAAACTTAAAAACTGGCACAATATTAAAACCAGATGATTTCGGGAGATACTTAACGGTTGCTTTATACGATCATGATTTGGTAAAAAAGCGTCGTTCTATTCATAGATTAATGGGGCTAACCTTTATTGATAATCCATTAAATAAACCACAAATAAATCATAAAAAGGGGATAAAAAAAATCAATATACTTGAAGATCTAGAATGGAGTACCGCAAAAGAAAATGTAAATCATGCCCATAAAACAGGATTAACGAAAAGCAAAGGGCAAGATAATTGGTGTTCTAAACTGAAAGAAAAGGATGTTATTTATATCAGGGAATCGTGTTATAAGGTATATACAGTAAGAGAATTAGCTAATAAATTTAATGTTACAATACATAGTATTTATCAAATAATGCAAAGACGCACTTGGAAACATTTGTTAATCCCTTAAATATGACCAAAAATTATTGTTTTACCTTATGTTATAACCTTCCTTCAGAAGTTGAAAAGGCTACCAAATTGCTTTATGACCTGAATGATCGTAAGGATTTTACCCATATCATTGTTGATCTTGGGTTCCCTCTCGAGTTTGGAGACCAAATACCGGACGATATTACCCTGGCAAAGCGAAAGAACAGTATAAAGCTTAAACATTTGGCATACGAATACGGATCAGAATATATGCAGGTCCCGAATATTGGCGTGTCTCAGAATTGGAGTTCTGTTTATAAGGCACTTAATATGGATAATTCTGATATCCTGGCCGGCGCTGATCCGGATGAGCACCCCACTCATAACAACTGGGTCCGGGCCATGGGAAATGTTCTCAGATCCACAGATAAGATCGCACTGGCTTCATTGGTTATGGATGTTCAGGTAAAAGACATACAGGGAATGACCAAAAAGCATAAAGTCATAAACGGTGAAAGTACTTACTGGATATTAGGTATAACAAACTGGGCTCTTATTGGCCTTAGTGGAGAATTTTTGAATCTTATCGGTGAAATACCGCATCCGGAAGAAGCCATCCGGTATGGGTGGATAGAGTCATCATTATACAAATTGATTGTTCTGAATGACTACAAATGGGTATTTCTTCCTGATTATCAGGTTCACCATACTGATTTTGAACTTGGGGATCCCGGAACGTCCTCTTTGCTTCGAGAATGGAAAAATGATATCATTTTCAGAATAAAAGAGACTGGCCAGCCTGACTTTTGTGATTGGCTCCGAAATAAAAAAAAGTGATATGCAACAACGGCCAGACATAAGCGAATTCTTTGATCAGTTTTTTGATCAGTACCTGCCTTCCACAATTATTGAGTTCGGGACCGGCGATGGTGAGTTCATTGATATAATTTGCAATTTGATCTATGAGCGAACGAATGACGTAATAATACATTCTTTTGATTTAGACCGGCCCAGAACGGTTACTAACCCAAATGTGACCTATTATAATATGGATATCTTCGGCAACAAGAATTTCATTTCAAAACTAATTGGTAACGATGTTCTTCTATTGTGCGACAATGGTGACAAGATCCGGGAAGTAAAAACATTTGCCAAGTATCTGAAAACAGGTAGTGTTATCATGTCCCATGATTATGCCTATGATCTTGAATCATTTACAAAAAATCAGTATTGGCGAACGTGCGAAATAACTTTTGCTGATATCAGTGATTCTATTTCTGGATTTAAACCATTTCACCAGGAATTAATGATTAAGGCTGGCTGGCTATCACTTATTAAAATTTAAAGAGAGATGAAAGTTGCTTGTGCATTATTTTATTATTTACCTGCAATAGCATTGCTTATCGTGCTAATGCTGATAAAATTACTTACTACAAAAGAATACAGAGAGATTGTTATGCATCATCCTGATTTATTGACTCATGAGGGGCTTTCCTATATATTTTCAAACAGTATAAGAGAATACTTATGGTTTTATAATTTGATCAATGTTCTTTTGTGGGCCTTTCTTATAAAAATATTATTCCTATGAAAAAAAGCGTTTTAATTTCAGGCATTGCGGGATTCATAGCGAGCAATGTGGCTAATAAGCTCGTAAAACTTGGATACGCTGTTTTTGGCTATGATAACCTGAAGTTTGGCTTCAAAGATAACCTGGATCCTGAAGTACGTTGGATGCAAGAAAGCTTTGTTGAAACAAGTCCGTCAATATTAAATAGCTTTGATGTATTGCTACACATGGCAACTTCGAACATAATTTTTTCAATTGGAAATCCGATTGAAACATTCAAAGTAAATGCTTTGGATAGCATAGGGTTGATTGAAGGATTCAAAGGCCAGGTAGTCTATACCAGTACATCTTCGGTATATGGTAATGCTTCTATTATACCGACTGTTGAGGATTCAGGCTTTTATGTTAGTAACGCATACGATCAAAGTAAGCTCATTCTGGAACGATTTTTAAAGCTTCGTGGCAATTATACCACATTAAGATTATCAAATGTATTCGGCCCAAACCAAAGGCCGGAGAATCCATATTGTGGAGTAGTCGGAAAATTCATTGACGCAGCTTTTAAAGGTGAGCCAATGCAAGTTTATGGAGATGGCAGATCTACAAGAGATTTCTGTGTTACAGGAGATACAAAAATACTTATGGCAGATATGTCCTGGAAGTATATAAAAGATATTAATATTGGTGAAAAAGTCTTATCATTTGATGAGAATGCAATAAAAGACAAAAGATGCTTTAAGATATCTAAAGTTAAAGCTTGTAGTTCATATTTATCAAATAATGTTTATAAAATTGAATCAGAGAAAGGATATAATATAAATGCAACTGGAAACCATCCATTTCTGACAAATAAAGGATACAAGGATACTGATTGGTTAAGAAATAAGATTAAGAGAGGTTATAAAGCAAATATTAGATTTGCTTGCGAATCTACAATGTTTTTAGAGAATGATGATTACATTAAAGGATATATTTTAGGAACATTAGATGGGGATGGATATTTCTCATTTTATCCTAAGACAGAGAAACAAAAAACAGATATTTTTACAGTTGGATTATCTGTTATGGATGAAGAATTTGTTGACAGATTTTCAAGATATATGTCCGTAATAGGCATTAATCTTTTTAAATCTACTAGATACATAAAAAATAGATTATTTTATCTAGTAAGAAGTAATAAAAAAGAGACTTATGATAAGGTAATTCAACTATTTAACAATTTCAATTTTGATAATATTGAATTCTGTAAGGGATATCTGGGCGCTATGTATGATAGTGATGGTTTTACAAGTAAATGGATAGTAAGAATAGGGAAGTGCGAACAAAGGATTATTAATAATCTAAAATCGTGTCTGTTAAAGCTTAACTTTACTTGGAATGAGAATTTAAAAAAGAAAAATAGGATAACTCCTATAACGATTATAACATTAAATGGTGGTTCAAAAGAATTTATTAGATTTTTTTCTTTGACTAATCCTTCAATAAAAAGGAAATATCCTATTATAGATGGGCAGACAATCAGATCTGTAAATATTGAAATATCTATTATATCAAAGGTTGAAAATGCTATTGTTTATAATATGGAGATTGAAAATACACATACCTATATTTGCAATGGATTTTATTGTCATAATACTTATGTTGATGATGTTATGGATGCTATTATTATGTCAATTGATCAGGACCCGAAGAATACTGAAATTAATATTGGTACCGGGATTGAAACCTCAACTATTGACCTGGCTAACATGATCTGTGATTCTGTCGGAGTTCCGCGAAAGGTAAAAAACGTCAAAAGAAGATCCATTGACAAAATCACCCGCCGGTGCCTTGATATTAGGAAAGCCAAACAATTATTAGGCTGGGATCCATTGACTACTATTGAAGAAGGTATTGAACAAACTATTTTTTATCTTAAATAAAGCATATAAGAATAGATTTTTTTATATATTTGTTTTTGAAAATCTGCAAAACAGATTCCTTGGGCACGGTTTTTTAGCTGAACCAAAAAAAAATCCCTGACTTTGTAGCCAGGGATTTTTGATTTTATAGTATTGGGCTTATTTAAGCCGTTCAATAAAATCTTCCATTGTTACGCTATTGGTAGCTGACTTTAACTGGCTGGATCCCTTTTCAGCTTCCCACTTCCCCTTATATTCTCCGTCAAAATACCAAATACCACTCATTGAATCACCATTCACGGTCCCTTCGAATTCAAGAAGGTAGTTAATCCTTAATCCCGGGTAGTTTCCGAAGAAATTCCAACTCATAAAGATATTGTCACCATCGACGAAACTATTATTCAAATCGACATACACTGGTACATTTCCTTCAAAGATGAAATAACCAGTCAAGGTTCCGTCCTCTGACTGTTCGATAGTAAAATTTCCGGAATACTGAAAGGATGAATCAGAATCAAAGTTTATAACCTGGTGCCAGGTACCGGTAACATTTGTAACCAAATCTTCCTGTTTTTCGCAGGATGCAAGCGCGAAGGCTGCGGCTAAAAGGATCAAAATTCTTGTTTTCATTGCAAAGTTGTTTGTTGGTTTTGCATTCTTTTACGTATAACCACTTTGAAATGTTTCACTTTTTTTAAAAAAGCTTTCCTTTAGATTCTACACCGGGCACTCCGGCCTTTTGTTTATCGGGATTTGCAGCTACGGTAGTTTTTTTCTTATTTTCACCGGCTGGTACGGATTCAGGGGCGCTGGTATCCTTATGATCGGATCCCTTGGCAAAGGTTTGATCAACTTTATCAGATTGGGATGTTCCTTTCCCTTTTTCAGTTTCAGGAAACATTTCACTTACAGATATATCACCATCCTTCAGTGCCTGGGCCATTGCCCTTAAATCCAGGATCTGATCCTGTTTTAACTGGTTGACAGAATTAAGCCCCATCTGTTTCAGGATCCGTTCTTCGGAAATATCATATTTTTCTTTAAAATGATCGAGTGCTTTCTTTCTGGCAGCGATCAATTTATTTTCATCACTAAGATCTCCGGACATTTTTTGCATTGCAGCATCATACACGACAGTTGTTATAGCGGTAGGGATAACCTTCAAAACAGCATTACGGAAAGCAATTGAATTCGCGGCATTACCTGTAACGGTGATCATGTCATCCGAATATCTTGTCTTTTTCTTTGTTTCTTTATTGACCGAAATTATACTTCGCCGGACTTCAATTTTACATGCGTAGTTAGTTTCAAGGTCAAAGGCAACGGCCTCAGAAATAACCTGGTCTCCCGTTACCTGCTTTACCCTTGCATCCACGCGGATATTACCGTACTGTTGTGCTAAAACACTTGCTAAATGAACAGACGGACCAGTGACGTTTTTCCCACCCCTGGGTAACGAATACCTGCATTTTGCTGCCATTTCATCCGACATTGTTACAATGGCAATACAGTTATTTTTTACTCTTACAAGATCTCTGGGGTATTTTTTCGCAGTTGCAATCTGTTGATCATATTCAGCTCTTTGTTGAGCTTCAATTACATCAATACCAGTGCTTTCAATGATTTCGGCTTCTTCAGTCATGGCGTTAATTTTAATAAGTTAATTTGGTCCGTAAATATAACGAATATTTTCGACATGTAGAGCTTGTTAACACTATATTTTCAGGGGTTTCATATAACGTGATTGGGATTATTTTATAAATATATTTGTGTATCAATGGTATCAATGACTTCAAGATGATTTAATTTTGTTACAACAAATGTTTCACTTATGAAAGAGAAATTTTGGAGCTTTGGGGTTCCCTTTATAATGACAGTAGCTGGGTGTTTTGTGGCACTCATGGTATATGACAAAATAAAGACGAAAAAAGCTAAAAAACCTGGCGAATCTGAGGATTCAGTAAAGGCAGGAAAGTAATTAATCATTTAAAAAAAACTTTACGCCATGAAAAATTCAAATTATTTCGCACAGGCAAAAGAGTACGCCAACCAACATTTCCTTGGTGCCGACGGCTGGGAAGCTGACGGAGAATGGGAAAATGCTTATGGCGATGAAATGCCCGCCGATGCCGGGATGATGGAAGCACCGGTTGCACAGGTGGCTTCACAGCCGTACATTATCACTATCACTTGTGGTACTGATACCAAAACGGATCTGGAAGTTCTCAATGCAGCCCTGCGTCAGTTCACCCCGACCACAGCCGGAGTTACATTCGTGTACTCGATCCCCGGTGTTACCTACCAGCAGTTCTTGGCTGCCATTTCGACCGGTAAGTCTTTCAAAGTTTCACAGGTCAGGCTTTCAGCCTCCAACAGTTCCAGTTCCGTTGCGGTGCAACAGGTTCAGGAAACTGTATCTGTAGGACAGAAAGATATTAACGGTAACGTTTTGAGCAAGCCCCTGATCCCCTCGTTGGATAGCTACCAGTACTCACAGACAATCATCGACCTGTTCTACGATTTTGATGTAGACGGTATGACGAGCTTTACCCTGAGTACTCTCTATGCCAGCACCACGCTGAAGATTTATCTGTATCCTTCTGTCAGGGTGAATCAGTTCAAACAGCTGCAGGGCGCAGTACCGGTAAGTACCTACAAAAACCCGAACACTAACCGTGTTCTGGGCCGCAAAGGTGCTCTCGGCCTCGGTTCCGCAAAGTAAGAAACTGATCTGAAATTAAAAAGGGAAGTCGTGTGACTTCCCTTTTTTAAGATCAAAATGAAAAAAGGCTATGAAAAAACAGATTAATATCTTTCGGTACGTAACATACGGTAATCCCGATGCTGCGCGATCTCTTTTATTGAAAAATGGATTTGACAACGTTCCGAAGAATTATGAAGAAGTATCCAGGTTACTTGCCGAATATCTTAGTCGGGATGAAGAAAAGGCATTCGCTCAATTGTTATCAATTCATCCTGATTTGGATGCTTTCAAGGATTATCTTAAAGGATCCAGAACGGCTACCGGTGTGAAAGAAGAAAATGGAGAATTTTTGAATTGTTCCGCTTGTGTTGCCAAACTTTCCGCTGACGCTGCCTCTATCAATCCTATTCAAAAAAATGGTATATCTGAAAAGGTTACCAATGCTTTGATTATCGGTGGATCTGTTGTATTGGCCTCTATAATGGTCACTATTATAATCACTACAGCCATTAATGCAAAAAAATCATAAGCCATGATATTCGCAAAACACGATTTCACGGATAATTTCTTTAGCGCTGTTGGATACCAGGATGAGCTAATGGAGGACCTTATACTCATTGATGAAATTGCAAGGCTTATTGTGGACGACAAGAAAAGCATCGTTGATCTACTTCGTGCAAACGGTATCAATGTTACGTATAAGGATAATCCCGATATGATTAAAACTTACCTGGTTAGGGAAATTGAGAATGATAATGAAAAAGTTATCGGTTTCCTTTCTTCCAGAATTGTATTGAATCAAGTTGATGAAAGCAGGCTTAAAGAAATCACCAGTAAATTTAATGCTGACAGTAAAACCAAGGTTGGTCAGATCTTAGCTGGAATATCCAGTAATAAGGATGTTCAGGAAGGTGTTACGAACCTTATTTCATCCGGAATTAAAAAGGTTTTCTCAAAAAATAACAAAGCCAAGGCCAGCAATGAAGTTCAACTGTCTGAAAGGTTAAAGGCAAGCGAAATGCGCGAAGCCCAGAATAAGAAGAAAAAATATGTCGCCTTAAAAATAATCGCAGCTATTGTAGTGGCTGGCGGTGTTGGATACGGTATTTATTACTTTGTCAAAAAACGAAATTCAGGTTCATCGGGTCCTGTCATACCCACATTGCCAAGTAGCACACCAATAACTCAATAATTTAAAAAAATATGCCATGAGCGCACTTTCTGCTAACCAACTGTACAACCTTTCAGGCGCTTCCGCTGAAGGTGTAACATTTAAAGACTGGATGACCCATGAAAACAACCTGTATAAGTCCAAAATCGAGGATGGGAAAATAACTGGAAAGATGGCTTTCCCGGAATGGCTTAATAAAAGGTGGTCCGCTATTGCTGTTATGAATGCTGATGCTAAAAAGGGTATTCTTAAAGGAAAGCTTGGCCAGGCAGTAAAAGATATCGCAGCCGGCGTTCTGAAAAAAACTGTTAATACTGGTGCACCCGAAGGTTCTGCACAATCTCAGGAAGAAATTGCGCCAATTGAGAAAAGGATCTTGGGAATGAAACCTGGTGTCGCTTATACAGTCGGCGCCGTAGTATTGCTTGCTGGAATTGTAGGAACTATATATGTTGTACGGAGAGCCAAAAAATCCGCATAATGAAAATCGATAAGAAAATATGGTTTGGGCTTGGCGCCGTTCTACTTACAGGTGGCGCCTATTGGTATTTTACCAAGAATAAGTCTGAGGCCGAATCGGGAGCCCAGGAAGAATCCGGGAAATCAACCGGTGGTGGTGGATCCGCTGGCGGTGGTGGTGGTTCTGCTGCAGCGCCAACAGATCCAATTGCAGAAATATCAAGCCAGGTAGGTAAATCCGCTTCTAAAATGGCCCCAAGCCCTGTTTCTTCAATATCACAAGCGAAAAGACAAGTTGTTCCTATTAAATCTATTTCACCTATTACCAGGCCGGTTACAAGTAATGTAAAATCACCAATAATCGCCACAGTAACTAAAAAAACTGCGCCTACCCAGCCTGTAGCAAAAAAAGTGCCCGCTAAAAATAACTTATTTACAAAGGTTAGAGCGGTTGTAAGGAAAAAGGCAGATGGTGATTACAGTTCATTTGATAATGTGATTAAAGACTGGTCTCGAGGAAAAGCTATTTTGAAAGTATCGGATAAGGGTTCATACAAGATTGGTGATACTATCAGGGTGAACAGCCCAAAATATGATGGTGTTTACCGGGTTTGGATGGTATTTCATAAATGCCCTTATTATGACAACGTATATATTGAAACACCTTACCGGGGTGATGATGCCGGGACATTAAATATTGTTAATCTTTAAATTTACAGCTATGTTAAAAAAAGCTCTGAGAATCGGAACCATTGTGTTTGCCGTTTACGGCGTCGTAGTTCTTGGCTCGAAAGTATTGGCCAAACGCAAGGTTAAAAAAGAGGGTGGAGACCCTAAGAGTATTAAGTGGATCGGCTAATTTCCTACGTATGAATCCGAACGTAAGACTTGCACTGGCAGCCGCCGGAGTTTTCGTTATTGCAGTTAGTGCCAACGTGGTAGCCGAATCCTTGTATACCAATTCAAAAATTGGGGCCGATAAGAGAACACTTCTTATTGGTGCTGCATTGGGTATCGGTGCCGCTTTTGCGCTCGCTAAATTTATGAAAATAAAAGCGTAAAATGGTCTTGAAATATAGATCAAATCGGATGCCTTTGGTTATAAAGTTAACTATAAAGGCCAATGACCCTGTGACTGTGTTTATACGATGTGAAGATGCACTTCGTCCGAATACGAAGTACACGGATCGGTATAATACTGTCCAAGGCGTTGAAGATTTTCTTATCCGTATGCCTCAGAGTCCGGAGCTATCTAAAATTATAATTGTAAATAAGGACGGCGACGATGATGGGTTTACACTGGTTCAAAAGGCAGTAATGCCGATAAAGACCCAGATGTCGGTTTTCGATTTCGGAAACCCAAACATAGCTAAATTCGTCATGTTTGCTCAATTCTTTGCAGAGAGAGCCGGATATCTATCACCAGGCGAGTATTATAACAAGACGGGTGAATACAAAATCACTTATCTGAGCGAAATTACGTCGCATACCAATAACAAGGTACTTAATACTCCGGCTCGCATATCGGCTAACAGTGGACTTGTCGAAGTGTCTAAAAGCAAATTCGACAAGTACACTGTTCCTGGCCGGTTAGCCGTTTTACTCCATGAATTCTGTCATGTATTCGCAAACAAAGATGTATCGAGCGAAACAGAAGCCGATAAGCATGCAGCAACTATTTACCTTGGCCTTGGTTATCCCAGAATAGATCTGTTGAATGTTTTTTCAAATATATTCTACCGGGCAGATACGGATATTAACCGAAAAAGGATGAATTTATTCATCAAATACGTAAATGATTTCGACAATAAAATATTTTCAGTTAAATACGCCTAAGCTATGGCTGATTTCAAATTTGATATTGCCTTGCAGAACAACAGTTCGCAAGCGCAGACTTTGACGCTTTTTAGTCCCTTGTCTCAATCAGCACAAAAGACGAGTAAATATCAATTTGTAACGCCGTACCAAGCCAATTATCCTGCAAACTGTACTTTCATTGTCACAACATCCGCTGGTGTAATTACACTTACCACCAGCTCTATTTTAACCCCTGCCGAACTGGCTGCAGAATTAACGCGGCTTGGTGCCGGGAATTGGGTAGTTGCTTATTCCGACTCAATTAACGGAAATGTATTTTATGTTTTCGGTGAATTCATTATTCAGACATTTGGGATTAATGGGAACCCTTTCTGGGCCGCTCAAACTTCGCCTGTTACACAGAATTTCCTTAGTTCGGTATTTTTCATTGATGCATTGACCGGATGGGCTGTTGGAACTGATGGTAGTAACAACATCCTTATTCTTAATACTATTGACGGGGGTGCAACATGGACACAACAGATATCGCCAATTGCGCAATATTCTTTGAGATCCGTGTCCTTCATTGATGCAAACAACGGCTGGGCCGTAGGTTATGATAATCCGTTAATCGGATTGTCAAACCCGGTTATTCTTAATACTGTTGACGGCGGCGCGAACTGGGTGCAGCAAGTGGCTCCCGGAACTGGACATTTATACGGGGTAAGCTTCGTTGACGTAAACAATGGCTGGGCCGTCGGTAGTGATGGTGTGAATTTCGTGATCCTTAATACCGCTAATGGTGGTGCTTTATGGACGACGCAGGGGCCGGTTGCAACTCAATACCTTTATTCTGTATACTTTGTTGATACAAACAATGGCTGGGCAGTTGGTCGCGATGTTGGTGCAAATATTATTATCTATAATACTGTCAATGGTGGCGCTCTTTGGTCGCCACAAGTATCGCCGGTTGCTAGTACTCTTTTAACAGGTGTATTTTTCCTAGATGCAAACAACGGATGGGCTGTTGGTGGTCCATTAAGCGTTATATTGGTGACTTCGGATGGAGGCACTACCTGGACCCAACAAGTATCGCCAATACCAGGTGGATATATCTTTGGGGTGCACTTTGTTGATGCAAATACCGGATGGGCGGTAGGTAGTGACGGATCATCCGATATTGTAATTTTAAAAACAACCGATGGTGGAACAACCTGGCTGCAGCAGACTTCGCCGGTTACACCAGGTCAGCTGAATAGTACATCTTTTATCAGCTCCGGCCTTGGTTATGCTGTAGGAACTGACGGGAGTAATAATGTAGTGATATTAAAATACATAGACTAATGGCAATTTACACTGCAACATTAATCAGCGTTAATAACATTGGGGGTACCGATGTCACCTTGCAAGAAAGCAATGGCGCCGGGACGCTTAATCAGTTATTGGCTACTGTTGGTAATGAAAAATTGATCATTGATTCTGTGGATTTATTCAGTACGAGTGTATCCCAGGTTCAACAGCCTATCGAATTTATCAAAAAAGGGATTAATGGTAATGAAAAGAACATTGTCAGGATTCCTAATTTGGATGTTTATCAGCTTAACAATACTATCACTGGTCTAAAAACAAAGAAGTTTTCTATTGATGAGGATACTTATATAAATTATGTCATTGAGGGTAATTCTAATATCAGGATAACTCTTAATATCAATAAGGAAGCAAGGGAAGTACTGAGCTATACCAGGATCCTGGACCAGGCAAACAAAAGTAATATGTTTAACCAGGTTATCAGGGAAATTGGTTTTCGTGAGCCCGATGAAATACAAGGCTGGGACGGAAGGCCTTCTGACGACTTCAGAGAATTGGAAGAAATACGGGTTTTGTCTGCAGACGGGATAAAACCTATAAAATATATGCCTGCCAACAATAGCGGTAATGGATTAGGCTTGGCTGTTCTTTTAATTGCCGCTTCTTTTGTTGCTTTTACTTTTTACGGTGGAAAAAATATTTACAAATTTAAGATATAATCAACATGGAACCTAAAGCATACGATACCGGATCACTGAGAGTGGAGGTAATATCCGCAGACGGATCAGTGAAAAAGAATTATGATTTTGACGTTTCGACATTCTATAATGCAGGCGGGAAATTCTGGAAGAAAGTAGGTAGGATTGGTAAGGCTGTTGTAAGTGGTGGCCTTTCAGAAAAGAAGGTCAGAAAGGTGGTTGCTGCAGTAACTACCGCCGGTCTATCGCAAACCAAGAAAGGTAAACAAGTTTCTGCAAAGGTTGAAAAGGGTATTGCCAAGGCTGAGGCAAAGGCTGTACAGAAGTTTAAGACGGTAAGCCTAGCCCTGCCGAGATCTGCATTTTCATCTTTGGCAGTGATCAATATTTTTGGTGTTGCATCGCAGCTGCAGGCTGTAAGAGATGCAGGCGAAAAAGGAAACAAGGCGTCCGCTGACAAATGGAAAAAGGTTCGCGATTTCTGGTACAAAATGGGGGGATCCCGGACTAAGTTTGATAAAATGATCAAAAACGGATCCAAAAGAAAACCTTTCCTGGCAAAAGTTAAGAAAAAAACGGCCCCCAGTGGATCTAAACTCAATGCTAATGGATACGATTATACTGAATTCTATTTTGTGGGTGATGAAGCTTACTTGTCTGTTGTTGGTGTTGATGATGCCGCTATTGCTGCATGGATAGGTATTGCATCCGGTGTAATTGCAGTGATCAAAAAGATCGCAGGGAAACCGCCTCAAATGGATGCTGAGACAGAGGCCGCAATTGATTCTGATGCCGCAGAGAACCAAGCTGACTTCAATACAGCCCTTGCTGAAGAAGCCGAAAATCCTACCCCTGAAGCTTTACGAGACTTAGGTATGGTAATGCCAGTTTGGGGATGGGTAGCTGTTTTAGCTGGTATTGCAGGAGTCGCATATTTAACAATCAGAGCAATTAAAAAAAGATAACCATGGGACCGCAGGCGCGTAAATATTTAATCTGGGGCGGTATTACCCTAGCGGCTGGCAGTATTATTGCTGGCCTTTACCTGTATTACAAACAACAGGTTAAACTTGCGCTTCAGTATTGCTATAAGTTATCAGGGATCAGGTTATTCCGGGTAAATAAGAATTCATTTGCATTTGAACTATTTATGAAGATACAGAATAAATCAAATTTCACTGTATCACTGAATGGTTATGATCTGGATATCTACCTGAATGAAAAAAAGATCGCAAATGTTAAATCCGATAAGAAGCATACTGTTTTACAGAACGGCGTTTCTGAGTTATCATTTGAGGTTGATTTTAATCCCTCAAAAATATTCGATAAAGAATACATCTTAACCCTGATTTCATACGGCTTGACGGATCAAAGTAAAATAATCCTTCATGTAACTGGTCATCTGAATGTAACAATGGATTTTGTAAAAATCAAGAAAATGAAGTTTGATTACAAAACCAGCATGGGGCAAATTATGAATCAAAAACCGGATGCGAATTTGAAATGTGATATCATTTAATTGATTAAATTTATAGCCATGAACCAATTTGACAGCATAATTAAGTACATACCTTCAAAAGATAGCCAGGATGTCCAATGGATTACATGGCATGGTATGCTTGTGAAAGGATTCGGCAAGGAAAGGGCAAATAAAGCCTTTACAGTGGCATTTGCATATATGGCAAGTTCTTCCGCAAAAACCAATAAGCTGAGGGATTATGGTAAAACTTTTGGCCTTAATATCGACACGAACCTATTGCAGGATGCAAGCCGTATTGTAGGTGACGTAAAAGAAAGCGTAGGGGGTGTATTTGATAAAATCGGCGGCGTTTTCAGAACGTCAAGAAATATTGTCATTGTCATTGTCATATTGATCCTGGCCCCCGTTTTCCTGCTTCTTTTCAACGTTGCCAGGAAACCTGGTGAGACTATTGGTATTGCTGCCAAAACATATACAACCGGTGGCGCTGGACTTTTGAAATAATTTTTAAATGAATTGCCATGAATAAGAAACAACTCATTATAGCAGTAGCCGGGACAGCCGTAGTAGGCGGGGTACTTTTCTTCATCCTGAATAATGCCAAGCGTAAAAACCGGTTTAATGAGCTTCTTTTGGTCCTGGAAGAAAGCAAAGCTCAGGCCGGGGGTGACGTTAGCTACCTGAAAGCTTTTACGCCAGGCTTCGAAAAAGAGTCGTCAGACGGTAAAAAAATATTGCTTTATACCGCAGCCAAGGTAGAGCAACTTGTCGATGCTTTACACGCGGCATTTAAAACCAAGTTATTGAAACTTTCCGGAACTGATGAAGAAGCTATTTTCAGTATTTACCAGGGAATTGAGAGTCAGAAGAAAATGGCCCAGGTTGCTACCAGGTATCAAGCCAAATACGGTGTATCACTAAATGATAAAATAAATTCCGAATTGACCAAAAATGAAAGGACCAGGCTATTTTCCATTGTAAAGAATAAACCTGCTTACCAATCAGCATAATAAAACCGAATAGAATATGTCCCTTATAGTAGATATCGCTCTCAACCAGATTAAAAATGGTATCCGGTCTCATGCAAAAGAGAATGGGATCCCTGAAGCTGATCTGTATTTAATGATCTATCCCAAGGATGAAGAATTAACCCCGGGATTCAAGATCTGTAATCGCGTGAAGCCTATAAGAGAAGTGACATTTGGGGGTTTGGTCAGAATGTCGTCGATAATGGGATTTAATATTGAGAAAGAGGGTGAATTGTGGGTACATAAATTTCTGGTAAAATCAGCAAGTGATAATGAGATTGAGCATGACAATCATTTTTATTTTATCAGGATCCGCAATAATGAATTGCAGGCTTATTTGTATCTGAATAACATGCCAAAGGAAGAAATTGAACTGAATTACATTTTACAAACCGAATAATACACGCGCCATGTCACTAAATGAATATTTTGATAAGACGATAAACGTTACCTTGAATGGTAATTCGATTAACATACAAGGCGAAGAAGGATACGCCCAGGTAAGTATTCATATTGTATCCGGGACCATAGTAGTAACCGGCGCAGCTGGCTTGATCATTGGTGGTTTACCAGGTGAATCAGTGAATTATACTACAGGTATGGATATTACTTTTGGGTCAGGCATATCAGCGGTTGATGATCTCACAATTGATGCTACTGCCGGTGTTGCAGTAGTGGTAGGTGTTCAAACAAAAAACGCTCTTTAAAAATAACGTCATGGATAGGAAATTATTTGGAAAAGGATTCGGATTTTCTGGCGGTGGCGGTGCCGGAGGCGGTGGTTCATTGGTAAATCCAATAACCACTACTGTTCCGTATTTACCTGGTATCCCACTTGGCACAAACTATCCGGCCGGCACTTCCCTGGAAGATATACTTACTGATCTTCTGGCTCCATACGTTGTCCCAATTATGTCAGGTTTGGGTGTTACGCTTAATCCGAATACCAGCTATATTGAGGTAGGTGATGTGGCTGATGTTGTTTCTGCAGCCTGGTCCGTTACGAATGACAGCCTTGGTAACCCGCCACAGAATATGAACCTGGCCGGCGATGGCTTCAATGTTCCTGTAACAGGGACCAGCCAGGCCGCTACGCCTTTGTCTACAACATTCCTGAATGCACCAGGCTCAAAAACCTGGACGTTATCAGGAACAGATATCAATACTAATCCCATTACAAGTGCCACATTCCAGAAGTCATGGCGCTGGCGATTCGCATTTGGCGGCGTTAATAATGCAACTCCGATTAATGACGGACAAGCTTCAACCCTGGTTCTCGATTTACAGCAATATCAATTGTTGGCTTCAAAAGTAGCTACATTCGTTTGTACGACTGACAATAATACTGCAGGTAATTACACCTGGATTGCTTACCCGGCCAGCTTTGGTGCACTTTCAAATATTATTCAGAATGGTGCCCTTCCGGTGCTAACGGCATTCACTTATATTGGTGCGTTCAATGTTACCAATACATACGGTCAGATTGTGTCATATCGGTTTTATAAATCAAATTCCGACGCCGCCTTTGCCGCTGGGGTATCACTCGCAATTTCTTAATTCTTAAAGTCGAGAGAAATGGCACAGAAGATCTCACAACCCATACAGTCGTTTGATCCTGAAATTGCATTAATGGATCAGGGTCAGTTGGCTGGTAGTTTCCGGACCGTTGCGGATAAGACGGCCCGTAATGCCATTTTTGCGAATAAAAGGGCAATAGGATCAATAGTATCCTGGACTGATACCGGAACAATCTACCGGATGGCATACGTTGGTCCGGATCTCACCGATACCGAATGGCAGAAAGACACGAACTGGATTAATGTTGCTGTTTATAATGAAGCTGAGACGGTCAATAGGACTATTTATGTGGCCACAACCGGAAATGATACAACCGGCGACGGATCCGTAGGCCTTCCATACCTGACAATTGGCAAAGCTCTTTCCACGGTAAAGAAAGTGATCAATTCAGGCATTACCGTTACTATTAGTATTGGCGTTGGCACGTTTACGATGAGTGCAGCCGATTTATCTGTTTTAAGTTCAATAAGCGGTTCTGGTACGTTAACAATACAAGGAACGTTAACCCTTGTTGAAAGTGGTTTTACAATGGGTGCTGCAGTGGTTGGTGATCCTTTAACTTTTAATGTATCAGGTGGTAATACAGCTACGTGGACATTAAATCAGTGGCGAAGTTATTTTTTGAAAGTAAGTACGCAATATTATCCTATAACACATAATGCACTTACACCAACTTTAAGTACTGTCATTGCTAGTACTGGTAATGAGATTTATCAGGCACAAACAATAATTAACTTGAATGGTATTCGAAGCTTTAATATTAACACATTAACTTTAAGTCAGTTAACAATTGATATGGCAGCTACATCGCTTCAGATGGTTTCAAATGCCGGTAATTTAACATTAAACAGAGTTTATGTAGCTTCTTCAAGTACATCGATTTCATTTCAAATTAAAACTAATACCGCTGTTATTGGCTATGTGACTTTTGTTAATTCAAGATTAATTATAAATCAACCAACAAGAATATCATTAGGTTCGGGTCTAATTTATTCTTATTTGTATGCAAATGATAATATACCATTAATAAATTTTCAAGACGGGACTTGCGATGTGCCTAATACTGGGTATGGTCTTGTATTTGAAAATCCGAATACTGGCGCGGCTGCTTGTGGTTTGCAAAATTCTAATTCAATTATTAATAATGGGCTTTCTGGATTAGCTTATTTAAAATTTGTAAATTGTAATGTTGGCATTTTTACAGGAAGATCTGGAAAATTAGAATTTACTATTCAATTTATAGGTTTGATTATCGTAAATACAAATTTTCTGTTTAAAAAGGCTACTTCTAATATTAGTGATTATCAAACAATAAAGGTTGAATTCATTAATACCGTTATTACTGGAACACCGAACACACGTTGGTTTTCTGATAATATGTATGAATTTGTTAATTTAGTTAGTGGACGAAATATACAATTAGGAGGTATTATTTTCCCTGAAGTTGAGCAGAATCTGTCAGCAACATTGACCAATAATACAACAACTAACATTATTGTTGGTAATAAGTTACAGAACAGAACTATTCATATTGATTACATGATTTTAAGGGGTACCGGGTATCGAAAGGGCTCATTTGATATAATCAATGATGGCACCGCTCTTTATATGTCACCGGATACTTTTATTACCAATGCGGCTGCCGGGGTAAATGCTGTTGCCATTGTTCTTTCGGCAAATTACAATACGAATGAGATCAGGGTTGCGGCGCTACTTGACAATGGTGTAGCCGGGACATTTACATACAATGCTACCAGAGTAATGATCACGCCTTTAACGATATAAGCTATGAAA
>Ga0315295_10000486_pt1 | contig 34595 bp, 46 predicted proteins | sample YL17G14_0_MG_FD_204453 | JGI IMG/M metagenome (GOLD analysis project Ga0315295, IMG submission 204453) | Sediment microbial communities from Yellowstone Lake, YNP, Wyoming, USA - YL17G14_0 | ecosystem: Environmental > Aquatic > Freshwater > Lake > Sediment | place: USA: Wyoming | collected...
CTTCCGTGATAACCTCGAACATGGCGTATCCTTTCCCCGGTTATCCGCCGGGCTTGGGCCTAGACACCCAGAGGATACGCCACCTTCTTCCTCATGCCAGTCCACAACATTCGGTTATATCTCCACAATCCATTGTCCGAACAGTCCCCTTGACTCCAGTCAAACCATGGTGTATTCAGAATGTGACTACACCCCTAAGGATAGGATAGCGGACTCGCCTGAATCGGAAGGCCACAGGGACATCCTGTGGCCTCAGGCTGGGGGTCGAGGATTCGAACCTCGGCATACGGATCCAGAGTCCGTTGTCCTACCACTAGACGAACCCCCAATGATTTGAGCGTGGGTGAGCGTCTAGCACCCCGGGCGCACGCAAGAGTCCGATTGTCGCGCTACACCTATCTACTACAATATGGGCGGAGGGGCAACTCACATCGAGTCGCCGCAATCACGAGGAGGGACAGCATGTTTGACAAGGTAGGCGATTTGATCCAGCGTCTAGAATCGGCATCCGTTCTCAACCGCGATGATCCAGCCCTCATGTCCGCTCTGGCAGCGGCTTACCTTCCACGAGAGGTTTCACAGTTGAACCAGACTCTGAAACTCGTAACTGCGGCGTCTGACTTTCTTCCGGGGGGCTACGCGCTGCGCGTTGTTACGTCGAAGTAGACGGATTCCTGTCCATGAGGGGCCGGGACGTAGTCAATGCTCCCGCGAGGGGAAGACCATTGCCTTGCCTCCCCTTGGCATCTGACTACGGATCGAGCCCGAAATACTCTTCGAGGAATTCCTTGCGGTCCCTAGTGTCGTAGCCGTGGTCGGACATCACTCGCCGCAGGTCGCCATCTGTCGTGATGAGGACTGCGCCTGGGACCGTATCCATCGCCTGTACTAGGTAGTGGTCGTCGGGCTTAACCGACTCTCCCGCCCATTCCGGCAGGATGGCAACGGCCTCCGAGTGAATCCACAACCCCCGCTCTGAGCCCTGCCTGATCGCAAGCCTGAAGTATCTACCCGCCTGCAGTGGCACTGTCTTGTGGCTCTTGCAGAGGGACCACGCCTTCTGATCGAACGTGCTACCAGTGAGCACGACCATGGTATGCGAGGAAACCGCGAATGCTCTTAGAAGGTCAAATGACTTGAGTTGTTCTTCCGGGCCATTCCCTCCGGCGAGGTCGTCCAATAGCCACTCGTTGATCACGAAGACAGCCATGCCGATGTCACTTCTCGTGGGAGAGGAATTTGCGGATGTCCTCGAGTTGACCCTCCATGAAGGATGCTAGGCCACCGGAGACCTGCCCACCTTTGGTCACTTCTTGGCGATTGAAGACCGTTCGTTTTCGCTCCTGTTCCACGTAGTAGCACCGCAGCGAGTCGGGCTCGATGACACCTTCGGCCACGCAGCCCAGGATCGCGAGGACAAAGTCCGCACTATGAGTAGTAAAGACCAGTTGCTTCTTCTCTTCAACAGCGATCCGAGTTACCTCCCGGGCAAACTTGCTGATCACTGTGGGGTGCAAGTGCACCTCGGGCTCCTCGATAAGAATAACCCGAGCAGCCGGCCGGTGTATCTTCGCGAGCATATACACGACTTGGTTCACCCCGAAGCCGTCGTTCACCAAATAGCCTGGTACTCGCGCTCGGACCTGCTCAGTGGTCTGCAGAAAATGAGTTGCTGTGCCGGAAGGGCTAAAGAGGCGAAAGTCGCGGTCAAAGATCTCCAACGTGCTATTCGATATCCTCGGAGCAGAGTTGGGATCGTTTATGATGAGGGTGGCAACCTCCTCTTCGCTCGTCGGCGTGGGCGATACTTGTGTCGGTGAGTAACTTGGCTTGAAGAACCCCCTGCGGTTCGGGCAAATGTCAACTGCTTTGAGTGCCTCTGCTGGATAATTGAGCGCCTCAGCGATTTCAATTGCCCGGGCCTGGGACTCTGACGTTGCGATTGTCGGGACAACTGAGGAAGCGAACCCGTTCCAGTTGACGGTAAACTGGCCTTCGCCGGACGAATATTCCGTGTTCCAGGAGGTACCACCCGCATAGGGGAGTGCAACTCGTGTCTGTTGTCGGATCGCCCCATCTTGAATCGCAGACGCGCTGAAGATGTCCGCTTCCGACTTCATGAGACGCACTCCGTAGTTCCCGGATTGCGGCTCTTTATCGAAATAGCCGGTGATGGAAATCCCGCCACCGGGCTGGTGATTGAATACCACCTCCTCGAAGGGACCTAGGGCAAGGAACCCGAGACTGAAGAAACCATCCACGGTCTGGTTGGGATTCAGCACGAAGTTCCTGAGCACCATCAAGGAATACAGGAGTGACGACTTGCCGGACGCCGTGGGGCCATAGAGGAGTGTCAGTGGTCCAAAGTCAACCACGGCATCTTCAATACTCCGAAAACCCTTCACTTCCAGTTTGCTGAGCATTTGGACCACCTCGGGCACGTAGGCCTCGAGCCGGAATAGGTCGAAACGGGTGATGCAAGCCAGACCTTCGGCCGACGGCCTGCGCCACTCCCCCAGCACCCATTCGAATCCGCGTCACTGCCCGTTTGCGCAGAACCCTGCCAGCCTGAATGTATATTCTCACACAAACCGGCCAGGATGGCAATTCTCCGCAGCGCTTATGCCTGTGCCGATCCGCTCGGTTCCCTGAGCGCTTGGGTACTAGTGTAGTGCGTTACTAATACCTTGACATATAACGAGATGGGGTGTATCCTGCCTGTCTATGAGCCGAAAGGCCCCACCCATCGTTCTGAGTGCGCCTGAACGCGCCACCCTGGATACCTGGAGGCATGGTCGCCGTCTGCCCCACCGGCAGGTGATTCGTGCACAGATTGTCACGCTGGCGGCCGATGGCATGGACAGCCAAGATATCGCCAAGGCCTTGGGCGTGTCGCGTCCCACGGTTCAGCTTTGGCGGCAGCGGTTTCTCGCCCTGCGCATTGCGGGTCTGGAGAAGGACGCGCCTCGGCCAGGCCGCAAGCCGCGCTTGTCGACGGAGAAGATCAAGGCGGTGGTGGAGGCGACGTTGCACAGCACGCCTGCGAATGCCACCCACTGGAGCACACGGAGCATGGCCAGGGCGCAGGGACTGTCCGAGGCCAGCGTTCGCCGAATCTGGAGGCAACACAACCTCAAACCGCACCTGATCGAGACCTTCAAACTCAGCCGCGACCAGCGCTTTGTCGAGAAGTTGCAGGACGTCGTCGGACTCTACCTGAATCCCCCGGACAAGGCGCTGGTGCTGTGCGTGGACGAGAAGAGTCAGATTCAGGCGCTGGACCGAACCCAACCGCTGTTGCCCTTGAGGCCGGGCATTCCGGCCCGACAAACGCACGACTACAAGCGAAACGGCACGACGACGTTGTTCGCCGCCCTGAGCATGCTGGACGGGCGGGTGATCGGGGATTGCATGCCGCGCCATCGGCATCAGGAATTCATTCGTTTCCTCAAGCGCATCGACGCTGAGACGCCGCAGGAAGTGGACCTCCACCTGATCGTGGACAACTACGGGACTCACAAACACCCTCGGGTTACGGCGTGGATTCAACGCCACCCTCGCTTCCATCTGCACTTCACCCCGACCTCCTGTTCATGGTTGAACTTGGTCGAGCGCTGGTTCCGCGAGATCACCGACAAGCGCATCCGCCGTGGGACGTTTCGCAACGTGCGAGCCTTGATCGCAGCCATCCAACAGTACCTGGACAATCACAACCAAAACCCTCAGGTGTTTGTCTGGAGCGCATCGGTTGAACGGATCTTGGGCAAGATCGCCAAATGTAAAGAAGTGTCAGACGCACTACACTAGATGTGCTCCGCCGCCAGAGGGGTAAGTGCAGTCGCACGACTGCATGGCGTTTCGTTTCTCAGGTCGCGGGGGCCATTGTCATGTCAGCGGCCCGATAGCACGATTCGGTCTTGCGCGTCTAGCCGCTGTCTCCTATCCTCGGCTCAGTTCCGGAAGACCGAACCACGTAGGGGCCATCGGCATCATCAGTCCGCCTAGTGCCGACGGTACCGTTCGCCTTGACCCCGGCAGACTCCATCTCGTACGTGATGCCTTCACCCTTGCGCTCAGCGTACAGCCTCAGGCATGCGGCTTTGAAGTCGAGGTAGTACTTTTCAACGACGAAGAAGTAGCCGCCGTTTTCCTCCTTCCCTATGCCGCAGTCGACTGGCTTCAGGATCACCTTGTCTTTGTTCGGCGGAGTGCCCAAGACTAAGAGCGGGCCCGGATTGTTCTTCATTGCGAGAGTGCATTTGCCCTTGACGAAGAAGAAGTGGACTAGTCCCGACCGAAAGACGTCATATACGTTAACCTCATTCTCCCGCAGTTCCTGGTATTGGCTACCCATATATGACAGGAAGTCATTGAACCTACCGCCGTATCCGTGCCCGCGGAAGTCTCTCTGCTTCACGCAGCCCATGAACTCCGTATACGCCATGAGGGACACAGCCGCCATCAACCTTGCCGAGGCATCTCCGTCCTCATAGGCATCTGTGATCTGCTTCTCGACCCCACCGCACAGGAGCGGAAAGACATAGTCGTCGAACAACTCCTCGTGGTCCATGCAAGACCTCCATTCGCCTATACGACTCTACCTACTTCGCCCTACCAACGCCAAGGGGCTCGATAGGGGTATGAGGAAGGACAACATTGACAGGGGGTTGCGCATAATGTGTACTATACGTAGGGGGCGGCTTGGGGCTCAACATGGCAGGCACCCGGCTTGCGCCAGCCGCCGACTCGTCCCCTCGAGCTAGCGGCCCTGCCGCCCAAGGGCCCATCTCCCTGACGAGGCAACACATGGTCAAGCTCGCCGCGACCTTCAGGGGGCACTTCAGCCAATGGGACACTACCCTCCCCGCTCAGCACGTGGAGAACCGAGCCGCCGGCTCGATTCACCAAGCCGGCTGGACCATTCGCTGTCACTTCGGCATCCAGGATGGAAGGGAGTACCTCGAGTACTTCGCCAGTCACCGCATGACCAACGATCGACTCGAGAGGATCTACGAGGACGGAACCTCAGAGACCCTCGACGTCTGCCGGGAGTTCTACAGCCCCCAGGACCCCGAAGGCGAAACCAAGCTCATTGTCCACGACAGGGAGTTCTACAAGAAGGTCAAGGATCTCGGGCTCATGTAGTGGACGTCCGTCCCCCAGGCAGCCCAGACATGCCGGAACGGCGGCGCTCCTCCCGAAGGCGCCGGATGGTCAAACCCATCAGGAAGCACACACACATCTGAGCCATCGGGATTCACAAACCCCAGGCACGGGCTTCGTCAGGCACATGGAATGCCATCCGCTCGCCATCCGGCGACGAGAGGACCCCGCAGACGGCATACGTGACTGCGGGCAACCACCCATCATAGACTGCATCCTCCATTGCGATGCAGTGGCCCCGCTTCAAGTTCACTATGCGGATGGTCCAGAGGTTGCTGCCGCTGTCGCCCGCTGACACAGCAGTGGCCAGGCTCCAGCACCGCCTACAGATAGAGATCGACGTAGACGACCGCATGGTCAGAGGCTTGTTCCGTTGCGTCGTTCATGTCCTGATAGGTTTCCCATGCGGTGGGGCGGGTGCTGCGCGTGCCCCAAAGGCCCTTCCTGAAGAGACCTCCACCCAGGAAGCTCGGGAGCAAGTTCCGCGTGAGCAGGATGTAGTCGAAGCGGTTTCTGAGACCGCAGGTGTCGAAGGTTCCGGGCTTCTGCCCTACGTCGAAGCCTTGTTGCGAGTAGCAGTCCACCAACGGGCTGCTGTTGTCGAAGAGGGGAGCGAGGTTCTCCGCCTGGGCGCCCGGGCTGGCGGGTCCTTCGTTGAGGTCGCCAACAACGATGACGTGCTGACCCTGAGCGAACAGCCGGTCGACGATGCGGCGAACCTCCTCCGCCTGGCGTTTCCGCTTGGCCCCCCCACCCCCGGATTGGGACTTGAAATGATTGACCAGGATATGGATCGTGTTGCCGGCAGGGGTCGCGATCTCATACTGTGCGCAGTCCCGGCTGAAGATAAGCCCGACCGCGTCCCTCGCATCGACATTGGAGCGAATGCATCTGATGTCGAGACCGCTCTTCGTCATGATGCCGACGTCTATCCCGCGCTCATCATTGCCGTCGACGAGCATCGTGTGCTCATAGAGGTCATTGAGGAGCTCCTTGTCGAACCGCACAAGTGACAGCCGATCCTCCGCCTCTACCACCGCGATGATGTCCGCGTTGACCTCCTGGATGGCTTTGGCGGTCATCCGGGTCCCGACCTCATCGGTGGGCGCCGTGGCCAGCTCGACCCAGCCGATCCAGTCACCGCGCCCGGTCGCGGCGATCTCGATGTCCTGCGTCGGGTCATCCGGTTCACGGTCAAACGCTCCCCGGTTCTTCCTGAGCCAAGCCCAGCGCGGATTGGATGAGAGCTTGCGTCGGGCCGCGCCGTGGCTGTTGACGCTGTAGATGTCAAGCTGGACCAGCAGGTCGCGCATCTCCCGCTTGTCAGCCTGGGCATAGTCGTTCTTGGCAATGAGTGTGCTCAGCCTGTGATAGGCATCCAGGATTGGGCGGCCTTCGGACCAGTCCTGTGGGTTGAATGCTTTGGGCCTGGCAAAGAGATTCTCGACGTTATGGGACGCGATGCGAACCATGGATCGACCCCCTTGGTGATGCCGCGGAATGCGCGTTGAGCCCACATTCATTGTCGACCTGGTTGCCGAAGCTGTAAAGCCGGAGGATGCCTGGCGTCTCGCCATGACGGGCATTCCAGAGAGCCCCTACTGCCAGAGCCGAGCCCGCAGATCCTCCTGAGGAGCCCTGCTTGATCCGCCCATCGGTCGGTAAACTCTTGGAGTGACTGGCGAACCCCCTGGTATCCGCTCTACCATTGAGGCGTCCTTGGCAGCGCAGCTCTCCACATCGGGCGCTCCGCGAGGAACCCATCAACTGCCCACAAGGACCCCAGCAGACAACCACCCAACGGAGGAGAAGGTTCCGCCATGGGAAGCAAGGCAACAGTCACCGCTCGGATGGACCAGCGTACCGAGGATCTTTCCCGCGACCTGCCGCGCTGGCTTCGCGCATTTGATGCTGCGGCGAAGTTCTCTGGCCCCAGCCTCTACTTCCATCTGCGCACCCTGGACTGCCTGCGCCGCTACCCCCCCCGCCGTCGACGCGCTGCAGTCGGACGAGCTGTTTGACTGGCTCTACGCGACCCTTGCGTCCTGGGGAATGCACCGCATGGGCAGGAGCTCCACGAAGCTTCGGGACTTGCCCGAGATCAAGGCTAGCCTTCGCGCGCAGCTCCCGAGGATCGAACTTCTTCAAGATATCCGGCTGGCGAGCATTCCCGTCGCTGAATTCCCGCCCGTCCTTCGGGAAATCTGGATAACCCTCGATGCCCTCACCGTGAGCGTCGCCGATGTCAAGATCGTGGCCAACTCCAAGGTCCTTCACCACATCCTGCCTGAGCTTGTCCCTCCCATTGACCGCACCTACACATACAACCTCTTCTACGGCCGCAACATGCTCAGCATTTCTGAGCGAGACGCCTTCAAGGAAATCCTCACCCGCCTCCACCGGGTCGTCCTGGCACAGAAAGCCCTGCTCCAGTCCGCTGTCGGGGCCGGTTGGTACTCAAGCGAGACCAAGGTCATCGACAACGCAGTTGTCGGGTACGTGATCGAGACGCTGCGCGTTGAAGACGAGTAGATCTGTCGAAAGAGGACGGCATGCCAGCAGCGAAGGATCTTCCCCCACCTCCCTCTCGCACGACTGCCGGCTTCGCTTTCTCCTACATTGAGAGGTGCATCAACGAGTCGTTCGCCAGACGCCGCTTCGGCAAGAGTGAGATGAGTCAAGTCCTTGAGCACCTCTCTCAAGGGCGGGTGGAGTGCGCCTACTGCGGCTCGCCCGAGGTGCGCAGGTGGGACCACCTCTTCCCTGTCGCTTCCGGGGGCGATACCGTCCTCGGGAATATGGTGCCCGCGTGCGCCCGCTGTGACGACTCCAAACGGGATATCCCCTACCGTCAGTGGATGCTCAGCTACGCCCAGTTCTCGCCCAAGAGCCAGAGGGTCCCTGACCTGGATCTCCGGCTCTCGGCGCTCGACAAGTACGTTGCCGACTTCAGCTAGCCCCGGCCCTCGTTCGCGAGCGCCTCAATCCCGGCGAACGGGAAGACCTCGAGGCCATCCGCCACCACGCGGCAGATCTGCGCCGCGACCTGGAAGACCTTGTTGCCCGATTCCGTCAGCGCGTCGGTGAAAGCTGAGCGGGCGTCCACATCTCCCTTGATCTGACCCCGTCCGCCGGGGGCGTCCAAGTAGTCCAGTGATGGCCGTGGGAATCTGCCCTATCATTGAGGCACACGAGCCGCACATCTGGCGATTGCGGTATCCGGCCGGCGCCGCTCTTCACAAGCCCGATCGCCGGCTGAGGCCACGATGCTCTGCCGTCGCCCGGTCCAGTCCCAAGGCGCGCACCGGGGGTGCAACCTGACACATGTCCAAGCGAACCAGAGCGCCCGACCCGCCGCAGCCGACAGTTCAGCAGTGGCTTGAGTACTTGAGGCCATTGAAGGTATCCGCCGCTGACTTCGAAGCGCATCGTCGCAACTTGGCCAAGAAGGGCGGCCGAGATCCGAGCACAAACGATGCTGTCTGGAGCATTCTCAACTCCCTCGTCACCAAGCACCCCTCGGACCGCAAGAAGCTGGCTCTCATCTACACGGAAATGGCCGAGCTCGCCGCCGGCGAGTGGCGCGATCCGACGCTCTATCTGAGCCAAGCCTCTACGTACTCACTCCGCGGCTTCGTGACCCTCAGGCGCAACAGGGACCCCATCGACGAGATGATCCTCAGGCAGAATGAAGCCCGAGACCTCGAGTCGCAGGGAAGGATCGACGAAGCCATCGCGATCTATGAGCTCCTGCTGGCTCATGCCTTCCCCCACCCCGTGCCCTACGAGCGGCTGCGGATCATCTACGCGAAAGAGGGCCGACTCCAAGACGCCATTCGCGCGTGCAAGGCCTTCTTGAGGGTTGAGAAGAAGGTTGGATACCCCGAGCGTGCTCAGGCATTCCGGGAAGCGATCCTCAAGCTTGAGAAGCGCATCAAGCCGATCTCCACTGCCGGAGGGTGACATGCCCGATTTCGGCACTCTTGCAAGGAGAAGTCAGGGCCGCTTCAGGGACGAATCCCCTTCGGTTTCCCCGCCGGCCAGGGTCCCGTCGGAACTCAGGGGGAGACTCCACTCGCACTTGCTCGCACCCGGGTACGAACAAGAGAACCTCATGCCACAGCTCCGCGGCCCCGCTGGGGCAATCGACTTCTTCCGGAGTCGGGGCATCCAATGGCACAAGACCTCTGCCAGCGGCGACAACACGGCCACCGAAGGACCAACGCGGAACCTGGCAAGCTCACAGGTCTGCTGTGTCAACTTCCTTCTTCCGCTGGCAAACCTACCCGGCCCGCTTGAGTCCTTGCTGGGCGCCCTGGATACTGACGCCAAGCGGGTTCTGCCCATCACCTACCCTCAAGACGGGGGCTCGCTGTCCTCGCTAGTCGAGTTCGAATGGGTCGGGCTAACGACCCCCCTGGAAGGCGACGTTCCCCATGTGCGTGGCGCCAAGGTCACGAGCGTGGACGCTCTCATTCTGGCGGACCTCCAGACCGGTGGACGGCGCGCATATCTCCTAGAATGGAAGTACGTCGAGGCCTACAGCGGGGAGTACCTTGGAGACGGCAGGAAGGGTGCGACGCGCCTACGGCGGTACACAGGGCCCTATCAAACTCCGTCTTCTCCCTTCCGTCCCGAAGTGCCCATACGGGAGTGGCTGTACGACCCCTTCTATCAGATCATGCGTTTGTTCCTCCTCGGACAGAAGATGGCAGACGAGGGAGAGCTGGGGGTCACCGAGGCAGTGGTAGTCGTAGTCTGCCCCGAGGAGAACATCGCCTACCGCAATCGCATCACGTCCACGAGGCTCCACGCGCGATTCGCTGATGCCACGACTGTGGCCGAAGTTGTTCACCGAGCTATCCACGATCCTAGCCGCTTCTGCCTGGCATCCCAGGATGCCCTCCTCCGGGCGATCGCCGCGTCTCACGGCTCCGAACTTGGTCACTGGATCGCTTACCATCGGGATCGATACGGTTGGGGGGCAGACACGCGGGCGCCGGGCGGTTAGAGAGCGTGGCTGTCGAGGGACGACAGGCTCTGCGTTTCCACCAGCAACATCGGCGCCAAACTCCCTCGACACAGCCACAAGGCTCGGCCGGACCTCTTGCCTGTAGCTGCCCAGCGAAGCTCGTCGCAGCAAAGATCCAATCCCACCGCTGACAAGCCCCAATCACACTGTCCCTCTCGGTCATCCGAGAATCCTGCGAGCGCGTTCGCTCGCGCCTGCGCGTGGGATCGACCGCGCGAGCAAACGCGCAAGCTGGCAAGGAAACCCCGGAAACTAGTCTCAATGGCTACACGCAGGACAGCTGCGGACTCCCTCCTGTGTCCATGTCACTCTACAAGACGGTCCGGGCTGCCACTTGGTGATTGATGGACGCTCAAGGAACCTCCAGAGGGGACCTGTGTGACTACAAGCATAATCTGGCCAAAGCGGCCAAATTATGCTTGCAACCGCGTCCCCGGCGCCTGATTGCGTTACTGTCTGTCCCCCCCGCCCAATCAATGTGCTAGGCGACGGTAACAGCCCCGTGTACTACCCTTCCTGAGACAGAATCCGCCACCAGGCCCAAGTAGATCGGGGCGCGACACCTGCAGTCCGAAGGCGGTCTGCCCCACCCATGCGCCAGTATGGTGGTTGTCACGCGGGATAAGGGCACTCAGTTGGGGACCCTAACCGGCGCGGACCCGAACTACGTACCGATCAGAGACCGTGACGCAAGTGCGCGGGTGCCCGTCAGATGGGGTCGGCCATTGAGTCAGCCAGGTCGACGGTCAGATCAACCACGTTGACATCCGCCGTCGGATCCTGCAATATCCTCATGCGTGGGTTCCCCGGGCCGAGACTAGGAGCAGAGAAGGAGAGGCTAATCTCAGCCCGGGGAACCCTTTGCCTACGCATGTCCTGACATCGACGGAGGCTGAAGCGACCCCAGCACGGTCTCGATCCGCTTGCGCATCGCGGGAACTGCGATCTTCCCGCCTTCGCTGACCACTTCGCCGCCCACCAAGACAACAGGCAGGCGAGCCCCTGGGGGTAGAGGACGTGTACCGGGGTCGAAGAGGTCATAGTAGTCAACTTGCACCGCATCGCCGAACCGTGCCGTTAGTTGACCCGCGGCCCAGGCCGCTACATCTCGCCAAGAGTCTTTGACGCCATCGGCGCAGACGATCGGCGCGCCAATGATCTGCACCAGGATCCGCTGCGCCATCAGCAGCAACCTGGCCCCATATCCGGCCCACACGCCGGGAAACCGAGGCTTCCGCCGTCGCCCCCACGAATCATCAAGCCGGCCGTCAACAGCTGGCGCGTCTGCGGACTATGGCATTTCGGGCACTCCGGTTGAAGCCCGGCTTCCTTCTCCTTGAATGAGGCGCGAACCTCAAAGACCTCGTCGCACGCATTGCAGCGGTAATCATAGAGAGGCATTCGCTAATCCTTCTGCTTGTCCGGCAAGGTCTCAGATAGCTCACTCAAGGCGGAGAGGATGACCCCGATGCTGGCCATTCGCCCTTCGCCGACCTCGCCGGTGGCTTGGAGCCCAACCTCGGGTGGCACAATTCGATATCCGATACCCTCCAAGGTCGCGACATTCCTTCGGAGGATGGGGTTGGCCCACATCGTTGCGTGCATGGCGGGGGCCAGCAGCACTGGCGCCGTGGTTGCCGCTAGGAGCAGCGATGCCGGGTCATCGGCAAGGCCGGCGGCCACCTTGCCAATGAAGTCGAACGTCGCCGGCGCAACCAGAACCAGATCGGCCTGCCGTGCCCAGTGAATGTGAGCCAACGGTGCCTGCTCAGCCGTGTCGAACACCGAGTGCCATACAGGCGCCCCGCATGCCACCGCAACCGTTAACGGCGAGACGAAGTGCTCCGCCGCCGGCGTCATGGCCGCGTGCACGATGGCCATATGCCGGAAGCGCAATTGGCCGATCAATTCCGGCAGGTAGTGCGCCGCTACCCCTCCAGTGATCCCTACGATAACGACTCTGCCGGCCAGCACGTCAGCAACTCCCCGGCCCAGCCAGTGAGGCAAAATCCACCCCCAGCAGCTCACTGATCTCCTGATTGACCTGCGGCAGGTAGGCGACGGCTTCCTGCTGGGCCCTAGCGAATTCATTGATAACCGCGTTGGATTGGACCTCTCCTTGTAGGCCCCGCAATTCCTCCAAGGAGGCTGGGGTGATGTCGCCTTCGATCTGGCGCCTGCGCAAGTCGGCCTGGGCGGCTGAGAGGCGTTCAAGGAGCTCATGGGCGTGGGCATCATCGTCGAGGCGTTCCTTGGTGCGACGGTAGGAAGCGACAGGCTCGGCAGTCTGGATCGCCTTGGCCAGTCGCTCGCCGGCAGCCAGCACGGTCGGGGGAAGGGTCATCCACGTGGCACTCATGGTTCTCCTCTGCTCATTGCCCTCTCCGCGATACTCGCGGGAGGGGGCATCGGGTTGGGATTCATCAGATCGACCTAAACGCGGGCCGGGACGGGCACCTCTGGCACTTGCGGCTCTTGTACCGTCATGGCGTCATCAAGGAGATCGAACACCCCGCGCGAACGGGCGGCCGGCATGGACGATATGCCAGACTCAGCAACAGCCCGGCCCGCAGGCCGTGGTGAAACTGAGGCCGATCCGCTGCGAAAGCAGGTCCGCCCCGGCCTGGCAAAGGGCCGTTAGGCCTTCCTGCGCCTTCAGGTGGGCCATCACAGCCGGCTGGGAGTAGAACGCTTCCCGGAGACGCGTCAGTTCGGCTTGGTCCTCAGCCGGCACCGCGTTCAGCCTCAGCAGCATTTGAAGGGATCGCTGTTTGGCCATGAGGTCGGCCCTGATCTGCTGGGCCACCTCGTCTTCCCGCAGACGTTCGGCAGTCTCCTCATAGGCTCGGAATTCGGGGGTCTCGCCCAAGGCCTGCGCGAAGGCTCGAGCAGCCTCGCGCACATCTTCGCTCGTGGCCGCCTCCGCTGCGGGGACTGGCATTGCACCAATGGTCATCGATTCCTCCTCAAGTAGTGAACGCGGGAAGCAGGGTCAGGTCAGTAACCGGCAAGCAGAGTGCCGCGGCGCATTCCTCCAAGCAGCCCGGCGCAGGCACCAGCTCCGGATAGGTGATGGAGGCGGCAATCTTGAGCGCACGCCGCTAGTCGGCGCGCGATGGGAGCTTCGCCGTGCCTCCCTTCCTTCCTGACCACGCGAAGGCCCGTCCGGACCGGAACTGTACGCGACGCCAACCTTGCCATGCCAGCATTGAGGTAGGCCGGGAAGGGCGCGGGAAACAGGACTCGTCCGAACACCGTCGTCTACTCGCCACGCTCGAATTCCGTGAGCAACGGGAAGACCCTTGCGGCGATGTCGTCCCGCACCCTCCGGAAGGCCACCATCACTTCGTCGTCGCTCCCCACAGCCTTTGCCGGGTCCGGGAACCCAAGATGTTCCCGCCGGCCCTTCCCGAGCCAAACCGGGCAGTCCTCGGCGGCAAGATCACACACCGTCACAACTAGATCAAGCTCCACACCCCTGAACTCGTCCACCGATTTCGATCGCCCATCATGCTGGATGCCTACCTCAGCCAGCGCCCGCAGGGCAGCGGGGTGCACGATACCGGTAGGCCGGGTGCCGGCGCTGACGGCCACCCACGTATCCCCCAGACGATCGTTCACCAGGGCCTCGGCCATTTGCGAACGAGCCGAGTTGCCCGTGCACAGGAACAACACCCTCCGCTTTCTTCCGCCCACACGCACCCCCGCCACCGCGCGTCAACAGTAAGCCATGTTCCTATCCCCGCGAGATCTTCACCGCGTCCGAGGCTGGGTGAACCTTCTCTTGACCTCCGTAGACCTGTTCACCCAGATTTGTGAGCATGTCCAGGCCCTTCACCTCACGCGGCAGTAGCGGGATTTGCACAACCGGCACCGGGAAGCGTCGGCCGATTTCCGCCAGGTAGTGCTCCTGCATACCCCGGCGGGCGCGCACAAACGGCGTCGTCGCCTGTTCTGGTGGGATGACCATATTCGCCACCACCATCCCCGTCGGGATCCCCACCGTGCGCAGCTCTTCGGCCGCGCGCCAGGCTTCCAGGATCGGCGTGGCCTCCGGGTACATGACGAAGGTAAACGTGCTCCGCTTCGGGTCGCGCATCATGTCAATCACCTGCCCGAAGCGCTTCTTGGCGACGTCGTCCGCGGCGGCTGTGTCCACCGAAGCAAAGATCTTTACGTCGAGCTGCTTGCTCCAGTCCACCGGCAGTTCCAATAGCCGCAGCGTGTGCCCGGTCGGGGCGGTGTCGAACACCACTGCCTGCCATTGTTCCTGCGATGCATAGTCAATGAATCGGTCGAAGGCGGCCATCTCCTCGGTACAGGGCGAGTCCAGTTCCTCGGCCATGACCATGATCGCCTCGGGCGGTCTCCCGCGCTGGCGGGCGTCTTCCAAGATGCGCGCCTTGTAGTCTTGCGCGGCCGCCTTGGGATCGATCTTGACCGCCCACAAGTTCGCCAGGCCGCGTACGACTGTGGGCTCATCGCCGACAGGCACGCCCAGCACGTCTCCCAGGTGCGCGGCCGGGTCGGTTGTCAGCAGCAACGTCCGATAGCCCTGACGAGCCAGCCAGACCGCCGTCAGGCACGAAGCCACGGTCTTCCCCACCCCACCCTTGCCCGCAAAGAACAGCGTGCGCCGATGACCATTGGGGAGGATCTGTGTCTGGAGGTCCGGGGGCATCATGGTTTCCGGCTTCAGGGGACTCGCGGGCGCCAGCTCTTCAGAGCGAAGGGAGGTGAAATCACCATCGAAGAAACCGCGCGCCACCTGACGCAGGCGGCCAGCGCCGTTGATCTCAAAGGGCAGAAGCCTCATACGCTGCGTTGGCAGGTGAAGCTCGCGTTCAATCTGCAGCAGATAACCGGACTGCATGTCGGCCCGCGCGGCGAAGAGAGGGTTCGCGCGTTCCCCATCCGGGATGATCCCGTTCACGATGATCTGGTGAGTGTGGATGTCGAGCTTGGCCAGTTCGGCCGTAGCGCGCTGGGTCTCCCGAATGGCAATCGCCTCCGGGTGGAGGACAAAGATGAAGGTGGTCTGCGCCGGATCGCGCATGACCGCTAGGGCACGCTCGTACTTGTGCTTGGCGTCCTGGATGGCAGCAGCCGGGCCAATACACGTCTGCCCGTTGCCCTGGCTGGCGGATTGTATCGAGTGACTCCACTCGGCGGGCAACTCCAGCAAGCGGAGGGTATGCCCGGTCGGGGCAGTGTCGAAGATGACAACGTCCATCGCCTTGCCATTCTGGGGAGGCAGTTCGAGAAAATCCGTGAAGCGGTCGAAGGCAGCCACTTCGGCCGTGCACGGGCCACTCATTTGCTCCTCCATCACCTGCACCATTGCCGCCGGGAATGCGGCCCGGATCGGGGCCATGGCGCGGTCGATGTACTCCTGGGTGGCCCTGTCAGGATCGATCTCCATTGCCCACAAGTTGGGCACGCCCACGATGGGCATCACCTGGTGCCCAATTGGTTGTTCAAAGACATCCGCCAGATTGGAGGCCGGGTCGGTGGTGACGATCAAGGTGCGTTTACCAGAGTCGGCATAGCGGACAGCGTGGGTACAGGCCATGCTGGTCTTGCCCACACCCCCCTTGCCGGAGAAGAAGACGAACTGGGTCATCAGCGGGCTCCGTTGATATGGGTTTTTACTTCTGCCAGGCTGGGATAGGCACCGACCTTGACCACCTTCCCGTTCACCACGGTGATCGGGAGAGCTTCCATTTGGCGCTCTCGCACCAGCCGCATCACGTCCTCGTTCCTGAGAAAGGCGTTAGGATCGCTGGTCATCTGATAGCGTGCGATGGGAACACCCTGCGACTGCAGGTCGAGGATCATCTGATTCACATCCACGAGGGTCTGATCCAGGTTCGGCCCGCACATACCTGTGGGGCAGCACATGGGGGGATCAAAGAGCTCGACGACGGCAGCGGGAACATTAGGCAGCGGAGCATCAACGAAGGGTATGGGTTGCGACATGATCTGTGAATCTCCGATCGGGTATCGAACCTGACGAGGGATATCAACCCCTCGTATCGGCGGGGCGAACGAATTCCCCAGCTGGGCCGCAGGTCAATCTGCGAGGGTGAACGCGGGCCGGGTCGAAGAAGGCGCCAAAGGCCGCATTGAGCTCCTGCAGCGCATCCCGATTGACCGAGTAGTAGACCCAGCGAGCATCGACAGGATCCCGCTCTACATTCACCAGCCCCGCATCCCGCAGCGTCTTGAGATGGTGCGAGATCAGATTGGGGGCCATTTGTAGGGCGTCACCCAACTCGCAGTTGCATTGAACGCCTTGGATGATCAGGTCGAGCATGAGCAGCCGCCTGGGTTCGGCCAGTGCTCTGAGCCACCTGCCCAGCCTGTTCAGGTCGGTTGGCGGTCGCTTGATCTCTTCAATGGCACTCGAATGGTTCAGCATACTTCGAATTATATCAGGATACGGGCCACCGTCAAGGATGAAGGTCATACGCTTGCGGTAACCTACTTGCGTCGTGAGCGACTGCGACCGCTGCCGCCGCGCCGTACGGCAATGATCTCGGCCAGGACCGCCGCAGCGATCTCCCCCGGAGTGGGCCCCCCCAGGTCGAGCCCGACCGGCGCGTACACCCGGTCCAGGGCTGCCTTGTCGAGCCCCGTGTTGCGCAGCTCACCAAGGATCCTGGTGCACTTTGCTGAGCTGCCGATCATTCCGATGTACTGGGCCGGAGTGCCAATGACCTTTCGAAGAGCGGCCGCGTCTGATACGTGATCGGTCGTCAAGAGGACAACCGATGTGTCCGCCGTGAATGTGACGGCGTCCAGCTCGGGCACTTCCGCACGGCCGGGCTCAACGTCAACAATGGTCACCGCGAATCCAGCTGCTTCGGCCATCGGCCTGAGCGCGCGCCCGATATGCCCGCCGCCAGCGATGATCAGCCGCGGTGGGGGCCGGTACGGCTGAAGGAACACCCGCACTTCCCCGCCGCACAAGACACCAATCGCTTCAGGGCCTTCTTCGACCAGCCGATAGTGCGTCAGCCGCGGCTCCCCGTCGTTGAAAGCCATCTGCGCGTCGGCCAGGATGGCGGCCTCCAGCCTCCCTCCGCCAACCGTGCCGGCTGTTCTCCCATCGGCCAACAGGATGATCTGCGCACCGGCCTTAGCAGGCGATGCGCCCATCACCTCCACGACTGTAGCCAGGACCGCGGGTTGCTCCTGGTTCAGGGCATCGGCAAGCACGACAATGGGATCAGACATGTCCAAACCTTCCGGTATGAGGAACGGTACCTTGGCCCGTTCTACGCAGTGGTAGGTGAAGATGTTTGTCCCCGCTGACCAGGCCTGATGCAGGTAACCCATCGGGGAGGCCAGGAGCCCCAGGGGGCTGCACTCGCTTCCCAACATGGCACCCGCCCTCTCCAGAGCCAGGTCGGTCAGAGCTGACACCGTTCCCCGAACTCCGCGCCGATGTCGTCCAGCTCAGAAGATCGCCTCCAGCGCGGCCTGGCGATCCGCGAACGTCGGTTCGGTTCGCAGCGGTGGCCACTCGGCCGGCTTGCGTTTCCCCTGCACCAGCCCAAAGGCGAAGGCCATGCAAGTCGCCTCGCCGCATTCCCTGCAGTTGGACTGTGGGAGGAGCGCCCAGATGTCGAGCGGTCGTGGCGCCCGCCGGGCGCCGGTGGCGGCCACCAGCTCGTGGCGGTGGTCCCAAGTAGCGTTAATGGCCTCCACCAGGACAGCCAAGAGCTCCAGCCCTTCATCCGTGTCCGTCACCTGAGTGATGCTTACCCTCTCCTGCCCAAGCGTGATCAGCCCCGGCTGCCTGCGCAGCGTCAGGGCCGACGCCTGAGGATTGTAAGCGATGACGTTGGGGAGCGTCGCCAAGTAAGGCAGGACCTCATCCAGGGATCGGGATGGCTTGCCGACCACGATGATCTTCCCTGGTTCGGCCAGACAGGGTAAGGTCTTCACCAGCGCGATTGATTGCAGGAAGGCCACGCTCACCCTCGTAGCAGGTCATGGTAGACCGGAGGGATGCCCGCACCGGGCACCTCAATCATCACCTTTCAACCACCTTCCAGTAGATCGCGCGCTTTGCCCTTGAAATGCACCTTGAGAAAACTCAGCGCACCCTCGGCATCGTCGTCCATGAGTATGCGGATCAGCTCGATTAACTCTGCCTCTTCCAGGACGAGGCTCATCGCCCTCTTTGTCGGCGCCCCCTTCTTGAGAGACACATCCTCTTCCTGGGCTTGCGCCGAAGCACTGCGCTCTTCAGCTGTGTCCATCGCGTCTAGCCCTCCTTCCCCAACCTATACTTCACAAGCCTGCCCAGATCAGTTCGCATCCATGATACGCCCACGACGCCGCGAGATACGACTCAAGGTCAACCGTTCCGATGGTGCTCTGTCGCCACGATGGCCGTCTCATGTGCGGCCCAATGGCTCGTCCCGACTCGACGGGTGGCCTCCCAAGCCCCATGCAGGAATCTCAGGACAATCAGACGCGCATCCGCAATGCTTCCTTGAGCCAGCCGGTCACTTCCTCGGCCGTCGGGATCCTGCCAGTGCACACCAGAGCCCCGTTTACGACCAATCCTGGCGTGCATAGGGCCGGGTATCTTTGGATTTCTTGGGGGCTATCCACATGCTGGACCGCAATCTGAAGGTTGGCGTGATCGGCCGAGAGTCTCTCGAACGCGGCCAATGTCGCTTCCCTGACGCGATCAGAGGCGTAGCAGTTTGGACCCAGGATCTTGATTCTCAGCACGCGCTTCTCCTCGACAAGGGCCACTTGCCTGATCGGCACGGCGACGCGCCCCCAGCCGCTCGGCCTCAAGAGTCAGGGGGCATGGCCCGTCAGGCGCCTCCCCACCCTTCTCCTGAATCGCTCTGGGTACCTCCCGCCCCTCCGGGCTGAGGGTGCCGAGGATGAGATCCGCAAATTGCTTCCCAAGACCTAACGCCGCCCCCGGAGCATCGCTACGACATCAACCGCACCGTGCTCGCATGGCATGTTTCCCTATTCACCCCTCTGCCCACGCGATCTCCCCACTCCGTCCCATTCCACGCCCGAGCTTCGGCGTTTCGTGTCTCCGATTGGCATCTCCTCTCGGCCCTCTCCCCGCGCCCTCTTAGCCTCTCGGCGGCTTGCCTTGCAGCGCCCGCAGCACCTTCTCCGATGTCGCCGGCAGGTCGGTGATCCAAACGCCGACGGCATCGTGGATGGCGTTGATGATCGCCGGTGCCTGTGAGTTGGCCGTCATTTCGCCGATGCCCTTGGCACCATACGGGCCGGTGCGAGAGCCCATCTCGACCACCACCGCGTCGAGCTCGGGCAGGTCCTTGGCCGTCGGGATCATGTAGGAGAAGAACCCGGTCGGATGGTGATCCAGCGTCGGGTAGTACGGGTGCAGCTCCTCCATCAGCGCCGAGCCGAGCCCCATGGCCGCGCCGCCGTCAATCTGCCCCTCGACCAGCAGCGGGTTGATCGCCTTGCCGCAGTCGTAGGCGGAGACCAGCTTGATGACCTTGACCTCGCCGGTGTCCGTGTCGACCTCGACCTCGGCCACCGTGGCGCCGTAGGCCATGTTGTGCAGCGGCTCGCCCTCGCCGGTATCGGGATCGACATCCGCCACCGGCCAGCCGTACGAGCCGCGACCGGCAATGATCTTGCGGTCGACCCAGATCCCCTGGTTGGCGACGTCGGCGATCGGGATCGCCTGTTCCGGCGCGTCCCGTACCACGATGCGGTCGTTCTCCGCCACCAGCTTGTCCGGCGTCACGCCCAGCTGCGCGCCCGCTACCTCAAACAGCACCTGCCGCGCCTCGCGCGCCGCCAACAGGGTGGCATTGCCTGTCTGGTGCGTCACTCGGCTGGCGAACGTGCCGGTGTCCAGCGGGCTGGTGTCGCTGTCGACGGCGGTTACGTTGACCTTCTCGATCGGCACCCCCAGCTCTTGGGCAGCAATCTGGCGCACGATCGTCCGCGCACCCTGCCCGATGTCAACGCTGCCGATGAGTACGTCCACACTGCCGTCGGGGCCCATCTTGACCACGACCTGACTTGGATCGCCGCCGCCGCTCATGCCGGTGGAGTACCAGATGGCAGCGATGCCCTTCCCGCGTTTCTTAGCCATGCTGCGCCTCCGTCCTATCGCTTCGCCGACGACATGGCCAGCAGGTCGTCGTCCAGCTTGATCCCCGCCCGCTTGGCGGCCGTCTGCATGACCTCGATCAGTCCGCAGTTGTGCTGCACCGCCCGCGTGGCCGAGGTGTCCCCATCGTGGATGGCGTTCAGGAACCGCAGCCGCAACGAGTCCATCTTGAGCGCCTCGGCGATCTTCTCCATCTGCAAGTCCCAGGCGAACGCGGACTGGAACAGCCCGAACCCGCGCATCGAGGACGTCGGCCGCTTGTTGGTGAACACCGCATAGCTGTCGATGTCGACGTTGGGGATGTTGTACGGGCCCGAGACACCATAGGACGCCTTGCGGATGACGTAATCGGCGGTCAGCGGGTAGGCACCGGTGTCGCGGATCATCTTGATCTTGCGCGCCACGATCCGGCCGTCCTTCGTCACTCCGTCCTTGAACCAGAGGTGAGTCGCGCCGCGGTGTGTCGAGGCGATGAACTCCTCCTCGCGCGTCCACACCCACTTCACCGGCCGACCGTCGGTATACAGCGACAGCACGGCGCAGATGTGGTCGGCGTGCGGATCGTTCTTCGATCCGAAGCCGCCGCCCAGGATGCCGCCAATCATGTGCACCGACGCCTGCGGCTTGTTGAGGATGGCCGCGATCGTCCCCTGGTTGAAGAACACGGCTTGGGTGCAGGTGTAGATGTGCGTGCGTCCCATCGAGTCCGTCTGGGCAATGCACACCTGCGTCTCAATGGGCGAATGCTCCTGGGCCGCGGTGCGGACGTAGTTCTCCACAATGACGTGGGCCTGGGCGAAGCCGGCTTCCACGTCGCCCTTCCGAATCTGGAAGTGATCGCGCTCCCCGAAGGCCAGCAGGTTGCCCTCCGGCCGCACCTTGCGCGCCCCGGGCTTCATCGCCTCCAGCGGATCGAAGATCGGCTCACGCTCCTCGAGCTCCACCTTAACCTTGTCAACCGCTTCCAGAGCGACCTCGATGCTCTCCGCCGCCACCACCACCACTTCCTGCCCCGGGTAGCGGATCTCCTTGTCAGCCAGCACTGGCTGCTCCCCACCAAACACGTTGACCGGGACCTCCCTGCCGGTGATCACGGCCACGACGCCGGGGACCTTCTTGGCCCGGCTCACATCGATGCTCTTGATCACGGCTGAGGCAACCGGCGAGCGCCAGGCCTTGACGTAGAGCATGTTCGGTAGCTTGATGTCGCCCACGTAGCGCGTCTTGCCGGTGGCATGCTGCATGCCGTCATAGCGCGGTAGGCGTTTGCCAACGTAGCTGGTGTCGGTCATCTCCATACCCTCCTACCGCATCTCTTCGGCCGCCGCCAGCACCGACTCGACGATCTTGTTGTAGCCGGTGCAGCGGCAGACATTGCCGACAATGGCGTTGACGACTTCGTCGCGCGTGGGGGTCTTGTTCTTCTTGAGCAGTGCCGCGGCCGACATGATCATCCCCGGCGTGCAGTAGCCGCACTGCGCACCGTAGTGCTCGGTGATGGCGGTCTGCAACGGGTGCGGCTTCTCGAGCGTGCCGAGGCCCTCCACGGTGGTCACCTCCCTGCCTTCCACCGTGGCCGCCAGCACCATACACGAGTTCACCGGCTCCCCATCCAGCCACACAGTGCATGCGCCGCAGTTGCCCTGCTCGCACCCGAACTTCGGACTGGTGACGTTCATCACCTCGCGCAGGAAGGTCAGCAGGTTGGTCTGGACCGGCGTCTCGCCGCTCACTTTCTTGCCATTGAGCTTGAAGGAGATCGTGATCTTGCTCACGGCGTTATCCCTCCTCGCCCAGGCCGCCGGCGCTGCGCAGGACGCGGCCCACGAGCACACGGGTGAGCTGCCGCCGGTACCAGGCAGTCCCATGCACATCGTCGATCGGTTTGATCTCCGTCACGGCCATTTCGGCCGCCATAGCGATCGCCTCCGGCGTGAACGCCTTGCCGCGCAAGATGGCTTCGGCCTTGACGGCGCGCACCAGTGTCGGAGCTGCTGAGCCAATTGCAATGCGCACGTCGGCGCACTTGCCCTTGCCGTCCAGCTCGACTCGCGCCGCAGCGTTCAGCACGGCCAGCGTCAGCGCCTGCCTCCGGCCGACCTTGCGGTATGCCGAGCCTTCTCCCTTGCCCGTCGGCCGGATACGGATCTCGGTCAGAAGCTCGCCAGGCTTGATGACCGTCTTGCCCGGTCCGCGGAAGAACTTCTCCAGCGGCAGGATCCGCTTGCCCTTGCTGCTGGTCAACACGATCTCCGCCCCCAATCCGATCATGGCGCAGATCGTGTCGCCGGCTGGCGAGGCGGTGCAGATGTTGCCGCCGAGCGTGGCCAGCGCTCGCACGGGCGGCGCGGCGAGCTTGCCGGCCGCCTGCGCCAGCGCTGCCGCCTTCTCCTGCAACAGCTTCGAGGCTCCGGCCGTCTGCATGCGTGTCGCCGCCCCGATGTGGATCACGCCCTCCCGGAGTTTGATGTATTCCAGGCCGAGCTTCCCGATCCACAGGACGTTGTCCGGGACCTTGAACTCAAGGTTCATGTCACGCACCAGATCCGTGCCGCCTGCCAGCACGCTGATGCGGGTCCCGTGCTTGCCCAACAGCTGCAGCGCCTGGCGCAGCGTGTTGGGCGCGAAGTACTGAACATCTTTCACGGGTTCTCCCTCCCTTCAACTAGGATCCGAAAGTGGCCTGGCGCCACATCCTCGCATCGAGTTAGGTCTCTGCACACGCCATTCGATCGGAGATCGATGGGCTGAAGGCCGTGAGCACACCACCAGGACCAAGCATCTTGCTGGCGTGGATCGCGGCGTGATGCCAGAAGGCATCCCGTCCCCCATCCCATTCTCCACGTTCACTCAAGGCCCACCCTCGGGCTTCTGCTGCTTCACCCCTTTCTTCTCGCATGCCACACACAAGTCAGTCGGCCGATTCGTCCAGTACTGCAGTCCGCAACCTGGGCACGTGACCTGTCGCAGACCGCCCCCTAGAGGCTTAGGCTTCGGCCGAAGCTCGGGTGGCAGGCCAGCGAAAGGGTCCTGAACACAGGTACACAGGGGCGGCACCGGCAGAGAAGCCTGCTCCTCTTTCTCATCATGGGGATCAGAGTGATGTTCATCCATGGACTGAGAAACTCTCCTTATCCAATTCTCGGCGCGTCGATAACGATCGCCCGCAGACCAGCCAGCTTCTCCGCGTGCTCGGGCGCAAATAGCTCCGGACAATCTTCGAGCTTGCGTTGCGAGGCGGTCAGTTTCGCTGCAAAGGTAAAGCAGGTCGGCTCACCACACGCCTTGCAGTTGGTCCCAGGCAGTAGTCTGTACACCACAAGGGGAGTCGGGCGCTGATGGGTCTCGTGATCCGGCTGGATTTCGTCCCGTCGGTCCCAGTTGCGGTTGACGAGGTCAATCAATCCCTTGAGCTCCTTCTGCGCACCCTCACGGTCCTCCACATTGCTGGTGGCGATCTCGTAGGCGTGAAAAGCGATGTTGTGTCCCCCCTTCTTCCAGGTCAATGCTTTCGCCTCGCGAAGGTAGACCGCCCCGCGCAAGGTCGCGTTGAGGTATGGCAGGACCTCCGAGATATCGACGGTCAGGCGTGCCCGGGCGGCATAGCGCTCTGCACCCGGTTCGCAGGGAGGGGTGAAGACCTCCAGATCGTAAGATTCAATCAGCATGGTTCCCTCTCAATCCTGCTTGTTCCGCATCACCCACACGGCCAGCCCAAACATCACCCAGGCGAATCCTGCAAGGAAGGCCAGATCGAGCATCCCGTCCACGAAATGCCTGCCGTCGAGGGCGGCCCGAAGCACTTCGACCGAGTAGGTCAAGGGAAGCAGGCGGGCGACGGCCTGGAGACCGAGCGGCATGCTAGCCACGGGAACGAAGACCCCGCCCAGGAACATCATGGGAAAGCGGATGAAGTTTGCCAGTGTCTGCGCCTCGAAGATCTCGCGTACGGCCACCGAGACAAAGGCGCCCAGGGCAGAAAACGCCGCCGCAGAGAACAGCAGCGCCAGCAGCAACAACAGCCAGTTGACGCCCCCAAACCCGAAGACTGCCAAGGCGATGACCAGCACGACTGCCGTGACCGTCAAGCCGAAGGTCATGCCTCCCAGCAGCTTCCCGGCCAGCAGTGCGGGCAACCGAATCGGCGCCAGCATCAATCGCTCGAGCGAACCGATACGGCGCTCGAAGACAATCACAATAGCTTCCATCGAACTTGTCCCGAACAAGATGGTCAGGCCCAGCAGCCCGGGCACCAGCTCACGCGTCTCGCCCGGATTGCGGATGACGAAGGCCAATATGAAGGCAAAGGGGAACAGGATTCCCCAACTGATGTTGGGCGGTTTGAAGTAGTAGGCCCGCAGGTCCTTCAGGGCGATGTAGAACATGCCGCGCAGGTCATCCACCAGCATTGCCGCCTCCCTTCCCGCCCTTCTCGGAGAGCATTGCCTCGGCGCTCAGGCCGGTCAGCCGGACGAAGACGTCCTCCAGACTGGGACGCAGGGTATTGACAGCAAGGACGTGCCGGCCACCGGCATCGGTCAGGGCGTGGCGGATTGTTGCCTCAACGTCGTCGCTTTCTATGCGCTTCTTCTCAAGGCTGCCCTTGGAGTCTCCCAGGACCACTTCGACGATGGTCTTCTGCTCCGCCCTGGCCTTGAGGGCATCGACCGTGTCCAAGGCGACGATCCGCCCGCGGACGATGACGGCAATGCGGTCGCATAGACGTTCCGCTTCTTCGAGGTAGTGGGTGGTCAGGAAGATTGTCACCCCCTCGTCTCGCAGGCCGGCGATCATCTGACGCAAGCTGCGGGCACTCATGACGTCCAGCCCGGTCGTCGGCTCGTCCAGGAAGACCAGGGCTGGTCGGTGCGCCAGGGCTGCGGCCACAGTCAGGCCTCGCTTCATGCCGCGCGACAGCTTGGCAAATGGAACATCCCTCTTTTCACCAAGTCGGAAGCGCTCCAGGAGCGCCTCCGCTCGGGGGCGGCGCTCGGCACGGGGGACTCCGTACAATTGCATGCTGAAAATCAGATTGTCCAGGGGAGTCAACTCGTCGTACAGGTTCGAGGCCTCGGGGACAACGCCGATGCGTTTCTTGATCTGGGTCACCTCGGTCGCCAAGTCGAGACCCATGATCTTGGCACTACCGGAGGTGGGCCGTGTCAGTCCGGTCAACATGCGGATCGTCGTCGTCTTGCCGGCACCATTGGGGCCGAGGAAGCCGAAGACCTCACCCGGGCGGACAGCAAAGTCGATGCCATCTACGGCCCGCAGGGGCGGACCACTCTTACCCGCCAGGTAGGCCTTGGTCAGCCCACGGGCTTGGATAGCCTCATTCATTCAACATACTCCTTGAGCATCTGCGGCATGAAGTCCCTATCTGGCAGTCGACAGGCTGCGCGTACATAGAACTCCCTCCCGAAGAACAGCCGCTGCTGGGCTTCGGGCGCGCTCATCAAGGGCGTGGAGCTGCGCTGGGTCATATGGCAGGCCATGGCCGCCCGCTTGCCCGCCCAGGCAGAAGTGACATCTACAGCTAACGTGATCTGCTCATCAGGAACAGAGTGGACCTGGCGCATCTCAAGCTGCTCGGCCAGGCTGCGCGGCACAGCCAGGGTGTAGAGGGCGACGATTTCGTTGCTCCGGGCGTAAGCCTGCGCCGCGCATCGGCCGATGGCAATGTGGTCCACGTGTCCTGAAAGCCCATCAGGGCCGAACGTGAGCATGACTTGCGGGTGGATTTCGGTTACTGCCTCCAGGATGTGCTCCGTGATCTCCTCGGGGTCTACCTCTGGCAATCGTCCATCCTGGTAATCCAATAGGCGCGGCGGTTCCAGGCCCAAGGCGGCGCAGGCGCAGCGCAGCTCACGCTCCCGCACGGCCGGCAGTTCTTCCTGCGAGCACAGCGGCGGATCGCCGCATGAGCCGGCTTGGCCGCGCGTTGCGGTTAGCACGTGGACCCCCACCCCATGCCGGGCGAGAAGGGCAAGCGTTCCCCCGGGGCGAAAGGTCTCGTCGTCGGGATGGGCGAAGATGGCAAGCAGTGCGGGCCTATCTCGAGCCATTGTCTTCTTCTCTACGGGACCTGCACTGCCAGCAGGCGCATCCGCTCACCAGCAACAATGCTGCGAACGACGTCGGGCTGCACAACAACCACCGAGCCGGTCTTCAGCCCGGCCTGCTCGTCCGCCACACGCAGTTGGCCGCTGCCCGCTATCACGTAGTACTGAACCCGTGCGCTCATGACACATGGCCCGACGACCTGCCCCGGCTCAAGACACAAGAGCAGCGTCGTCAGACCCTCTGACTGATGGAGGATAACGGGATGTACTCCATCCGCCGAGTACTCCTGGACGGTTTCGACATCAATCACTCGAATGCTCACTGCGTTGCGTCCCTTTCTCTGTCCATTACTCGACTACCAGGGCGGAAGACGAGGGCACAGCCCGGTCCGGCGCACGCTCCGTACAGTTGCCCTGTGCGTTCGCTCGGGGTAGTTGCCAACGAACAGGCACCTTGCGCAGCTCGGTGATCGTCTCTTCAACAGCCTGGACCTCCTTCCTCAGCTCGCTCAGATAGGATGCCAGCTCGGCGATCCGCTCGTCCTTCGTCTTGAACCTGCGCTGGAACTGGCGGCCACTGTAATGGCACCCTGCCCCGCAGTGGCACTCACTGCCGCATTCATCCTCGCATTGACACGATCGGCCAGGTCCCCCACTCCCGCGCCTGCCGCTAGTTCCACCGTGCGGCTCAGCGGCTCCTGGCGCGACTGCACTTTGCGGAAGAGCATCATGGCGCCAGCAAAGATGAGAAACGCCGCGAGCAGGGCGAGAAGGAACTCCTTGTTCACGAAGGGCGTGAGGCGCGCTCCGACGGGCGACAGACTCACCGCCATGATCAGCACCGGCACGCCCATGCTCCCATTGATGAGTTTGCCGCGCCAGTAGTTGATGGCGGCGAAGAACAAGCTGACCACGTTCAGCAGCAGCGCCGTCGGCGCGGCCTCCGCCAGGGGAACGCCCAAGTAATGGAACAGCGGCACGAACAGAAACGCCGCGCCCACCCCGGCCATCGCCAGCAGGCCGGAGAAGACGAACACCACGATCGCGCTTACGACATACACCGTGATGCTCATGGAGCAACCGCTCCTTTGTGCATGGCTATGCCGCCCAACCTAGACGACCGGCCTTTCGATGTGCCCATCCGCCAACCCTTGCCCTGTCTGCTCCGCTTTGGCCAGGCGATTCGCCTGGCCGCACAGATATCGATAGAACATGCTGGCAGTGAGCATCTGCACGATGAAACCCAGTGCCACGGGCAGACCCACCAGCGGCTGGTCCTGGAAAGCGGCGAACGCCAGGCCCACGGCAATCGGCAGGTTCTTCATCCCCGCTGAGTACGTGATCGCCACCCGCTGCGGCCAGACAAAGACGAAACGCCCCAAGAAGTGAGGAACGAGAAAGCTCAGCGGGAAGATAAGCACCACCGCGACCAGAAGCGGCGGTACAAGCGACCAGCGTGCGGCGATCATCGGTACGTTCACATTACATACAACGAACATAAGGAGCACTGCCGTCAATGCCGACAGGGCTGGCAATAGCGCCAGGTAGGGTTTCGGATTCCAGTAGCGGTCGGCGAGCCAGCGCACCCCGACACCCAAGGCCAGGGGGATCAACAGGATGACGGCCAACTGCTGGAACATCCCCCACGGATTGATCGGGACACTTGATGCCGCCAGCCAGGCCATCAGGGGCGGGATAAGGAAGGGCGCCAGGATCATGGTCAGCCCGTTGATCGCCATCCCCAGCGGCACATCACCTCTGAGCAGCGCCGTCCAGACCGCAGCCATCCCGGCGCACGGCACGACACCAATCAAGATGACCCCGGTCGCCAGGTCCGCGTTGGGCACCAGCAGACGGGCAAGGGCCCAGCACAACAGCGGCATGAAAAGGAAGTTCAACAGCAGTCCGGCGACGACGCCCCCCGGCTGTCGAGTCACCAGGGCAAATTGACGTGGGGCGATCGTCAGGCTGATAAAGAAGATCATCATGAACGTCAGTGCTTGAGAGTACGGCTGAATCGCCTTGCCCGGGGCGGTAGTCCAAAGCCCCAGAGCAAGCCCGACCACCACCGTGACGATGATGATCGCCTGGTAGTGCGATCGAACGAACTCCGCCAATGCCTGTCCCCATTTCATGCGATTCGCTCCTGGCTCAGACTCCCCGATTCTGTGAACGCACGACGACTGCAAACGCCCCATGCAAGACGCACACCTCGCGGATCATGAAAGGCCCAGGATAGGCAGGCACGGCGGCCGGCCAGGGTGGAGGATCTCGTCATCCAGTTGAGCAACGCTGGCCAACAGACGGGGCTGCTTCATGGCGGGTTCACGCCCAACTCGCGGATGCGTGTCTCTGCCGTGGCCAGATCCAGCGGTGCCTCGTCACTCAGGCCGACATCCTGCTTCCAGACCACGTTGCCCCATGCGTCCAGCAGGACCAGCGCCGGGGCGCGGGCAACCTCAAGCTGCTGGGCCAGGTCTGGGCGCCGATTGGAGTCCACATGGATCACATCCACCCCAACAGCCAACGGGAACTTCCAGTCGGCAAGCTGCGCCTCCGCGCTGCGGACGACCTGCATCTGGCATTCGCAGCCGCGGTCCAGTGTGAAGAAGACCAGCGCCGGCTGGCCATCCATCTCCAGGGGTGTGCGCGCCGCGAACCAGCCATCCTGGACAGCCTTGAGAGCCAACACTCCCACGAAGAGACCCGCCACAACGAGCAAGGCCCGCCAGCGCGAGCCGGGCTTTGTCTCCATCAGGCCATCCACAAGAAATACAGCCCGACGCCGATCACAATCACGCCGCTCACTTTCTCGATCACCTCTGTCCAGCGCCCCAGCGCCTGCAGGCCCTTAAGCGCGCCGGTGAATGTTCCGGCAAGCACCACCGGCACACCGCGCCCCAGGGCATAGACGAACAGCAGCGCCGCGCCGAACATCAGGGCGCCCTTGGCCATCACGTAGGTCAGGATCGCCGCCAGCACGGGCGTGGCGCACTGCGAGGCCACCAGGCCGGAGACCAGGCCCAGTGCCAGCGCACCGGGGACGCCCTTCAGCCCAATTCGCTCGCGCAAACCACCGAGCCAGAGCGGGAGCTGCATGTGGAGCACACCGAGCATGTTCAATCCGATCAGAAAGCACACCGCCGCCACCAGGTAATACCACATGCGGGAAGCCCCAAAGAGCCCGCCGACCAGGGCGGCCGCCACACCCAGCAGCATGAAGGTCAAGGCCAGGCCAACGGCAAAGGCCAGTGAAAGCGCGAAGGCGCGCGAGCGCGGCAGATCGCGGCTGCCCCCCACGTAGCCCATGATGAGTGGGATGGTGGCGATGTTGCACGGGCCAATGCTGGTGACAACCCCGCCGAGGAAGACTAGGAGGAAGCCCGGCAGCGAGATGTTCTCCAGAATGGCTGGATCGAAGGGCATCTCAACTTCCTTCGGCCAGAGCCGCCAGGGCTTGCCGCAGTTCTGCGGCTTCCATCACGCCGACCGCAATTCGGCCATTGCCGGCTCGGTCGTAGAGGATGAGCGTGGGAATGTACTGAATCCGGACCTGCTGCAGCAGGGCATCGTTGCGCTCGTTGTACACGTCGATGTCTACCAAGGCGATGGAATCGCCGAATTCAGGGTAGACCTGGGCTACGATTCCGGTCATCTCGATACACTGGTGACACGTCGTCGAGTGAAAGAAGGCCAGCGTCGGCCGGTGTTCGCTCAGGGCGGCCTGGAGTTGGGCGGCAGGCAGTTCGCCGGCGTTGGCATTCCCCGCTGCCGAGTCCTTGCTCCCGCCCTTGAGCAGCAGGACCGCGGCCGCCAGCACCAGCACGCCGGCCAAGATCAGGATGCGCGGCTGGGTGTTCGCTTTCTTAGGACGTCTCTTCTTCGGCATCAGGCATTCCAATCAGGCTGCGTAGCATCGGGTCAAGGCTGAGCAGAAGAAGGAGCGTCATAACGATGGCTGATATGACGCACCAGACGCACACAGCCCTTATGACGAATAGCTCCAGGTAGGTCAGGTAGATCGAAAACAGCGTACCGAACAGCGCCATCCCGAACACGGCGGTGGGCGTCAGCAGGGACAGGCGATCGTGCCGCAGGTGGCTCCATGTCCAGCCGACCAGAATCGCAGCGTAGCCGATCATGCCGAGCACGCCCAGCGGCAGCACTCCAAACAGGTGGGCGTAGGAACTGGATTGCACTGCGTTACAGTCGCCCACCGGACCACAAGCCGCTTGTACCATCTGGGTCTCAACGTAGGTGAGGTAGCCGGCTACCCCCAACCCGATCAGTGCCAGGGCCGGCAGAGCTAGAATGCGGTGTTTCTCGGACGAGCCAGATGCTGGGCGTAAGGCATCCGCCTGGATCGTGCGCCAGGCGTGCACGCCGACAAGCACCAACGCTGCCACCATTCCGGCCATGACGAAAGCCGCCAGCGCGAACCCGTTCGACCGAGGCTGCTCGGTGGGGGACGCTGTTAGGAAGACAATGGACGGTGCAGGCGTGGCGGGCGGCTCGTCCGCACAGGGAGTGGCAACTCCACACCCCTCGGAGCTTTCCCCCAGAAGTTGCACAGCAGGAGCGGGCGTTTCAACCCGAGGCGCATCTGCCCCCTCGAGGCCGAGGCGTTGGGCAATCAGCCCGGGCAGTTGGTCCCGGATCTCCGTGGCCCCCATGAGGACCTGATCGCCAAGGACCATGAAGGGCACAACGACGTCTTCTTCCAGGATCCCATACCTCGAGGCGACCGCATGCAGGCTGTCTACATCCTCCTGCGTCACAACCTGGAGCAAGACGATCTCCAACTGCGTGCCGTATTCCTGCTGCAGAGGCGGCAAGACATGCTCGATGACTCCACTGCAGTAAGGACACCCTTCTTCCCAGAACAGAACAGCGCGAACAACTGGACTGCGTGCCATGGGTGTCGATGTAGGGGGGGCTGCCAGGGCCGTCAGCCTGAGCGGGTGCACGGCATCGCATTCGAAGCAGGAAGTCGGCGCGGCCGGGGTTGCTGTGGCTGCAACCTCCTCATCGCAGATATGGCAGGCCTTGATGGTCGGCGTCGGATCGCCCTGCGCCGAAATCGGAGGCGAGCCGGCAACCTCCAGGGTTAGGAAGCCGACCACTAGGCCCGCGGCAAGGAGAAGGCGAAGAAACCTCATGCCAGGCTCAGTGCAGCTTCTCGACGTGGTCGGTGATCTGGCCAGAGATCACCGCTTGAACAGCCTGGTCAATGGTGGGGATGTCCGTGACGATCGGGCGGATGCCGGCCTGGCGCATGCTCTCGTAGGCGCCGGCGCCCATGCCACGGGCCAACAGCACATCACAATCGGCGATGGCCGCTGCCATGCGGCTGTGCCGACTCTGTGCTGCCGGGTCGAATCCATGACCGCGCGGGTCGGTTTCCTGGCCGTGCTCCTCGTGTGTGTCTTCGGCGAATTGGACATGGCCCAGCTTGTCACGCGTCTCGCGCGTCACGATCTTCCCATCCTCGACGGTCACGACGACGTAGAACGGGGCGCGGCCAAAGTGCTGGCTGATGGTGCTTCCATCTTCAGAAACGGCAGCGATTCTCATGCTCTCTCCTCGGCATCTGTTGCCTGCGCCAAAGCGGCGAATTCGACACCCAGCTGTAAGTTGATCTCGTCGGCGATCTCGGCGAAATAGGGTTTGACCAGCGTCGCGGCCGCCTCCCGGCCGGCGATGCGCGGGTGCTCGTACACCTGCCTACTCAGAGCGTGGAAGACGTCGATCTCTTCGCGCTGCAAGGTCTCGCCACGCTGCTGACGTGAAGTTAGTTCTGCATACAATGCGAGCAGACGGTCCTCAAAGTCAACGGCCTCAGCGTCGGCAGTGCAGTCAGCCGAGGCCTTGAGGTATTTCTGCACTGCCTCGTGGCAGCGTAGGGCTTCGCCCAGGGCACGGGCGGTGGTTCGCAGTTCTTCAGTCAGCATTGTCCGGACTCCCGTATTCGTAGCTAGCAGCCACAGCCACAGCCGCTGCGCCTGGCGTTGCGGGCAAAGGCAACTCCGGCGGCCCGACTGACGGCTTCATCCACAGCGTGGAACAGGCCCGCAACGTTCTCTTCCGCCTGTCGGTAGGTGCAGAAGGATGGTAGGGAACGGAGTTCGGCTCGCAGCGTCTCAAGCGCTGCCCGCTGTTCGAGGGCATCACCCTGACCCCGCTGCAGTGCGAGGGTGCGCTCGCGGGTGCTCGCCAAGAGCCGCTGCACATCGGCATCCCGATTGACTTGATGGAGCGCCTGCCGGTAGGCCTGGTATTCGGGTGTATTGAACAGGAGTATGCCCAGCGCCCGTGCAGCCTCTGCGGCCGTCTGCTGCAGTGTGGCAGGCAAGACAGGGGAGATGGCGGCTGATGGTGTGCTCACATGTCCTCTCCAAGCGTCCTAACTGCCGGGGTCCAGGAACACCAACTGGCTTTCGGCAGCCGAGAAGATGTTGGCCTCAACTTCCAGTGCTTTGAGTATGGCCGCCGGCACAATGCAGCTGTTGCGGCAAAGGTGCTCAGCTGCCAGGCGGTACACCTGCGTGTCCAGAAGCGAGGCGCTCATCTCATGGGCAATATCCAGGGTCTTGAGCGCTTCGGCCAGCTTCTGGACGTGCTCGCACGTGGTGACGAACTCGATCGCCTCGTGCGTCATATCGGTGCGGCGAGCCTCGATGGTGGTTTCCTGGTTGCACTGCCCGGCTTTCACCCAGATTGTGCTCATGAAGATCTCTCTAGACCTGCAACAGGCGTTTCATCTTCAGGAGCGCCTGAACATTCGGCGGGCACAGGCCGCCTTCCTGAAGCCGGGCGTACAAGAACTGCAACATGCGCTGGCTCACTTTGAAGAAGGTCCCGCTGTCCTGCAGCCTTGCCAGGTCGAAAGCGGCCACAGAGACCGACTCCAAAGCACGCGCCGACGCACCCAGACGGTCAGGACGCGTCCAGGCGGCCCAACCGAACGGCTCGCCTGGCGTGATCAACTCGGCAGCGCTCTCCCCGCTGCATTGGCCCGTTTCCGTCGTCATTGTCAGCCGCAGAGCCACTCTCCCCTGGCGCAGGACAAGCAACCTCTCATCCTGATCGTCGGCCGGGACGATCGTCTGGCCCGGGTCATAGGCACAGATGCTTCCGCAGATTGCCGGCATCCTCAATTCAGCTTCGCCCAGCACGGTCGCCAACGGGCTGGCGCGCAGCGTCTGGATCACCTTGCCGCTCATCTCAACATGCCTCTGACACCGATCGAACCCATGGCCTGCACCCCTGCAGGCACAGACAAGGCCCCGCCGAGCGCTCATCGTGCAACGCATCCGTCACCCCGGTCATTTCCTGGGGACCTCGCCCGGATTGACGTCAATCGCCTCAGGGGAGATCGCCTGCCCCTGGCCACAGGCCGCGCATTCGCACTGAATCGTGGTGTGGCGGATCTCGAAGCCCTCGAGCAGGGCGTCTTTGAGGGCGGTCATGATCCCAGCCGTCTGGCTGAGCGCCTGGTCTTGCAGGACGACGTGGGCACTGAGGGCGACAAATCCCGGAGCCACCGTCCAAACGTGCAGATCATGAACCTCGGTGACGCCAGGGATACGACGCATCGCATCGGCGATGGCCCTGGCGGTCATGCCAGCCGGCATGCCTTCCGCTAGGATGTGCATGGATTCCTTCAGCACCCGCCCAGAACTGAACAGGATGAGCAGACCGATCAGCACGCTGACCAGTGGATCGAGCCACAGCCAGCCGGTCAACAGGATGGCGATACCTGCCACAATCACGCCGACGGAGGCCAGCGCGTCGCCCAGGACGTGCAGGAACGCTGAGCGGATGTTCAGGTCGGAGTGATCATGCTGTCGCAGCATGAGGGCTACGACAAGATTGACACCCAGCCCGAGGACCGCGATCACCAACATGGGTCCGGCAAGGACCGTTTCCGGGTTCTGGAAGCGCGCCCAGGCTTCACGCAGGATTTCAAAGGCGATCAGAAGGAGGGTCGCGCCATTGGCGAGCGCAGCCAGCACCTGCAGGCGATGAAAACCGAAGGTATGGCGATCGTCGGCCGGCAGGGCGGCGGCACGAAGCGCAAGGTAGCTCAGCCCCAGGGCAAAGACATCCATGAACACATGCGCCGAGTCGGAAAGCAACGCCAGGCTGCGGGTCCACAACCCGCCGGCCAATTCGGCCAGGAAGATCAGGCCCGTCAGGG
>Ga0315295_10000487_pt1 | contig 34589 bp, 31 predicted proteins | sample YL17G14_0_MG_FD_204453 | JGI IMG/M metagenome (GOLD analysis project Ga0315295, IMG submission 204453) | Sediment microbial communities from Yellowstone Lake, YNP, Wyoming, USA - YL17G14_0 | ecosystem: Environmental > Aquatic > Freshwater > Lake > Sediment | place: USA: Wyoming | collected...
CGTAAGTCATCTTTAATACGATAGACGATACCGATTCACGACTAACGATACGTTACCGAAACCCAAACCGAAACCGTATAACGAATCATCTGTGATCATCTGTGCGAGTATATACATGTAACGGAACATTGAAAACATTACACATTTTGAGGTAACAATGGGACTGAAAGTTTATTTGAACGGCAAGTTTTTTGATAAGGATAAAGCTAAAATTTCCATATTTGACCACGGGCTTTTATACGGCGACGGCGTATTCGAAGGCATAAGGAGTTATAACGGCCTTGTTTTTAAATTGAAGGAACACGTAGACAGATTGTATAAATCCGCCGGTGCCATACGTCTCAAGATGCCGGTTTCGAAAGATGAAATAATAGAAGCGGTTGTGAAGACTTTAAAGAAGAACAAACTGAAAGATGCGTATATCCGCCTCGTTGTGACAAGGGGTTCGGGCGACCTGGGCCTTGACCCGAGAAAGTGCAAATCAGGCGGAGTGATTTTTATTATAACGGATAAAATAATTCTATATCCGAAGAAATTTTATGATAACGGGCTTAAAATTATAACGGCGAAGACAAAGAGGAATTCACCCGATGCGCTTAATCCCAGAATAAAATCTTTGAATTACCTCAATAATATATTAGCCAAGATAGACGCGATAGATGCCGGCGTGGAAGAGGCGATTATGCTTACGCATAACGGGTTTGTCGCAGAGTGTACGGGCGATAATATATTTATTGTAGCCGGTAAGACTTTAGTTACGCCCCCGGTTGAAATCGGCGCGCTGGAAGGCATCACAAGAAATGCGGTAATTGATATAGCAAAAAAGAAAAAAATAGATTTTGAAGAGAAAATCATAACTTTGGATGATATATATAAAGCAAACGAGTGTTTTTTAACAGGCACTGCCGCGGAAATTATTCCCGTAGTGGATGTGGACGGAAGGATTATAGGCGGCGGCAAGCCGGGCGATATGACAAAAACGCTATTGGAAGAATTCAGGAATCTGACCAAGTCAGACGGCGTGAGATATTAGTATGCGAAGGACGATGGACGAAGGACGATGGACGACAAAGTTGCTATATCCTTATCGTCCCTCGTCCCTCGTCCATCGTATCAAGGAGTCTAACTATGCTATGTGATGTATGTCATAAAAAAGAGGCAACCATTCATCTTACGGAGATTATCAACGATAAAATGACAAAGATGCATCTCTGCGAAGATTGCGCCAAAGAAAAAAGCGAAGAGATGGAGGCGCACTTTGGCCTGTCGGATTTATTGGCGGGCCTTGCCGATATGGCCGAAATCGAAGAAACGGATGTCAAGAAAGGCGCAAAATGCAGTTTCTGCGGTTTTACTTTTAATGATTTTAGGCGGGTCGGAAGATTAGGGTGCCCGAAGTGCTACGAGACTTTCGAAAATCAACTCGCATCGCTATTAAGAAGGATTCACGGTCAGGACAGGCATATGGGTAAACTTCCCGTAACGACAGTCAAAGGCAAACTTAGCAACGAAGCTAAGGATCTGCACGCTTTTAAAATCAAACTGCAGCAGGCGATTTCGAAAGAGGCGTACGAAGAAGCGGCTGTTTTGCGCGATAAGATTAAAGAGATCGAAAATAAACTTAGAAAACCGAAGACTGATAAACGAAAGGATGATTGCACATATTAAGGAAAGATTGCATAGGGTATCTGTGTAATCTAAACCGTTATTTAGTATAAAAAAATCTGTGTAATCAATTTAATAAATGCATATAGACGATTTACTGCGTAAAGAAAGCGAATGGCTGAAAGGGACAGGGCCTAAATCAAATATCGTTATATCAAGCAGGGTAAGGCTCGCCAGGAATTTTGACGGTTTTCCTTTCTTGAACCAGGCTAATCCTGATGTCAAATTGAAAATTCTGAAGATGGCGGAATCATTAATGGGTAAGAGTAAATTTTTAAAAGGAACGCTTTTTATAAAAATGAATGACATATCCGAAGTTGACCGTCAATTTTTGGTAGAGAGGCATCTCATGAGCCTTGAGCACATGCAGGATATAGAATCAAAGGCGCTTGTCATTGACGACAAGGAAATCATAAGCATAATGGTTAACGAGGAAGACCATTTAAGGATTCAGATTTTGCAGTCAGGTTTTAATATTATGGAAGCATGGAGAATGATAGACGAAATAGATAATGACCTCTCGCAGTATGCAAATTTCGCTTTTTCGAATAAATGGGGGTATCTTACGGCGTGCCCTACAAATACCGGCACGGGCCTTAGGGGTTCGGTGATGCTGCATCTGCCGGCTCTTGTCATAACAAATCAGATAGGCAGGGTCTATCAGGCGATTTCGAAATTAGGTCTCACGATGAGGGGGCTTTACGGCGAAGGGACTGACGCGAGCGGAAATTTCTTTCAAATATCGAATCAGGTGTCTTTAGGCCAATCAGAGACAGACCTTTTGGACAATATAGAAAAGCTCATAAATAAAATTATTATGCGCGAAAGTTCTACGAGAAACATGCTCATGACCAAGAATAAGGAGGAGGTTGTAGACAGGATCTGGCGCGCATACGGGACATTGAATACAGCGAGGATAATAAACAGCAAGGAGACAATAACTTTATTGTCAATCATAAGGCTCGGAGTAGATCTGGGTATTATAAAAAAAGTGGATATGCGCACGATTAATGAATTATTTGTTTTAACTCAACCGGCGCATTTGCAGAAACTCGAAAACAAAATTCTGACTCCGGATGAAAGGGATGTGAAACGCGCGGAGCTCGTGCGGAGTAAATTGACATGATATCGGTTCTCGGTTCTAGGTTCTGGGTTATCGGTAAGTTGCCAACGAGAACCGAGCACCGAGAACCGAAAACCGAGAACCAAAAATAACAGCTGGGAGGCATAAAAATGGCGATGTTTAATCGTTTTACCGAAAGGGCAAGAAAAGTAATTCTCTTGGCTAAGGAAGAGGCTAAGAGGTTTAATCACGATTATATAGGAACAGAGCACATATTGCTGGGCTTGATACGGGAAGGCGAAGGGGTGGCAGCGGCTGTTTTGGCAAGCATGGGCTTAAGCCCGGATAAAATAAGACTTGAAGTTGAAAAATTTGTTCAACCGGGCCCGAGCACCGTCATATCGGGTGATATACCTTTTACACCTAAAGCAAAAAAGGTCATAGAACTTGCTATGGACGAGGCAAGAAACCTCGGCCACAATTACATAGGAACAGAACACCTTCTATTAGGCCTCATAAGAGAAGGTGAGGGCGTTGCGTCGCAGGTATTGATCAGTCTGGGTCTTGACCTGGATAGGGTGCGCATGGAAGTCATGAGCCTTTTAGGTTCGTCTATTCCGGGTTACGGGCCGCAGGAAAAAATAAAGAAGGGGGGCAAGACGCCCGCGCTAGATTCTTTCGGCAGGGACCTCACCAAGCTCGCAAAGGAAAATAAATTGGACCCTGTAATAGGCAGGAAGAATGAGATAGAACGCGTCATTCAGATTCTTTCAAGAAGGACAAAAAATAATCCCGTTCTTTTGGGCGAGGCGGGAGTCGGGAAGACCGCCATAGTCGAAGGCCTTGCCCAGAAAATAGTTACAGGAGATATACCGGAAATTTTAAAGGATAAGAGAATGGTAATACTCGACCTCGCGCTTATGGTAGCGGGCACGAAATACAGAGGCCAGTTTGAAGAAAGAATAAAAGCCATAATGGAAGAGATAAAACGTTCTACGGATGTCATCGTTTTTATCGATGAATTGCATACGCTTGTAGGCGCGGGCGGCGCGGAGGGAGCGATAGACGCGTCCAATATTTTAAAGCCGGCCCTCTCACGCGGCGAAATACAATGCATCGGCGCGACAACCCTTGATGAATACAGAAAGCATATAGAAAAAGACGCGGCACTCGAAAGAAGATTTCAGACAATTATGGTTGAGCCTCCTACGGTAGATGAGACGATCGAGATCTTGAAGGGCTTGCGGGACAGGTACGAAGCGCATCATAGAGTAAAATTTCTTGATTCGGCGCTTGAAGCCGCCGCGAAACTCGCGGATAGGTATATCTCCGGAAGATTTTTACCAGATAAGGCGATAGATCTGATGGACGAAGCCGGTTCCAGGGCAAGGTTGTCCACCATGACGGCGCCGCCCGAATTAAAGGAAATAGAACAAAGAATAGAAGAAATCGGAAAAGAAAAAGAAGAGGCTGTAAAGGAGCAGGATTTTGAAAAAGCGGCAAAGATAAGGGACGAAGAGGGAAGGGTGAAGGATGAATTAAACAAGGTAAAGAAAACATGGCGGGAATCGCACGGCAAGAAGACATTGAGCGTGACAGAGGAAGATATCGCGGTAATTGTGTCGAAATGGACGGGCATCCCTATAATAAAACTGGAAGAGAAAGAATCAGTGAAATTTTTGAAAATGGAAGAAGATATGGAAAAACGCGTTGTCGGGCAAAAGGAAGCGATTAAGGCGATAACAAACGCGGTAAGGCGTTCGAGAGCGGGAATAAAAGATCCCAGAAGGCCTATCGGCTCTTTCATATTCATGGGGCCTACGGGCGTCGGGAAGACGCTTTTAGGAAGGAAGCTGGCGGAATTTATGTTCGGCGACGAGGATGCTGTTATACAGATAGACATGTCGGAGTATATGGAAAAATTCAACGTGTCGCGGCTTGTGGGAGCGCCGCCCGGGTATGTCGGCTATGAAGAAGGCGGGCAGCTGACAGAAAAGGTAAGAAGGAGGCCTTATTCCGTGGTTTTGCTGGATGAAAGAGAAAAGGCGCACCCCGACGTATTTAATATACTTCTACAGGTGCTGGAAGACGGACGGCTTACGGATTCATTCGGCAGAAAAGTGGATTTTAAAAATACCATTGTCATAATGACGTCCAACATAGGCGTGGATATGCTGAGGAAAAAGGGCTCTATCGGATTTAAGGGCACTGAAAACGAGGAAGAATCATACAAAGAAATGAAGGATAGGCTGCTTGATGAAGTAAAAAAAGTTTTCAAGCCCGAATTCTTGAATAGAGTAGACGATATAATAGTGTTTAGAGGTCTTACTAAAGAGGATTTGGAGAAGATAATAGATATTGAAATAAAAGAAGTCCAAAGCAGATTGAAAGATCAAAACATCACCATAGAACTTGAACAGAACGCTAAGGACCTTATCATAGAAAAGGGTTTTGATAATATGTTCGGTGCAAGGCCTCTTAAAAGGACTATACAAAGATTCCTTGAAGATCCGCTTGCTCAAGAGATAATATCCGGAAGAATAAAAGGCGGCAATTACGTTTTTGTTGAAGCGAAGGTGGACCATCTTGAATTTAAGGTGGATTTAAATAAGGTAAAGGCAAAGTAATACAGATGAGAAGGTCGAAATCGAAAAAAACCGTAAAAAAACACGCGGTATACCTGCTTTTTACGCTGTCGGTTTTCTTTGCGTATGACGCGTTTTCCGGGAATGTGCTTTTTGAAAAGGCATTAGAAGCTAATTTCAACTCTCTCTTTTTCAATAAACTAAGATTTGATATCGGAAAAGTCGAAGGAGGCGTTTTCGGAGATATTGCGGCAAAAAATATCTCTATTTATTCTCCTGGATTGAAAGAGCCAGTAAGATTGGAGGGTATAGAGTTTCCGTACCGCATATGGCATTTTATCTTCACTAAATTTGTTAATAGGACCGGAGAAAAAAGAGAAATTTTTAAAATAGTTTTTGAAAAGACAAAAGGCGAGATTTTTGTCAAGGGGTTCATCTTGGATGAGAAAAATCTGGCTTTAGATATAGGGCTTAAGCATATCGATTTCAAGGGCATGGATATAGTCGGTGAAATAAAAGCCTTTTTCGGCCTGGCAGGCAATGTTTCGGAATTTCAAATCTCGTTTAAGAATTTGATAGTAAATTACAACCCGTTTAAAAACATTGATATTAAAGGAGAAATCATTAGGAATAAAAGAATAGTCGATATTCATTCCGTCATTTTAAGCGGAGACGATGGCCGCCCGATAATAGCCGGCAAGGGAAAGGTTAATTTTTCGGAAAAAGTTTTTATCGATATATTTCTTTCGATCAACAATCTCATGCTGAATGAATTTGTGCTGACAAAATATAAAGAGGAAATCGCAAAAGGCTTAATGAACGGCGAGGCCCGCATTAACGGGCCCATCGATAATTTAAAAACAAAAGCGCATTTTGACATACAGGACGGAAAGATTCAGAAGTTGGAATTCAATTCGCTGTTTGGAACCTTGAAGGGAAAAGGACATATGGCGAAAGTCGAGGACGGCCGCATTATAAAAGACGGCGGAGATTTTATATTAAGCGGCGAGATGGATTTCAGCATGTTTCCCACGAGCAACGTCTTTGATGGATTAAAAATAGAAACCGATAATAATGTTTGCGTGTGGAGCGGTTGGGAGATTTCAAAAAGATTCGAAACGTCGCAGGTCACGGCTCAGAAAAAGATAGCCAAGGATATCACTTTTAGTTTCGATGCGTATATTAATGAGGACATGCTAAAGCCGAAGTGGGCGCAAGATAAAAAGAATGAAGTAGGGGTCGAATATAAAATCGATAAAAATGAAAGTATCATGATGAAATTGAAAGACGATGAGGGTTTCCTGGGGTTGGAACACAAGGTGAAATTTTAAAATGGTCATATCAAAAGATTCGGTAGAAAGATTGGGTTCGAGGACAATAAACTTAATTAGATACATGGGTTCCGTATCGATTCTTGTAAGCGACACGTTTATTAGATTATTTCAGAGGCCCTTCAGGTTAAGGCATATAGTTAAACAAATGTCTAGAATCGGCGTGGAGAGCCTTCCGATAGTCTCTCTGATAAGTTTATTTACGGGCATGGTCTTGGCTCTTCAAAGCGCATATCAGATGCAGAAGATTTCGGCGGAGATGTATATCGCTTCGTTAGTCGCTTTATCTATGACGCGGGAACTCGGCCCTGTGCTTACGGCATTGATTGTTGCCGGTAGATGCGGCGCATCCATAACGGCCGAATTGGGCACCATGAAGGTTACCGAGCAAATTGACGCGCTTGAAACAATGGCGACTAATCCTACGAATTATTTAATAGTGCCGAGATTTTGGGCTTTATTTTTTATGCTGCCGATTTTAACGCTTTATGCCGATATTATAGGCATTATAGGAGGCTATACAATTGGAAGATACAAACTAAACATAACGCATCATATGTATCACAGGATGACGTTCGAACCCCTTAGCATAAAGGATATTTTTAACGGTTTGATAAAAAGCATAACGTTCGCCATTATTATATGTATTATCGCTTGCTTTGAAGGTATTAATACTAAAGGAGGCGCGGAGGGCGTAGGTTTAGCTACGACTTCCAGCGTCGTTAGAAGTTTTATTTTGATTATTGCAGCCGATTGTCTTTTGACGGCGCTATTATACTTTATGGGTAGCGGCTAGAGGCGCTCTTACCGCTAACCGAAACCCGATAACCTAGAACCTAGAACCGAATATATGATAGAGATAATAAATCTATGCAAATCTTTCGGAAATAAGAAGGTCCTTGACAACCTTAATCTTACCATACATAGCGGAGAAAAAACTGTTATTATCGGAAGGAGCGGATGCGGAAAATCCGTTTTGTTAAAACACATCATCGGCCTTATAAATCCGGATTCAGGCCAGGTGATAATAGACGGCGTGGATATTACCCATGTGAGAATAAGACAGCTTAATGAAATTAGAAAACAATTCGGCATGCTGTTTCAGGGCGCCGCGCTTTTTGATTCACTGTCAGTGGGCGAAAATGTCGGTTTCATGCTTTTGGAACACACTGATGTTTCAAAAGACGTTATTAGAGAGCGCGTGAGAAAATGCCTGGCATTGGTCGGACTGAAAGATGTAGAAAATCTTAAACCCGCGGAATTATCGGGCGGCATGAAAAAAAGGGTAGGTCTTGCGCGCGCCATTTGTTTCAGGCCCAAAATAGTCTTATATGACGAGCCGACAACGGGCGTTGACCCTATAATGGGAGACATAATTAATGATTTGATTAGGGAGTTAAGCGATAAGCTTGAGGTGACTTCCGTAGCGGTGACTCATGATATGAAAAGCGCGTATAAAATAGCCGATAAAATCGCGATGCTGTATGAAGGTAAGATTATAGCCTTAGGGACTCCGGATGAAATAAAAAATTCAGATAATCCCATAGTGAAACAGTTCATATCGGCAGACGCAATCGGCCCCATGACCGACGCGGCCGGCATAAAGGAATTGATGGATAAAAAATGGAGGGAAGATGCCAGAAGATAAAAACATTGAATTTAAGGTCGGCATATTCGTCGTAATGGGAATAATAATATTTTTTATAATAGTTTTTTCGATAGGGGATGTTACTTTTGTGAAAAAAGGTTACAGGATCTATTCAACGTTCAATTTCGTTAACGGCATTACGGAGAGCGCGCCCGTAAGGCTTGCAGGAGTAAATGTGGGCTATATAGAGGACATCAATATATATTACGATGAGAAAGCGGCAAAGACCAGGGTAAAACTGACAGCCCATATCAATTCCGAAGAAGTAAAAATAGAAAAAGATGCTAGGGCAACCATAAATACTTTAGGCTTATTAGGCGAGAAGTATCTTGAGATATTCCCCGGCGCTTTTTCAAGCGGCATGTTAAAAAACGAGGGAGAACTGACAGGCCAGGATCCCGTTGTCATGGAAAATTTGACCGATACCATGAACCAGTTGGCGGTGTCAGCGACCGCGTTGTTAAAGAAACTCGAACAAGGCGAGGGGACCATAGGAAAATTATTAACGGAAGACAAGATATACAGGGATTTGGAAGATCTTGTAGCGGATATAAAAGCGCATCCGTGGAAATTGCTGAACAAGCCAAAAGGGGAATAGTAAATAAAGTCACCTGCCTGCCGGCAGGCAGGAAAGTAAAAAGTCAAAACCATAAGTCAAAAGTCAAAAGTAACGGACAAAAGACATGGTTAAGTTGAGCTTTTTACCTTTTTACTTTTGACTTTTTACTTTTAGTTTTTAGAAGGAGAGGTTTTATGACGCTATTATCTTTAAGATTATTTTTCGCGACTTTATCGACTATAGTCGGTTATTATGTGGGGATGCTTATAAACAATTTTAAACCAGGTACGGGCTTTAAAGGCGCGATAATAGGATTCATAAGCGCTGTTGTCCTCATTATCCTTGAGATAAGATTGCGGAGATTTTCGGTAAGGAATCTCTCCGCCGCCGTTTTCGGCCTTATATTCGGATTTTTTATGGCGTGGTTATTGACATTAGTGATAAAACTTATTCCGATGGACGATAGGCTGTTTTCTTCTTTACAGATTATATTCATTATTGTTTTCTGTTATCTCGGCATGGTGATTGCGATGCGCGGAAAGGATGAATTCAACCTCATCATACCGTATCTCAAATTTCAGAGGCAGGACCAGAGGGAAGATCTGATAATACTCGATACAAGCGTGATTATAGACGGGAGGATAGCGGATTTGTGCCAGACTAATTTCATAGAGGGTAGATTGATTGTTCCGAGATTCGTTTTAAAGGAACTTCAGCAGGTTGCTGATTCGGAGGACGCGCTTAAAAGAAATAGGGGTCGGAGAGGCCTCGATATTTTGAATAAGATTCAGAAGTCTAAAAAACTTGACGTCAGAATTAATGAAGAGGATTTCCCCGACATACACGAGGTTGACGCAAAGATCGTGAAGCTCGCCCAGCTTCTTTCCGCAAAGGTGCTTACAAACGATTTCAATCTTAATAAAATTGCTGAACTTCAGGGCGTAAAAATATTGAACATCAATGAGTTGTCTAACGCGCTAAAGCCCGTTGTCTTGCCGGGCGAACGGATGGAAGCAAGGATTACAAAGGAAGGCAAGGAATACAACCAGGGCGTCGCGTATCTTGACGACGGAACTATGATTGTAGTCGATAACGCAAAGCACCTGATAGGCAAGAATCTTACCGTAGTTGTCACAAGCGTATTGCAGACTTCAGCAGGCAGGATGATTTTTGCGAGCAAAGCAGATTATGATGACAAAGGAAAAAGCCACTCTAAATAAAGATTTCGGCGAATTTAAATACTGTCGCGAGGAGCGGCTTGGTTAGACATGAAAATTTTTGCTATTGTCCCGGCTGCCGGCAGCGGTAGGAGATTAAATCGGCGCGTAAATAAGCCTTTTATTAAATTAGGGTCAAAACCGCTCTTGGCGCATGCATTGGAAGCCCTCAATAATTCTCATTATATAGACGGCATAGTGCTTGTCGTAGCGGAAAAGTCAATAGAAAAAACCAGAAACCTTGTAGAGAAATACCGCCTTTCGAAAGTGAAATTTATCGTAAAAGGAGGTAAATCGAGAAGCGATTCCGTGGCAAACGGCCTTAAGATGATCGATAAAAGCGTTGACTATGTTTTAATTCACGACGGTGTAAGGCCGTTTTTGGAGGAAGGGATAATTAAAAAAGCGGTTTTTAAGGTTAAAAGATACCAAGCGGCCTGCGTATGCGTGAAACCGAAGCAGACCGTAAAGTCTCGGAACAACGGATTCATAATTAATACGCTTAAAAGAGATAGTTTGTTGGAAGCGCAGACGCCCCAGGTTTTTAAAAGAGATATTATTTTAGAGGCTTATAGAAATAAAAAATTGTTAGGAAAAGTCACGGATGATGCGAGTTTGGTAGAAGAGTTAGGCTATAAAGTTGCGGTTGTCCCCGGTTCTTACAGAAATATAAAGATTACGACGGAAGAAGACTTGCTATTGGCTGAAGCGTTAATAACCAAGATACAAGAAACAAGATGCAAACAATGACCAATTTATTAAATTCCAATATCCAAACCGTCGGTTTGAATATTGAATATTTGAATTTGAAATTTGTTTGTATCTTGTATCTTGGTTATTGGTAATTTCGTTGTCACCTAACAAAAGATATAAATGCGTATAGGTATTGGCTACGACATACATAGGCTGACGGAGGGATGGAAGCTCGTTTTGGGAGGCGTTGAGATTCCGTATATAAAGGGGCTTGAAGGCCACTCGGACGCGGATGTCATGCTTCATGCGTTATGCGATGCCCTGTTGGGGGCTTCCGGGTTGGGCGATATAGGAAAGCATTTCCCGGATACAGACCCTAAATTTATGGGTGTTTCAAGCATGGGTTTATTAAAGGATGTTTTTACTATGATAGTAAAAGAAGGTTTTAAGGTGCATAACGTGGATTTGGTTCTCATAGCGGAAGAACCGAAGATCTCGCCGTTTGTGGAAAAAATGAAGGACAATATTTCATCGGTTTTAAAGATAGATAAAAACTATATCGGTATTAAGGCTTCTACCAACGAAGGCGTAGGCGCGGTAGGGCGCGGCGAAGCCATTGCCTCGTATTCTGTCGTTACATTGATCGAAAAGGAATGTTTAAATTAGGGACACATCCCATTTTTAATAGTTGCTGAACATATAAAAATGGGATGTGTCCCTAATAAAACAGAGGTGTTTTATGAATTTATGCAATAGCGCAATTTCTTTCTTTGCTGTAATCGTGGTATACCTTATTATTGTAGGTATAGTTTTCAGAAAAGAGATAAAAGCGACGTTTGAAAGAGATCCCGCAGCGGCGAACTTTTTTGAAGTGCTTCTTACCTATTCGGGGCTTCATGCCATTGTCTTTTACAGAATTTCACATTGGCTTCGACAGGCGCATGTGCCGTTTTTCCCAAGATTTATTTCACAGTTTGCAAAATGGCTTACGGGTATAGAAATACATCCAGGCGCTAGCATAGGAAAAGGTTTATTCATTGACCACGGCATGGGAGTCGTTATAGGCGAAACTGCGATAATAGGCGACAACGTGACATTATTTCAGGGTGTGACATTGGGCGGTACAGGCAAAGAGAAAGGCAAGCGCCATCCGACATTGGGGAGCAATATCGTAGTCGGCGCAGGCGCGAAAATCTTAGGCAATATTACAATAGGCGATAATGTGCAGGTAGGCGCTAACGCTGTTGTTGTACGCGATGTCCCGGCTAATTCTACCGTAGTTGGCGTGCCCGGCAGAATAGCAAGACAAGAAGGAAGGAAATACCCGGGCATTAATTTAGACCATACTTCGCTTCCCGACCCATTGACCCAAGCCCTGGACAGGCTTCAGCAGGAAATAGACCATATCGAGAGCGAGATTAAGGACTACCATCGTAAGAAACATGATAATTAAAAATAAATAACCAAGATACAAGAAACAAGATACAAACAATGACCAATTTAATAAATTTTCAGCCTAAACCCGACTTTCTGCAATATATGGCTGATCCGCCATAATTAGAACAAAGGTATGCGTAGGCGGACAATAACCAAACATCATGTTGGAAAGACATATTTGGTGATTGATTATTGAATATTCGAATTTTGAATTTGTTTGTTTCTTGCCCCGCATGAAGCTTCTCCTGATGAATTTCATCGGGGTCCCGCCGAAGGCGGGATAATTTGGTTATTGGTAATTTCGTTATGATACGATTGTATAACACACTTACTCGGAAAAAGGAAGAGTTGACCGAAAAAAGAATCGGCATGTACGTTTGCGGGCCTACGGTTTATGACGAACCGCACATAGGACATGCGAGAAGCGCGTATATATTCGACATAATAGTAAAATATATGAGATACAGAGGTTATAAAGTTACGTTTGTAAGAAATGTAACGGATATAGACGATAAAATTATCGACAAGGCAAAGGAACAACAAAATCAAGTCGAATTAAAAGATAGGGTAAAGCATATAGCTCGATTTTATCTAAAGAGATATCATGAGGATATGGATTTACTGGGATTGGATAAACCCGATATTGAACCGAAAGCAACAGACGTTATTAGCGACATGATACGCTTTATAAAAGTGTTGATTAGAAAAGGCTTTGCTTATAGGGTCTTGGGCGATGTATATTTTGACGTCAGAAAGTTTAAAGATTACGGCCTATTGTCCGGCCAGGGCATAGACGAAATGGAAGAGGGCGCGCGCGTTGCGGTTGACAAAAATAAAAAAGATCCTCTTGATTTTGCCTTGTGGAAATCGGCAAAAGAGGATGAGCCGTCCTGGGACAGCCCTTGGGGCAAGGGCAGGCCGGGATGGCACATAGAATGCTCGGTCATGAGCACAAAATACCTTAAAAATAATTTTGTTATCCATGGCGGCGGGCTGGATTTGATTTTTCCGCATCACGAAAATGAGATTGCCCAGACGGTTTCTGCCGGAAAAAAATCGGCAAGATACTGGATTCATAACGGGCTCCTGACGATAAAAGATAAGAAGATGTCGAAATCCCTCGGTAATTTCATATCCATAAAGGATTTTAAGGATAGATTCAAAGATTTGGATTTGCTTAAGCTTCTTTTTCTTTCAAGCCACTACAGGCATCCTGTTGATTATACGGAAGAGAAGATCCGGGAAATGCAGCGTGCGAAGGAGCGCATAACGATATTCTATAACAGCATTAAAAATCAAAAATTAAAAATCAAAAATCAAAAATCAAAGGTCGAAAGTCACAAAATAGAGATTTTAGAAAAAAAGTTTATAGAAGCTATGGACGACGATCTCAATACTTCTTTAGCAATGTCTTGTATTTTTGAATTAGTTAACGAAGGAAATAGTTCTGTTTCAAATGGAGAAATAGAAAAAGCCAAAAAAATTAGAGATAAGATAGATAAGTTTGCAGCTTTATTCGGATTGGAGTTTGAACAGTTTGAGGCAGAGCTTGAACCGGAAGTCGAGGAACTCATACAAGACAGAAACGATGCGAGAAAGAATAAAGATTTTAGAAAATCGGATGAGATAAGGCGAGAGCTTCTTGAAAAAGGCATTGTATTGGAAGATACCAAAGAAGGCACAGTATGGCGAAAAAAGATTTGATTTAATTATTTTTTGTGTATAAATAGAATAAAAATAAAATAATGAAGAATGGTTTAAAAAAAGGGTTATTTATAACGTTTGAGGGACCGGAGGGTTCGGGCAAGTCGACGCATGCCGAGAGAATTTATAAATTCTTAAAAAAAGAAGGGTATGATTGCGTTTTTACGAGAGAGCCGGGCGGCACGCTCGTCGGAGATAAAATAAGGGATATACTGCTTAACCCCAGGTATAAAAACGAGAATATAAGTTCTCTTACGGAACTTTTTCTTTTTGAAGCAAGCAGGTCTCATCTTATACAGGAAGTCATATTGCCCTCTTTGGAAAATAGAAAAATAGTCATTGCGGATAGATTCAGCGATTCTACCATTGTGTATCAGGGATATACAGGGAGCCTGCCTCTTTGTGATGTTCTGAAAGCCGACATGATTGTCACCAAATCCGTAAGACCGGATTTGACGATTTTGCTTGATGTCGACGCGGAAACAGGCTTAAATAGAGCCGCTAAATTCAGGAATAAAGACCGCATGGAATCCAAATCATTGGATTTTCATAGGCGCGTTAGAAACGGGTATCTTGACATTGCTAAAAAGTATAGAAATAGAATCAGATTGATTAGGGCGGAAGGAAGCATCGCGGAAACGCAGGAAGCGGTAAGAGATGAAGTTATTAAGCTGGTGAAGAGATTTACGACCTGAGTTTTTCACTTTTGATCCGCCTTCGCTAGATTGGTCGGGTTAAATTGGTCTAGTAGCTTCGGTGGATCATCCGCCGAAGTTTACCTACTTGAGGGTTCTACACTGACGAAGGCGGATGACTTTTTCCGCCCTTGCGCCTTGCGCTTCGGCGGATCCGCCATAAGTTGCGTTTCTGGGTTGTTTAGGCGGAAACTTTTATATAAGTATGTCATTTAACGATATAATAGGGCACGACGAAGAGATAGCATTCTTAAAGGATGTTTTAAGAGGAAACAGGATTTCTTCTTCGTATATTTTTACGGGACCCGATTCTGTCGGCAAAAGAACCGTGGCTATTAATTTTGCGAAAGCGCTGAATTGCATGGGCGATGAAAAACCGTGCGAAGCCTGTTTGCGCTGCAAGAAGGTAGACTCGCTTAACTTTCCCGACCTTTTTATCGTAGAGCCGCAAGGTAAAGAAGGCGCGATAAAAATAGGGACAATAAGGGAATTGAGAAAAGAGGCCAATACAAAACCGTATGAGGGTTCATATAAAATTTTCATTATAGACGAGGCGGACGCGATGACGCAGGAATCTCAGAACGCCCTTTTAAAAACGCTGGAAGAGACCCCTCCGAAAAGCGTATTTATTATGATAACAGCTTTTCCGTATAGGATTTTGCCGACGGTGCTAAGCAGGTCTTCGATTATAAAATTTAAAACCGTTTCAATCGAACGGATTTCGGATTATTTAGCGAAGCGTTTCAGCATAGGTGAAACCGAAGCGATTATGCTCTCGAAATTATCCGGAGGCAGATTGGGCGAAGCGATAAGGCTTAAAAATTCCGACGCTATAAAAAGAAAAAATTCAGTGATAGATAAATTGATTTTCGGATTCGGCAATGAATCCGCATCGGATTTCGGTATGGCTTGGGACAGTTTAGATAGAGAAACGCTCAAAGAAAATCTTTTAATAATGCTATCGTGGTTCAGGGATATTTTTATTTTTAAAATGGATAATGACAGGAACCATATCGTAAATTGCGACAGAATTGACGAAATACGCAGGGAATCGGATAGAATTGATAGAGAGAAGTTGGATAATATAATAGATAAACTTATGACGCTGGATTCATACGTGGATATGAACGTGAATCCTAAGATTATCATTGACTCGCTGGTAAGCGAATTGGTTTGCTAGAAAAGAAGAGTAATGTTTTCAATATTCTTTTACATTATATATATAAATAACGTAACGCAGCTATTCAAATATCTATTGCAAAGAAGGGATAAGCAATGTATGAGGTAGTGCAGGTAAGGTTGCGCGAGGCAGGAAAGGTTTTGTATTTTTTCACGAATGGTCTTAAGTTTGATATAGGCGGCTACGTGATTGTCGAGGCAGACAGGGGCCTCGATTACGGCGAGATCGTCTCTCAAGCGGAGATGGTCCTGGACAAGGACATCATAGAAGAGCCTTTGATGAAAATCATAAGGAAGACAAACCCTTGGGACCACCGCCAGATCGAGAAAAATAAAAAGAAAGTAAAAGAACTAATGGACGCCTGCAGCAAAAAAATCGAAGCGCACCGCCTGTCAATGAAACTGGTAAGCGCGGAATATTCTTTTGACCGTTCAAAAATAATTTTTTATTTTACGGCAGACGAAAGGGTTGATTTCAGGGAGCTTGTAAAGGATTTGGCTAATGTTTTCAGGGCGCGCATAGAATTAAAACAGATAGGCGTGAGGGATGAGGCGAAACTTTTGGGCGGTTTCGGCCCCTGCGGCAGGGAATTGTGCTGCGCCAAGTTCCTGAAGAATTTTGACGCCGTGACTATAAAAATGGCGAAGGATCAGAACCTTTCCTTAAATCCGACAAAGATATCGGGGCTTTGTGGAAGATTGATGTGCTGCCTTAGTTACGAAAACGAGACTTATAAGGAAATCATGACTAACGTGCCTAAGATAGGCCAGGAAATGAAGACGGAAAAGGGCAGAGGAAAAGTCGTCGCAATTAATCCGTTAAAAAGAAGCGCGACTGTTGAAATCGAGGAAGGAAAAAGGATAGAAGTACCTTTTTAGAAATACAAAACACTAAGTTCTGCATCCTAAACATCCGACGACTTGTCCGCCGAAGTCAAACACGAAAAGCATTTGACGAAGGCGGAAGCTGAACGCACGGTCGGCCTAGCAATTCAGCGTAGGCGGATGTTTAGGATGTAGAGTTTTTCTATGAAGAAACAATACTACATAACCACGCCTTTATATTACGTAAACGCAGCTCCCCATATAGGCCATTCCTACACTCAGATAGCCAGTGATGCTATAGCCAGGTTTTTAAGGCAAAATGAACATGATGTTTTTTTCATGACGGGAACGGATGAACACGGCGAGAAGATAGAAAAGGCATCTATTGAATCAGGGAGGCCGAAAGGAAGCGAGAAAGATTTTGTGGACAGCATTATTCCGAGGTTTAAGGATTTGTGGAAAAAGCTCAATATAGAGTATGATTATTTTATAAGGACTACGGATAAACTACACGAAGATACCGTAAAAGACGTTTTAGCAAAACTTTATAAAAAAGGGGATGTCTATAAAAAAAATTATAACGGTTTGTTCTGTACGCCGTGCGAAATGTTCTGGCCGCACACGCAGGCGCCTTCCGGGCTATGCCCGGACTGCGCTAGGCCCTTGGAAAAACTAAACGAAGAAAATTATTTTTTCAAGATGGGTTCTTATCAAAATAATCTTATAGATATAATTGAGAAAGACGGTATTGTTATAAAACCTTCGATGAGAAAAAATGAGGTTTTAAGCTTTCTCAAAGGAAACACACTGCAGGATTTATGTATTTCAAGGCCTAGAGAGAGGCTCTCGTGGGGCATAGAACTTCCTTTTGACAGGAATTTTGTATGTTATGTCTGGGTCGATGCCCTCATAAATTATATCTCAGGCGCGGGATATCTTAATGACAAAAAAAGGTTTCAAACATTGTGGCCCTGCGATATGCATATTATAGGTAAGGATATACTCAGGCACCACGCTATATATTGGCCTATCATGCTTATCGCACTGGGCGTAAAACCGCCTAAATCTGTTTTTGCGCACGGCTGGTGGGTCGTAGGCGATGAAAAGATGTCGAAGTCCAAAGGCAATGTAGTAGACCCGTATTATCTTTTAGACCAAAAGGGCTATAACGTTGATGCTTTCAGGTATTTCCTTTTAAGCCATGTTCCGTTCGGCTGGGACGGGAGTTTTTCGGAAGGTTTGCTGGTTGAAAAATACAATACGGATTTGGCGAACGATCTGGGGAACCTTCTTAACCGCACGCTTACGATGGTCGAAAAATACTTCGCGGGTGAAATACCATCGGTCAGGCATCCGGCAACGGGCAACAGGCAACAGGAAGAAAAAAAATTACAGGAAGAAATAAGGGATTTAGCTGACAATCTGGCAGATAAGGTTAAAAAGGCGATGGATATTGAAAAAGAAGGACCAAATTTTCAGTTAGCGCTTAATGCCATTTGGGAACTTGTAAATAAAGCAAACAAATACATCGAAGTAAGCGCGCCGTGGAAATACGCTAAGGAAAGCAATAAGGACGCGCTTTCCGTGATTATGGATACATTGATGCAGACGCTGGGCGTGATAACAGGGCTTCTTTATCCTTTCATGCCGTCCACAGCCAGCAAAATGTACAGGCAGCTCGGGCGCAAAGAGGATATAGCAAAAGTAAAATACAAAGAAATTAGATGGGGTATGATAGCGCCCGGAACGCGGGTCGATAAAGGACAGCCGTTATTCCCTAGAATTAACACAGAATAGAGTCTAGGTTTTAGGGGCTTCCGCCAAAGGCGGATCAGCCTTTGGCTGAAGTAGCTAGGCGCTAGGGATATATAATTCCCTAGCTACCAGCTACTAATGCCTAGTCCCAAGACGATATATTGACTATGCTGATAGATACGCACTGCCATCTTGATTTTCCCGAGTTTGCGAGTGATTTGGACGATGTTTTAAGCCGGGCGGAAAACGCCGGAGTAAAATATATAATAAATGTCGCGTCAAGCCTCAAAGGATCCGTAAAAAGCGCGGAACTTGCCTTAAAATACCCGCAGATTTTTGCGACCGCAGGAGTTCATCCGCATCATGCAGATAGCGTTGGCGAGGAATGTATCAGAAAAATAGAAAACATCGCAGAGAAAAACAAAAAAGTCGTAGCTATAGGAGAGGTAGGGCTTGATTATTACAGAAATATTTCATCGAAAGAAAACCAGATAAACTGTTTTATTTCATTCATCGGGTTAAGTAAAAGATTAGGGCTCCCGCTGGTTATACATGCGCGCGAGGCGGCAAAGGAAACTTTTGACGTCCTAAAAAAAGAGAAAGGTTCCGTAAAAGGCGTATTCCATTGCTTCTCGATGGGTAAAGATTTTATCAAAGAGGTTCTTGATTTAGGCTTTTATATATCTTTTACCTGTAATGTCACTTTTGACAATGCCCACAAATTAAGGGACGCTGTAAAAAGCGTTCCGATTGAACGGCTTCTCCTGGAAACAGACGCGCCTTTTTTAGCCCCGCAAAAATTCAGAGGTAAAAGGAACGAGCCGGCATATCTCGTATATCTCGTAGAAACGCTTAGCGGAATATTCGGCATGCCCAAAGGAAAAATAGAGGATATTACCACAGAAAATGCGCGTAGGTTATTTATGCTGGATAGGGTGTTGAGTAGATAGCAAATAGCAGATTATTGCCTAGTTACAAAATTTATAAAGGAAGATATGCGTTTATTAAGATTTATAAAGGCGAACTGGCCGTACATGATAATGCTCGTATTTGTTATTTTTATTACATTTATTCTAATTCTAGCCGAGAGGTTAGGCAAGCCCATAAAAGAAGATGTGGTCGAATCTTGTAAAATTGAACTTATCGACACCGGAAAAATAAAGGAAAGACAGGAAGACATCGAAAAGCTTTATTATAAAAATCCGCCTTTATATTTATTATTGGTTGCATTAAATGTGTCAATTCTCTTTATATTTTTCAGCGGTATTGCCATTGACTATTTTCTATTTTATAGACAGAGGATAAATAAACCCTTTTTTATCAATACGCTTAGGCAGAAGATAATAAGATGGGGCGTAGGTGATGTCGTAAGATTTTCGATAATGTTTTATGCCTTTGCCTATACCTTTATGCTCGTTGAAACCGCCCTTTCCGATAAATTCCCGATATTGAATAACAAAAATTTCAGGTTTATATTCAATACAACAGTTGTGGATGCCGCAGGTATTTTATTTGTATTGAATTTTGTCGTCTTCATACACGGCCAAAACATAAGCGCCATAGGCGCTACATTGAAAAATTGCTTTAGAAATATCTATTACGGAATAGTAGGCTACATCGCCGTTATCCCGGCCCTTTTTATAACAATGATAATAACGGCTATTATTATTACTGTCTTAAAATATAAACCGCCCATTCAGCCCATCGTTGACATAATTTTAAGGGAACAAAAAATTCCCATACTTATATATTCGTCTTTATTTGCTGCGATTGCAGGGCCCATTATGGAGGAGGTTGTCTTTAGGGGATTTATGTATAATGCCATTAAGAAACATTTGGGAGCATTCTGGGGCATCCTTATCACGGCGCTAATATTTTCGATTCTGCATGCGCATTGGGTGGGATTTATGCCTATATTGATTCTCGGCATTTTATTGGCGTATTTATACGAGAAAACAGGCAGCCTCGTTTCGTCAATCACTGTTCATATTACGCATAATCTCGCCTCGCTTTTGCTTGTGTTTTTAATGAAGGCATTTGGGCTGTGAGCTTTGCGGGCTGTGTAGTTGCCTGATTTATCAGGCAGACTGCCGTAGTGCCCAATAAATTGGGCAACTACAATGATGACTGTCGTCTTGTGTTTTTAATGAAGGCATTTGGGCTGTGAGCTTTGTGGGCTGTGTAGTTGCCTGATTTATCAGGCAGACTGCCGTAGGGCCCAATAAATTGGGCAACTACAAGGGGCTGTGAGAGCTTTGGGCTGGAAGGATGTTGTTAAAGATGGAAAAGTCGCGGGTATCTTTAGTTAGGTGCGGAAGTTATAATACCGACGAAGTGATGCAAGCTGTCAAAAGAAGCGTTGATTTGTTAGGCGGAATAGCGAACTTCGTCAAACCGAGCGATAAGGTTTTGATAAAGCCGAATATCCTTTCGGCAAGAAGGCCGGAAGATGCTGTCTGCACGCACCCGGAAGTTGTTCGTGCAGTTATAAAACTTGTAAAAGGAAGAGGGGCAGATGTTGTAGTGGGCGATTCGCCGGGCGGTTTCATAAATAATGTCGAAGAAGTTTACGAGGTTTCGGGGATAGCAAAGGTTGCCAGGGATGAAAAGGTAGATTTAGTGAAATTCGCTTTTACAAAAACAGTAGACGGTTTTCCTCTAAGCGTAAGGGTGCTTCAGGCAGACAAGGTTATATCTATCCCGAAATTTAAAACTCATGAGGTAACAGGTATAACCGCAGCGATAAAAAATATGTATGGTGCTTTATCAGGCCTCTATAAAACGCAGTGCCATGCTATGGCACCGCGCGAAAAAGAATTTGCTAAAATAATCGTGAAGGTTTTTTCTTTAGTAAAACCCGCGTTGAACATCATTGACGCTGTCTGGTCAATGGAAGGAGAAGGGCCTTCTGCCGGAGAGCCGAGAAAAACTGATTTTTTGATGGCAGGTTCGGATGCGGCGGCCATCGACAGCCTTTTGGCTGTATTAATAGGGCAAAAGCCTTACAAATTTTCATTTATAAAAGAGTGTAGGATCATGCGGTTGGGCGAAACGGACATAAGCAATATTGATATCCTCGGGGATAGATTCTCCGACTTCTCTATCAAGGATTTTAAATTGGCTAAAGGTATGGGCATCTTTAAATACATGCCGAAATATGTGGCTGATATTGCAGGGTTATTGTTAAGATTCTGGCCCGAAATTGACAATGAAACTTGCAAGAAATGTAATTTATGCAGGTCGTCCTGCCCTGTTCGCGCGATATACGTTCAGGAAGGCGGTTTTTATACAGTTGATTTATCAAAATGCATAAATTGCATGTGCTGCCGCGAGATATGCCCGTATAAAGCGGTTCGTATCAAGAGAAGCTGGCTGGCGAGGATGATTTGGGAGTAGGTTGAGCGTATTAGCGTTGTTTCAGGGATCGGGCATCAGGGAACAGGCAACAGTGGGGTACAGGGAATCAGGTATCAGTCATTATAAAATTATTTCTTTTACTGATCCCTGTTCCGTGATCCCTGATCCCTGGGACGCTATATAAAGGAGTCGAACAATGCCGGTTCCGACGATAGAATGGAAGGATAACAAGGTAAAAATAATAGACCAGCATCTTTTGCCGTTTGAGCTTGAATTTATTTATTGTAAAGATATCCGGGATATATGGAAGGTAATCAAGAAATTGAATATTAGGGGAGCGCCGGCAATAGGCATAGCCGGCGCGTTCGGCATGTATCTGGGAGTAAGAAATTCAAAGGCAAAAGCGTTTAAGCAGTTTTATAACGAAATTCTAAAAAGCGAAAAATATCTCGCATCTTCGAGGCCCACTGCGAGAAATCTTTTTTGGGCGCTTGAGAGGATGAGGGAATCCGCGCGGCACAATAAAGAAAAAGGCGTTACGGAAATAAAGAAGTCGCTTTTAAAGGAGGCAATAGATATTTTGGAAGAGGATAAAGCGATATGCAGGGTTATCGGCAAGCTCGGTTCAGGCCTTATAAAAAGCGGAGATAATATTCTTACGCATTGCAATGCGGGAGGCCTTGCCACCGCGGATTACGGGACGGCGCTTGCGGTTTTATTCCACGCAAAAAAAGACGGAAAAAAGATTCATGTTTTTGTCGATGAGACGAGGCCTGTGCTGCAGGGCGCGCGGCTTACCGCGTGGGAACTCATGCATGAAGGCATAGACGCAACTTTGATATGCGATAACATGGCGGCAAGTTTAATGGCAAAAGGGAAAATTGATAAAATAATTGTCGGTGCCGACAGAATTGCAAAAAACGGGGATATCGCCAATAAAATAGGCACTTATAATCTGGCAGTGCTCGCAAAGGCTCATCGGCTCCCGTTTTACGTTGCGGCGCCGCTTTCTACGTTTGATTTCAGCATCAGTTCAGGTAAGGATATCGTAATTGAGGAGCGCGACGCTAATGAGGTGCGTACCGTCATGGGCAAGCGTATCGCGCCGAAAAATATCAAAGTTTATAACCCTGCCTTTGATGTAACGCCGAATCGATTGGTGACAGCTATTATTACGGAAAAAGGAATATTCAGGAAGCCCTACAAAAAAATACTGGGGAGTCTTAAAACCAAAAACCAAAGACCAAAAATCAAAAACACATATTAAAAATGTAAATATATTTTTATGTTTTTGGTTTGTATTTTTGATATTTTCCGCCTTCGCACGTTGTGCTTCGGCGGATCCGCCATGAGTAGTATTTCTGCGTAGCATAGGCGGAGGTTTTTTATTTTTGGTTTAAAACATTTATGAACGAACTTAATTTCATTGATTATTTACGGAAACATATAAAGCATGACAAGGATGTCATTTGCGGCATTGGCGACGACGCAGCCGTGCTGAAATATACCCGCAAAAAACATCTCCTCTTTACATGCGATATGCTTATTGAAGGCGTGCATTTTGAAAAGAATGCGAAGCCTGAAGAAATCGGATGGAAAGCGATAGCGGTTAATATAAGCGATATAGCGGCGATGGGCGGCGTTCCGAAGTATGTTGTTATTTCTGTGGGAATACCGAAGAATTCCGCGCCGAGTACTGCGAAAAGATTAATGAACGGAGTTAAGAAAATATGTAGGTTTTTCGATGTATCTATTGTAGGCGGAGATACAAATGCCGGCCCGAATTTGGTTATAGACGTTGCTATAATAGGCGAGGTTGAGAAAGATTTTCTCGTATTGCGCAGCGGCGCGAAGGCGGGGGATTTGATATTTACAACAGGCACTTTAGGAGAAGGCAGGATTAAACACCTTTCTTTTATGCCGCGCATTGAGGAGGCAAGAATGCTTGTCAGGCATTTTAAAATAAATTCTATGATTGACATATCTGACGGATTATTTTTAGATTTATATAGACTTGCGGAAGCGAGCAGCGTCGGTGCGCGCATTTATAAAAGTTTAATACCGCTAGCCGATGTAAAACACATGAAATACATAAACGACGGCGAGGATTTCGAGCTAATGTTTACGCTTTCTATAAGCCAAGCAAAGAAATTAATGAAATACATGGGAAGGCATGAGCGTCCTGATGTTACGCTTATCGGAGAAGTTGTTTCGAAAAAATACGGATTAAATTTTATAGAAGAAGAAGGAAGGGTCAGGAGAATAAGAGCGAAAGGATATACGCATTTTTGACGTTTTTGCCTGATAAATCAGGCAACTACAATTATGTTAATGTAGTTGCCCAATTTATTGGGCCAGTAACATCGCGTAATTGTAGTTGCCCAATTTATTGGGCAGATGTCGCTAAGTTATGCATACATTAATATCAAACAGTCCCAACGAAACCATAGAAATTGCCGCAAAGCTAGCTAAGCGATTTAAACCCGGCACATTCGTTGCGTTAATCGGCGATTTAGGAAGCGGGAAAACCGTGTTTACAAAAGGCATAGCCAAGGGTCTTGGCGTTAAGGAATATAAATACGTGAACAGCCCGTCGTTTGTCATTATCAAGGAATACAAAGGAAAAATACCGCTTTATCATTTCGATGTATACAGGCTCAAATCGAGCGATGATTTGGAAACCGTGGGGTATGAAGAATATTTTTACGGCAAAGGAGTAACTGTGGTTGAATGGGCGGACAAGATTCGGGATGTTTTGCCGGAGAGACATATAGAAGTGCAATTTGAGCACGTTGGGGAAAGTGTAAGGAAGATAAAAATAAAAAATAAAATATCAAAAATCAAATATCAAAAACACAAACCAAATATATAAAAATATTTTTTTATTTTTTATTTGTATTTTTGATTTTTAATATTTGATATTTGGTTTTAAGATATGAAAATACTCGCTTACGACACAAGCTCAAAATACTTAAGCGTTGCGGTTGCTAAAGACGGCGAAATCCTCTCGAATTTCCACGAGGATAAAGGCATGAGCCATTCATCGCTTCTCATACCGACGATAGATTCGGTTCTGAAAAAAGCAAATCTAAAATTAAAAGATATTGATGTCATTGCATTGAGCATAGGGCCGGGCTCATTCACGGGATTGCGCATCGGCGTATCAACGGTAAAGGCGATTTCTCTCGCTTTAAAAATTCCTGCGATAGGTGTTCCAAGTTTGGACGTTATAGCGTATACTTATGTTAAATACACAGATGATCACAGATTGAGACACGCAGATGATCGCAGATTGGAAGACACGGATGATCACAGATTAAAGACAGATGATCACAGATATTTGGCGCCGATACTGGATGCGAAGAAGAATAAGGTTTATTCGGCGATATACGACATAAGCCAGGGTTCCGTTAATAGAAAGACAGATTATTTATTGCTTGATATTGATACCCTGCTGGCTAAGATTGATCAGCCGACGTTATTTTTCGGCGACGGTTTAAATCTTTACGGTAAATACATCGAGGAGAAGAGCCCGTTTGTTAAAATATCTAAGAGTCAAGACTGGTATCCGCGCGCCGAAACAGTGGCGCTCTTGGCGTTTGAAAAAGCAAAAAAGCGCCAATTTGATGACATAGATTCGCTTGTACCGATGTACCTGCATCCGAAAGAATGCAACATAAAAAGGTTTGAAGAACGTGTAAAGTGAAAAATCAAAAATAAAAAATCTCCGCCTATGCTACGCAGAAATACTACTCATGGCGGATCCGCCGAAGCACAACGTGCGAAGGCGGAAAATATCAAAAATACAAACCAAAAACATAAAAATATATTTACGTTTTTAATATGTGTTTTTGATTTTTGGTATTTGATTTTTGAGATTAAACCTGAGTTATCAAGAAATGAAAACATACCGTCCTACATGGGCTGAGATTGATTTGGGCGCTATAAGGGAAAATTACCGCACCATCAGGCGGCTTGTGCCTAGCGACGTAAAGGTCATGACGGTTGTAAAGGCGAACGCTTATGGCCACGGCAGCATACAGGTTTCCGGAGTGCTTGAAAAAGAAGGCGTTTCGTACCTTGGCGTCGCTACGGTTGATGAGGCGATAAAACTGAGAAAGGCGGGCATCAAAGCGCCTATTCTGGTTCTCGGCTCTGCCTTTCCTCATGAAGTAAAACCGGCAAAAGATTACGGCCTTACGCTTACGCTTTGCAGTAAAGAACTTCTCGACGCCATAAATAAAAATAGATTGAATATGAACCTTCACATTAAAATAGATACCGGCATGGGCAGAATCGGCGTCTGGCATGAGGACGCGATGGAATTCATAGAAAAAGTAAGAAAGAGTAAATACGCGGAAATAGAAGGCATATTTACGCATTTCTCCAGCGCCGGCCGCGACGTTAATTATACCCAGTATCAGATAGATTCGTTCTATAACCTATTAGAAAATTTGGAGGAAAAAAATATTAATATCCCTTTGAAACATGCCGCAAATTCGATTGCGGTTATCGACTGGAAAAAATCGCATTTGAATCTTGTAAGACCGGGCATAATTATATTCGGCGTGTACCCTAAGAAAAATTTCAGAAAGATTATTAATTTAAAGCCGGCATTTTCGTTAAAAACAAAAATAGCGTTCATTAAAAGTGTGCCTAAAGACAGGGCCATCAGTTACGGAAGGACATACGTTACCAAAAAAGCCACAAAGATAGCCACTTTACCCATAGGTTATGCCGACGGCTACGGAAGGATTCTTTCCAATAAGGCAAAGGTCTTGATAAAGGGAAAACTCGCCCCCGTTATCGGCAAGGTAACGATGGACCAGACAATGATTGATGTAGGCCAAATCAAAGGCGCCAAAGTCGGTGACGAAGTCGTATTGATAGGTAAACAGAAGGATAAAGAAATAAGAGTCGAAAAACTCGCCCGCCTCGCAGGCACCATTCCTTATGAAATCCTGACAGGCATCACCTACCGCGTCCAGAGAATCTACAGATAGAAAGTCAAAACTCAAAAGTCAAAAGTCAAAACCACATCTCAAAACTCAAAACTTAATATAAGTAATTTTAACTTTTAAATTTTTACTTATAAATTTGAGTTTTGAGTTTAGCTGTGTGGTCTGGTAGAAAAAAATAGGCTGTCCCTATTTTTCGAACTATGACCCCATGGGGTACCAATATCTCGAATATCTTGTAAAATCGCAAACGGCACAAACGCCTTCCATAACAGCATCGTTTCAGGGATCAGGCATCGGGCATCAGGTATCAGTGGGGAACAGGGAATCAGGGAATAGTAATAATACAATAAATTTTTTTACTGATCCCTGTCTCCCTGATGCCCACCGATCCGTGATCCCTGATCCCTGTCCCCCGTAAACTGTCAGGTCAAAACTGTTACAATACTGTTACATAATTATTGCATGCCTGTGACACATGGAACGGTGAAATTTGGTATAATTTACCCACGCACCAGTCCACGAACCACTCACTTCGTTCGGGTTCGGGACGGTGCGGGGTTCCGCCCCACGGCTGTCAAGCCGGTGGGGCTCCACGCGTAAAATTTGAAAGTTGCTTGGCTTAAATTTTAAAGGATAAAAAATGAAGAATATAAATCGCGTAATGTCAATAATCGTCTTAATCAGTTTTGTGTTTAATACGAGCATATACGACACATCTTTTTATAAAATGCATACCCGCAATAAAAGTAAGGATAAACTCGCCTCACCGTCGCTATTCAGCACGCTTGTAGGAGTCGAACATAAAGACATAAGAAGGGCAAAGATTGTATTTCAAGCAATTCTTAAGGATACGGCGGAGCGTTTATCTGCGGATGAAGATGAGGTTGATTTAGATACGTTTAAGGTACAGGGCCGCACGACCGCTTCCGGCGAAATGTGGGAATACGGTATGCAGGTGTTTTTCTCTGAAGCGAAGGATTTGATTGAAGATGGAAATTTCGCCTATACGAGAGTGAGATTCTCCTATGACAGGCACGGGGCTAGGACATACTATGCCGTATTCTCGAAAAAGGCGGAAAACGGCATATTTTCCGTAGAAGCGCTTCCTGAAAGAGACTGGAGTGCAGAAAAAGTGCGGGATATTGTTAAGAAATTAAACGGCATACCCGATAGGACAGCGGATAGGGATGAGGCAGTTAAAAAAGACGGCATGGCGATAGATAGAGACGTGCGACACGAAAAAACAGTTGATGCGGTGATTAAATTTGTTCATGACCGCCCGAGTTTAGGCCTTGTAAAGGTCCCGCTTAAAGATCGTTATAATTATGAAGCATATATAAAACGAATTACACATTTCCTGGGGCTTAATATAGTTACTCCGGAAGGACTCAACCCTTTAGAGGAAAGAAATTTCTACCTTATTAGACTGACACCTGAAGCAAAGGAAATGATAGCAAAAGAATTAGGCATTGACGTTAATGATTTGTTGAAGGTAACGGTGCCTGTCTATAATGAGAACGGAGAATATTTAGGAGAAGAAGAAACCTATTGCGATGCCCATTCGAGCAATGAGAACGTGCACGTTTTTGTCGATGAAAATGTGTTCGATTTATTGACGGAACCTGATATTAAAGAGGTTCGTAAAAGGTGGAGCGTAAGAAAAAGGCGCCTCGACGTTATTGCCGCGTCAAATATCGTAAACGAAAGAGTCCGTCATGAAGTCGGCGGTATGCTTGATTTTCCTGTTTTGGAAGTCGATAAAAGAACGCATAGAGCCATAAATGGTATTGATAGAAGATTTGAAAGGCGCATGGCGAGCCTTACCTCCCTTCCATTTATAAACGTTACCGCCGCCGACCTTGACACGATCGGCTTAAGGCGCGATTTTGCGGCGGCCGGAACTGCGCATCAGAATATATCAGGATATATTTTTGATGCGTTTGATTTCGGCCTTTCTAGACAGATAAATTATTTAGATGAAATATTTAGCCTGGAAAATTATGCTGACTTAATAAATATGATGGCAGTAAGATATGAAGAAGGAAAAACTGAAGTAAGACAATATGATAAGGAATGGGTAATGAGGTACTTAGACATATTGGTTGGTTCAGGAGTTTTAGAAAAGGCAAATGGAAATTATAAAGTGACTTATGTAGGGAAAGAGGTAATAGTTGGTATAAATGATAACGCCGCAATTCCTTTAGAAATATCGGTTCAAGAAATAGAAGCATATGTGACGGAAATTATATTTAAAAATTTGCGGAGCAAAGAGCAGGATGTGAGGGAAAAGACAGCGGCCGATTTTAAAGCCATTCGGCCTGTTTTAGCGAAGGAAATCGACGCCTATTATGCGTCACTGCCAATTTCAGGCAAAAGTATTTTGCAGACGGCGATAGCGTTGGGAAGACCTGTGCTTGCATGCAACATAGATAACGGCGAACTTTCGGCTCTTCTTCAGATTGAACCGATGATGAGGGCGGCGCTTGATAAGAACGCGTTCATCATACTGGAAGTAGGCCCGGATGCGCTTTTGACATACGCTGAAGGGAAACCGCATCTGCCGGAATATTGTGCAAGAGTAGCTTACCGATTATATAAGGAAACAGGTAAATCTGTTACTTATGCTGTTCATCTCGACCATAATCAGATAAATGCGAAGGATTATTATAAAGGATCGGACGAAGATAAACAAAAGGCGCTTCAAGCAGCCATTGACCGCGCAAAATTCGCTCTTAACGCGGCGGGGTTTACATCTTTTGCGACGGATACTTCAACCATTACAGAACTTGGCAAAGAAACTGTGCTTGAACAACTCATGAATGTTATCCAGACAGGCAAAGCGATAATAGACGTTATCGAAGAAGGCGCTAAGGAACTGGGTATTGAAGTAGGCCATGAAGGCGAAGTTGGCGATATAGGCAAAAGCATAAGTACGGTGGAAGAGGCATTAACCTATATAGAAAAATTAGAGCATCGCCTTGATGTTATAGCGCTTAATCTCGGCACTGCGCACGGATACGATTTTTACGGCAATATCGTAGACAGAGATTTCGACGAAATCATTCCGGATAAAACACCACGAAAAGAACTCATGAGTGAGTTGATAGAAAAAGGCTACATCGATGAAAATGGTTTTATTTTGGATAAATTCATAGATTTAAAATCATGGAATGGATTAACATTAAGCGACAAATTCAGCCAATTTACAGAAAACATATATGGCATAATCAAGTATTCATTGGATCATGCTGATGAATTAAAGCCTTATAAACAGGGAAGAATTAACGTAGGGCGGGCTAAAGAAGTTCATGAAGCGTTGCGGGCTCGCGGGGAAGAAATCGGCGTGGCGCTGCACGGATTTTCAGGAACCCCGATTGATTATGTACCTGAATTTATTAATAAAGGTATAGCAAAAGTAAATATAAATACAGACTGGCAGGCGATTATTTGGAAGGTTTTGGAGGTATATTATTATAAACTTTACAGAAAGGTATTCATGCTTGCCCGTGAATCAGCAAAGAAAGATAAAAAGATGGGTAAGCTTGTTACAGATAATGTAGAATTCGATTTTACACGCGCACGTAATCGCATTATGTTTGGTTTCGCAAGAAAAATCTTCCGCAAGCCTGAGTTTCACCCGCTTCTTGAAGAAATAACAAATGCATTATTGGGCGGAAACGCGGCACCGGAACGTGTGGCAAGAGCACAATTAGACAGCGACTATAAACGCATGAAACTCACATTTTCCGCCTATGCTGAACCGATTAGAGCCCTTCAGGCGATTCAAATGCTCACATATGATAGAGTGCGTGCCTTAATGGAAGCATTAAAATTGAAAGATTCCGCGAAAGGCATTGAAGTCAATAGAGAGAGAGAACTCCGGCTTCAGGAGTGGCAGCAGAAGAACTTGAGAGAAATGGCGGCTGACGAATCGTTGAAAGAGTGTACATTGGAGGAATTGCTTTCGAGAATAACAGTAAGCGAAAGCGAAGATTTAATGGGCAAGGCTGCCGCCGAAGCCATTCTTGAAGATATGGAGAAAAAAGTTGATGCAAAAGGAAAAGCAGTAATTTTATTTGCATCCGCGGCGTCACAGCATACGACATGGAAATGGCTAGTTAAACTGTGGGGACAACTGCCGGAAGAACAGCAAAAATATTTAGCGGAACGCATCGTTGCGTTTCACATGGATGAATATTTGGGCTTACCCGAAGGCGCGCCGCAGGCATTCGGTAAAGTCCTTCGCGAAAAATTGTTTGAGACGCTCGGTTTTAAAAACGTATATTACTTTGATACAGGAATAGCGTATGATGAAGCAGCTGCTTTAAGGCAGGCGATTGAAAGAGGCGCTTCAGAAGAAGATATAGAGAGAATGACAAAAGTGATTGTAGAGATGGTAAAGCCGCACATCGCTGAAATAGTTAATAAATTTAAAAAACACGGCGGAAAATTTGATATTGTTATAGGCGGAGTCGGAAAAATTCCTCATGTGGCGTTTAATGACCCGGATGTCGCCGATTTCAATGATATTTTCACAATAAAAGTTGTTCGTATTGATAATGAATCCAGATTACAGCAGGTAATAGACGGCGAATTTAAGAGAATAGAGGATGTGCCGACTCACGCTTTTACTTTCACGCTTCCTCCGATTTTTTCGGCAGATAGTATTTATATAATCGTCCCGCGGGAATTTAAAGCGGATTCGGTCAGGAGGACTTTAGAGGAAAAAATTTCGGAGAAAAACCCGGCAACGGGACTTAGGATGCCGAAAGTCATTCAGCACGTCAAATTTTTCTTTGATAGAGAATCGATTAAGCAATCAAAAGTAGCACAGCGTGCTTATGTTATGCATGAAATAAATGAAATGACGGATATCGCCCGAGAGGTAGGATTACAGATACCCACTCAACTTGACAAAAGATATAGGCTTATGGTTCCGTTTTCTTTGCATACGAGCGAAGAATACAGAAAACATAGCGAAGAGTATAGAGATAGATTTGAGCTAATAAGGGTGGGTAATGAATTTTTTCTCGAAACGTATATTTCCAATATAATAGATAATGCAGAAGGGCAGGAACAAAAAAGCGTAGCCTTTATTCCTTACGATTCAATAAAAACACCGGGAGAGGCAAATGTCAGTAAACAACTTAAACGCCTGACCGATAGAGGTATAAGATTTATTTTTGGCGATGTTGGCGAATTTGCAATGCAAACAATGGTTGTTGACAAAGATGCAGAAGCCCAACGTAAAGCAAAACAAGACAGAGAAAAATTCCAGATAAATACATACGCAGAAATGCTTGTATGGCGATTTATTGACAGCACAATGAATGAAAGCGATAAGGCATATAGGCTTTTAAGTTTCTTCTTAAAGAGTCATTTTGTATTGCAAGGCAATCTCTCAGCAAAAGATTATATTCAGGCTATAGTTACCGGTAATATAGCAACTCTAATTAAGGGCTATTTAGCTTATAAGCCTGCCGAGCCTTACGACGCGCGCGAGGAATACGATAATATAGCCCAGGAGCTCATTTCTGCGTAACCCTATTTGCACAGATGATCACAGATGGTAGACACAGACTTGTCCTCCGAAGCTGAACGCGAAAGCAATTCAGCGAAGGAGGATGAGCACAGATGTGGTATGCGCTTTGGGCGCACAGCTCACAGCGCATAGCTCACAGCTCATAGCTCACAGCTCATAGCCCCTCTTGTATTCCATATAATATTATGATATATTTATATATCCTGGTATGAAATACCCAACAGTCTTTCATCTTATATCGGAAATATCTAAAAATTCGGGTATTTCCTGTGTTTTAATAGGCGGTTTCGCCGTCAATTATTACAAAGTTACACGGCAAACGGCGGATGTAGACCTTTTAATTACTAAAAATGATTTTGAAAAGATTAAGGATGCATTAAAAAAAGAAGGCTTTAAAGAGGATTATACGCAGGATATTTTTACAAGATTAAAAGGCGGCGGGAAATATCTAATGGATATCGATTTCATGTTTGTTAACAATGATACATTGGCCAAGATTATAAAAAACGGAAAAAAATAAGCATAGCAAAACAGGAATTTATAGTTCCTTCTATTGAGAACCTGATAGCTTTGAAACTGCATTCGTTAAAATTTAATTATAAAATACGGAAGAATAAAGATTTGCCGGATATAATTGATTTGATAAAAATTAATAAATATAATTTTAAGGCCGCAGAATTTAAGGATTTATGTTTAAAATACGGCGATTCGAAAATTTATAATGAGATTAGGGAAGGGGTAAATGCTTAATATGAAAAAATTGAATTTACCTATAATCAGAAACAAATTGCCAAAAGCCGGAAGTCTCGCGATGGATGATTATCTAAAATTCGTTCTGTTTAATTTGAGATATACAATAAAAAATAAAAAAACATTGAGAGAATGGAAGAAAAAATCAGCGGTTAATGTTCCGTTTATTTTAAAATGATATGTTAAATGACAGACAATGCTATTGTAACAAATAGGCAGGCAAGAAGAGATTATGCGATATTAGGCGCGATAGAGGCAGGGATTGAATTAAGAGGGACAGAGGTAAAATCATTAAGGGCGAAAGGGGCGAATTTAAAGGAAAGTTTTGCGAGGATTGATAAAGGCGAAGTTTTTCTATACAATTTTTACATATCGCCTTACGAGTTCGGAAATATACACAATGTCGACCCCCTAAGGCCGAGAAAATTATTATTACATAAGCGGGAAATATTAAAATTATATACGCATAATCAGGTTAAAGGGCATACCCTTATACCGTTACGCGTTTATTTTAAACGCGGGTTCGCAAAAGTCGAACTCGGCCTTGCAAAAGGCAAAAAGCTCTATGACAGACGCGAAGCGATTAAGCGCCGCGAAGCACGACGGGAGATGGATAGAGTATTGAAATCACGGAAGAAATCGCGGAACTGACGCGGAACTTGTCGCGGAACTACGCGGAAAGATTAAGATGGGGTTATTATATCCGGAAGAGTCTTATATTATACGGGGAGTTGCATTCGAGATTTATAAGCAGTTCAGAAATAGGCATAAAGAAACTGTTTATCATAATGCGTTTTATATCGGGTTGAAACGTAAAGGCTTAAAACCGGAGAAGAAAAGGCGAATCAATATTTATTATGATGGCGAAAAAGTCGGCGTATATGAGCCTGATATGCTTGTAAACGATTCGATCCTTATAGAACTAAAAGCAAAACCGAAAGTGACGCAGGAAGATGTTTCGCAGTTCTGGCATTATTTAAAATGCAGTAAATATAGAGTTGGTTTTCTTATTAACTTTGGCGCGTCTAATGGCGTAGAAATCATACGTAAAGTATATGATACGGCGCGGAAGTTACAGGTTCAGCGTAGTTCCGCGTAACGTTCCGCGTAGTTCAGCGGTTAAAGGGGGTGACAGGTCTCGACTTAAGCCATTTATCCGAGAGTGGCATGTAGTGGTTGCTAGGAGGCCACTTAAAACACCTGGCAAACAATAAACGCAAACTACAATCCAGTAGCCGAGGCTGAGGCAATCTTGGCCGAGGATGCGTTATCAGTTCCCCAATTAGTGGGAACAAGTCCATTAGTAAGCGTTCTGGGATACTAGTAGGACTTCGTTAATGCAGAACCCCTTAAGGGCCTAACTTTCGGGCCTTTAAGCGGTAAAAAAGAAGGTTGCTTCTCCGTAAATCCTGTCTACAGGAGTTAGGGAGAAAAAGACAAAAAATAGACTAAACATGTAGAGGCTTTCGGGTTAAGATTTAAGGACCCGGGTTCGAATCCCGGCACCTCCACCAATTTTTGGCAAAGCCAAAAATTGGTAGAGCAATTGAGCAATAGACAATAGAACAATAGATTGCTCAATTGCGGTCTATTTTCAATTGTTCTATTGTTCTAAAAATTTAA
>Ga0315295_10000488_pt1 | contig 34572 bp, 53 predicted proteins | sample YL17G14_0_MG_FD_204453 | JGI IMG/M metagenome (GOLD analysis project Ga0315295, IMG submission 204453) | Sediment microbial communities from Yellowstone Lake, YNP, Wyoming, USA - YL17G14_0 | ecosystem: Environmental > Aquatic > Freshwater > Lake > Sediment | place: USA: Wyoming | collected...
GGAAAACCACCTACACGCTGAATAAAATTCTGGAATGGCTCGGGCCTCCCGATTCCTGCGTCTGGTATATCTGCCCGACGTATAAACAGGGACGCTTGATTTCATGGTCCGAGATTAAGCGCATGATCCCTCCAGAGGCGATGCATAAAAAACCGAACGATTCCGATCTCATCATTACGCTTAAAAACGGCTCCGAGCTGTATTACATGGGGTCGGATGAGCCCGATTCCCTCCGGGGCCCTGAACCCACGGGCGTCATTTTCGACGAAGCCGCTTACCACCGGGCGGATGTATGGGCTCCCGTCATCCGGCCCAATTTGTCCGTCCATAAAGCCCCGGCCCTTTTTGTCTCTACCCCCAGCGGGTTTAACTGGTTCAAGGATTTAGAGGACGCCGCCAAGGACGATCCCGAATGGGCGGTGTTCCATTACACGATTTGCGACAACCCCTATATCGACAAGGACGAAATCGAGAAAATCAAAAAGAGTTGCGACCCGAGGGTCTGGAACCAGGAATACATGGCAAACTACGAGTCCTCCGTGGGCCGTGTGTTCCATGAGTTCCAAGATACCGACCGCCACGTCCAGGCGTTTCCCATGCCGAAGAGGGGCGATTCCTGCTACCGCGCGATCGACTGGGGAATGCGGGACGACACGGGGACTTTGTGGGCTAAAAAACTCGGCATGAAACTTTTCATTTACCGGGAACACGCTGAAAATGGGCTCCCGCCTTCGGCTCAGGCCAAGATCATCGAGAACCGGACGACCGTGGATGAGAATATCGTTTCAAACATCATCGGGCACGACGCCGCGAAGTCCGACGCCGAGATGAGGGGGCTGACCGTCCAATGGCATTTCATGAACGCAGGGATCAGACCTCTCAAATTGTCCAGCCGAAAAAAAGAGGGGTCGAGAGCCATGATCCAGCAGTTGATTTCAGAGGATCGTCTCGTGATCCATCCCGAATGCCGGAAACTCCGGAAACAGCTTCTGTCTTATTCGTGGAAAGACACGGCCATGGAAAAAACCGAGGACGGCGGAAACGATTTAGTCGACGCCCTTCACTACATGGCCGAGATGCTCCAGTACGATTTGCTCCTCAACCCAAGGAAAGACGAGAATTTGAGCATCGAAGAAAAAATCAAACGCCATCGCGCCGAGATCGAGGACAAATGGAAGCGTCCTCGCTATCCGCTGGAATCGGAGAATGAGCCTAAGTCGATTTTCCAAGAAGAATCACTGGCGGGGTATCTATGATCGATCCATTGCTCGCAAACGTCCAGGACGAAATCAAAGAGAAAGTCGATTTCTGGCGAACAAGGCTTGAAGGACAGCTCGGGAGGTTCAACACCTACGCCGACTACTGGCGTTTGATAAAGCCCGCCCGAAAAGGAGATCTTTCGGGGTTCTCTAACCCCCAGGTCACAGAAACGACGCGAGCCACGGAAGCCATCGCGACGTTTATGTACCGCGCGATGACCTCCGCCCAACCCAATTTTCAATTCGTCTCGAAAAATCCATACGTCACAGCCGAATCACTGTGGATATCCGAACAGCTTGTGGTCTGGCAACAGGTCGCGACGCGCTATAAACGAAAACTCCTCAAAGCCCTTCGTTCCATGGCTCTTTTCGGAACGGTGGGAATCGAGGAGCCGTGGATGAGCGATAAACCTTACTGGGAATCGACGGATTTTCTTCCCAGGAGCCTCCTTCAAATGGCGTTTGATCCCCTGTGCTTCGACATCATGTCGTCGCCCTGGTATGCCGTGATTGACTATCTGACCGATGAACAGTTGCGGGAACTTTCGATCAAAAATCCCGATGTATGGGACCGGGAGGCCGTGGAGTCCGTCATCTCGGGAGCTTCCGAGAAAACACTTTCCTCTCAGCTCATGGCCCGGTTGTCGAACGCGGGGTATTGGCCTTTCAGCGGGAGCGGGTCAGCCGCATCAAAACTTTTCGAGGTTATCTCCTATTGCGGCCCGATCAAAAGCGATCCATCTGGACGGATGTATTCCGTCGGACTCCTCAACGATACGAAAGTCGCCAGAGGTCACGAATCGTCCTACCGGAGAAAACCTTTCCTGTTCGCCCATATGAATGAATTCGAGTTGGAACAATATGCGTATGGAGTCGGGAGACTCGCCGAATCGACCCAGCCCGAACTTAATTCAAACCGAGGACGGATGCACGACACTATTACCTTCTCGCTTTTTAATCAGTGGCTCGCCAATCGGTCTGCCAATATCAAGACGAGCCAGATGAAAATAAGGCCGTGGGGAGTGATCGAAGTCGACGGAGATCCCGAAACGTCGCTGAAAGCCCTTCGTCCCCAACTCGAAGGCGTCAATTACGGAATACAGCTTGAGAACATGATGAAAACCGAATTCCGTTCCACCTCGGGGGCGTCCGACAATCTGCAAGCGATGGTCACCGAGGCCACCGCGACGGAAGCCTCGATCGCGCAAACGGAAGCGGTCCGTCGTTTGTCCGTTCTTTCGGAAGTGGCAAGCGATTCCCTCCTGCGAGAGCATATTTCAAAAATGCACGAGAATAATTTGACGTTCTTGGACCAACCTTTCTCTATCGGCGTTACAGGAGAACCCCAACCTCTCCGTATCTTCCCGAACTCCCTGGCGCCCGAAGTGGAAGTGATGACCAAGATCGTCACGGACAAGGATTTTCGTCCCCAGAGGAATAAAGACTTACTGCAATTCCTCCAGGTCATCACCTCCATCCGGAACCAGAACCCCCAGATGGGCCAGGTGGATTTAAAACCTTTCGTGGAGGAATTCGCCATGGGGATCGGGATGAATCCGAAAACTGTATGGAGAATAATTCCTCAGATCCCAGGAGCAACCGTCCCGGGTCAAATGCCTCCGATGCCGAATGCGATGGACCAAGTAGAGAGCGGCGTCCAGGCGGCGGAAGGAATGCGATCAAATGCCGGGGAACTTGGAAATGCGGCCCAAGTCAGCGCCGCGGAAGAAATGGCGGGAGCCCTATGAATTCTGAACGGGTCGCGCTCATGTCTCTTTTGGAAGATCCCCGCTATAAACTCCTGCAGGAATTATGGAGAAAACAGGTGGAAAAAGTTCAACAGGGCAGGGATAAGGCGGCTTCCCAGGGACGTAAATCGGCCTGGAGATACTGGGCGGGGCAGGAAAAAGGATTCATGCTGGCGATTACATCCATTGATCGGGCAATCCTTGAGATGGATTCAGTTGAAGATAAGTCGGAAACGCAGATTGAGATCGAAAAAATGATTTACGAAATTCGAGGAGAACCCAAATGAAACGATTCCTGATTGCTCTAGTTGTGGCGTCGATGCCGCTCATGGCGATGGCGCTTGAGGTATGGACGTCCAGCCAGACAAACGTTGCCGCCGCGTCTCAGAAATTGTGCTCTGGTTACAGGGCTGTTCTGCATGGAGTATGCGTATCGAGCGCGACGCAAGCTCAAGTGACATCAAACATCCAGTTGTCCAATTCGAGCTGGACGGTTTCGGCGTTCCCGACGACGGGGCTGATTGATACCCGCGCTGTCGGATGCCAGGTATTCGACGTGATTTATTCAACGGGAATTTTTTACACAAAGACAGGAACGTCGAACGTCAACATTCTTTACAACTGTTACTAGAAAAGTAAATCCGGGCTACGGCCCGTTACAGGGAGACTCACCGTGATCGAGTCAGGAACAGCCAACGCGGGGGAAGATGTTTCGACCCCCGGAGCAACCGTAAAAACGACCTCCGATATTTCACCGGAGACGGGGAGTGTTGCCCCCGAAGGCGGACAAAATCCGTCAGGAGAAAGCGCCGGAGACTCGCAAGAGTTTTCCGAAGGTGGTTCGGACGATGGACGTCAAGGGCGATTCAGTGGACGCTCGAAACTCGGGACCATCCGAGAACTTCGAGCGAAACTCCGCGAGGAGCGTTCGCAACGGGAAAGTTTAGTCGGGGATCTGCAATCCCGGCTGGACAACCTCGAAGCGAAACTCCGCCCCGCTCAGAACGACCAGCGTCCCAGCAGGACGTTTTGGGAAGCTCCAGAGGATGTGTCCCGCGAACTCACTCGGGCTGAATTAAAATCGTTCAAGGAAGAACTCTTGGGCGAACTCAGGCAGACCGAGCAGGAACGCGAACAGACCGCTGAATGGAAGCAAGAAACGTCGGAAGCCACCAAATTCATCCGGACTCAGAAGGGCCTCACGCCGGAAGATGAAGAAGAAGTCGCTGACATTGTCCGATCAACGCCGTCTATGATGAATCTTCGCCCGATGGAGCGAGCCGAATACGCGATGTTTCTTTGGCAGAAACAGAAGGGTATCGGCGACAAGTCCTCTATCAAAGCGAGAGCGTCGACGGTGGCCGGTTCCACCACGTCCACCGGAGGCAAACGAATATGGACGGACGCGGACATGAAGCGTGAAATTGACAAGTTTTCTGGGTCGAAATGGACCCCAGAACAAGTCAAAGCCTTCGACGTCTTAAACCGGGAGTTTGAGGATGCCGTTCGAGAAAACCGGCTGAAGTAATCTAGCGGGAAACCGCAAAAAGGAAATAAGTCATGGCAAACGAAACTGGCCTCGACTCTACAGGCATTTCGACAGCCGTTCCAGCGTGGCTCAGGGCGAGAGCCCTTAAAGCCCGCTATGCGGCGTCGAAGGTGTGGAAACACTGTCTGAACGGGATCGAGGGAGACCCTATGGTGAAGGGGAATATCACCCGAGCAGGAGATCGCGTTACGTTCCAGATTTTCCCGGAACTGACGCCCTCCGACATCAGCACAACCGACGGGACTTTCACAGACACCGAAATCTCCCCGACGGCGAAATCAGTGACGATCAACAAATGGAAAAACGTCTCGGCCAACTTGGTCGATATCGTGGAAGCTCAGGCCATCCTGCAATGGGAAGCGGAATTTGCCGATGCCTTTGGCAAAGCCATTTCTCAAATCCAGGACTCTGACATCCTTGATCTCGTTCCTTCGTTGGGGTCTTACACCATCCAGGACGCAGGCCCCATGTCGGACTCGAAAGTCCTTCTGGCGCAACGGTATCTGGACGATGGGGACGTTCCGAAAGACGATCGATGCTGGGTGCTGGCTCCCGTGGCTCACGCGGACCTCATGGCGATCGATAAGTTCACGCTGGCGAATACCACCGGATTCTCGCGTGGGATTCAAGTCGGCGATGGGCGCATTGTCGGTCTCTACGGAACGCCCGTTGAAGTGTCGACGGAAGTCTATACGACTTCCTCGAAACGAGACAACGTGCTGTTCCACCGCGAATGCTTCGGAGTGGTGATGCAGAAAGACTTCAAGATGGAGAAGTTTGCTCGAACGAAATACGCGACGAACTACGCCGGGTCTGCCCTTTATGGCGTTGCGGAACTCCGCGACGATCATGGAGTGTGGGTCCAGAGCGCGGCATAAGGGGGGACGACCATGAGAAAACTAATCGTCGTTCTCTCGATTGCGGTTCTGGGACTGGTTTCGGCGTCTTATGCGTCAAATGTGCGCGGAGCAAAAGGGAAGAAGATCGTGAACTTCTCAGCTTCTGCGGCCTTGGCGTGTTCGGGTCCCGCGACGGTGTATTCGGTGTTCGCAGGGACAGCAACGGCGGCCATAACGGACTATATTGTGTTGCGGGATTCCAACACCGCTAACACAACGTCCACCCCGTCGTTTTACATTGTAGCGACCAGCACGGCAGAGAAGCAGGTGACTCTTGATCCTCCCCTTATTTTTCAAAATGGGGTCTCGATCAACGGTCCCGCGACGATGCCGTTCTTCGGCGTTTCATGTGAAGCGGGCTACGCGACAGGCGGAGAATAATGTCTCAATCCCGCAGGGGGTTCTTCGGAGCCTCCTGCGGGGGAGTGTTTGAATGAAAAATTGCGCTGGTTGCGGAAAGCCTTCTTCGACGCTCCACCTGGACGGGGAGGCGTGGGTATGCAGACATTGTTTCCACGCTCCGGCAGTTCCGGCGGGATGCAATTTGTTTGAGAGGGGACACGAAAATCCGATGGACCCCGACGGGACCACGGCCCATATTCGAGACATCAAGGCGCGACGGTGGGACCCGAAAGAAAATCGGGTGTTCTACTACGCGCCTCCCAGGGGATACTCGTTCCCGAAAGGATAACCATGAACGCCAAAACAGAAGCAACGATCCAGTCCGTCAAAGAACTCCAGAACGAAATCAACGCATGGGAGGGGAGGCTCTTGGGGGTCAAAAATGACATCCAGAACCTGACGGCGCAGAAAGTGAAAATCCTCAAAGAAATCGAGGACATCAAAATCGCGTGGTCCCATGAATACGAACAAAAGGCTGGACTTCTCCGCCAGGAATCCGCAAAGCTCCATGAGGAAATGGCGGATCTTAAAGCCAAGCGGGAAGAAATCAAGCTGGCGGCTTCCGAAGTTTTAAGAGATCGGAATTCCGTTGAGGCGCAGAAATCCAAAGCCGTAGATGCGGAAACGAACTTTCTGGCGATGAATGAGAAAATCGGTAAGTTCATCACGCTTGTCCGCCGGGAAGCCGAAAAACTCTAATGGCGAATCGCGTCAGCCTCACCACGCAAGTGCGGATGCTGATCGACGAGAAAGATTCCAGCAATTCGCATTTTACGGATTCGGAGATTTATTCGTTTCTGAACCAGGCGATCCGCTACTTGGGGGTGGATGTCGAATGGCCCCTGCAGACAGCGGAAGCCACTTCCGTCGCGGATCAGCCCGTCTATACGCTTCCCGATGATTTCGTTTCGTTATCAGATGTGTATTTCGACGGAACGGATCTGACGGTCCTCGATCGGTCCGATCTTTCGGTTCTTTCGTCGACCTGGCAGAATGCTCCTTCCGGAACTCCGAGGTACGCCTATAAATCCGACAACGCGAAGTTCGGACTTTACCCGAAGCCGAACAGCACGGAGTCAGGAAAGATCATCCAGATTCAATACATCAAAGTTCCCCCGGACTTGTCCGACGACGTTTCGACGCCGGACATTCACTCGGCCTTCAATGATTGTTTGCCGTTTTACGCGGCTTTCATGTGCGAAAAGTCTATGGGAAATATCAAGTCGGCGGACCATAACATGAACCTGTACGAGATGCATAAGAAACGCCTCCAGTCGAAGGTTCAGCGTTTCGCGGATGATCTCTTGAGGTTCCGGTGGTCCGACCCGAGGGGATATGGCTGATTTCACGAATACCATTGAGCAGGGCGTTCCTTTCACCTCCGTTGAATTGGACGAAGGAATCGACTTTGTTGGCGTCGGCGATGCCGGGACCATCACGGTTGAAGGGTCCGCTTACGGGGAAGGCAATTACGGGGAAGGCCCCTACGGAGGGAGCGCGACCTATATTCTTTCTTACGGGACGACCGAGTGGACGAACGTGGATACCCCATGACCGCCCTCATCGAAGAAGCCGAGCAGGTTATCGTCGACGAATGGGGGACGCTTAATACCGCCGCGTCTCCGAGCAAACTCCCAAAGGGACATTCGCCAAACAATCAAAATGTATGGATGGACGAGAAGCCCGGATCTGTTATCACGTCCATGGGGTACAGCAAACTGGGGACGCTCCCCAGCGATAACCCGCCCACTTTTCTACTCAATTTCTTTAAAACATCCGACGGATCATCGAAGCTGATTGTTTCTGACGGAGTGACGGTCTGGTGGACGACGGACTACACGACCTATACGCAGATTACGACGGGACTTTCGGAGTATTTCCAGCTTCGCGGGATGGTCATCCGCGATAAGGTATGGCTCACGAACGGATCAGATCCCGTTATGACATGGGACGGATCGACCCTCGCCACGTTGGACGGAACGGCCGGAACTCCGAACGTCCCGAAAGGGAAGTTTATTTCCTACCACGATGAGCGCGTATGGATGTATGGGATCGACGGAGATTTGTCCGCCGCCCGGTTCTCGGCATTGGCCGATTCGACGGGAGCAGAAATTACTCCGGACGATGCCGATGCCTGGCCAGCCGATAATGAAATCCAGATTTCAGAGGGCGATGCAGACCGGGGGACGGGGATATTTATTCTTCGCGGGTATCTCTATTGCTCAAAGCAATATTCGATGTGGCGGATCACGGGTTACGACGAATACAACTACTCGCGCGTGAAAACGCGGTCCTCCACGGGGACTCGTTTTCAGGAATCCATCCAGATTCGCGACAACTTCGCGGAGTTCATCGGTGTTGACGGCCTCTATGTTTTCGACGGGGAAGAATCCGTCCGCGTCTCGGATATCGTCGATCCGGCGTCGTCGGAAGAAGGGGTGTTCGCGTTCAGGAACCTCCAGCAATCCCTCCTCAACAACCAGTTTTGGAATGTCTCGGAAGCGACGGACTTTGCTCTCGGGACAGTCCCTGCGAACCTTGTAACGACCGACGATCGGCTTACGCTGGTCCCGGCAGATAATGCACAAGCGGATTTCGCCGCAGGAACGCACGATGACACGACGGATTCCGAGAACGCCGGATATCTCCAGCTCGCCCGTGTGAACTCGGGGGCTTACGGGAGCCTTCTTTCGACAGGGAAGTCCTCGTCGATGACCGGATACACCTCTCAAGTCGGAGATGTCGCTTTCATTACAGACGGGAATACGAGCAACTGGGCGGGGCATCTCAACAATGTAAGTTCCGGGTCTTTTTCCTGGGGGGTCGATCTCGGGGAGGCTTTTTACGTTTCGAGGATCGTTATCAAAAGTTTTTATGCGGAGTGCCAATCGGATGGTAGTTCTAGTGTTTATATAGCGGCCTTGCGAATAGAATCTTCCAGTGACGGGAGTTCCTGGACGGATAGAGGAAGCGTTTTATCTCAAGCTCCCGCGGTTGTTTATTATTACGCAGGGACCGGATCGCCCGTCATGTTCCCGAACACATCGGACTGGGAGTCCCGCGCCGCAACAGATTTAACGCTCGATATCACAACGACAAACGCCCGTTATTGGAGATTGTATTGCGTAGCGAATAAGGCTTATTATTTATTGAAGGAAATCGAGATCTATGGCGCCGCTTACGAGACGGATGGAAAATTCATTTCCAGATCGCTTGATTTTGGGACCGCCCCTGCTTCCTACGGAACACTTGCGGCCGCTATCGTTTCGAACGGAGAGGCTTATCAATTCTTCACGCAATCTTCCACGGATAATTCCACGTGGGATTCCGAGGCGAATGTAGCGAATGGGGCCGCTATTACTTCGGCGTCGAAACGATATCTGAGATGGGGGGTCTATCTCTATTCGTCTACAGGAGTCTATACGCCTGTCATCGACAAGGTTTACGTCGGAAGCACCTATATTTCAGAGATTCACAATACCGGGGGCGATATTTTCCAATGGGGAGCCTTCCAGGTATCGCAATTCAAGGCAGGGCAGACCGTCACCGCCTACTATAGGGCCGCCGCCACTTCCGTCGGTGTTGCCTCTGAATCATGGACGGCGATTGTCCCCGGCGCTTTTCCTTCCGCCGATTTAACGGACGTCTATATACAGATCAAACTTGAGCTTTCGACAATAGACGCCACCCAGGCGCCCTACGTCGACAGTTTTACGGTGAACTGGATTCTATCCTCCGGTGTCGGCGTCAATACTTTGCAGAACGTGGCCTCTATCGTCATTTTGAATCGCTACTGGCTTACGGCGGCCACGCTCGGAGCCGAAGAAAATGACATTATTATCGTCAGGGGGAAATCCACTTTCAACAGTCCGTGGCATAAGAAAGATTTCAAGGTTTTGTCCTTCTGCCGGTTCCAGGACTACTACATCGCCGGGTCGAGCGAGGATGGTTCTATTTATCGTCTTGAGTATGGATATTCAAAAAACGGATCGGCGATGGATTCCTACTATGAGACGGCGGATTTCTCGAAAGACGGATTCATGCTGAAAGGCCGGGAACTCCTCGTGGATACGGAGCGGAGCGGGTCTTACAATTTATCTATTGGATGGTCTACGGATGAAGGACTCACCTACACGGAGAAATCGATCGACCTGACAAGGGATTCCGGCGATTCGACCTCTTTCACAAAACGTTTGAATATCAATTTTATGTCCGAGGGAATAAGGTTCCGCGTCAGGATCAACGGGGCGGATCAGCCTTTTTGCGTCAATGGGATTACTTGTTATTACAGGGTGAGCCCCCAGCGCGGGAGTATTGAATGAGCGTCAACCCAAAACAGCCCGTCTTGAAGTCGGGGCTTTACAGGAATGAATCCTCCATGTTCACCGACATGAACGCCCTTTTTCGATCTTTTGCGACGAGAACGCTTCGTCCTTCTCGGACCAGCCCTCCCATCGCGGCGGACGTGGACGAATTGACGTTTGTGTACGACAAAACTTTGAACAGGCTCTATACTAAAGTGAATGGAACGCTTCGTTACGCGGCGTTTACGTGAGGTGAAAAATGGCTCTTTTTGACGCAGGATCTCCGTCGAATCTGGAAGATGTTCTTGGCCGCCAGGCCGAAACGGCCTCCATGGGGGTTGAGCAGGATGCCGCCAAGAAACGTAGACAGGCAATCGCGCAACAGGCGGCTTCCGGGCGCTTGCGCTCAGGCGTTGCCAATTACACGCTGGCCGATCTCGATTCGGCTGAATTGTCAGGACTCGGAGGGGTGGAATCTTCTCTTGCGGAATCTTTGGGACAAATCCCGACGAACGATTATGTGACGCAACGCGAATTTCAGCGTCAGGAAGAATTGGCGAATTTGATCGCCAAGATGAACAAACGAAGCAAGCTTGGCTCCATCATGGGCGGTGTTGGGTCCGGGGCGGCGGCGGGTGGTGCTGTCGGGGGTCCATGGGGCGCTGTTGCCGGAGGAGTCGCTGGTGGTGTTCTTGGCGCACAATAACAGGAGGATGCAATGGCTTTTTTAACGGCTGGAGATATCGGGCTCGTGAATCCGCTTAAGAATCCGCTTTCGGATATTGAAGGGAAGCGGAGGGCTTCCCTTGAGACTTCCCTCGGTCGAATCGAGGGGAGAAATAGGCAGGGCCAAGTTGTTTCCGGTCGTCCTATGGGAGAATATACGGGAGAAGAACTTGGACGATCTTCGACGATGGCGAATCGCGGTGTTGAGGATATGCTCTACGGGGTCCTTGGGAAAGGGTCGTATAAAGACCTCTTAAGCGAACAGGAGCATCAGAGGCAGATGGCATTGGCGAAGAAAGTCGGGAGAGCCTATGCGCCGTCTCTCGGGCAGGAGATTATGAGCGGTGTTACGCTGGCGGGCCAGATCATCCCTGCGGTAGCGGGGGCCGGTAAATCGGCCTACAACTATTTCAATCAGGCGGGGGAAGTCCCCCTCGGATCAGCGTCGAATCCATATAACCTTGAATCGGCGCTAAGCGGTATCAGGGGATACGACCCCTATCCGAACATGATGAGGATGAGGTGATTTATGGCAAGTGATCTCTACGGGTTATTGGCGGAAGCCTATTCGCGGCCTTCTCGGGCTTCGCAGGATTTAGAGGCGACGCTCGGAGCTGTTAAGAGCGTCGATGAAGGTTTGAGGGCTTACAAGGCGAGGCAAAACGAGGAACGTCTCAAGAAAATCCAGCTTCAATCTCTGAGCGAGGTCCTCGGGGATAAAATGCCTCCCGGCGGAGAATGGGCGAAGGATATCCCGCTAGAAACATTATCGACGGTAACGCCGACGCTGAAAGTCCTGGCTGATTATTCACCGAAGGAGACAAAAACGACGGATCTCCCTCGATGGCAACAGGCGAATTTCCAATATAACGGGAACCTTGTTCTTTTCAACCCGGATCCACGGGACCCCCATTATATTGCCGTTACTCCACAAGGACCAAAAAGAATAGGACCGGAGTCTCAGGGATCGTCCGCGCCTTTGCCTATGGATGCTCCTGCGAAGGCCGATTCTCCCGTATCCTCTATCCCTATCGGGGGTAGCATAACTCCGAGGGTCGCCCCGACAGCTCCGGCGACAGACACGGCGAAGATCGGGGATCTTGGGTATCTAAAGGATCTCATCAAGACAGCATCTAAGAATTACAGTGATAAATTTACGGGAGCCTCGGACGCGATGATGACGAGAGCCGGACAATTTACCGGAGAAGGCGCATCCGAAAAAGCGGCCTACTTTATGAGATCGATCAATGATATGTCCGATGCTCTTTTGAGGGCAAGGAGCGGAGCCCAGATAAATGAGCAGGAATATTCCAGGCTCAGAAAGTTGGTCCCGTCACAATACACATCGGACCAAGATTTCATCGCGCGATTAAAAGCGTTTGACGAAGCCGTAAGCAGCGTCATCGAAAATAAGAGATCGTCCATGCAACAGATGGGATATCGCGTTCCCGGAGAAATTTCTTCTTCTAAATCCGGGATACCGAAGTTTTCAACAGAGCGGGATGCAGAGAAGTCTGGAGCAAAAGGGCTTGTTATTATTGGGAACGAAATGGCGGTGATTGAATAATGACTATTCGATATATTGGGGCATCCGCTCCGTCAGAAAAAGAGGACATTCCGAATACGATAGATGATTTTAGGAAGTTTTTCCTCCCGGGGAACGAAGAACGGGCGATGCTGTTCCGAAAAGCGGCGAGTCTTTCTCCTTCCCCTATGGCTGAATTCGGGGCGACACAAGACCCTGTAGCGACGGCGAAGGCGATCCCCGCCATAACGGGAACCATTGGGGCCATGAGCGGAGTCCCGTTCGGAACTGTCGCTGGGACCGTTGGGGGTAGGCAAATATCGAATGCGCTCCTGCGATCCGTCGGGAAAGGGAAAGAAATACCTTCTACGGTGGCTCAGGTCGGAGAGGGCGTTTTGTCCGGTGTGGGGGATCTCGCTATTGTCCCATGGATAAACAGGATTCGCTTCGGGAAGGAGATAGGATGGCTCGAAAAACAGGCGGGAGTCCCTAAGACCGTCGAAAGTTTAAAGCGTGTTACCGGCCCCGCATCAACCGTTAAATTCATTGATTCTACGCTAAGAGGTATCGGGGAAGGGAAAATCGGGGTTTCAAATCCAACACTGTTAAAGCAAATCAAAGACCAGCTCGATTTTATCCGTAAAAATAGAAAGGCCGTCCCCCTCACCGACAACGATATGGGGAAACTTAAAATGTTGAATCGGTGGGTCCAGGATTCTCTCGGGAAGGCAATCTCCGGGAGGGCAGAGGCGGCGAAGTCTCTTGCCATGTCTCAATCTGTCCCAAGGGCCATAAAGAATACATGGGCCGCTGTCCCGCGATCTGTTAAGTGGGGACTGGGCGCCGCTACCGGAGCATCGCCTATTATGGGGAGCCTTTACAGGGCCCTTGGGGGAAGTTCTCAAACTGGACAAAGATGAAACTCCTCGTCTACATGCCCTTGACGTTCGCGTCCATCTCCTCGAAAGTATTTCGGTCGTTCCTAGAGATGACGGGCCCGGACGTCCAGAAACAACTCCTGTCAAAAGGGGTCGAACTCGACTATCTCATCCATGACAAATTCCCGATCGACCTGAACCGGAACGAGGCTTTCGATCTGGCGGTCTCCAATAAATACGAGGCCGACTACCTGATGTGTTGCGACGGGGATCAAGTTTTCAAGAAAGACACGATTCTGCGGCTCCTCCAGACTCTCGAAGAGGAACCGGAGGCCGGAGCCGTGACGGGGATCTATTTCAGGAAGGCCCTTCCGCATCGGTGCGTTGTGGGGACGTTCAGCCCGTGGTCGAAATCGCTTGAATGCAAAAGGGCGGCGCTGAACGACTACGGGTTCATCGCCGAGGACGGCCAGCAAACGATTTTCTATAAATCCTTGACCTTTTTCGATGTCGTCCAGCGCGTCCATGCGTTCGGGATGGGGTGTATCCTATTCCGGACGGAAGTTATCAAGAAACTCGAACGGCCTTATTTTAAATATGTTAATCCGCACTCTACCGGTGGCGATTTCACCTTCAACGGCTGTTCGGAGGATATGTGGCTATGTAGCCAGCTTTATCAAAAGGGAGTCAAGGTCTTGTGCGATCCGAAGGTACAGGCCGGGCATTGCGTTGAGAAGGTTATTTTTGGGAATGAGCATGAATAGGCGGGGGGACAAGAAAATGCGCTCAAAACTGATTCTGGGGGCCTTCCTGATGATTCTAGGAGGTTGTTGCTATGCCGATACGCTTTCCCCGCGTATTGGACTGACGCTTCCAACGACAGGGCAGGCGGATAGCTGGGGGGCGAAGCTGAACCGGAATTTCGAGGTTATTGATTCAAGCGTCGCTATCCCTTCCGCCGCAACGACCGTTACGGCCCCGTGGGTTTTCACATCCAGCGTGGCGTTTTCGACTTTCAGTGTCGCCCAAGTCAGGATCGGTAGCACGTCCTATTCGGGATCAGAAAAGCTGATAGTGGACGGGACAACAAAGTTAATGGGCCCAGCGGGGATTCTCCAACTTTGCGATTTAAATGGCGAGAATTGCACTCAATTATACGGAGGATCGGGTGTTTCAACTATTTCTCTGGACCAGGATTCATGGCTTTGGATAAATGGCGGTGGATCAAATTGGATTAATTATCAACTTTCTTGCGACCCAGATAGCTATTGTTATAGGTATCAAGACACATTATCGAAAACGGGGGGTGCCGGTTCTGCAACGCATACCATGTGGAATCCATCCATATCGAACAGCTTTGCTGGGACTGCGGATCTCTTTGGGTTTCTGTTTAGCCCTGAATTTTTTGGTTCTCCTGGAGGAGTATCCCACCACGCAATTTATGTCGCGAATAGATCTAGTTCTCCTGTTGGAGGAATCAATTACAGCATCCATGTCGTCCCTATAAATATATCTACAGGCACTACTTCGGATTATGGGATAAGCGTTGATATGAGCGAAGTAAAAAATGAGAATGCGACAAAAATATCCGGAAAATTTTCAGACGGAGAATTTATTGTTGAGGGATCGACTAGAAATGCCTACTCTGTCGTAGTTTCTACCTACGGATCAACCGCATATCATCTTTCTGTATCAACTTCTGGAGCAACTATATTCGGAGGCCCTTTTAGACCACAATCAAAAATGAAAGCTCAAATTCAGGCCATTGCTTCTCCTCGCCCGATAGCAGGGGACTCTTATTATTGTTCGAACTGCGTTCGAGATTCCGTCTGCACTTCAACGGGAGGGATCAACTCATTCGTCGCCGTCAGCTCGCGGACGCAAGCGTGTAACTAGGGAGGATGTATGGCGAACACTTACGATTCCGTCAGCGTTGATACCAACGCGACGCTTGTTGTCGCGAAGAACCGATTTCGCCGCGGGGTGACGGTCTACAACAACGGGACCGCTATTGTTTATATCGGATTCGACGATGCGGTCGATGCAACAAGCGGGATGCCCCTCATCCCAAGAGCAACCGCCTCATTCAACCGTGTTTTCGACGGTTTGCGCGGGTCTATTTATGGGATAGCGGCCAGCGGGACGCAGGATGTCCGTTACATGGAGTGGGAATCTTGAAAAAACTACTCCTATCGCTCGTCGCTCTTGTTTCTCCGATTTTCCTATCAGCGGATGTTAATAGCCCCCCTCTTAATATCGAAGAAATTGACGGATCTCCGTCGGCTTTCCCCTATAAACTCAAGGTGACAAATTCTTCACTCACGGACAATGGGGACGGGACCGTTACGCTCACGATTGGAAGCGGTGGGGGCGGATCATCTTCTCTCGCCATCTTTGATGAGGGGGTACAGATTTCAAGTCCAACCGCCATCGTCAATTTCGTTGGTTCCGGCGTCGCGGCCACGCTGACGGGGGGTGCAACGGCCACCGTCACAATCTCCGGCGGTGCTGGCGGCGGAGACAACCTGGGTTCTCATGTTTCCACAAAGACGATCACGGCGGACTTCGGGATTCAGGGGTCTACCATCGCCATGAACGCTTTCAATGCTTCAACAACGAGCATGACGGTGACGGGGAGCGGGGGCATGACGATCAGTTCAAATTCTTACCTCTCTGGCGGTGCGACCATCTTCGCCAATAGACAAGTCCACATGACAAAGTTGAAATTCAACTCGGACGGCCCTCTTGTCGCGTCCGTCATGGACATCGCTCCTCCGTCCGTTACGACCGGGACTCCATTTGTCTACCTCTACGGAAATACAGCCGGAGGGCAGGAACTCATTGGGATAAAGATGGCCGGAGGGGGAACGGGGGCCTGGACGGGGTTTAGGTTCGAGGCCGGGGGGACGACGACAAACACGGGGATTCAGATGCAGGGAAGTGCCGGAGGGACAAATACGTTTATCGGCGTTGACTGTTTCAATACAGGGTCAGGGGGAACAAACTCGACATGCTTTAAGGCTGTACCTAGTGTCGCGACGAATCGCGTCGGGTTCTATGCGAGTGCGACAGGCGGGACGATCAACCGCGCTATCCAAGTGGATGCGGGCGACGTTCAGATGAACCAGTTGACGGCTTCTCAGTTTGTCAAAACGGATGCGAACAAGAACCTCATGTCGGCCAGCAAGGTGAGTCTTTCGACAGAGACGGTCGGGGATCTTCCAGCTGGACTTGCGGTCGAATTGGCGACGGGCACCATTCGCTCCGATCTCGATCAAGTGAAACTGGATACCGGGACTATCAGGGGGATGGTGGAGAACAAAATTGTTTCTCTTTCCACGGGAGTCATGGGGAACCTCCCCGTCACGAACTTGGCCGCCGGATCGGGAGCCACATCTTCGACCTTCTGGCGAGGGGACGGGAGTTGGCAGACTCCGGCTGGTGGAAGCGGCGGAGGATATGCCGTTGAACCCGCGACCGTTTCTTTCCAGTTGGACCAAGGATTCGACGCGACGACGGCGACTTTTACAGCCGTAAACCCACTCACATTTCGTTTCGACGGGACGGGTTCATGGACTCGTGATTTTAGTTGGATTTCAAATGGAGGAGGTGGAGATACAACCGAGGCCAAGTGGGGATTCGCGAACGTGACGCTCGGATCGGAAATTAGGAGATTTCGATTTCAAAATGTATGGGGTGAAGATGTTGGCGGTTTTAATCTCGAAGATGGGGACGGCCCAGGGTTCTATGCGAGAGCCGATATCTATTCGGAACCACCCCATGTCCCCTATTTCAGACTTTATGACGTTGATAACACGAACCACGTTTCCATTAAACCCGCTTCAGCTATAGGGACAAATTACACCATAACCCTACCCGATGCGGTCCCTGGATCTCTCCAGTGTCTCACCATGACAACGGGAGGAACGGTTGGATACACAGATTGCGGAGGAGGTGGCGGTTCCTCGTCGTTGGCCGTATTCGACGGAGGAGTAAAGATATCCTCTCCAACTTCAATTCTCGCCTTCGACGGTTCGCAGTTCGACATCTCTCTCCTTGGGAGCGCGACAGCCGAAATCGAACTGAGTCCATCCAGCGTTACGCTCCAGGGGAACTCTCGGACGTTTGAGGGGTTGGCTGTCGCGACAGGAACAATCCGTACCGATCTCAATCAGGTCAAACTCGACACGGGGACCATCAACAGCTCTATTGCCGCTGTTGCTCTCGCCACGGGGACTATCCGAACAGACTTAAATACCGTCAAGCTCGACACCGGGACCATCCGGGGGATGGTCGAAAACAAGATCATCAGCTTATCCACGGGTACTGTCGGAGTCCTTGGATATCAGATCTCCCTTTCTTCTGGATCAATGCAGGATCTATGGAAGGTGTCGCTCTCTACGGGGACGATGGCGACTTTGCCCTATCAGGTGTCTCTCGCCACAGGAGTCATGCAGAATCTTTGGAAGGTGTCCTTATCGACAGGCGTCATGGACAACCTCTACTACAAAGTGTCGCTCGCTACTGGGACTATGGACGTATTGCCTTATAAGGTGTCTCTCTCTACGGGGTCCATGCAGGATCTATGGAAGATCAGCTTATCGACAGGAACGATGGGGCTCCTCGGATATCAAGTTTCCCAAGCGACTGGAGTGACGGGAGAGTTTAATCATCAAGTCAGCCTCTCGACGGGGACAACGGGCGTTTTGGGGTACAAGGTGAGCCTTTCGACTGGCGTAACGGGAGATTTGGCGGGGGGGTTGGCCGTCCAACTCTCGACTGGCATCCTCCGCGCACAGACCAAATCTGTCGCCATCTCAACGCCGACGGTCGGAGATTCCAACTACGTCCAATTCGCTTTTGCCAAAGCCGTCACGATCACGCGCGTCTACTGCGCGACGGACCAGGGGACACTCACGATACAGTTGGACGAACGGGCCGAAGCGACCCCGAACACGGCTGGAACCAATGTCCTCAGCGGGAATCTTGCGTGTGATAACAACACGGAATCGACGACGAGTTTCTCGAACGCCCCCATCGCGGCGAATGTCCCGCTGAACCTCCAAATCATCTCCATGGCGAGCGATCCGAATATCGTCCGCATTCATATCGACTACACAGTAGATGGAACATGATCCGGTTCCGGTGGGTCGCCCTGTCGGTATTCCTTTTCCCCGCCCTTGCCCACGGGTTGACGACACTTACGGTCCAGCCTGATGCGACCGCTGGCATAGATACCTACAACCAGAAGAACTTGGCCACCACCACGGACGGGACAGAGGCGAACCCTGCCGTCAACGGAGATGGGACTTATACGCAATATGTATTTATAAAGTTTGATGTAACGTCTATCCCGGCTGGAGCCGTTATCAGTAGCGCAGTTGTAACTTTGGTCGCCTCGACCGCCGATTCGGCGGTCAATCACTATATGAGGATTTGGAATATAAAATCGGCGAATAGCACATGGACGGAAGCGGGGGCCTGTTGGAATTACACGACCGGGACAACAGCGTGGGCCGGGGGGAGTAACGGGGGCGGCGTCATCGGGACAGATGTTGACGTTTCAAGCATTGGCGTCACGGAGAATTTAAACAGTCGTGGAGCAGGGGCGTTGGCAATTTCCATAAGCACTCAGACGGTCTACAGTTGGGTGAATACAGGGAATTACGGAATTGTCATAAATAATGACGCGAGCTATACCAACATTTACACGTCGGACTATGCGACCGCCGGGAGTCGCCCGAAGCTCTATATCGAATACGATACGCCTCCCTTGGATCAAGGAAATTTCAGATTTCGAAACGATGATGGGTCTGAGACGGGCGCCACGTGGTCGGCGGACGAGAATGCGAACTTAACGCAATCCTCCGGGACCAATGTCCGGTTCCGGGGGGTAGTAGATTCTTCCATGGACGTGACATCGGCGCAATACAGACTTGACTACGCGACAGCCTCTGTCGGCGTCACCTTTGGCCAGATCGGGGACGGGACAAGAATTATCGGGTATCTCACTCCGGGTACAACCTCAGCGGGGTCGACATCGCTTCTTGTCCCCTACCCGAGCGGTATCAAATCGGGGGATTTACTCGTAATGGCCGTTGGCGTTAGGCCCGGGACCGTCGTCCCGACCATCCCTCCGGGTTGGACTACGCTTGCCGATTCATCGGCAACGGCAAAATCCGTCGCGGCGGAAGGCGTTGATTCCGGGTCAGCGAAAGCCATCGTTTTTGTGCGTGAATCCACCATGACGATTTCCGGGAGAGAATCTATTTCCTTATCTGGAGGAAGTTGCGGCCTCGGGACGATGTACCGATTCAATAAAACGCCTGGGAATATCTGGGACTTCCAGACCGTCTATGGGAGCGACAGTATTCCCAACAGTGCTGTCTGGCTTTCGACCATGAATACCATCCTCAACGTCGTAAGTTCCGATGTGGTGGTGGCTGTATCAGCCATCAATAACGATCAACAGAGCTTTGTATCAGAATCGGTCCAGACCAACGGTGTCACGTATAGAGGAGGGGACGGGGAATTGGACGATCTCGCGACCACGACAGGGAACGATATGCGACTCGTCGTCTCGACCTTCGTCGCCATCGCAGGGGAAGCGGTGCTTCATTCCACCTACACCATGACGGCTTCGACGTGGAGCGGGGCAAGGCCTGTTGGAGGAACCGTCCTGTTAAGGATCAGGGAGATTGAGGCCCCGATCCACCTTTCCTCCTCCCCATGGATCACCTCAAGCGGACAGGCGACAACGGCGCAGTTGACATCTCCTGCAGGAAAATCTGGTGCCAATTTTACGACGGGGAGAATGCAGTACGACGAAAATCCAGCGGATGCGGTCGATATCATCTCGAACTTCTACAGCGAATTCGAGTGGAATCTTGTCGCCAGGAGTACGCCGTCTGTCTGGGGGAATACCTACTACCTGAAAATCACTTCCAGCGGGACCCTGTTTGACAATTACATTACAACGCCATCATGGACGATAGGGACGTATACCGGAGGCGGGTCCACGACCACGACCACCACCACAACGACCACCACCACGACGACGGTCCCCGGTGCCTACAAGAGAAAGCGGATTTGGATGATCGAATGAAAACGCGCGCAGAACTTAATTCGGGGATCACCACTCTCGGACAAACAGCCGGTGTCGTCGATTCATCTCTTGTTGACCTCTACCGGAATGTTCACCTGGATGCTGGGTCCATTTTCTCGGTCGGACTCGTCCATGGGAGCAAGGGATCAAACATCCAGATCCCCGTCTTGCTCCTCAAGGGGCACGGGTCTATCAGTGCGCTTCAATTTGACCTTCTTCTTCCGACTGGATTCACCTACCAGAGCGTTTCAACGGGATCTGCTTCAACGGCTTCCGGGAAGTCCGCCAGCGCCAATCTGCTCCCATCAGGGTTGCGCGTTCTGATTTTTGGCCTCAATCAGAACGTAATCGGTACCGGGGTTCTGGCGACGGTCCAGGTCCGTCTTGAGAGTTCCCTATCGCTCCCAAATTACTCCATACCGATTTCGGGGATTGTCTCATCTGACCCGAACGGTCTTGTCGTCACAACATCAGGAGTGACGGGGACGGTGATAATCCCATGAGAAAGAAAATTTTAGTCGGAGAAGATGACGCGCTTGAGTTCATTATCAAGGAACTTCAAAGTCTCACAAATCGGATCGAAAGGATGGAACAAAAAATGGCAACGCGATTGGAACTGAATGCAGGGTTGGACGGGATCACGGGATCGCTTCTATCGCTTACGGCGGCGATTGATGAGCTGAAGGCGGCGATCGCCTCCGGCGCTGATTTCCAAGTGGAATTAGACAAGGTGACGGCCATCAATGCGGCGATCCAGGCGGCTATCGCCAACGCTCAAGTCTAAGGGAGGTCAGCATGAAACGGTTGCTGGTTTTACTGTTACTGGCGACCCCGGTATCAGCGGCGGATATCGTCATCACCATCCCCGACGCGCTGTTGCCTCGGGTGATCGACGGGTTCTGCGGGGCTTACAACTACGACGTGAACCGCTCATCGGCCACGAGCGAAACGAGGGCGCAATTCTCTCGTCGAATGATGATGGCGGTCATTCGGGCTACCGTGGTGTCCTATGAGTTCGGCGTCGCTCAGACGAGCGCTCGCCAGGGGCTGGAATCTGTCACTCAGCAGATCCAGAGTGAGGTTGCTTTCTAGGAAAATGCACATGAACGAGCATCGACAGCAAAATACGAGATCCTCCGATAAGTTGTCGAGCAAGCTCCTTTCGACCGTTTGGCCCATCTTCGTCGCATCTATTCTCGCCGCCCTTGCGTGGGGAGCGATGCAGACCGAGATCAAGGGACAAGGTAAAGTTATCGAGAAGCACTGCGAAAAGGACGACAAGATTTCGTCTGAACACGCAGAACGTCTCGCCCGTCTTGAGGAAGCCATCAAGGTTCTCCCGGAGATCCGACAGGATGTTAAAACGCTTCTTGGGAGTCAGAAGGAGATACTTAGAATTGTGAGGTAGAACGTGCCTCCGTGCCCGAAATGTGGCGCAGATCTTCGAGAGGAATGGGACGTTTCACCTTCTGGGGGGATTTGGTTTGTGTGCGATAAATGCACTATGCAGTTTCCTGAAACGTCTGACTGGGCGCGACCCTACGTTCAGCCTTTCAATTCCGATCCAGTGGACGGGGTACAAAAAAGTGATCAATCCTCGAATTGAAGTCCATCGCCAGATCTTCACGGACAAATCCACGATAGGCTCCCTATCGATTGACGGGGTATTCGAGTGCTGGACCTTGGAGGATACGTGCAGGTGGAACAGCGAAAAGATAAAAGAAAAGACAGCCGTTCCAGCTGGACATTATGAGGTCATCATCGACTGGTCGACGAAGTTCAAGAAAGACCTCCCGCATATCCTCGATGTCCCCAATTTTTCTGGAATACGCATCCATTGCGGAAACTCCGACGAGCAGACGGAGGGCTGTATTTTGGTCGGGAACACGAAAGAGGCGGATTGGATCGGGGAAAGCCGACTGGCGTTTGACGCTTTTTTCCCGAAGCTCAAAAGATTATTGGAAGAAGGACGGACTTACATCTCCATTATCGGAGGGCGATGATGTTTAACTGGGTCGGGACGTTGATCGGGAAGTTTATCGGGAAGAAGCTCAATCTACAGGAGGATTCAAAAATGGATGGGACAAAGAAGTGGTTCCAGAGTCAAACTATATGGGCCGGGATCGTGGGGACAATAAGGGGGATTTATCTTCTCCTGCAAGTGTCCCTTCCTACATTCACAAGCGTACATCTTCCGGATATCCCACCATGGGTTGACGGTATTTTAACGACTGTCCTCGGGGGGACCGTTATCCAAGGAAGAACAACGGCGACGGACAAGATCGGATGACGTATGTTCATCAATATCGGCCATGGGTGGGAGCCTTGTAGCCCACCGGGATTTGGGATTGTCCACCGCCGCTCCGGGGACTCCATTAAAAAAGAGAAGTTCGTTTCGGACGTCAGGCAATTAAAGCGGTTCTCGCTGGCAAGGAAGTGGAAGATAAAATTGTACTCGGTCGTTCTCCCGTTCCGGGATCGAATGGAGTTTTACTGAAGGTCCTACGCGCCATCAGCCCTCGCCAGTAGAAACACTCATTCGAAAGTTTATGGACCGCTTCCGCATAGGCGATGCAATGAAGGACCAACTGCTTGCGCGACATGCTCTTGTAGTCCATTTTGACCCCCTTTTAGCTTCTCCGACGGAAAAATGACGCACAAGGATTCGATTCTAGGCCACTGAATTTCTCTGGCAATCCCTTATGACCTCCGCTACGAACGACTGGGCGATTCCCTTCCCGAATTGCTGAGGAGTGAACCTAAAAACGCGCCATCCGAGCTTCCCGGCTTCGTTAAATTTTTCCATGTCTTTTAAGTAGCCTAATCCACGAGTGTGCCGTCCCCTCGTCCAAATTCCGCCGTCGATTTCAACCGCTATCCGGTATTCAGGGAAGGCGTAGTCGAACCTCCATTTGCGCGGCGGGGCGAATCGGTACTCGGGTACAGGGTCCAGATCGAAGGCTTTCCAGAAATAGTTGCTTGTCATCTCTCCTCCAGATCCTTGAAGCACCTCTGGCACATCAGCCCCCAGTTCGTCTTGACCCTACGGTGTCCCCTCATCCCGCACACCCATTCGCAGGGTTTGACGATCACCATGCAGAGGAAGTTGAGAGCCCACTCAAAGAGTGTTGATATCACTTCGCTTAACATTCTTTATCCTCTCGAAGGCATCAATAGCTTCCTGCATGGCTCGCATTGAGCGTTTCGGATTTTCGTCCGAACAGAAACAGCCCGGCTGTCCGTCGCTCCAACAGACATAAAACTCGAATAACTTCCCGATCGCCTCCCTTAACTTACACGCCAACCTCCCCGCCATCCTCCGCCATCGGTCGGCTTCGGTAACGAATTCATCCTTTGCCTCCTCCATACAAGCGAAAGCGTCGTTCAGGCGTTTGTTTTCTTTTGCCAATCGGTCGCGGTCTGCGGTCAGTTCAATCATCGCGTTTTGCCAGTCGAAATCTTCTTTCACGCCTCGCATTTGATCCACCTCTCATACCCCGCTATTTTCTCCAAGCGATCCCATTTCCTTTTCCATTTCACGAACTGCAATGCCAGCGGCCAGATCGGGAGGTGAGATTCAATGAATACCAGTTCCCCGGAATCGACGAGAACCCTGTCCGCTTCTACGAGCCACCCGAACTGATTCATGGATGGCGCGGGGAGGTTCGCGATCCAGTCGATTTCGGAGAATGTCTTGTCTCGGAACGGAAGCCTTGTCGGAGACGCTTCAACTTGTCCTATGACTTCGTGGTAGCTCGTCACGAAGAAACGGGCGTTCTTGGCATGGTTGGAATATATCGCCAGGTGGAAATGGGGCGAGGGGACGGCCAAAGCCGCGATGAGGTAGAGGGCGGTCATTTCACCCTGTACGTCACGTGCCCCTTGGTGCAGAAGCACCTTTCGGCGTGGATCACTTTCTCCGGCCATTGGTCACACCTGACGATCGGTTGGGCGCACTTGTCGCAAGCACCGAGATTGAGGGAATCGGCGGTGATTGACGAGGTTGAGACGGCGACAAGGGCCATCAGAAAGAGCCATCGGGTCATCTCCTATTCCTCCAGTAACGATAAGCCATAGTTCAAGATGCGGAGTTTTATTTCTCTTTTTTCGGCGGCGTCGGCGGCGGCGTCGGCGGCGTAGGCGTAGGTGGCGGCGTAGGCGGCGGCGTAGGCGGCGTCGGCGGCGTAGGCGGCGGCGTAGGCGTAGGTGGCGGCGTAGGCGGCGGCGTAGGCGGCGTCGGCGGCGTAGGCGGCGGCGTAGGCGGCGGCGTCGGCGGCGTAGGCTTCGGCGGCGTCGGCGACGGCGTAGGCGGCGTAGGCGGCGGCGTAGGCGGGACTCCTCGTTTCTTTCGTGTCATTCGCTAGTACCTTCTTGGCCGCCTCTATTGCTTTTCGAGGGCGTTCGTCGTTCGGATACTTTTTCTCGAATATTTCAATTACATTCTCAGCCGCATAAATGGCGTAAGCCAAACACTGCGGGCGAGACATGACGCGGATTATGGTCCAGTTCGCCCAATCGAGTTTGTTTTCTGCAATGAGGGCGCAGAGAACTGGGATCGCTTCTCTCATCTTCTGAGACTTAAACCAATCGACTCCATCTGCACACGCGCCTTTTTCTTTCAACCATTCTTCTGTCAGTTCCATTTATTCCTCCAATCGCAAAGACTCACAACCTCGACGCCGACCCCGACCACAACCTCGACCCCGACCTCGACCACAACCCCGACCTCGACGCCGACCTCGACGCCGACCTCGACCCCGACCTCGACCCCGACCACGACCACGACCCCGGCCCCAACCACAACCTCGACCCCGACCTCGACCACAACCTCGACCTCGACCTCGACCTCGACCCCGACCTCGACCCCGACCCCGACAAAAAAAGCGTATTGATGTTACCGAGTACGCTCGTCATGTCAGCCTTCTATTTCGTTTCTTTCGGGCACTTCTTTTCCCATGGGTATGCGTCAACAATAGCCGTAATGGAAACAAAGGCTTTCCCGATATACTCGACTTCATTCAGTTCACCCTTCTCGAACGCAACACTGAACCTACCGGAATCGGCCACCCAAGACGCTTCATCCAGGACAAGAAAATTGCCCTTGATTGCTTTGACTCGTCCCAAGACGTGATACGTCACGGTCCGGATCAGGTAGGCGTCGCCGATCTCGAACGGACAATCGGACGACGAGGCTCCGTCAGACTCCAAGGCTTTCTCAAGCAATTTCTCTATGAGTTGCGTTTTCATTTTTCAGTCTCCTGTTTTATTTTTAGTTCGCAAAACCACGCCGCCACCCATGTCCCGATAAGAAATCCAGCAGTCGCAGAGAGCAGGATCACGAGCCCGTACTCGCCGAGAGTGAGGAAGCGGGGGGAGAGCAGGGATTCGAGGGCGGTCACTCCTTCGACTCCTTCGGTTTGTTGAGTTCGGCGATGAGGGCGTCAGCAAACGCTACAGACTTCACCGCGTAAATCGATGGGTGCGAGTCGATGCTCATGTGCGTATTTGCCAATGCTCCGCACATCGCCATCGCCGCGAAGTATTCGCGTTTGGTCAAACCGATCACCCGTAGATGATCTGTCGAATAAGCGTTAAATGCCGGGTCGTTCGGATCGGTCATTTCGTTCGCAACTGCACCGAGTTTATTTTTTGGACAATAGAAGAAATCACGCTATCCGGGATATCTCCTTTCTGCCATTTTTCGGTCAACGCCCATTCAATGTTCATCGTTAAAACTGCCTGATTGGGAATATTATTTATCACCCGCTCTATGCTCGCGATCCTAGCCTCATTCTGTTCGCATCTTTGGCATTTCGTCGAGAATAACGGCATTGACGCCTCCTAGAGAAGTGATTCGATGTTCATTTCGATTTATCCATTTCTTCAATTTCCTGCGCCATTGAAACGATTTGATTCCCTATTGCTTTTTCATCAATGATCAGGAGGTGATCGACATCAGTTTCCCATATGATTTTCTTCTTGGTCCCCATCACGATAATGGTGATCCCCATTCGCTACCTCCTATAACCCGAATTCCATCGCTACCTGCCGAGGAGATTTCAAAAGCAACTGCTCCTCGTGATCCCTGACCCTCGTCTTAAACTCAGCGTCGTCAATCAAGATCGTGCGCTCAGTCATCAACCCCGTGATGTTCCACCCCGTCAGCTTGCCCCAATAAGGGCTACGCTTCAAGTAGACGTCGTAGAGAGCCATGACTTCTGCGGCGGTAAATATCCCGCAGAGCAACTTAAGATGTTTCAAATCTTTCCCCATGAACGGATACCGCCTCCCTTTTTTCTTCTCCCACTCTTGGCTTACGTACGCGACGACTTCTTTCCACGACTCCGACTTAGGCATTACTTGATCCCGAGGAGCCTTTCAAACGCTTCCCGCGCTTGGGCTGGAACCACGCTGTTGCCCAGTCCTCTAAGGCGGTCCACTTGGTTTGGTATCCCATAACCCACTCGATCCAATCTGGGTTCGGTTTCCCACCACGACCGTATAAATTCTTCAGTTGATTGCAAATTGATCCGCCGTTCCTCAGCGTGTAGCCTTTCCAATCCCGAGCCGTCGGCGTGCTCCATCGAATCTGATCGTTTATAGTTACTGCGTGTTTCGATGTCCTCAACGATTCTTGGAATAGTTCCTTTGATTTGGCCCCGCGCTCCCCCATGTTTGCGTCGGGAGTTCTCCGTAACATCTTTTTCAGCTTCGTTTTTCCGTTTGTCCCTCCGTTGTTCGGGAGGCATGGCGTGGGCCAGTAACCACCATCGGGCTCTTCGGTGGTTCGCTCCCACGTCCGCAGCGGATAAAATACCCCATCGACAGTCATACCGTAGGCGGCAAAGCTCGCCAACGACTCGCTCTGCTCCTCGAACAGTAATCGCTGCGACGTTCTCCAAAAACACGAATCTCGGTCGAATCTCGCCAACGAGCCTGATGATCTCGAAAAATAGTCCGCTACGCTCTCCTCCCAAGCCTTCTCCGCGTCCTGCGACTGAAATGTCCTGGCAGGGGAAGCCTCCGTAGATGATGTCCACGGGCGGTAACATAGAGCCATGCAACGTTCGTACGTCATCCCATATCGGAGCGAGTGGAAGTGATCGATCTGACATTCTTGACAGTAATACACATTGAGCGTATCGGTCGTTTTCACAGTAGGCGACGGGCCGAACGTACCCTTGCAGGGAGAGGGTGATTCCTCCGATACCGCTGAAGAGGTCGAGTCCGTACATGATTTAGCCAAATATACCCACATCAGAATGGTATGGGACTGTCTTCCTCTGCCCCTCCAACGGGCCTGAAATTCGCCCACTGATCCCGCATATCCCCTGTCTTTTTGTCGGGGACATGGATCACGTCGGCCACGAACTGTTGCCCGACAACCGTTTCGCGGTCCCATAGAATATCCCCGGCCTCGTCGGGCTTGAACCCCAACGCCATCAGCAGGGGTTTGGACAGAAAACACATCACAGCCTTGGTCATCTTCTTCCTCTGGCCGCCAGCGACCGTCGAAGTCTTGAACAGGTAATAGGGGTACCCGTTGGGAGTTTTCCGTTTCTCGACGGGCGCGTCGATGGTGAACACCAGCGCCTTCGATTGCGGGAACAGCGACCGGCCTTCAAAACTTGTTTTCTCAATCATCTTCTTTGACCTCCGTATCTTTATGTTCTTCCGCGCTTTTGGCGGTTTCTCGGATTGTCTTGAGCCCCGCTTCCAGCTTGTCGGCTTGCAGTTGCTCTAGGGCTGAGGTCGCCGCCGTCCCAAACAGGCCCTTAAGCAACCGGATCACCTTCTGTTTATCGGCATCCGACCGTCCGGGGTATTGCAGGATCAACTCCTGCTTAATCTCCTCAAGGGCTATCTCCCGGCGTTTGTATTCGTAGGATTTCGATTGCGGCGTGTCGAACAGGGCGGTTGAGTTCCGCGTCAGGTCCACGCCATCGTGCTTGCCGCCAAGGTTCAGCCGTTCGATGTGGGGGAGAAACGTCTCGAACGTCGGGTTGTCAAAGAATTTCCCGTCCAATTGCCACGCCCGGTCCCCGATGATCCACGCCCGATGCTTCATAAACTTTTCTTCGCGTATTCGTTCCATTTCGACAAGCAGACTCGGCTCATAGCCAAGATCGGACTCGACCTTCATCTTTGTCCCCGTCTTGACTAACTCTTTGAACCCTTCGTCGTCCTCTTTGAAATCAAACTCGTACCCTGCCCTTCCGCACATGATGATGTGGAGTTTTGAATTCAGGAACCTGTCCGAGAACTCCCGCCATTCCTGTTTTATCGGCATCCAATCCTTGAGCGTCAGGCGTTCGATGTTGCGCTTGATTTGGTAACTCCGAACAACGTCCTGCCAGAAATGAGTTACTGAATCTATCACGCAGATATCGCATTCCTTCTCCGCTTGGTCAATGTTCTTAACCAGATCATTGAAGGCCCGAGAGTTGTCAACGATGATGCTTAGCCCATCGGCCTCGAAGATCGGGCGCACGAAGGTATGCCCCGCCTCCGTATCGAGATATGCTATCGGCTTTTTGCTTTGGATATGTTTCGCCAAACCGACGGCGACTTGGCTGGCCGTAAACGTCTTGCCGCTTTTTGGAAATCCGAGGATTCCCATTTTCAGGAATGCAAAATTATTCTCAGATTTTTTAAGCATTGGGATTCCCTCCAAAATTTGTCAGCGCAACATTTCCGAAGGCTCTAATAACAGCGTTGTCGTAGGCTTTCGCTGCGTCAATCTCCGTTTCGAAATCCCCGCGATAAAACGCTCTCCTGTTTTTGAAAACTCTCGCACACCATATGCTTCTTCGTTTTACCCAATACACGCCTCGGTAGCGCGATGTTTCCCCGACTTTCGATATCTTTCTGTTCAGATAGTTCGCACCCTTGGAAACTAAGCGAAGATTGGACTTTCTGTTATCAAGTCCATCCCTGTTTCGATGGTCGATGACGCATTTCCTGAACCCGTCAATAATCAATCGTTGCATCGTTAGTGTCGTTCTCGGTTTTCGACTCCCCTCAAATGTTGTCTGTGCGTATGTTGCATTTGGCCCACGGCAAGGCCACCATTTATGCCTCGAAAGCAGAGGATAGTCCTCATCATCGACGAGCGCGATTGTTTTTCCTACGGATATTGCCATCGTCATTGTTGACCTCCCTATTTCACGTAGTAGTCAATTCTCTCCAGATCAACGTCTTTTGTTAATCCAGCGTAGTAATCCCACAGTTTCCTGATCTGCTCCACCGTCATCCCATCCACGGTTAGACCCATCGCCTCGATGTCGGAGATTTCGTCAGCTTGTGTGGCGTCCAAAGGCTATGTCCTCCGCGAGCCTCATAAGTTGCCCCATTTCGTATATGGGCCCGTAGGTATCGTCTACTATTTCTTTTAGTGTCCATTTTTTGCCGGTTATCGCGATTCTATCGTCTATGAAAATATAATCGTTGGCGTGAAGAATGGCATTGATCCCCCTTGTTACCGGCAGAACGAATCTATTTTTTCTAAATCAATGTCTCCCGTTTTCGACTTGTACCACTCGATGATCTTTTTTATTTCTTTTATCTGCAACCCTTCGATGGTGATTCCCATGCTCTCAAGATCGAGGGCGTCATCCATGTTTTCGACGGTCATATTCCCGCCTTTCGGTGATAGTCTTACCCCCAGAGGAAACAAAGATTTTGAGTCTTTTCCATCGCTCGTCGAGCCACTGGATATGGGCGATAGCCTGGTCCTGGTGGCACTTCAACCCACCGTCCCCGTGCAACCACCTCACGTCGGGCTCCGGGAATGCCGCATCAAACATTTTCTGGAACTTGTCGCACTTGATGATCCTGTTTTTCTCGTCTTTCACTTTCAGGTATTCCGCGCTCCACATCATCCGGCCGCCTTACGACTCAGGTAGAGGTCTTGGCATTTATTTCTTGAGACGAACTCAACGCCCGGCAACTCTCCAGACTTGATGAGTTTTCTGATGATCGAATAAAGGGTCAAAGGCTTCCGCCCGATCTTCTCGCAATCGATCCTTGCCGCCTTCCCCAGCGATATGACCTCCGCCAGCTTGATAATGGCGTTTTCTATTTCCCCTGCTTTCGAGTTTGCTTTTCTTGGGATTTCGTTTATATCAATGAACCTATGAGCCATTGGACCCTCCCTTTGGATGCTTTTTCAGAAAATCTGTAAATGGGTCATCAACATCCAAGTCGCCGTCAGGTATATTGCTGTTGTCGTTTGTCGTTCCTATAGCCGGTGTTGACGTTGTAGTTGTCGTTTCCCCGTCTTTTTTTTGAAGCGAAGCGAAAACAACTTCTTTTTTTCTTTCTTTCTTTCTTACTTCTTCTAATGTTGCCCTTTGCGTGCCCTCTGATTGCCCTCCATTTGCCCTTTCATTGCCCTTTATTTGCGTTCTGATTGCCAAATATGAAGTCGGATCGTTGTATTTATCATAATCTACAATGCGAATCGATTGCCCTTTGTCTGCCCTTTTTCTTGTTATCAACTGCACCTTTTCAAGCCGTTCTAGAGAAAGTCGTGCCCTTTTAAAGCTAAACCCCGTGCCCTCTGCAACTTTATCAATACTGGTCTTAATTTCTCCCCTATCCGTGATTGCGCCGTCCCTGTACGAAGCCCTGAAGTAGAGCCAATGGAAAACCTTGAAGTCTGATTCTGGAAGTTGAAAAAGTTGTTCTGTTAAGTCACGCGGGATCATTAAATACCCCCTCGATAACTCTACGGCCATAAATAGGCCCTCGCCGGACTTGGAAGGTTTGCGCGCCAGCCGTTGTCGCGGCGAGGGATAAATTTTCGTCGGGAATAGCTGACGCGCATTTTTCAATTGTGGATTTCATTTTAGATTTTGTCAAGCCCCATGCTACGCGAGGGTCAATTGCCCGTTTTTCTCCGGTTCATATAGACGGTATTCGTTGTCGGACGGCGTTTTGCCTCTTTTAAAAGTGATCGTCATTCCGTCCCGCCTTGCTTCCGACATCCTGGCGCGGTACTCGGCGGCCAGCGTCGTGTTCAGGATCTGGCAGAGAGAGAGCTTGTTCCCATTTCGCCTGAAGAGATTAAGAAGATCTTCTTTTTGGCTCAAGATGGACCTCTAGCTCTTTCTCGATAAGAACCACTAGTGCTCTGATTCTTTCCTGTTCCACGATGACGTATTGGATTCGGTTCGCCAGCTTCGTCTCTTCTTCCGCCAGCTCGGACCTTGTGCGCTCCATGAAGTCCAGTTGGGCTAGAAGCTCATCCGTCCGATAGCTTCTTTCTGTCCTGAACTCTTTCGATTGCAAGGTTGATCTCCATTTCGGCCCTCGCCAGAACAGCGCGGCACTGGAAAAACAAGTTATCGGGGTTTTCCTTGGCGTCCAACAAAGAGCAGACCAAGGCTCCGGCCCAGTGTTGGCTAAGCCGCCGGGTTTGCATCGGCGGGCCCCATGCTTGAAGTTTTAGGGGGGGATTCCAGTTTTACGGGATCCGCATACCTCGCCGCGGAATCTAGGCACAAGCGGGCCCATGCGCTGAAAGATTTGTAGCCCGCCTCCTCTGCCGCCCTGAGATAAGCGGCGCGCCGAGCCGGCGCCGTGTCGGGGTTTCCGATGGCGATCGGGATCGTGGTCCATTTGTTATCAAGCTTCTGTTTTGTCATATTATCAACCTCCGTTGAATTGTTTTGACAAACTACAAAGTTATAATGTTCTTGTCAAGGATTGATTGATTGCCACCAATCTTTGAAGCGCTGATCCCGTTCGCATTTTGGGCAATCGCCGGGCTCATATTCATGGAATTCGCCATCGATAACGTCAGAGTCTCCGCCGCTTGTGATCTTGGCCGTTTGACAATCGCGCCACAGGAGGCGGTGGACGGCGCAATAGTTCCGTTTGCACTCAGCGGCGAAGCATTCCGAATGATTATATTTCTCGGAAGTTGTTATTCTCATATCAGATCACCCCGTGGACACGAATTTTCGTCAGGAAATCTTCCTGATCGGCGTCTAATTTTGTCAGATAACAGCAGGTGCAATTCAAGCCAGTGATAGATGGAAGGTCCACAGGCTGGCCGCAGAGCTGGCAATGGTGCTCATCCCATACGGGTCGACAGTCGACACACTGGCCGTCCTGCACCTCTACCCATGAACGGCATTTTTTACACTGATCGTTATTCATTTTATCGCCCCTTTCAGTTCTTCATAGGCCGCGTCGTAACCGGCCGCCCAAACTTCCCCGTAGTTATCGCCAAGGCTTGACGTTCTACCCACACAAAACCCGGCGATAAAGATTACCATGATAAACAGACCTAGCACGATATAGGATTTCATTCTATTCGCCTCCGTTTTTATCTTGTTGCGGGGTGGTCTACCCCGCAAACGTATATATGAAAATGCGCCGTTCCTCTTGGCGGTCTGTAGGTGTTAAGGTCCACCAAGTTGACGTAACGCATATCCGATCTGGATTTTACCCAGTCGAAAACCTGGTCCGTGTTTACGGCAGGATGACAGGCCCAGGCGCAACGGGAAACGCCTCCTATCGCCCCGCCCCAGCCAGACAGAAACTTGTCGCGGGAAACGATCCCCCACCAATGCGTTTTCTTTTCCTCTGGCGTTCTATCGTCTTGGATTATCATTTGATTCCCCCTTATTTCTGAGTTTTAATTCCTGCGTAACTTCGACTAAACGCTGATCCTCTTCGGCCGTATTGAAAAAGGTCAGCATTGAAAGCGCCTTTTTCATATTTTGAAGCTCCCATGATGGCCTGGTGCCCCATGGTCGATCCGGGTACTTTTCCCGCATTTCTTGCCCGTAAGTTTTGTATTTCATTTTATTCCCCCTTGTCGTTATAGAAGCCCTGCATTTTTTAAACTGTAAAAACCATTTTCCGCAATGACGATATGGTCGATCAGTTCAATCCCCATGATCCTCCCGGCCTCAGATATTCTTTTCGTCAATATGCAATCTTCATTGGAAGGCGAACATTCTCCCGACGGATGATTATGGACGAGGATGATCCCCGAAGAATTTGACAAGCAAGCTCCTTTGAAAATTTCTCTTGGATGAGCAAGAGAAGCCGTCAGGGTTCCGATTGAGATAACCTCCCAGCCGATTAAATTCCGTCGTGCATCCAAGAAATAGACTCGTAGTTGCTCACGGTCTAGCAACTTGAGGTCGGAAGCTATAGCGGCGATATCTTCCGGGAGCTGGATTTTTTTTGAACCTTCTTTTAATTCCGCCGAATCTTTGACGAGCGAAACTCTATACTGGGTTAGTCGATACATTTTGATAACTCCTTTCGATTTACGATCAATTTCTTTTGGCATGATTAATTATAACATGATAATGAAGTAATGCAAGATAAAACATGATAAATGGGATAATATGATAAGAATTGGCCGAAAGGCCCAGATTGGGCATTAATGGCAGTATAATGGGCCTAGGGCGAGTTGACAAGTTAAGAGGTATAGAGTTATCAAAATCAGAAAACAGGGGCCTAGAATCGAAAGCATTTGAGGCCATACAATCGTTATTTTGAAATGGCGATTGTTGGGTCCCTATTGACAAGCCGGAGAATGAATGGTAAAAGGGGAATGTGGAAACACAAACCGACCCGGCAAATGGAACAGCGCGCGCTTGTTGCAACACGCCTAGACCTTGCCGGGTTTTTTCTTTGGGCCGACTGGCCGCCCATTCGGCGGAACTAGGAATTCCGCTCAGATAAAATAACGTCGGCGGGAATAGCACAACAGAGCGAGCCGCCCGCGAATCAAGCGCCAGCCATCTGTCGGATAATTTCCAGCCCTCCCCGCGGAAAGGAAACCAGAGGAAGGTATGGCCACACCTACGACCAAAAAAACAGAGGATAAATCAGTGAGAGAAATAGCAAATCAGTCAGCAATGCATAGACATACTCATAATTTTAGGACGTTGAACGGGTCGCAACAGCGAACCGGAAACGGCATAAAATGGGTTGAGCGTTGCCGATGCGGATATCTGATTATCTGCGAGGCCAGTTACAGCTTGGGATTAAACAAACCAGTCGTTACTCGCTCTCTCTTCAACCGCGAAGGCGAGAGGATACCCTTTCCAAATCAGAATAGCGATTCCGAAAACAGCCAAAGCGAAAACCAAGAGCAAAGCCAAGAGCAAAACCAAGAGGTAGAAATCGGAAAAGGAAGAATATGAGGG
>Ga0315295_10000489_pt1 | contig 34563 bp, 48 predicted proteins | sample YL17G14_0_MG_FD_204453 | JGI IMG/M metagenome (GOLD analysis project Ga0315295, IMG submission 204453) | Sediment microbial communities from Yellowstone Lake, YNP, Wyoming, USA - YL17G14_0 | ecosystem: Environmental > Aquatic > Freshwater > Lake > Sediment | place: USA: Wyoming | collected...
TGTGTATACGCCCTTGCGCTATGGCACCGGCAAGCGTTGAGGCGCATTCTGGGCTCCGCAGCTCGCTCGGCCCTGGAAGAAACCGGGACACTTCTTATGGCAATTTCCGAGACGCGACACTAGCAGGCTGCGGAAGAATGTGAAACGAACAAACGAATGACGTGCATGGTCGTCCTTGATCTCGCCCTCAGGCGGTCGATCACCGAAGTCCGGGCTCCCGAAGAACCTTCTCGGGAAGCTCATCTGCCTTGGATCTTCGGTCTTGCGAACGCCTCGCGACTATGCCCTCGCCGCTTCGAGATTCCTGATCCGCAGCAGGTCGAACGCTGCCAGGCAGAAGATGAACATCCAACCCACGCGCGGCGCTCCCCGGTGACGCGTCTTCCTAAGCACTCCCACCGTCTTCATCCAGCCAAAGACCTGTTCAATGAGTTTCCGCTTCCATTGACTGAGCTCATACCCCTTGTGTCGAGTGGTGCGACTATCAATCGCGCTGCGGCGATGGCTCTCGTTCTGGGCCACATGCGGCGTCACCCCCATCGCTCGCAACGCCGCCACGAAGCCCTGCGTGTCAAAGCCCTTGTCCCCTCCCACCGTAAGCCGCCCTCGGTGCCGGCGCTTGGCTGCCCGCACCATCTCTTCGGCCGCATCCCGCTCCGCCGTCCCCGTCGCCTGGGTCAAGCGCCCATCCACCACCAGCCCATTGCGGTTCTCCATCAGGACGTGGCCCAGGTAGCACAGCTTGGCTTCTTTCCCCGGACCCTTGCGATACAGCTTGGCCTGCGGGTCGGTCGTCGATTGGTGGGTGGCATTCGTCCGCTTCTCGCCGTGGAAGTCCTCTCCCGAGCCGGCCCCCGGCTCATCCGGCCCCTTGCTCGACCCCGGGTGCCGCCTGCGGTAGCTCTTGTTCCCTGCCCAGGCTTCGATCAGCGTGCCATCCACGGTGAAATGCTCGTCGCTGGTCAGCCCCTTCTCGCCTGCCAGGGCAAGCACTTCCTTGAAGAAGGCCTGGGCGATGTTGCCCTCCAGCAACCGCTGCCGGTTCTTGGTGAACACGGTGGGGTCCCAGATCGGGTCGTCCATGTTCAGCCCCACGAACCAGCGGAAGAGCATGTTGTAGTCCAATTGCTCCATCAACATCCGCTCGCTGCGGATGGTATACAGCACCTGCAGCAGCAGAGCCCTCAGCAACCGCTCGGGTGGAATCGACGGTCGTCCCACCTTCGAGTACAGCTTGTCAAAGCGCGGCGACAGCCGATCCAGGACTTCGTCGACCATCCTGCGAATCGGCCGCAGAGGGTGATCGGCCGGAATCCGCTGTTCCTGCGGGACGTACGACCACATCCGGGTATCGTCACTGTCGTCTCCGCGCATGGCCCTCGGCCTCCGTCACCGTTTGATGATTACAACACCGCGACGAGGGTCGGAGATTCGGTTCCCATTGCTTCAATCAGCCGTTTTTCCGCAACCTGCTAGGACGTGCTGAGAGGATCCCTGCGCGCCGCACCAGGGCATCTTGCACCGGCGCCGTGAGTGGATTTGTACACCATACCTGGTTCAGGGTCCATAACCGGTTAGCGGGCGAGAATGGGTTGACATCCAGATCAAAGTCCTGTAACCTATGAAACAAAAGACGCCAGTTATTGGCCAGAGGTGATGGTATGACAGCCAGCGCTCGCTTCGCAAGTGACCTGAAACTCGTCGGCGGCGAGCTTTGCCTGGATTTTGCCAACACGGTTGACTGGCACGCCAGCAAATCCCCGCAGGAGCGCCTGAATGACTATGGCAGCCTGGTGTCCTGGAGCCGAGAAGTCGGAGTTCTGGACGATGCAGCCGAGAGACGGCTTCGACGTGAGGCAGGGAGGCATCCTGCCCAAGCAAGCAAGGCTTGGAAGCAGGCAATCGCCGTTCGGGAGCTGCTCTACCGCGTCTTCGTTGCGCTCATCCACGGACGGCAGGTAGACGCCTCGGACCTTGAACGACTCAATCAGACGCTATCTGACACACTCCGCCACCTACGGGTGGTACACGAGGGTGATGGTCTTGAGTGGCGATGGGCGGGCACGCCCCAGGATCTCGAGCAGATGCTCTGGCCGATCGTGCGTTCTGCCGCGGACTTACTCACATCGGACAGGCGGTTAAAACTTGGGCAATGTGCCGACGATCGGGGCTGCGGATGGTTGTTCCTGGACACGAGCAAGAGCCATGGTCGGCGCTGGTGCGCCATGGAGGATTGCGGGAATCGAGCCAAAGCCCGGAGGCATTACCAGCGTTCGCGGCGACAAGGGGCAGTCGGTCGATAAGAGGCCAGGGGAACGGATTGATGGTATGGCAGCCATCCCGGACCAGAAAGTCAACTGGCCCGCCGCGAGCCTAAGACTGTTACCCGCGCATGCCGAAGACGGAAACCACAACGAGCAGAAGGCACGCTGAGATGACCGACATCGCATCCGAGCTCATGCGACGTCTCGCGGCGCAGGGGTGCCTGGGGCGGATCGTGCCAATCGAGCACCTTTCTGATCTCGAAGACGTGATTGTGGGGATCCAACGGCGTGGCCTCTTCGACGATGAGTTCTACCGAGAGCGACTCAGTGGCTTTGCCTTCAGGGCTCCGCCGGAGTTTCAGAATCCCCGATCGATCATCATCCTCGCCGTACCTGTGCCGCAGGTTCACACGATCTTCCACTGGAAGGGAGAACGGTTCCCCGCAATCCTTCCCCCCACCTATGTGGGTTATGGGGCGACATCCGAACGCGTCCGGGCTGGCCTTGGCGCCTTTCTCGGCCAGGAAGGTTATGAAGTCACAAAGGCGGACCTGCCTCTGAAGACCCTGGTGGTTTCCAGCGGGCTTGCCGAGTACGGCCGGAACAACATCTCGTACCTCCCCGGAATGGGGAGCTTCTTCCAGTTGGTCGGTGTCCTCTCAGATCTGCCCTGCTCGGAGGATCCATGGGAGAGACCCCGAATGATGGAACGATGCAAGTCTTGCGAGGCGTGCCTACGAGCATGCCCAACCGGGGCCATCGGCCAGGACCGGTTTCTCCTCCACGCGGAGCGCTGCATTACCTTTCACAATGAAAGGAGTGGCGAATTCCCAGCATGGCTTAGACCTCATTGGCACAACTGTCTTTTCGGCTGCATGCGCTGCCAGGATGTCTGCCCGGAGAACAAGGCCGTTCTGTCATGGGTAGAGGACCGGGAGGAATTCAGCGAAGAGGAAGCGCGTCTTCTGATGGGGTGTGCACCGGTTGGGGAGCTTACGGCCAGCACCGTTGAGAAGCTGCGTTAGCTCGACATGTTCGACGACCTGCCGATCCTTTCGCGCAACCTGTTCGTTCTGCTATGCGGACAGATGGCCACCGAGCTAGGCTGTCATTGGGATGCCCCACCCCCAACGCCAACGTGTGAGGCTTCTCGGCGAACACCGCTTGACGGATGCGACGCCAGAATCGGCCGAATGGCTGGTGGAGGAGTTAGGAGCCCGGCGGGCAGAGCTCCCTCGGATCGTGCCATCGCCATTGTTCCTGGGCGGCAGGAGAACTTCCGGTCCAAGCACGTCGCAGATGCAACACGTGACCGATGGGGTGGCTGGGCCGAGCATGCAGGGCGAGTCAAATTCCGCCCAGGGCGGAGGTCGCCACCCCGGGTGTCGGTCTGCACCCAGACCCACCCGGCCAGGTCGCAAGGAGGAGAACTCCGTGAAAGAGAAACGCCTGTCTGACTGGGCAGCTGCGGCTGCCGTAGCGTTGGTACTTCTTCTGACAGCCTGGGGAAATGCGTACGCGATGCTCTTGGTGGGCATTGTCGGACTCATTGTCGGACTTGTCTTCTTCCGCAACAGTCTTGCTAGAGGCGGAGCGCTTGCGGCTCTTGTTGGCTGCCTTCTAGCCATCGCCCTGGCGATTGTCACGCTGTTTCGGTAGGCCGGCCAGGCGAGCCGCCGGCGCGGCACAAGTGTAGAGAGCCCCGGGCGGTCCTTGCGGCACGGGGCGAATTCGGGGGAGTTCGGAGGAAGGGGTCCGACCATGCACGGTCACCTTCTAGATGGCCTCGTGTGCCCGATCTGCCACGGCGGCCTCAGATGGACCATTGGGGAGGCTATTGGAGGCCGAATCGAGACGGCCGAGGCGTTCTGCGCTGCATGCCCCGCTTCCTATCCTGTGAAGGAAGGGATCGCGCTCTTTCTCACCCCGGGATTGGCGCGACATGACATGTGGGAGGAGCTCGACAGTCAGCTGAGTAATCACCTTCGTCAGTACCCGGAAGTTGAACGTCGATTGATGGAGTGCGATCCACACCGTTGGCAGCGATCCCAGGGGCTGGAGGATCGCCAGCCCCTCCGCATCGAGCCTATCCGTCTTATGCATGTGCCCCATCATATTCTTTGCCATTTGGGCGTGAGCGAGGAGGGGAACGCATCCGGCTTGTTCGATCTCATCGACGATCCAGTACCAGTTGCCATCGGTTTCGAGGGCGACAGGCGTTGCTTCTGGGAACCGAGAGAGAAAGGCCCGGTTGGCGGCGGGCTCGTGTTTGACCCGGGTCTGCTCGACGGTCCTGCGTCGATGATCGAGAACGGCGAAGAGCGAAGAGTGCTTGTGTGCGTCACAACCGACTTCATAATGGAATGGCTTCGACATGCTGCGTCTTCTTGTGCATTGGCCGGTTCCCAACTACCTGTGTAGCGGGAGGTGCAGCGCTTTTACATAGTCAACTCACTGAAGCTGACCCGGCGGGCTGGGCCTTCGTGGATGCTTGTCTTGCCTGCCGGCGTGGCGTAGAGTGGGGGAGGAGCTGCCCGCTTCCGCCGGGCAGCGTAGCTCGAGGTCGTTCGGCGTCAGAAAGCCATCCGCAGCCCATTGAGGAGGTCAGAAGATGAGCTTGCGAGAGGACGTGCAACATCCCGTGATGGATCTGCAGGGACAACATGTTGTGTTGACGGCGGGCGGCACTCGCGAACCCATTGATCCCGTCCGGTTCATCGGGAATCGGTCCTCGGGCAAGATGGGCTTTGCCCTTGCCGATGCCGCGCACGCACGTGGTGCCCGGGTCACCCTGATCACGACGGTGCCGCCCCCGTGCCCCGACGTCTACGACCGCGTGCAGTACGTGGAAACTGTTGCGGACATGCGGGAGGCCGTCATCACCGCCTGCCAATCCGCCGATGTCCTCCTCATGGCCGCGGCCGTCTCAGACTTCCGGGTCGCCACCCCCGCAGCCCACAAGGTGAAAAAACAGGGCCAGCGGGTAGTCCTGGAATTGGTCGAGAACGCGGACTTTCTGTTGGAACTCCCTGACACCTTCGTCAAAGTGGGGTTCGCCGCTGAGACCCAAGACCTGCTCGAGAATGCGCGGCACAAACTCGTGCGGAAGCGTTTGGCCTTGATCTGTGCGAACGACGTGACCGCGCCAGACGCCGGGTTTGGGGTAGACACCAACCGCATCACCATCCTCCATGCCACTGGGGAACAAGAGGCCCTGCCGTTGATGAGCAAACACGCTGTGGCGCATGAAATCCTCAACCGCGTTGTGCCATTACTGCGGGAGACCATCAGGCACGGGAGACAGGAATGGGTTTGAGGCGTGGATGGCCTGGAAACCGTTGTGCAAAGGCAAAGAAGGGATCGGGCGTTGCGCAGGGAACCGGCCGGCGATGGGTAGTCCATCCCCCGCCGAACAAAGCGCTGCAGCCGACTGCCTATAGCATTCGCTCCTGCACCGCTCGTGCTTCCGGCAGCGGCTGAGCGCCAGCGTTAGGCAGCACCGCCTTCACGGCCCGTGAGAGGCTCGATCATGGATGAGATCCTCACAAGATGCGGCTACCATTGCGACTTGTGCCTCGCCTATCGCCCAGTCGTCGAAGCAAACCCGTCGAATCAGCAGACCCTCAGTGATGGCTGGCACAAGTACTCTGGCTTCCGCGGCCCTGCTCAGCAGATCATGTGTGATGGGTGCATGAGGGGGAATCCGCAGGTCATTGATCAAGCATGCCCTGTCAGGCCGTGCGTGATCGAGAGGGCGCTGCAGGACTGCGTCCAATGCTCGGAGTACGGGTGCGAGCGTCTCGTCGTCTATGAGGACCTCGCGGCCCGCATCGGGTGTCCGATCCCAGAAGAGGGTAGAGCTAGGTTCATTGCCCCGTATGAGAACAAGCGCAGGCTCGATAGACTTAGAGCCAAAGGTCACTGAGCCATCTAGTCATCCGGCGGCGCTAGGGGCTTCGCCGCGAGGGGAACGTGTCGGGCCTGTCCTGTGGTCGGACCAGAATGGGAGCCGAGGCTATGATGCCGCGTGGCATGATTCTAGGCGGTTAGGCGCAGGACACGTTATGTTGCGCCCCGCTCCTGGTCTTCGACGGTAGCATGGACAGCGTAACCATCATCCGATCTCTCTTCGAACACAACTACTGGGCGCTTGACCGCATTCTCGTCGCGACAGCCGGGCTTCGGCCAGAGCAATTCCGGACTGACGCCGGGATGCCCCACGGTTCGCTCTGGGCCACGCTTTTTCATGCTGTAGGCGCGGAGTGGCTCTGGATAGAGCGTTGCCGCGGGCGTTCCCCTGGGAGCTTCCTCCCCGAGCCAGAGTCCCGTGGGCTCGAGGCCATAGCTCAACTGTGGGAATCCCAAAGGCGCACCGCGCTCGCGCTGATCGACTCGGTTGAGCAGGAAGCACTCAGCCACATCATCTACTACGCCACACTGGGAGGCCTCTCCCAGTCGAACCTCCTCGGTCACATCCTGCTGCACGTCGCCACGCACACGGCGCAGCACAGGGCCGAGGCGGCCCAAATCCTCACGCAGTTGGGGCATTCGCCACACGACCTGGACTTCGACGAGTACATCGAAGCTGCGCTGTGATCGGCGGGAACACCGCGCCCTTAAGAGCTTGTCGGAACGGGCACCAACAGTGCGGCCATGAAAAGTATCGCCCAGGGCGTGCGGAACGAGCATGGGGGCATGTCGAGCCTTGGTCGCCGCTCAGCTCGATGCCGTTGGCCCGCTGGCGCGAGCGGTGAGCGCATTCGCGACTTTTCTGTCTCGTGGAGATTGACTATCTGCGAGAGTCCGGTGCCGGTGGGGTTTGGCCCTTGATCCGGTAGCCCCGGTGGGTCCCAAGGTGGATGTTGCCGATCCTTGTGGACGGTCCAGGGATGTCAAGGCAGCGATCAAGTGAATCCTGCATGGCTGTTGGCCCTGTGAAGTGCCGGAATCTGTCCGTCAGTGCCCCTGCAATCTCGTACACTCCTTTCGGGGGTCATGGGCACTCCTCTCCGACTGTTTTGGCCAACGGGAGGTATGCGCCACGTGAGCCGAGCGAGCTGTCAGCACTCCTGCGCATCAGCACGTGCCGGAGCTCACAACCATTCTGGGCGATCGATGTACGGGAAGTGCAATGCTTCGCTCGGCTGGACCGCGGAGGCCGACAGGCGAGGCAGGCGAGAGCAACCATACACAGATGGGCAAGCAATGCTGCCGGCAGCAGGTGGATGCCATGCTGGGGCTGGAGGAATGAAAAGCGCAGCAAGTTGTCGCGTCTGATGGGGAGTGGCCGCATCGTGATGGCGGCCAAGCGCGGCGACTGCAATACCGATATCATCTGCCGCGCGTTGGACGTTCTGCCGAGAGTCGGTCGCGGCGGACGGCGAGTGACCGGCGGCCGACCGGGCGTGAGGGTACGGCCCTGTTACCCCGCGTGTTGGATATGTGGCAACTCCAGCCTAGCCTAAGCGACAATCCAGCAGACTTGCCCAGCACGGGATCCTCGTCCGCCGGGAGGTGCGTGTCGCATGCGATGGATCCCCCGGCCAGTGTTCGGGCCTGATCGGGCGGTGATTCCCTGGTTGCCTCCCCAGGAGGGCAGCGGAGGTCTGCTTCTCGGCAACCTCACGTCGCATGGAGGAGAGTGTCGCCGATCGTCCGACCGCAGTTGGTCAGTGGTCCCGGGCGACGACGGGGTCGGAGAGGTTCGACTGCAACCGGTGCGCATTCGAGAATCGTCCCGATCGGCGCGACGCGTGACGAGCGCAGGGTAACGCCGGTGCGCCGGTATGGAGGATGTGCTGAATGAAGTCAACTGGGAAAGTGGCCATTGTGACGGGCGCCGGGTCGGGGATAGGGCTGGCGACGGCAAGGCGCCTTGCACGCGATGGGTGCAATGTGGTCGTCGCGGACGTGAGGGACGCCAGCCAGGAGACAACGGAGATCGCCACGGGCGGGGGAATGACGCTGTTTGTCCGGGCGGATGTCAGCCTCTCCCGCCAGGCCGCAGCCCTGGTTGACAGGGCGGTCGAGGCCTTCGGGCGTCTCGACATCCTGGTCAACAACGCCGGGGTCGACCTGGCCAAGAAGGTCACTGACACCACTGAAGAGGAATGGGATCGCCTGATGAGCGTGAATCTCAAAGGCGTATTCCTTTGCAGCCGGGCGGCCATCCCGGCGATGCAGCGAAGCGGGGGTGGCGTGATCGTCAACGTCGCCTCCGAACTCGGGCTGGTAGGAGGTTCGGAGGTTGCTGCCTACGCAGCATCGAAAGGCGGTGTCGTCCAGCTGACCAAAGCCATGGCCATTGACCACGCGGAAAGCGGTATCCGGGTGAACTGCGTCGCGCCAGGTCCGGTCGCGACGCCCTTGCTGGAGAGGATCATTGCATCTTCCTCCGACCCGTCCGCAGAACGCGCGAGCATCGTCAACAAGACACTGCTAAAACGGCTCGCCCGGCCCGAAGAAATCGCCAATGTGATCGCCTTTGTGGCCTCAGACGAGGCCTCCTACATGACGGGCGCGGTGATTGTCGTCGACGGCGGCTGGACGGCTCACTGAGCCGCCCCGCTGGGTCGAGGCACACGGTCCCGTGCTGCACTCCATCAGGCCCACGGCACGGGATCGTCTTGTCGCCGCGCGCGGGAATTGACGCAGTCCCTGGGAGGGAGAACATGCCGCAGCGCGTCATCGTCGTCACGGGTGCCAACAGCGGCATCGGCTTTGGAATGACCCGCGCGCTTCTGGAATTGGGAGACCGCGTCGCGGTTCTGGATATTGCGAGTGACCGCCTAGCCGAACTGCGAGTCCAGCACGCTGACCGTTTGCGGTTCATCAACTGTGACGTGACGATCCGGCCGCAGGTCGAGATGGCGGTGGACGAGATCCTGGACGCGTGGCAAAGAATCGACATCCTGGTCAACAACGCGTGCCTAGCCCTCTTCTGCGCATACGAGCGCCGTTCACTCGCGGATACGCGGCGTGAGTTCGAGGTCAATTACTTCGGCTACCTGAACATGATCGACGCCGTCCTGCCTCAAATGAAGGCGCGGCACTGCGGGGTCATCCACAACGTCAGCTCCAGCGTCGGACTGTCGGGCTTTCCAGGTGTATCCGGGTATGCATCGACCAAGGGAGCCATCGAAGCCCTGTCAAGGACACTGGCCATGGAACTGGCCCGGGACGGGATCTGCGTCAACCTCGTCCACCCGCCACTGACGCGGACCCCTTCCTCGGCTCCCCTCGGCGTCCCGAGCCGCTTCATGGCCGACCCTCTGCGGGTCGGGGCCAGACTGGCACGGCGAATAGGATCGCGCGCGTCCCTGGTGACACCTGACGCTCTCACCTGGCTCGGGGTCGTGGCAACGCGTGCATTCCCCGATGCAATGGGAAGATTCCTTGGAGAGAGGGCTGCGCGGTTGGTGGGCGGGCAGGGGCGTGTGGCGACTCCCCCTCCACCCGGTTGAGGATAACTGACCCGGGCCAGCGGGGAGAAGCTCGCCGGCGGAAGGAAGCCGGGGGGAGTCTCTCCCATGAGGCAACTCTTCTTCCGCCGTCGCAGGGCGTGGTTTGCTGTGGTTGAAGTCCGGCTCTTCTCGAGGAGAAGCCTCGCACGATCCGTCGCGGGCGAGCTTGCGTCCGATCTTCCTTGGACAGCGGCCTGCGCGGAACGAAAAGATGGTGACAGGAGGGATCATGATCACCCGTTGCCTGGCTCGCTCCTCGTTTCTCCGCAGCCTGGGTTGGTGGATCATCGCTATCGGAGGAGGCGGCTACCTGCCGGCTGGCATCCTGCTTGTCGCCATGGCTTGGCGGCCTACCCCGGGACCGTACCTGGTCGGAGAACGCTATCCCTTCGGCAGTTACATCTCCGCCTGGCAGGTGTCCGGCGGATTCGCTTTCGCCGCATTCGGACTGCTCTTCGTCGCTCTGGTCGTGGCCGCGAGAAAGGACGCCAACCGGATGCTCCTGGGACTGGCCTTCGTCGGCTATCTTCTCATGTGGCTCCCCCACGCCTGGTTGGGGGTGGCCTTCATTATGGATGACCTGACCTTGGCCAGCCTCGGCGAGTGGCGGGATATGGTCCCCCTCATCGTGCTCTGGATGGTGCTGATGATCGCAGGGTTCGTCCTGGCATGGACCGAGGTTGATCTGCGTCGCCGGCAGAGGCCGGCCTCTGCGCAGACATAGACAGAAGCGGGCAGACAGCTCAAGTGCGAGGTGTACGACAACATCATGCCAGGTGACGAGGATCCGCGCCGGACCTTGCCCACCGGACCTTCGGCCGGCAGGCCATCTGCGCCTTCCCTGGCTGCGCTGAGCGCCAGGCACATCTGGATTCACATCAGGCTCGCGTTTGCGGCCGCGGGTCTTGGCGCCGACGGTCAATAGGCCCCACTGTCTTATGCCGCGCGGGGCCCGTAGCTCATACTGGGCGCATCGAGGCATTCAGGTAGGTCCGGCCAGCCCGAGTACGACACACGTGTGGTGGCGGCCTCGCGTGCACATGGCGGCCATGGCCTCCAAAACCGGGCTTGCGCCGAGCGCGGGCAAGGCCGACATAGCGCCACGTCCTGTCCTCCTCCAATGCATCTTGCTCATTCGCCGCATAGACCTACGCGCCTTGATGGACCGCGCCAAGAGCAGGCCCGGCAAAGGCCTGAGGTAGGCCAGGCGTCCCCCTCCAATTGGCCCACCAAGTGGAACGGCGCGGTTGGTGTGCAGGTGGCTCTAGCGCCAACGGCCTGCGCGTGATAGGTTGCCTACAGGATTTCTGCCTCGCGCGGGCAAGGGGTGCGCGGATGTTCGTGTCTCTCTGCCGATCTCCTGGAACCATGTTCCGAGGGGATGGCGGATCGGTGGCGAAGACGACCGAGACGGTCCAAGCCGTATGGTTGCAGGGCTTGTTGTCGGTGGGGTGGAAGCCGGGGCACATCCTGACGCGGCCCAAACTCGAGCCCGGTGAGGAGCGTGAGGCGATATCCTTTGCGCGAGGGTCAGACGATCCGAGCCTGTTCCCTGCAGTCGCGCTGAGCCGGGCCCACAGATTCGTCATGCGACGGGACGGAGCCAGCGCACTCGACTACGGTGACGGGCGTGGGTACCTTCCCATGCGCATGGCGGTCGCTGGCGTGGGGGCCGGGCTGCGCGTTCCGGGAAGGACCGGGAGCCTTCGTACGTGAGAGCAGTCGTGCTCGACTGGGGGACACCGTGATGCGTGTGTTCCCGGAGTGCCGCGGCCCGATGACAGAATGGCCCGTGGTGGAGACGATTGCAGGCATCGAGGAGGCCCTGAGCAGACTGGCTGTGCGATGGACCCTAGGTCTGGTGTCGAATGCCGGTGAGTCGGACAGCCGCCATGTACGCCGTGCCCTCGCGCGGGTGGGCCTGGAGGATTCCTTTGACCTCATCCTCACAGCGAAGGATGTCGGGGTGAGCAAGTCGGATCCACGCTTCTACCAGCGCCTCCTGGCGATTCTCGGGCGGCCGCCGGGAGAAGTGGTCGTTGTGGGCGATGACTACCAGGCCGACGTGAGGGTGCCTACCGGGCTCGGGATGAGAGCGGTGTGGTTCAACCCGGGCGGGAGCCAGCCTCCTGGACGCGCCTGCCACGCGGCAGAGGTTGCCCGGATGCCGGACCTGGTGGACACGATCACCACGCTCGAGGCAGGACGTAACGGACAAAGCGCTGGCGTGGCACGCGACTGCGACCGCCCTCGCGCAACGCACCCGGCGAGACCAGGTGGCATGACCGCCGAGGGCGATCTCCAACAGGGGCCCGCGCGTGATCGCGGCGAGCGTGCCTGAGGACCGGGGTGGGCCGCCCCTCGCGGGCCGATTGCCGGGCGCTGGCCTCTGTCGGCAGGCGGGGAGCACTTGGGAGGCGAGTCCCAAATCGCCGCGCAGGCTGCGGACGGAGCTTCATGAGGAGGCAGGATGGAGAGTCAAGGATGGTCAGCCGCTTTGCAGGAGGCCGGGTTGCAGGCCCGTGCGGTGGATGCCCGTCATGCAGCGGATCTTCGCCAGGAGATCAAGAAGCTGCGCCGTGAGGGATGCCTGGACCAGGCATTCTTCGACGAGCGACTGACCTTCTTCGAGTACCAGCCTCCGCCCGAACTGGCTGCCGCGCGATCATTGATCATCGTGGCTGTCCCTCATCCTCAATCCAGGCTCAGCGTGGTCTGGCACGGCCGCGAGCTCGAGGTGCTCGTCCCGCCCACCTACGTGAGGTACCGGGAGGTGGACCAGTTGGCCCAGCGCCTTCTGGAAGAGAGACTGGTGCCGGCGGGGCACCGGGTCGTGCGGGCTCACCTGCCCTCCAAGGCACTTGCCGTTCACAGCGGCCTGGCACGGTACGGACGCAACAATGTCTGCTTTGTCCCCGACATGGGCAGCTATCTGCGCCTTGTCGGATTCTGGACCGACATGCCTATTGAACTGGATGTGTGGCGCCCGGCAGAGATGATGGAGGCCTGCGAAGGATGCTCGGCCTGCCGCAAGGCCTGCCCGACGGGCGCCATCCCCGCTGACCGCTTCCTGCTGAGGGCCGAGCACTGCCTGACCTTCCACAACGAACGGACCGCCGACTTTCCCGCCTGGATCGACCCCGGCTGGCATGAACGTCTGGTCGGCTGCATGCGATGCCAAGGGATCTGCCCGGCAAACCGGGCCCACCGGGACTGGTCTGTCGCCTCGGCATCCTTTTCTCCAGAGGAAACAGACTGGCTTCTGAGGGAAACGGAGTTGAGCCAGCTTCCCGAGGGTCTGAGGTCGAAGCTGGAGGAACTGGATCTGGCGGAATACTGGGAGGTGCTGCGGCGCAACCTGAAAGCGGTCCTCCTGCGCCCGTAAGCGGGTCCGGGTCAGGAGAGATCGGTTTGCGATGGGAGACCTGGGGTCGGAGGCGAGCTCCGCCCGGGCTAGCCCGTACTGTGGCGGCCTCGCGCGCGGAGGAGGATTCGGGTAGCCAAGGATGAGCGTACGGGAAGATGTAGGGAGGAAGGGAGGAGGCTACCTCTGAGGAAGTTACTCTAACTCGGCCTGGCAGTCATTGCCTTCGCCGGCATACACGAGGGATTGCGCGCCCTGGCGGCGTCCGCCTACGGGGAGTACAAGGCGTTCCACGTCAGGCCATTCGATCTGGAAGTCGTTATGAGTACACCGGTCGCCGATCGGCAAGGAGTTCAGTGGGCGGTCATCTCCGGGGCGCCGAACATCGCGACGGTGATTCTCGGTTACCTGTTGGTCGCCATGCGGCGGGGATTCGCCGCCTCGGGCCGCCGGATGCTACGGGACCCTGCATACTGGTTCAGCCTCCTTCTTATCCTCCTCGATCCGCTCAACCTGTCGGTTGGCCCTTTCCTTCACGGCGGCGATGCGAAAGGCATCGCCGTGGGGCTTGGCGTGCATGTGGGCGTGGTGCAGGCACTCGGCCTTGCGCTCTTCATGGTCTATCGAGAGCTGGCGGCTCATGCTGTCCTCCCGGCCTTCGGGGTTTCCGCGACTCATCCCCTGGTCAGGCTCCTTGTTCATCTCCGCCGCCGATCGCGATCGGCCTGACGATAGGCAGGATCACATGCTGGCAGCGCGGGCGATGACGGGCGCAGGTTGGGTCTCGGGAAAAGGTCCAGCGAGCACGATCGAGTCAGTTCCTTCTTCGGCGAGATGCGCCGGCACCATTGCAGGCTGACGAGGAGCGTCTCGGGGTGCATGTTATCGAGAACCTCCGCGGATCCCAGCAGTCTGAGGCCGGCACGCGATCGCCCATGATCGGGATCCGCTCCGCAGGAGAAGAGCCTCGTCTCGACGAGATGGGGGATTTCGCGCTCTCTGCATGGAATGGGTGGGCGGGCAACAACTCGATTCCCTTCCGGCGAATGAGAGTCGGTGGGGACAAATCCGTCGCCGGGGCTGTGCTGTGGCGACGGCAGCCATGATGAGGAGCGGCATGTGAGGAACGATCCATGAGCAATGAACTGATACTTGATACCTTTCGCAGACTTTCGACGGCGCTGATCGCGGATGCCTGTATCCGTCTCGATGTGCCTGTGCGTTTGGGGCCACCGGAGATCAGACCGCTGGCCGCGGAGATGTGCGTTGCCGGGAGCGTGCGACCGGTGCGCCATGCCGGCAGCGTGGATGTCTTTCTGGAGGCGGTGGATGCCTGTTCACCGGGCGAGGTGCTGGTCATCGACAATGGCGGCCGGATGGACGAAGGTTGCATTGGGGACCTGACGGCTCTGGAGGTCCGCGCGGCCGAGATGAGCGGGATTGTCGTGTGGGGATGCCACCGCGATACGCGCGAGCTGCTCCAGATCGGCCTGCCTGTGTTCAGCCGCGGCCCCTGTTCGCTTGGGCCGCGGCGCCTTGAACCCCCCGACCCGGAGCGACTGAGTCTGGCCTTCGTGGGAGAGCACACGGTCACCCCTGGCGACGTCGTCTTTGCTGATGCAGACGGTGTGCTTTTCATTTCCGGCCACCGGACTGCGGAGGTGCTGGGCTGTGCCCAGGAGCTGTGGCAGAAGGAACGCGGGCAAGCCGTGTCGCTGGGGAATGGGCGTAGCCTGCGGATGCAATTCCAGTTTGCGGAGTATCTGCGCCGGCGCGAGGCCGATTCGTCTTACACCTTCCGCAAGCATCTGCGCGAGATCAATGGGGCGATCGAGGCATGACCGGCAGCGAGGAGGTGAGACATGACACACAAGGATGAAGAGTCAGCCGTGAGGCTGTCGATGGAGGATCACATCGCAACCATCGTTCTCAACCGCCCGGAGCGGCTGAATGCGCTGGATATCCCGACGACCCGGCTGTTACACCTGCGGCTACGGGAGTGTGCGGAGGATGAGGCGGTGCGGGTGCTCATCCTGACGGGTACGGACCGCGCGTTCTGTGCCGGGGGAGACATGCGTGCTGTCTGGAATCATGTGCAGGCTGGCGGCCAGGCCTGGAGGTACCTGCGCGATCTGACCGCGCCGCTGCACCAGGTCGCAGCGGACCTTCGCCGCATGCCCAAGCCCGTGATCGCCGCGGTGAACGGCCCGGCAGCGGGCGCGGGCCTGAGCTTGGCCGCCGCATGCGACCTGCGCCTGGCCGCGCGCGGATCCACCTTCAAGCAGGCCTACACCTCGATCGGCCTGGTTCCCGACGCCGGGTGGACCTGCTTTGTGGCGCGTGTCCTCGGCCCGGCGCGTGCGAGTCGGCTGCTCCTGCTCGACGAACGCTTCGACGCCCAGCTCGCCCTCGAAATGGGCTTGCTGCACGAGGTGGTTGAGCCCTCGCAGCTGCAGGCAAGGGCTGCGGAGATGGCGCGCGAGATGATGTGCCGGGCCCCGACGTCGCTTGCGCGGGCCAAGCAGATGATGAATGCCTCCCTGTTCCCGGACCTAGACACCATTCTGAAGCGCGAGAGGGCAGCGCTGGCTGCGCAATGCCGGAGCGAAGACTTCAGGGAGGGCTTGCAGGCATTCGTCGAGAAGAGGCAGGCGGTCTTCGCGGGCCGTTGAGACCGGCTGGCACCTCGGCGGGGACTGCCTCCGCCAGTAAGTGGGATGCGGCACCGACCCAGAATCACGGCGCGGGAGGAGGGATGGCGGCCTTTGCCGCGACACTCTTCGTGTTTCATGGGATGGTGGCGCGCCTAACAGATCGTCCGCATACCTGGCATGGAGGTTGAGGCGGGGATGCATCTCTCCAGCAAGTGGGAGGACCAAAACCTGGCTGAGATGCTGGCCAAGTACGATACCTGGTTGAGGCAGGGACGGATTGCCTACGCCTCCAAAGTGATTCCGGTGGGGGAAGCGCTGCGTCCGGTGGACTGGATCCTCCCGACCGATCAGGCGGTCTCGATTCTCACGCGAGCTCAGCTTGTCGCACTGGCCGACTGCACGTGCCGCCAGTACTACAAGCGTTGTTCGCATCCTCTCGAGACCTGCCTGCTCGTGGACCAGATGGCGCAGTCGTTCCTGGAGGCGGGTAAGGCGCGCGAAGTTGCTTGGGATGAGATACACAGCACGCTGCGGCTGGCCGGCGAGCACGGGCTTGTGCACCAGGCCGCCTACATGCCCGAGAACACAGTGTGGGCCGTGTGCAGCTGCTGCTCTTGCTGCTGCTACCGTCTGCAGATCTTGCGGCGCTACGGCCGGGCGGACCTGGTGGTGCATTCGGACTACCGGGCGGCCTTTGACGCGGTCCGTTGCACCTCCTGCCAAGTATGCGTGTCGCGCTGCCCCTTCGGCGCATGGCAGTCGAGGGGAGGCAGGGTGGCTCACCTTGCTGAGCGCTGCCTGGGGTGTGGGCTGTGTGTGAGCACCTGCCCCGAGGAGGCGGTCCGTCTGGAGCCGAGAAGATGATCGGCGTGCGAGGGGGCACATGATGTGCATGAGGGATTTGGAAGGGCGTGCTGCGCTGGTGACCGGGAGCACCCGGGGCCTCGGTGGGGCGATCGCTTGCAAGCTGGCCGCCTCCGGGGTGAGCGTTGCCGTTCACGGTCATACATCCTTCGAGAGCGGGCAAAAGGTTGTGCAGGCCATCCGTGAGGCAGGTGGGAAGTCAGCCCTGTTCCTGGCCGACATCGCGGATGAGACGGCTGTGCAGCGTCTCGTGGATCAGGTGCTGGAAACATGGCAGAGACTGGACATCCTGGTATGTGCTGCAGGGGTGAACTGCGATGTGCCGGTCTTGAAGCTCGACACCCCGACCTGGAGGCACATCCTGCGGGTCAACCTGGAGGGGACTTACCTCACCTGCCGCAGTGCTGCGCCGGCGCTGAGTGCATCGGGTGACGGGGCGATCGTGACGCTCGCTTCGGCGACGGCGTTTTTCGGGCGCGAGAATGGGGCTCCGTACTGCGCTGCCAAGGCGGGTGTGGTGGCGCTGACCAAGTGCCTGGCACGCGAACTCGCACCAGCCGTGCGGGCCAACATGGTTGTGCCGGGACTGATCAAGACGGCGGAGGCCGTGAGCCACCTGGGGCTGCTTGATCCCGGCGAGCGAGGTGTCCACATAGCCCGTGTCGCGCTCCAGCGGTTGGGTCACCCGGAGGAAGTGGCCGAGGTGGTGGCCTTCCTCGCCGGCAGCAGGGCCAGCTTCGTGACCGGTCAGGTATGGTGGGTGAACGGTGGTGCCCACATGGGGCCAGGGTGAGGCGTGGGCGCGAGAATCGTGACGATGGGATCGACACACCGTCTACGAGGCAGGAGACCGATGCGAGGAGGCGAGCATGCCCATCGATGAAGTCTGCTACTGTGGCCTGTACTGCGGACTGTGCGCCGCACGCCGCCGGATTCCGCAACGTGCGGCACAGCTCCAAGAGGTGCTTCGGCGGGAGGGATACGATCGAGGCTATTTCGATCTGCCGGACCTGCAGCAGGTTTTCCCGGTCTTCTGGAAGGGGCTTGAACTGCTGGCCACGCGGCCATGTCCCGGGTGCCGGGCGGGCGGTGGAAACCCGGACTGCGCCATCCGGGTCTGTGCGCGTGAGCGACACGTTGCCAGCTGCCCGCTGTGCTCGGACTACCCGTGCGCGAAGCTCGAGCTACTGAAGAACTACCCGTGCGTCCTGAGCGACGGGGAAAGGTGCAAGAAGATCGGCCTTGAGGAATGGATAGAAGAACAGGAAGCGAGAGCGCTGTCCGGCTTCTCCTACAGCGACATCCGGCACCCCGCAGGGTGACCGGCATGCGTGCGGAGGCAGCCTGGCCGCGTCGCCCGCACCACCCCTGCGCAGACAACATTCACACTGACCTGATTCGCATTGGGCTTGTGGTCTGGCAGATCCGGCCCCTAGGTGGCTCTATCCTCGCCGCGCCAGGTGTGCTAGCTTCAAAATGGGAGTCATCCGTGCCGTCCGCTCCCGATGTGCGGGGCCGACCCTGTCACCATGCCCGGTTCGAACTGAAGCGGGCGCAGGTGCAGAGACCGTGATCGGAGACACCTCGTCCTCGGGTACGTTCGGCATTCCGGAGACACGTGGATCGGCGCGGGCGCCGTGTGGCCATGAGGGAGATGAGCCTCTCGACCACTCTCCTCTCTTCCCCGTCAGCCCTCCGAGGAGATTCTGCAAATCAATGCGGGCCGCGGAGCGGCCCACGGGCAAAAGGTTCGGCCGCCGGTAGCAAAGGACCCGCTGCCGACGGGAAACGGGGCGGCGCGCGAACGAGAAAGGAGCGAGACCATGAGTGCGAATACTCCACGCGAGACGGGTAGGGATGAAAGCCGGATTCTCAGACGCCTGGCTATCCAAGCGGCTGCCTATCTGGGACTGTTTGTCCTTGTCCTGGTCGGCGGAGGATTCGTCACTGGTTCCACCCACTCGACGCTGATGAAGGCAATCTGGGTCGGTCTCATCGTCGTGTGCCTGGGCCTGCTCGTGACCTGGCATGCGCGGGTCTTCTGTTATGAGTGCCAGAAGTGCACCCGCCGATTCCGCATCTCGCCGCTCACGGACCTGATCCATCCTCACGGCCTCGACCGTGCCGGGGGATGGAAATACCTGCGCTGTCCGTACTGCGGAGCCAGGACACGGGCGAGGCTCAAGCCGGCCGCGGTCTAGTCTCCCTGCCGGGGCGGCCGGCGTGGACACGGTTGAGCAGGAATCGCCCGCGAGACGATCGGCTGCCTGAATTGTCCCTGGCGCTTCTCCGTCTGCAGGATGACTCTCTGGGTTATTCCCGAGACAGGAGTTGATGCGTCGGCGGCAATTGCTGCGCTCTCACCACCTCTGGCGGAACGAGACCGGCGCGCAGAGGCGCGCCGGTCTCGTGCGCGTGCTGAGTTGTGCACTGCTGGCACTGGTCGCAGGGACAGCCGCAGGTGCACGCGCTGACGATAGCTCCCTCGGGGCGGTCGGCTACGGGCTTGTCCCGCTCTCCCACGCGACGGTGCGCATGGTTGAGGAGCACGTCACGATTCTCGTGGCAGGTGAACAAGCACATGTCGACGGCCTGTTCGTGTTCGAGAACGGTGGCACGGAGAGCGACGTCCTGATGGGATTCCCGCAGACACGAGCCTCCACCCCTGGGAGCGCAGCAGAGCTCATTGACCTGCGGACCTTCGTCGACGGTGAAGAGGTGCCGGCCGTCTTCCTGACCCAGACGTACCCCGTCGGAGATCTCGGTTTCGGTGGCTGGTACACCTCCAGTGTGTGAGTCTTGCCGGGCCAGCGGCGGACCGTGCGTCACACCTATGACGGCCGTCTGACCCTCAACTCCGACGGGAGCCGGCGGCTGGAATACGTCATGCGATGCGGGCGACATAGCAGGGGGACATCGGCCGTGCGCTGATCGAGGTGCGTTGGGAGAATCCGCGCGATGTGCAGTTGGGATCGGTGGTGGCCCTGCCGCGAACCGCTCGCCCGGTCCAGTCAGGATTGTCGTGGTCGTTCTGGCAACTTGGGCCGACCCGGCAGCATGACATCGCGGTCACATTCCGTCCGCTGTACGGACTGCACAACAGGGGACTGGCCGAGGCTTCGAGCGGTGGCGTGCGGGGCAGGGGTCAGGAAGGGGAGGCGCGTTTCCTCTTCGCCGACGGGGACGAAAGCTCCTCGTGGTACTCGAGCGCACGAGGCCAGCGCGCGTGGCTCTGCTGGTGCCAGACGGCACCGATCCGCGACGCGATGCCCACACTTGGGCTCGCGCTCCTTCCGGCTGCGCCCGGTGAGCACTAGCGCGCACACGGGCGGCCACGTCAGGTTGCGCTGCAGGTTGTCTTCGCTACGGGTGGCCAGCCGCTGAGGTAGCCGCCCACGCGGGCGTGTGCACCGTTTGCCAGTTCCCAACCGGGGCTTGAGGTCGCAACCTTCCGATGAACTCTTAGGGATGGCCCGCAGTGGCAGAGGCTGCGCATCTTCGACTCGCGACCGGCAGTCGCCTTTCGCATCGAGGTGGAGAGCGCCTACCCGGGTGAGGCGTACAACGACGTGGGCATCGCGGAGATCCACTTTCCTCCGTCCGCTGGCGATGTGCCGGGGGTCGGCCTGGACCCCCGACCCATGTAGCATTGTGGGCCGGCCTCGGCCTGCTCCTGGCCACGGGAGGGGCATGGCAGTTGTTGACCACACCAACCCTCGTCTTCGCTCTACGCTCCTCGACACGTAACCTCCTCTGACCGTCTGCGAATTGCTCCAGCCTGTGCCCGGAATCAATTCGCCCGCCATCAGGTAGGGCGACGAATTCCCGGATCTGGAGGAGAGTCACAACACTCCACCTCAGCCTGTGGGTCTATTCACTTGAGCGGGACGTGGAATCGATCCGCGCTTGGGCGACCCCCAAAACCCGTTCCAGTTCCCTGCTTTCCACGGTCGTGGCCGCCAGCCGTTCGCAACGCGAATTGCTGCAAGTGCCGACCATCACTTGACTGTTGCAGTTGTCTGGAATACTATGCTTAATGACATAGCCACCTATGCCAATCTGGCAGGGTAGGCTAGAGGTGAGGCGTGGATCTGCACATTGAAAAGGGCGGTTCGCTGCCGGTTCACATCCAGCTCAAGGAACAGATACGCTTCCTGATTCTCGACGGCCAGTTGGCACATGGAACCCGGCTGCCAACCGCGCGCAGCCTATCGGCCTACCTGGGCATCAATCGCAACACCGTATTGCATGCTTACCAGGAACTGGCAGGGGAGAAGCTGATCGAATGCCGCCAGGGACGCGGATGTGTGGTGACTCACCCTGAAACCGCACGGCCGGGGCCTGGCTTGTCGCAGCTGATGTCGATGGTGGATGCAGTTGCTGAGCACGCCCAGCGCCTTGGGGTCGGGCCCGACGCGCTGGCTGCCATGGCCTATCACCGGGCCCGCAAGGGGGCGCACCGGGCGCGGGTGGTCGTCGTCGAGTGCGAGGCGGCACTCGCCGCCTCGCTGGCCAGCGGGCTGGCAACGAAAGTCGAGGCGGATCTGCAACCTGCGCTGCTAAGTGCGCTTCGCGCCAAGGAAGTGGATGCCATGCAGTCAGTCCGGGATGCCGATCTGGTGGCAACCACTTTCTTCCACATCGACGAAGTGCGCCAGCTCGTCAGCGGTCTGGGCAAGCGGACGGTGGCGCTGGTCATCAAGCCGCACCTGGAGGGGTTGGTGCGCGTGGCCTCGATCCCGGCTGGAACGCGGGTCGCCTTGGTGTGTGTGAATGACTCGCGCGTGCGCGAATTCGAGAGTGCCCTGTCTGAGGCCGGTATCCGGCACCTGAAAACCACCTTGGTCGCGGCCGATCCGCCGCACCTCCTCGCACAGAAGCTGCGCCGGGCCCCGGTGGTTATTGCTTCGAGCCTGGTGGAGGAGCCGGTGAAGGCTGCGCTGAGACCCGACCAGGAACTCATCTTGCTCGACTACAGCACTCCGGATGACGCCGCGGCGGAGATGGTCAATGCCATGCTCAGCGCAGACTCGCACGCGGTGTGACACAGAAGTTGAGCCGTCCGGATGGGGGAGACGGGGCATGAGGAGGTAACCGGGGGGTGCGGCGGGACACCCGTTGCACCCAGAGACAGCGGACATGGCAGGCAGCCAGGCATGCGAATACCGATAGACCGTGGGCGACCCAACCCGCTGTACCGGCAGGTGCAGTCCTTTCTGCGTGAAGCGATTCTCACCGGTGCCCTGCCGGCCCAGACGCGCCTGCCCGCAAGCCGCGAGTTGGCTGCTGCGCTGGGCGTGAGCCGGATCACGATCACGAATGCCTACGCCGAACTGGAGGCGGAGGGCCTGACCTGCGCCCGGCCGGGTTCCGGCACCTATGTCGGCCCGCCCTCCTGGCGTCCACCCCTGTGGGGCGAAGTCGCGGCGGACGTGCGCAGCCTGTGGCCGGCCTGGCAGAAGTCGACGCCTACGGCCTCCGCGCTCCCCTCCAGGGCCAGCGTGGACCAGGTTGCGGGGAGTGTCTCCCGCTCGAACATCATATCGTTCGCAGACGGGCTTGGATCTTTCGATCTCTTCCCGCGCGTGGAATTGCGAAGGGCGTTCCAGTCCGCCATGCACGGACAGGATTCCGCTGCCTGGGGATACGGGGACCGGTCGGGTTTCCCGCCGCTGCGAACCACCATCGCGCGCATCCTCAGCCGCCAGGGCATACCGACTAATCCCGACAGCGTGTTGATCACCTCCGGCTCGCAGCAGGCCCTGGCTCTTGTGGCGCGCCTTCTGCTCCAGCCTGGTCAGGTAGTTGTGGTGGAGTCCCCCACCTATGTGGGCGCGCTGGCGTTGTTTCGTTCGCTGGGTGTCGACCTGGTGGGGATTCCCATGGACGAGGAGGGAATGCAGGTCGACCGGCTGGAGGAGGCGTTGCAGGCGCGCGATGTCGGTCTGATTTACACGATTCCCAGCTTCCACAACCCGAGCGGGGTGAGCATGAGCGACGCCCGGCGGCGCGCGCTGGTCGATCTGGCCGGCCGCCGCAACGTGCCAGTGGTGGAGGACGACTATGTCGGCGACCTGCGCTACGAGGGCCCGGCCCGGGCCGCGCTGAAGGCGCTCGACAAAGGGGGATGGGTGATCTATCTGGGCACCTTCTCCAAGATCCTGATGCCCGGGCTGCGCGTTGGCTATCTGGTGGCATCGGGCCCCATCTTCGAGCAGTTGCTCTCCTGGAAGTGGGTCAACGATCTGGCGAGCTGCACCATCGTCCAACAGGCGCTGCACGCCTACATCAACGTCGGTCGCTATCAGGCTCACCTGCGGCGTATCGTCCGTGAGTACCGGCGCCGGCGCGATGCCATGCTGACCGCTGTTTCCGACACGCTTCGCCCGTGGGCCGAGTGGAGGAAGCCCGAGGGGGGCCTCTTCCTGTGGATCGCTCTGGGAGCCGACACCCGAGCGGAACGTCTCTACGCGATCAGTCAGGAGGAAGGCGTCACCTACGTCCCGGGCGAATTGTTCTTTCCCGACCCGCCGTCGGCGGTCTACCTGCGGCTCAACTTCGCGACGCACGCGCCCGAGATCATCCAGGCCGGCATATCCCGTCTGGCGAGGGCCGTTGGCCGATGTGAAGGAAGCACAGGTTTGCGCAGGAGCGTGCTCAGGGAGGGGCGCGCACAACTGTGGCGAACGGAGGGGGAGTAGGGTAGCGCCGCCCGAGGCCCGTCCCGCAGTGCCTCTCCGGAATCGGGCGTCGGCGGTTGCGTGCCGCGTGTTGGGTCCGAGGCATGGGGGGTGGTCTGCGAGACCTGCGAACCGGTCGTTTGTCGGAACCGGTTTTCGAAGCCGACTTCCTGGACTGCTCCTTGGGAGTCCGACCGAAGAAAGCAACTCAAGACGCTCTCCAGGTCCTGATCGATGGGGCTTGGAGGAAACGGCGATGGGTAGTGGAGACCGATATCGCCTCGTGCTTCGAGACGAGTTCACATGACCGGTTGATGACGGTGATCGAGGAACGGGTCTGTGATCGTCACACCCTGAGACTCCTTCGCGCCTTGTTGCGAACTGGCGTGATGGATAACGGGATAGTAAGGCACCGAGGTACGGGCACGCCTCAAGGAGGGGCGATCTCACCCCTTCTCGCCAACGTGTATCTGAAGCAGCTGGATCGGGAATGGCGAAGGCGAGGTAACGGGCTACTCTGCCGGTACGCAGATGACCTGGTGGTGATGTGCGAGAGCGAGCGCGAGGCCAAGACGGCGCCTAATGATCTTCGCACGATCCGGGCCGAGATTGGTCTGGCGCCGAAAGATAGCAGGACCCGGATCGTGCATCTGGGGGGAGGTGAGGTATCGATTTCCTGGGCCTCCACCACCGATAGGTGCGCGCACGCGGGGTGCATGCTCGCCACCTGACGTTCCTTGCCCGTTGGCCGTCACGCAAAGCAATGCACACCGCACGGGACCACATCCGTGAGCTTACCTCCCGGCAGCAGTTACGGCTACCGGTTGGGGAGATTGTTGAGGACGCGAACATGTTCCTGCGTGGTTGGGCCGGGTACTTCCGCCAAGGCAATTCGGCTCGCCACTTCAACAAGATCAGGAGCTATGCGCTCTCACGTCAGAGCATCTTTGTAGCAAATCGCCACAAGAAACTATAAAGCTACGGATGGAAAATGGTTGTGTGCCAATCGCCCAACAATCTGGGCCTGATCAACCTCAACGCGAGCATCGTTGCCCCACGGCCCGTTGGGCCGTGGGGCAATGACGCTCCCATTCGCATGCAAGCGTCGTCAACGGCCGCCGGGAGAAGGTGTGGGAGACGCGGCTGGGCGACATTCCGCTGCGCATGCCGAAGGTGCGGGACGGGACCTGCTTCCCGACCTTGGTGGAACTCTGGCGGCGGTCGGAGAAGGCACTCTTAGCGGCTGTGCGGCAGGCCTACGTTGAAGGGCTCAGCACCCGACGCGTGGACGATGCGTTCCAAGCGTTGGGACTGGCCGGGATCGACAAGTGCAGGGTCTCGCGGATCTGCAAGGAGCTTGACGAGGTCGTCGAGCGGTTTCGCCCGTCGCGAATGCGATGGACCCGATACGGCAACTTAGCGAGATCGTGGAGGTACAAGACGATCTTCACCTCTCGACAACACATGGGCCCACTTCTCGCGAGCTGAGAGCACTTGCGCCTGAAGGAGGCCTGATCGGTGCTCACTCCGGATCACTGTCCGCACGTGGAAGCTGTCATTGTGCCTGTTGCCATGCCTTCGTCTTGGTGGCTGTGTTGTGATAGGACATTCGGCACTTGCCTATTCTCCTGCGTCGTCTACAATCGAGGCAACAACTGAATACGCAGCAGTCTCGGTGCCCGCCTCCCGGATGGGAGGGCTTAAAGGCGAAGCCGGTGACGCCTGTGCTTCAGGCGAAGTCCGGCGCTGTTCCCGCAACTGTAGGCCGCGCAAGCGGCAAGCCAGGACGCCCGCCAGACTGTGTTCGCCACGCCCGCGCGGAAAGGAGGTGGGAACGAGCAGATTCGCGTCTGACATCGTCCACCCCTGTCCAGCGACAGGGGTTTTTGTTTCAAAGCATTCTGTCGAACTCAATGGAGGAAAAGACTATGCTCTCGGTTCCCCGCAGCCGTCTGGCTTGGATGGCAATGATACTCCTTCTGGGGCTGTCCCTCGCAGCTTGCTCCGGGACTTCTCGAGGAGCGACACCTGAAGCACTCGGTATCGTGGTTAACGACGGCCTGGGGCGCGAGCTCACACTTGCCGCTCCTGCCCGGCGGATTGTCTCCCTTGCCCCATCCAATACGGAAATCCTATTCAGTATCGGTGCCGGCGGACAAGTGGTCGGGCGCGACGAGCTCTCGGACTATCCCGCTGAGGCGTTCAACGTGACCAGCGTGGGGAGCGTCTATGGGACGATCAATCTGGAGGCCATTGTGGCCCTCGATCCGGATCTTGTGCTCTTGAGTGAACTCAATCCGGCCGAGCAAATCGCAGCATTGGAGAATGCTGGGTTGACCACCTACCTGGTGCCCAACCCACTCGACTTCGAGGATCTGTACGCGAACCTGTCTACCATCGGCCAGCTTGCCGGCCACAAGGAAGAGGCAACCGCCCTTACCGCAGCCCTGCGCCAGCGCGTCGCGAGTATCGAGGCGCAAGTTGTCGGCACGTCGCCAGTGCGCGTCTATTACGAGGTTGACGGCAGTAACCCGCTGGCGCCTTGGACGACCGGTCGCGGCACCTTTCAGGATTACCTGGTCGCGCGCTCAGGCGGCGTCAACGTGGTCAGTGAGCTTGACGGGTGGGCGCAGATCAGTCTGGAGAAGCTGATTGAACTCGATCCCCAGGTGATCGTGTTCGGCGCCGGTCCGTACGTCCCCACGACGGTTGAATCTTTGGCCTCCCGCGATGGCTGGCAGGACATCACCGCCTTGGCCAAAGGGGCCATCTACGCGATCGACACGAATTGGATCGACCGGCCCGGACCGCGTCTGGTGGACGCCTACGAGGCAATGGCGCGGGCCATCCACCCCGAGGCGTTCGAATAATGCCCTCCACCCCCGGGGTCCCTCATCAGGCCCTGGATCCGCCTCAGGTTGCCCTTTCTTCTCTCCCCCCCTGGCTCTGGGCGCTCGTCGCCGTGATGGCAAGTGCGCTGCTGAATGCGGCCATAGGACCCGTGGCCATTCCTCCAGGGATTGTGGTTCGGATCCTGCTTTCCCGTCTGCCGCATGCATGGATTGAGCCGTCCTGGCCGGCCACCTTTACAACCATCCTGTACCAGATCCGCCTGCCGCACACGGCACTGATGGCCCTTTGCGGGATGGCATTGGGCGGGAGCGGTGCCGCTTACCAGGGGCTGTTTCGCAACCCCTTGGCCGATCCGTACATCATCGGCGTTGCCTCCGGCGCCGGCTTCGGAGCCGTGGCCGCCATGGCTGCGGGTTGGCCAGAAACCGCCCTGGGCCTGGCCGCCATCCCATTGGCCGCGTTTGTCGGAGCGCTGATCACAGTCTTGTTCGTCTACAACCTGGCGCGCGTCGGCCGCGCTATCTCCGTCACAACCTTGATTCTGGCCGGCGTGGCGGCGGGCAGTTTCCTCTCGGCGCTTACCAGTCTGATTCTCTTGATCACCACACACGAGCTACGCCGGGCGATCCTCTGGCTGCTCGGTGGATTTCAGGTCGGCGGCTGGGAGCCATCGCTCGTAATGCTACCGTACCTGACCATCGGCCTCGCCCTCCTGGCACTGCTCGGAAGGCCGATCAATGTGCTTCAGTATGGTGACGAGCAGGCGACGCAGCTCGGCCTGAACGTCGAGCGCATCAAGACGGCGGTGATCGTCGCCGCCTCGCTCGTCGCCGCGACGGCCGTCTCCTTTTCGGGCATCATCGCTTTCGTCGGTCTGGTGGTACCGCATCTCGTCCGCCTGATGTGGGGCCCAGATTACCGAAGGCTGATCCCCCTGGCTACCCTGGGTGGCGGTACCGTGCTCCTTATGGCCGATATCGTGGCGCGGGTGGCGCTGGCGCCCCGCGACCTGCCGGTGGGGATCGTCACCTCGCTGATCGGCGCGCCCTTCTTCCTGTGGTTGCTGCACCGCGCCCGGGAGCGGAAGTTCGACGGATGACGACTCTACGCCTGATCGAAGTTGCCCTCGGGTATGAAGGACGATCCGTGCTGCGGCAAGTGTCTCTTGAGGTGCGCGGCGGCGAGGTGCTGGCCCTCGTCGGACCGAACGGGGTCGGCAAGTCGACACTGATCAACGCCGCCTGTGGACTTCTGCCGGTACTCGCCGGGCAGGTTCTCGTCGACGGTGATGATCTTTCGCGGATGTCCCCCCCCGAACGCGCTCGCCTTGTGGCAGTGGTCCCCCAAGGGACCAGCCTGCCACCGGCCTTCACCGCGTTCGACGTCGTCCTCTCCGGCCGGACTCCCTATCTGGGTTGGCTCGACCGGGTAGGCAAGGCCGACGAGCAGGCATCGTTGATGGCCATGGCCCGCACCGGTACCTTCGACCTTGCCCGCCGGCGCGTAGGGGAGCTCTCCGGAGGAGAGCGGCAACGCGTGTTGATTGCCCGTGCACTCGCTCAATCGGCTCCCGTCTTGCTGCTCGATGAACCCACCGCCCACCTGGACCTGCGTCACCAGGATAACGTTCTCAGTATGGTCCGAGCGCTCGCCGTCGAGCGTGGCATGGCCGTAATGATGTCGTTGCACGACCTGAATCTCGTTGCGCGCTTCGCCGATCGGGTGGTCCTCCTCTCCGACGGCGGGGTTCGCAGCATCGGCCTGCCGCAGCACGTGCTCACGCCGGATGAGCTCGCCTCGGTGTACGGGGTCAAGATGTTGGTCCTTGCGCACCCGGTTCACCACTGGCCGGTCGTGCTTCCGGGTTGAGATCCGGAAACCCACAGCTCCCGATGGACGACGTCCAGCCATCGGGCGAATTCGGAAGAGCACAGCTACAAGGAGAATCCTGTGGTCCTCTTGGATGAAATCAGCGCTCGGATCCAACCTCTGGACGAGGGTGCCATGCAAGCGGCGCGCACGCGCCATGACCAGTTGACCAAACCGCCGGGCAGCCTGGGTCGGCTAGAGGAACTGTCGATCAGGCTCGCCGGGATCACTGGCGTCCCGTGTCCGGTCTTGCGTCGCAAGACCGTCATCGTGATGGCGGGGGATCACGGCGTGACGGCCGAGGCCGTGAGTGCCTATCCCTCTGCAGTCACAGCGCAGATGGTCATGAACTTCCTACGCGGTGGCGCGGCGATCAATGTCCTGGCGCGGCAAGCCGGCGCCCGTGTGCTGGTCGTCGATGCCGGTGTAGCCAGCGAATTGGGTTCCCATCCCGGGTTGCTTCAGCGAAAGGTCGCTTGCGGCACCGCAAATATCGCTCACGGTCCGGCTATGTCCCGTGCCGCGGCGCTGCAGGCGATTAATGCCGGTATCGAGGCGGTGACACTCGAGATCGAGCGCGGTGTGGACCTATTGGCCGTCGGTGAGATGGGGATCGGCAACACCACGCCCTCGGCGGCGATCGCCGCAGCACTCACGGGCGTCTCGATCGATACCCTTGTGGGACGGGGCACCGGCATCGACGATGTGACTCTGGCGCACAAGATCGACATCGTGACGCAGGCGCTGGAGGTGAACCAGCCGGATCAGCGCGACCCTCTAGACGTGCTCGCCAAACTGGGCGGCTTCGAGATCGCCGCCCTGGTGGGTGCGATCCTCGCTGCTGCCGCGGGCCGGCTGCCGGTGATGCTGGATGGCTACATCACGGGTGCCGCGGCACTGGTGGCTGTCGGAATCGCCCCGCAGGTCCAACCCTACCTGCTCGCTTCGCATCGCTCGCATGAACAGGGGCATCAGGCAATACTGAAGGCGCTCGGACTGCAGCCGCTGCTCGAGCTGGAGATGCGATTAGGAGAGGGAACGGGCGCCGTGCTGACGATGTACCTCGTGGAGGCCGCTGTTCGCCTGTTGGGCGAAATGGCAACTTTCACCGAGGCGGGCGTGAGCGATCGGGGATGAATTCGCTGCGGGTCGCTCTCGGCTTTCTAACCGTGCTCCCGGTTCGCTCGCCTGTCGCACTGGCTCCGGGGGAGCTGAGCCGAGCCGCGGGCTGGTTCCCAGCCGTGGGTCTCTTGCTCGGAGGGCTCCTGGCGCTCACGGCGACGGCGGCCAGGGGCCTTTTCCCGCCCTACCTGGAAGGAGCGCTTGTGGTCGTCCTGTGGACGCTCCTGACTGGCGCCCTGCACCTGGACGGGTTGTCCGACTGCTGCGATGCACTCTTCGTTCCGGCGAGCAGGGCGCGTCGACTTGAGATCCTGCGCGATCCACGGATCGGGTCCTTCGGCGCCGCGGGACTGGCCTGCTTCCTTCTCTTGAAGACGACTGCTGTGGCTGCCCTGCCCGGCCCGTGGCCTCTGCTCGTCGCGCCGGCAATCGGCCGCTGGTCGGTGTTGCTGGCGGCGGTCCAACCGAACGCGCGAACGCAGGGTCTTGGAGTCGGATTCTCCGAAGGGCTGGACCGGAGACTCCTGGCGGCGGCCGCGGCTACGGCAGCATTGGCGGCCGGCGCCTGTGGTTGGAGAGGGCTGTTAGCCTTCGTGACATCGCAGGCAGGCGTCCTCGGACTGGTCTGGCTGGCACGAAGGCGCCTTGGCGGTGTTACTGGGGATGTAATCGGCGCAACATGCGAGGTGTCCGAGTTGCTGGTGTTGCTGGCATTTGCCGCTGCAGGAGTCGCGTGATGCCATTTCGCCTTGGGACAACGTCCTACATCTTGCCCGCCGATCTGCTTGCCAATGTTCGCTATCTGACGGGCAAGGTGCAGGACGTCGAGATCCTGCTCCTTGAGGTGAAGGATGAGACGAGGGACTTGCCCTCGTTGGAGGTCGTGGAGGAGTTGGCGGCATTGGCCAAGGAACACGACCTGTCCTACACCGTGCACCTGCCGCTCGACCTGCGCCTGGGCGATCCAGGTGAAGAAGGCCGCCGCTCGCTTCAGAAGGCCTGTGCCGTAATCACGCGGACGTGTCCACTCGATCCGCAGGCCTACGTGCTGCACCTGAACGGCAACATGGCCGTCAAGCCCTCCGTCTGGCTCCGAGGCGTCTGCGAGGCGCTCCAATTGCTCACTGGTTGTGTGCGCGCCTCGCAGCGCCTGGCGGTTGAGAATACCGAAGGCGTCGCGCACACCGCTCTAGAGTCTGTGCTAGCGCGCCTTCCGGTTGGACGCTGCGTCGACGTCGGACACCTGTGGCTCGACGGGCACGACCCGCTTCCTCACCTGCGCGTCGCGCTTCCCCGAGCTCGGGTGATCCATCTTCATGGTGTGGGCCTGCGCGATCACCAATCGCTGGCTCTTGTGCCAGAAGTTGAGCTGCGGAGGGTGGTCAGCTATCTCCTCCAGGAAGACTACGCTGGCGTGGTCACGGTCGAGGTGTTTGCCGAGAACGACTTCTTGTCATCGATGGAGGTGTTAGATCGGATGATGAGGAAGCCTTGAGCAAGCGCTTGACGTTGATCCTGGGCGGGGCGAGGAGTGGGAAGAGCACCCATGCGCTTCGCCTGGTCGCTCTGCACGCTGGACCCGTGCTCTTCGTCGCGACGGCCGAGGCCGGCGACGCAGAGATGGCAAGCCACATCGCCGCCCACAAGGCAGGTCGGCCGGCCAGCTGGCGCACGATCGAGGCACCGCTTCGAGTGGGTGAGGCGATTCGGGAGAACGTGGGCGACGCCGGCGTAGTGCTCCTCGACTGCCTAACCTTGCTGACCAGCAACGCCCTACTCGCCCTGCCTCAACCGCTGACAAGCGACTCGGTCGAGGCAGTGCTTCGTGCAGAAATCGAATCGCTGCTTGCCGCCTATGGCGACGGCATGGCTGACTGGATCATTGTCTCAAACGAAGTCGGGTGGGGTTTGGTCCCTTCGAGCGTGTTGGGTAGACTGTACCGCGACGCACTGGGTCGGGCAAATCAGCTTGTGGCGCAGATGGCCGACGAAGTTATCCTCCTGGTGGCCGGGTTGCCCATGACTTTGAAGCTGGACTGAGGCCAGTAAGTCGAAAGCCTATACATCCCCGCCGCTGACGGTACATGGCTTTTTCTCCCTGCCATTCCGCCTTCCCGGACCGCTCCGGATCGACCGGCGGGACATGTCCCTGAGCGGAATGGAGTTGTGTATGAGGTGGGGGCTGAGGGAGACTATGCCTTCCCCTACGAGCCTGAGGGTGTCAGCTGTTGCTCAGAGGCGACGGTGGGAGTTGAACGCGCGTATGAGGGTCGCTGCAGGACCCGGCTGCGGCGATTCCGACCCTTGCTCGCTTTTCGTCGGATGCCGAGTAAGGGTAACGGTCTGCGCTACTCTCCCTTGCGGGTCGCTACTGTGTCCATCGCTCCTCCTCTTTCAGAGCTGAATTTGGACGGAGCTTACAGGCAGCGGCCCCTCTCCTTCAACCCCATTCCTTCATAGTATCTAACGGCCTCGAACTTCGCGCAGCACCCCGAGCTTGCGAGGGAGAAGCTCGCCGGCGGAAGGAAGCCGGGGGGAGTCTCTCCCATGAGGCAACTCTTCTTCCGCCGTCGCAGGGCGTGGTTTGCTGTGGTTGAAGTCCGGCTCTTCTCGAGGAGAAGCCTCGCACGATCCGTCGCGGGCGAGCTTGCGTCCGATCTTCCTTGGACAGCGGCCTGCGCGGAACGAAAAGATGGTGACAGGAGGGATCATGATCACCCGTTGCCTGGCTCGCTCCTCGTTTCTCCGCAGCCTGGGTTGGTGGATCATCGCTATCGGAGGAGGCGGCTACCTGCCGGCTGGCATCCTGCTTGTCGCCATGGCTTGGCGGCCTACCCCGGGACCGTACCTGGTCGGAGAACGCTATCCCTTCGGCAGTTACATCTCCGCCTGGCAGGTGTCCGGCGGATTCGCTTTCGCCGCATTCGGACTGCTCTTCGTCGCTCTGGTCGTGGCCGCGAGAAAGGACGCCAACCGGATGCTCCTGGGACTGGCCTTCGTCGGCTATCTTCTCATGTGGCTCCCCCACGCCTGGTTGGGGGTGGCCTTCATTATGGATGACCTGACCTTGGCCAGCCTCGGCGAGTGGCGGGATATGGTCCCCCTCATCGTGCTCTGGATGGTGCTGATGATCGCAGGGTTCGTCCTGGCATGGACCGAGGTTGATCTGCGTCGCCGGCAGAGGCCGGCCTCTGCGCAGACATAGACAGAAGCGGGCAGACAGCTCAAGTGCGAGGTGTACGACAACATCATGCCAGGTGACGAGGATCCGCGCCGGACCTTGCCCACCGGACCTTCGGCCGGCAGGCCATCTGCGCCTTCCCTGGCTGCGCTGAGCGCCAGGCACATCTGGATTCACATCAGGCTCGCGTTTGCGGCCGCGGGTCTTGGCGCCGACGGTCAATAGGCCCCACTGTCTTATGCCGCGCGGGGCCCGTAGCTCATACTGGGCGCATCGAGGCATTCAGGTAGGTCCGGCCAGCCCGAGTACGACACACGTGTGGTGGCGGCCTCGCGTGCACATGGCGGCCATGGCCTCCAAAACCGGGCTTGCGCCGAGCGCGGGCAAGGCCGACATAGCGCCACGTCCTGTCCTCCTCCAATGCATCTTGCTCATTCGCCGCATAGACCTACGCGCCTTGATGGACCGCGCCAAGAGCAGGCCCGGCAAAGGCCTGAGGTAGGCCAGGCGTCCCCCCTCCAATTGGCCCACCAAGTGGAACGGCGCGGTTGGTGTGCAGGTGGCTCTAGCGCCAACGGCCTGCGCGTGATAGGTTGCCTACAGGATTTCTGCCTCGCGCGGGCAAGGGACGCAGGGCGCACACTCAAGGTCTGCCGCCTGCTGGTGGATGATCACGACGACATGGCGGCCAAGGCGATGTCGTGGGCCTTGCGGGAACTCATCGTCCACGATCCGGCGGCGGTCAGAGGCTTCCTGGAGCGGTATGCCGATCAGCCAGCGGCGCGGGTGAAGCGCGAGGTGCGGAACAAGCTCGAGACCGGACTGAGGAATCCCACCTCGGGCGTGTCTCGAACGCGGAGGTCGAAAGCTGGCCGCAACAGCCGCGGACGCAGCTCTCCAGGTGCGAAGCTGATCGCCAGTAGGGGTGAGCCGCCAGGTCAGGTCCAAACGCACTTGTCGGGCATAACCGATGGAGCGATCGCCACGGAGAGCTGGACAGCTCCAGGGCTGCCCGCGTGTTCCCCGGCGCCAGCCCGGCGCGGGGAAGCTCCTCTCGGGCTTGAACGAAACAGGCTCAGGCGAGGCGGTCGGACGGCGCCCGATGCGCCCGCCTGGCGCAGAGACGCAGGGTTCAGCAGTCCAAGATCCTGTTCGCCTATAACTGATAAACGTCGAAAAGGGGGTTGACAACGGAACCGGAATGCTCTAACCTGTAAAGCACATGATAAGGGTTATCCACTGGAGGTGAAAACGTGGCGCCAAGCGCTCCTTCGGTGAGTGATCTTAAGCTTCTCGGCGGCGAGCTCTGTCTGGGTTTCGCCAACACGGTACATTGGCACGCCAGCGATGCCCCGGTAGAGCGGCTGGTCGACTACGAGAGCCTGGTATCGTGGAGCCGGGCTGCCGGCATCCTGGACGGGGCGGGCGAGAGACGGCTTCGGCGCGAGGCGGCCAGGAATCCCGCCGCGGCCCAGAAGGCTTTGAGAGATGCAATCATCATTCGGGAAGCGCTCTATCGCATCTTCGTGTCGGTCGTTCACGGGCAGCCGATCGACGCCTCTCACATGGATGTGCTAGGCAATTCCCTGGCACAAGCGCATGAGCACCTGCGGGTGGTGCCCGCCGGGAATGGGCTTGAATGGCAATGGGCGGGCAAACCTCAGGATCTCGAGCAGATGCTCTGGCCAGTTGTCCGTTCTGCCGCGGACCTGCTCACCTCGGACAGGCGGTCAAGCCTTGGGCAGTGCGCCGACGATCGTGGCTGCGGCTGGTTGTTCTTGGACACGAGCAGGAACCATAGTCGGCGCTGGTGCGCCATGGAGGATTGCGGGAATCACTCCAAGGCCCGGCGGTATTACCAGCGTTCGCGGCGATACGAGGCAGTCGGTCGACAAGAGGTCAGGGGAACGGATTGATGGTATGGCACCCATCCCGGACCAGAAAGTCAACTGGCCCGCCGCGAGCCTAAGACTGTTTCACGCGCATGCCAAAGACGGAGACCACAACGAGCAGGAGGCACGCTGAGATGACCGACATCGCATCCGAGCTCATGCGACATCTTGCGGAGCAGGGGTGCCCGGGGCGGATCGTGCCAATCGAGCACCTTTCTGATCTCGAAGACGCGATTGTGGGGACCCAACGGCGCGGTCTCTTCGACGATGAGTTCTACCGAGAGCGACTCAGTGGCTTTGCCTTCAGGGCTCCGCCGGAGTTTCAGAATCCCCGATCGATCATCATCCTCGCCGTAC
>Ga0315295_10000490_pt1 | contig 34476 bp, 36 predicted proteins | sample YL17G14_0_MG_FD_204453 | JGI IMG/M metagenome (GOLD analysis project Ga0315295, IMG submission 204453) | Sediment microbial communities from Yellowstone Lake, YNP, Wyoming, USA - YL17G14_0 | ecosystem: Environmental > Aquatic > Freshwater > Lake > Sediment | place: USA: Wyoming | collected...
CTCATGCAATTGAGCGTTGGTTTCCCTCGGAACGTGGCCGCACTAAAAGGTGGTCGCCGATTTCCACATCGGCGACAGGCGTCGGTATGGAAACCGACGCCCACCAACTGCATGAGCCCGTATAGGAGCGCAGCGAAGGATCCAGTGCTGGGGCTGGATTCTTCGCTGCGCGCAGAATGACAACAGGAGAGGGGCGCGGTGTTGCTCCAAAGAAAAGGGGCACGCTCTGCAGCGTGCCCCGGTGATTTTCCGTGGCGAAGGGATCAGGCGACGGCCACGGTGCCGGCGAGCACCGGTGCGGGCGCGGGGGCGCTGGACTGCTTCGCGAGGTGGTTGAAGAACTGGTCCCGGCGTTCGCGGGCGGTCTTGACGTCCTTCGTGCCGAGGGAGCGGCGGATGCGCTCCTTGGTGAACGGCGTCGGATAGACCGTGTAATGCAAGAACCACGTTCCGTTGTTGTTCCAGAGGTGGTGGTTCGGGTTCGTTTCGCTGAAGCGAAGTGCGGCGAGGGTGATGAGGTTGGTGGACATGATGCGTGAGCGGTTGATGGTTAGTTAATCGTTCGCGCATCAGGGTTTTTCCTGAAAACGAAAAGCCGCCTGAGGGCATCAGGCGGCTTTTCGCTTTTTTGGAGGAGTTTTTTGTTAGAGGGTTTGACCCCTCTCACATCCGGGTGACTTGCGTCACTCGAAACCACCGTGATCACTCCTAGACCCGGTTGGCAGAACCGGCTGTTGCCAGCCGATCCTTTCCTGATGCGAGGCGGAGCGTGCAAACTCCCGCGGCATATGCCAGAAGAATTTTCCGGTGGCGCGGGCGGATGGTAAGGATGAACCGGCAAACGGCTGACTTTTGCCCAGTTATGGCATGGAGTCGCGGGAATTATTTCCGGCGTGCGCTCCCTGGCATAGCCCACGTCGCGCGTAGTGCGCGGTGGTGTTTAACCCGCGGGTGCTCTTTCCGGGAACAGCTGGCGCAGGCCGGCGGGCGTGGCCGGGGCGATGCCGCGCTCGGTGATGAGGCCGGTGACCAGGCGCGCCGGAGTAACATCGAATGCCGGATTGGCCGCGGGACTGCCTTCGGGTGTGACGCGGATGGTGGCGAGCGCACCTCCCGCGGTCTGGCCGGTGAGATGGGTGACCTCGCCGGCCGGGCGTTCCTCGATGGGGATTTCGCGCACGCCGTCGCAGACGGTCCAGTCGATGGAGGGCGAGGGCAGGGCGACGTAGAAGGGGACGTGGTTGTCGCGCGCCGCGAGGGCCTTCAGGTAGGTTCCGATCTTGTTGCCCACGTCGCCGTGGGCGGTCGTGCGGTCGGTGCCGACGATGACGAGGTCGACCTGGCCGTGCTGCATGAGGTGGCCGCCGGCGTTGTCCACGATGATCGTGTGCGGCACGCCGTGATTGAGCAGTTCCCAGGCGGTGAGGCTGGCGCCCTGGTTGCGCGGGCGGGTCTCGTCGACCCAGACATGAACCTTCAGGCCGTCATCGTGGGCGAGATAAATGGGCGCGGTGGCGGTGCCCCAGTCAACGGTGGCCAGCCAGCCGGCGTTGCAGTGGGTGAGAATGTTAAGCGGCTGGCCGGCGGGCTTGCGGGCGGCGAGTTCGCGGAGGATCGGCAGCCCGGCCTCGCCGATGCCGCGGTTGATGGCGACATCCTCGTCGCAGATGCGGGCGGCGAGACGCAGGGCGGCGGTGGCGCGGGTCGCAGGCGGGAGCGGCTGCAGGAGGCCCAGCGCGCGGTCGAGGGCCCAGCGCAGGTTGATGGCGGTCGGACGGGTGGCGAGCAGCGTGGCATGGGCATGGCGGAGGCTGGCGTCGGAGGCATCGGTGCGCAGCGCGAGCCAGAGGCCGTAGGCGGCGGTGGCGCCGATCAGCGGGGCGCCGCGCACGAGCATGGCGCGGATGGCGTGGGCGGCCTCGTCGAGGGTGGCCAGGCGCGCCGTGGCGAATTCATGCGGCAGGCGCGTCTGGTCGATGATGCCGACGGATTCGCCGTCGGGGCCCGGCCAGAGGGTGCGCCAGTGTTTGCCTTGGACGTTCATGAAAAAGCCGGGGCTACCTTAATGTTTTGGCAGGCGCAGTTTCAGAAGGGCGCGGATCACCCGCGGATCGTTCCGCATATCCAATACGGCAACGACCGCAGTGACCGCCGGCTCAATCGCGAAGTAGATGCCGAAGTAGGTCCGGCGGATGATTGCGCGGCGGAAGTGGCGGTGCTTCTTGGGAAATTGCTCCGGGTTCCGCTCAATCCAAGTCACCGCCTCACGGAACCGGGCAAGGAATTTATCAGCGCCACCAGTCAGCCAAGAGTCATAGAAGTCCCGGGCGTAGTTGAGGTCGTGCTCAACCCACTCCAGAAATTCCACCGGCTGGCTTTTCACGACCGGGCGAGGCGGCGTTCCAGCTCCGGCAGGGTGATCCGCTTCACTTTGCCGGACTTGTAGGCAGTCCAGCGCTCATCGAGGATTTTCTTGTGGGCCGGGTTGGCCGGCAGGCTGTCGTCCACGCCTGAAAACCACAGCTCCTCCGCCAGTTTCATCCGCTGGCGCTTGGGCAGCTTGGTCAACTCGGGGAAATTGGCGAGGGTCATGGGGGAAAGCTACGCAGTAAGGGCGGACGGTCAATCTTCGGTTCGTTAGGTGACGTTATCAGCCGCCTTGCAGGACATATCAATGCACGCGGCCTGACTCCCGTTCGGCTCCTAAATCGCCTTTTCTGGCTCCTGACAATATCTGTAGCCTGCCTCTATTTCTCATTACTTGTTATTACTAATTCGAAAGAGCCGGAACCCATCCTTCGCATACAACAGGTCACCGTTATCTTGAAGGGTGAATACATATGTGACCGGCTTTGAAACGCTGCTTTTTCCAGCAACCGATTTGGTAGAGGACTCTTGGGATTCTCTCTTTTTGACTGTAAGCGACTTGCCGTCCAACTCCCACAATCCTTGTTGAATAGAAACTGTCGCGGCAAGTTGCTGCACCAAATTATACTGAATTGAACCACGGGCGTATTTGTCCGCCTCACGGGATAAATCGAGCGTTAGGTTTGCTGATCCATCATCTCTTAAGTCAAGAGACATAGCCTTCTCTTCGCCTCGAGTTTCGTATGCTCCAGCGACTGACTTGCGAGTGCAGCCGCTAAGTAAAACTAAACTAAGGCATGAGATGATTACTAAGGATTTCATCCCCTCGTATGGCCTGAGCTATGGAATATAAGGCAATTACGCCAGCTTCGCGCCACGGGCCTGGGCGGCGCGGATGAGGGCGTCGGCCATATCGGAGGGGGTCACGGCGACCTCGATGCCACATTCCTTGAAGATGGCGATCTTGGCGGCGGCGGTGTCCTCGGCCCCGCCGATGACGGCGCCGGCGTGGCCCATGCGGCGGCCCTTGGGGGCGGTGGCGCCGGCGATGAACCCGGCGACGGGCTTGGGGCAGTTCGCCTTGATCCAGCGGGCGGCCTCGGCCTCGGCGTTGCCCCCGATCTCGCCAATCATGATGATGCCCCAGGTGTTCCGGTCGGCGTTGAACAACTTGATCGCGTCGAGGTGCGAGGTGCCGTTGACCGGGTCGCCGCCGATGCCGACGCTGGTGGTCTGGCCGAGGCCCTTGACCGTGAGCTGGTAGACGGCCTCGTAGGTGAGCGTGCCGGAGCGGGAGACGACGCCGATGTGGCCCTGCTTGTGAATGTAGCCGGGGGCGATGCCGATGCGGCAGCCGCCCTTGGAGTCCTTGCCGGTGCCGGGCGTGACGATGCCGGGGCAGTTCGGGCCGATGAGGCGGGTCTTGCTGCCGATCATGGCGCGCTTCACGCGCACCATGTCCTTGACCGGGATGCCCTCGGTGATCGCAACGACGAGGCCGATGCCTGCGTCGACGCCCTCGAGGATGGCGTCGGCGGCGAAGGGCGGCGGCACGAACACGGCGGAGGCCTCGGCGCCGGTGGCGGCGAGGGCGTCGGCGACGGTGTTGAAGATCGGCACCCGGTGCTTGCCGTGCTCGAAGAACTGCCCGCCCTTGCCGGGCGTGACGCCGGCGACGACCTTCGTGCCGTAGTCGAGCGAGAGGCGGGTGTGGCGGGCGCCGACTTCACCGGTGATGCCCTGGATGAGAACCTTGGTCTTGGGAGTGACGAAAATGGACATGGGAGGAGGGAGAGTAAGAGTGAAGGGGAAGGGGCGCTCAGGCGACGAGTTTCACGATCTTCTGGGCGGCGTCGGCCATGGAGCCGGCGGTCTCGAGCTTGAGGCCGGAGGCGGCGAGGGTTTCCCGGCCGGCGACGACGTTGTTGCCCTCGAGGCGGACGACGAGCGGGATCGTGAGGCCGAGGTCGCGGGCGGCGGCGACGACCCCGGTGGCGATCGTGTTGCAGTCCATGATGCCGCCGAAGATGTTCACGAGGATGCCCTTCACCTGCGGGTCGGAGAGGATGATCTTGAAGGCGGCCTGGACCTGCTCCTTGGAGGCGCCGCCGCCGACGTCGAGGAAGTTGGCCGGGCTGCCGCCGTAGTGCTTGATGATGTCCATCGTGCTCATGGCGAGGCCGGCGCCGTTGACGAGGCAGGCGATGTTGCCGTCGAGGGCGATGTAGTTGAGCTCGAACTTGGAGGCCTCGGTCTCCTTCGGGTCCTCCTCGTTGAGGTCGCGCAGGGCGACGATCTCGGGGTGGCGGAAGAGGGCGTTGTCGTCGAACGCCACCTTGGCGTCGAGGGCGAGGACGCCGCCGCCCGGCACGGTGATGAGCGGGTTGACCTCCACCATGCTGGCGTCGGTCTCCCAGTAGGCGCGGAAGAGGGCGGTGATGAGCTTGACGGCGTTCTTGAAGCAGTCGCCGCTGAGGCCGAGCTTGAAGGCGAGCTGGCGCACCTGGTAGCCCTGCAGACCGACGGCGGGGTCGATGTGGACCTTGAAGATCTTCTCTGGCGTGTTGTGCGCGACGGTCTCGATCTCGACGCCACCCTCGGTGGAGGCGACGATGACGGGGCGTGCGGTGACGCGGTCAAGGAGGATGGCGAGGTAATACTCCTTCTCGATGGTGCAAGGCGCGGCGAAGTAGACCGTCTGCACCTTGCGGCCGGCGGGGCCGGTCTGGGCGGTGACGAGGGTGTTGCCGAACATGCGCTGGGCGACCGCGAGGGCTTCGGCCTTGGTCTGGCAGAACTTGACGCCGCCCTTGAAACCGTCGGTGAAGGTGCCCTTGCCACGACCGCCGGCGTGGATCTGCGCCTTGACGACGACCGCGCCGTCGTCGAGCTGCGCGAGGGCGGACTCGAATTCGGCGGGGGACTTGGCGGCCGCGCCCTTGGGCACGGCGACGCCAAATTTTTCGAACAGTGCTTTGGCCTGATACTCGTGAATGTTCATGGGAAAGAGGGTGCAACGATTAGCCAGAACCCCGGCTTATTGACACGCAAAAAGCGGGCGCACGTGACATATTTGCCCGGCTGGTGCCTTCTCGGAGGTTGCCTTATGACGGGGCGGATTGCATCCTCTGCCGCCATGCAGTCGCACGAATTGCTCAAGGAGGTCCTGAAGAAAACCAGCGCGAAGCAGATCGCCGCGGAGATGGGCCTGTCCCTCTCGCTCATCTACAAGTGGGCCGAGCCACCCGACGAGGGCGCCGGCAGCGGGGCCCACAATCCGCTCGACCGCATCGAGCAGCTGGTGCGCATCACCGGCGACACCCGCATCGCCCAGTGGGTCTGCGAACTCGCGGGCGGCTTCTTCATCACCAACCCCAAGGTGAAGGCCGACGCCCAGCAGCTCATCCCGTGCACCAACAACATCGTGCAGGAATTCGCCGACATGCTCGGGGTCATCGCCGTGGCCGCGTCGGACAGCACCGTGACACCGGCCGAGGCCCGGACCATCCGGGCGCGGTGGGAGGATCTCAAGTCGGTGACCGAGGGTTTCGTGCACCAGTGCGAGCAGGGGGATTTCGCGGCGCTGAAGGAAAGCGTCGCCCGCCGCACGCCGCAGTGAATCTGCTGTCGGCAGGGTGCCCTCACCCGCGAGGCATGGGCGGCGATAACTGAAACCAGCGGGGTGGGGCACACCCGCCCACAAAAAGCACTCAGGCCAGGTGCAGTTCGAGGAACGCGTTCTGCTCGGCGGTGAGTTCCTGCAGGCCGGTCTTGGCGAGCGCGAGGAGCTGCTCGAGCTGCTCGTGCGAGAAGGTGGATTCCTCCCCGCTGCTCTGCACCTCGACGAACCGGCCGCGGCCGGTCATGACGACATTGGCATCCACCTCGGCGTCCTTGTCCTCGAGGTAGTTCAGGTCGAGGAGCGCCTCGCCGTTGCACAGGCCGACACTGACGGCGGCGACGGAATCGGTGAGGGGGTTCTCGGTGATTTTTTTCGTGCCGAGCAGCTGCTGGATGGCGAGCCGGGCGGCCAGGTAGGCGCCGGTGATGGCGGCGGTGCGCGTGCCGCCGTCGGCCTGGAGCACGTCGCAGTCGATCCAGAGCGTGTGCTCGCCGAGTTTCTGCAGGTCGAGCACGGCGCGGAGGGAGCGGCCGATGAGGCGCTGGATCTCGACGGTGCGGCCGTCGAGCTTGCCCTTGGCGATGTCGCGGGGCTTCCGGTCCAGCGTGCTGTAGGGCAGCATGGAATACTCGGCGGTGAGCCAGCCGCCCTTGACGCCCTGCTGCTTCATCCACGAGGGCACCTTGGCCTCGATGGTGGCGGCGCAGATGACGCGGGTGGCGCCGAAGCCGATCAGGACGGAGCCCGAGGCATGGGGTGCGATGTTGGCTTCGAAGAGGAGGGGGCGGAGCTGGCTGGCGCTGCGTTGGTCGAGGCGGGGCACGGGGAGGTTAGGTTGGGTGAGCAGGGAAAGACCAGGGCGGGGCAGCCGGCGGGAGGCCGCTGCCCGGACGAAGCCAGGGACGTCAGTCGCCGGTCCCGGCGGGCTCGTCGTCCTTGGCGGGATGGTCGAACGGCGAGTGCGAGGCGGCGACCTTGTGGCTGGTCGCCTTGGGAACCTTCTGCTCGGCCATGTGCGCGATGAGCCGGTCGTTGAAGGTCTTGGCGGGGTCGTGCCCCATGTTCTTGAGCGCCTGCACGAGCGCGGCGACCTCGACGAGGCGCGCGATGTCGCGGCCGGGCCGGACATAGAACTCGATGTGCGGCACGCGGACGCCGAGGATGTCGTAATAGTTCTCCTCGAGCCCGGTGCGCTCCTCGATGACGTCGGGTGACCACTCGCGGAGGGAGACGACGAGGTCGATGCGCTTCTCGAGGCGGATGCTCTTCACCCCGAACATGTCGGCGATGTTGATGATGCCGATGCCGCGGCACTCCATGTAGCCGCGGTTGAGCGGGCGGGAGCTGGCGGAGAGCTCGCGTTCGTCGAGCAGCTTGATGCAGGTGAGGTCGTCGGAGACGAGCGAGTGGCCGCGCTCGATGAGGGCGAGGGCGCACTCGGACTTGCCGATGCCGCTGTCGCCGCGGACCATCACGCCGATGCCCTTGATGTCGAGGGTGGTGGCGTGCTCGGTGGCGGAGGGGGCGAACTCGTTGTCGATGCACAGCGTGGCGGCGTTCACGAAATTCATCGTGATCATCGGCGTGCGGAAGATGGGCAGGTTCATCTCCGCGGAGACGGCGAGCATCGGGTGGGTGGCGATATAATTCCGCGTCAGCACGATGCCGGGGATGCCGCGCTCGACCATCTCGCCGAAGATCTCGACCTGTTGGCGCTGGGTGAGGGTCTTGAGGAAGGTCATCTCGGCCGCGCCGAAGACCTGGAGGCGCTTGTTCGCGAAATACTTGAAGAAGCCCGTCAGCGCCAGGGCCGGGCGGTTGAGCGAGCCCTCGCGGATGAGCCGGTGCAGCCCGGCCTCGCCGGTCACGAGCTCAAGCTGCAGTTTTCCGCGGTAGGTTTCGTAGAAATGCGCGACGGTGATGCCGTGGATGGCTTTGGTGGGCATGGGGGCGGGGAAACGATAAGCTTTAAGCGGTAAGCTATAAGCGAAGACTCCGGGGGCGGAAGCTTAAAGCTTTCAGCTTACCGCTTAAAGCTCTTCACAAATTGAAGTCCTTGCCGAGGTAGAGTTCGCGGGCCTGCTCGTCGTTGATGAGGAAGTCGCCGGAGCCCTCGGTCATGACCTTGCCCTGGTGGATGATATAGCCGCGGTCGACGATGCGCAGCGTCTCACGGACGTTGTGGTCGGTGATAAGCACGCCGATGCCGCGCTGCTTCAGCTCAAGGATGATCTTCTGCACCTCGGCGACGGAGATGGGGTCGACGCCGGCGAACGGCTCGTCCATGAGCAGGAAACGCGGGCGGGTGACGAGGGCGCGGGCGATCTCAAGGCGGCGGCGCTCGCCGCCGGAGAGGGTGTAGGCCATCTGCTTGGCCAGGTGGCCGATGCTGAGTTCGGCGAGGTGGTGGGCGACCAGCGCGGGGCGCTCGGCGGACCGGACCGGCAGCGTTTCGACGATGGCGAGGATGTTCTCCTCGACGGTGAGCTTGCGGAAGATCGAGGCCTCTTGCGGCAGGTAGCCGACGCCCAGCCGCGCGCGGCGGTGCATGCGCAGGTCGGTGGCGTCCTGGCCGTTGATGACGACGCGGCCGGAGGTCGCGGGCACGAGGCCGACGACCATGTAGAAGGTGGTGGTCTTGCCCGCGCCGTTGGGCCCGAGCAGGCCGACGACCTCGCCGGCACCGATGCGGAGGTTGACGCCGTTCACCACCGGGCGCTGGCCGTAGACCTTGACCAGACCCTCAGTGCGAATCTCCGGTTGGCTCTGCATGCTCAGGGCTTTTTCGGCGCCTCGGGGGCGGATTTCTGGTCCTTGTCGAAGCCCAGGTCCTTGATCGCGGGCAGGACGATGCGTGAGGGGGCGTCCTCCGCGCCCTCGATGACCGCCCGGCGCTCGCCGCGGTAGAGCACCATGCGCGGGCCCGAGGCGGTGGCGCCGTTGGCCAGGTCCTTCACGACCGGGTGGTCCGTGAGGATGATCTTGTCGTCGTCGGGCAGCACCTCGGCACGGCCGCAGGCGGCCTCGCGGTCGGACTGGATGATGCGCACGCCGCCCTCGGCGACGAGGGACTTGAAGCGGCCGAGCTTGCCGATGGTGGCGGTCGGGTCGCCCTGGCGGGTGGTGACGACCTCGAGCCGGTCGCAAGTGAGCCGGAGGTTGGTGCCGGTGACGATGACCCGTTTGGTGAAGACGAAGGTCGTGTGCGTGTCCGTGCTGCGCATGTCGAGCTGCTCGCTGTCGATGACGGTAGGCTGGGCTTCCTGGGCGCCGAGCGGGACGAGGACGGTCGCGAGCAGGCTCGCGCCCAGCAGGGAAAGACGGAGGATGACGGGGCGGTTCATTTCAGAAAGTCCTTGAGTTCGGCGCGGAAGGTTACGTGCACGTTCTTGTTGATGGAAACTCTTTTCTCCTTGTGGAGGTAGCGCCAGTCGGTGCCGCTGGCCTCGAAGTCGTCGTTGATGACCCGGATAGTGCCGGCGCCCGTGACGAGCGCCTCGTCGGGAAGCACGCGGGCGGCGGGGCTGAGGATCATGGTCTCGATCTTGTCGTCGGCCCGGCCAGTGAAGATGGTCAGGGTCAGTCCGGTGATTTCGATCTGGTTCCCGGCGGTAAAGCGCGCCTCCGAGCCGCGCACCAGCCAGGAGCGGAAGCCGTCGGGCGTGAACGTGGGCAGGCGGAAGTTGATGACGGGCCGGTCGGCGGAGATCGAGGTCGTCGCGGGGCAGGCCGCTGCGGGCAGGAGCAGGGAAAGGAGGAAAATCTTGGACCAGGACATCACGCGGGGATCATTGACCGCGGCTGGCCAGGATTTGTTCGCACACTTCGCGCACGGCCCCGTGGCCGGCGGCGCGCGCCGGGACGTAGTCCGCGGCCTTGAGCGCGGCGGGCATCGAGCCGGCCGGGGCGGCCCCGATGCCGGCCCAGGCGATGGCGGGCGCGTCGATGTCGTCGTCGCCCATGTAGCAGACCTGCGCCGCGGCGAGCCCGAGCTGGCTGGCCAGTTCCTGCAGGGCCATGAGCTTGTCGGTGCGGCCCTGGAGGACATGCGGCACGCGGAGCTCGGTGGCGCGCAGCGAGGTGGCGCCCGAGGCCCGGCCGGAAATCCACGCGACGGCGACGCCGGCCTTGTGCAGCCGCACGAGGCCCATGCCGTCAAGGATCGAGAAATGCTTGGTCTCGGTGCCGTCGCTGCTGATCGCGACGGAGCCGTCGGTCAGCACGCCGTCCACGTCCATCGCAAACAGCCGGATGGCGGCCCAGCGGGCCGGCGGGAGGGCGGATTGGCGCTTGCGGATTGCGGATTGCGGTTTCGCCACGGTGAAGGGCAGCTTGGAAGGCTATTCCGCAATCGCCAATCCGAAATCCGCAATTCGTTCAGCCCATCCAGGCGAGGATCGCGTCCACGATCTTGTCCCGGCTGGGGCGGTAGACGGCTTCCAACTCGGGGGCGAAGGGGACGGGCAGGTCGAGCGCGGCGATGCGCAGCGGGGCGGCCTTGAGCGCACCGAAGTGCTCCTCGACCAGCCGGGCGACGAGCTCGGCGCCGAAACCGTGGGTGCGGCGGCCCTCGTGGATAACCACGAGCCGGCCCGTGCGGGCGAGCGAGGCCTTGATGGCGTCCAGCCGGAGCGGCGCCAGCGCGCGCAGGTCGAAGAGGTCGAAGGTCTTCTCGTATTCGCCCGCGAGGTATTCGCAGGCCTCGCCGGCCAGCCGCACCATGTCGCCGTAGGTGACGAGGGTGGCGTAGTCCCCTGTGCACAGCTGTGCGGGCGACCAGATGTCGCGGTAGGCCGGGTCCCATTTCACGGGGTGCTTGCCGCGACGGTAGAGCGCCTTGTGCTCGAACAGGATGACGGGGTTGTCGTCCTCGTAGGCCGCGAGCAGGGCATTGAAGGCGTCCTGGGGGGTCGAAGGATAGAGCGCCTTGAGACCGGGGAAGGAAAGGAAGGCGGACTCCATTTCCTGCGAGTGGAACGAGCCGAACGTCAGCCCGCCGCCGCAGGGAAAGCGGAAGACGACGGGGCATTTCTGGCCGGAGCGGAAGTGGTAGGTCGCGGCGTTGAGGACGATCTGCGTCGTGGCCTCGGTGGCGAAGTCGGCGAACTGGAACTCCTCGATGGCGCGATGGCCGTTGACGGCGAGGCCGAGCGCGTAGCCGGTGCTGGCGGATTCGCAGAGCGGCGTGCTGAAGACGCGCGGCCGGCCGAACTCGGCGACAAGCCCCTCGGTGACCTTGAACGCGCCGCCGTAGCTGCCGATGTCCTGGCCGAGCACGACGGACTCGGGGCGCTCGGCGAGGATCTTGCGCAGGCCGAGGTTGAGCGCCTGCGCCAACGTGACATTTTCAAACTTTTCTTCCTGATTGTTGATTGAACCGACCGCCGGTATCCAACGCCTGGGTGCGGTGACAGGAGCAAAGACTTCCCCCGCCATGTCCGCGGGCGAGATCGGCGGCAGGGCCATCGCGGACTTGATGGTCGCCTCAACGAAGTCGCGCACCGTGGCATCGATCGCGTCGAGTTGCGCGCCGTGGCCGTCGGCCGCGAGCCGGGCGCGGAACTTGGGCAGCGGATCCTGCTCGAGGATGGCCTCGGCCTCGCCGGGCTCCATGTAGTCGCAGGTGTCGTAGGCGGCGTGCCCGCGCAGGCGGAAGGTGTGCGCCTCGATCAGGACCGGGCGGCAGTGCTTGCGGGCGCTCTCGATGGCCCGGCCGAGGGTCGCGAGGACCTGCGCCGGATCGCTGCAATCCATGGCAAAGCCCTCCATGCCGTAGCCCTTGGCGCGCTCGAAGAGGGTGGAAGAGAGGAACTGCTCGTGGACGGGCGTCGAGTAGGCGTATTGGTTGTTCTCGATGACGAAGACCACGGGCGCCGACAGCACGGCCGCGAGGTTGAGCGACTCATGGACGTCGCCGGTGCTCGAAGAACCGTCGCCGAAGAACGCGAAGCCGACGGCGGGTTTGCCGAGGCGGCGCTGCGAGTCGGTGGCGCCGATGACGTTCGAGAGCATGATCCCGAGGTGCGAGATCATCGGCAGGCTGCGGTTGGCCGGGTCGCCGTGGTGGATGTTGCCCTCTCGGGCCTTGGTCGGGCTGCCGCTGTTGGCGAAATACTGGCAGAGGTGGTCGCCGAGGTGGCCGCTCCAGATGAGGTGGCCGCCGAAGCCCCGGTGCGAGAACGAGACGACATCGACCGCCTTGTCGGCCAGCAGGGCGAGCGGGACGATGAGGGCCTCGTTGCCCTGGCCGCCGGTCACGGTGCCGCGGATCAGTCCCTGCCGGAAAAGGTCGAGGATACGGTTATCCCCGGTCCGGGCGAGCTGCATCCAGGCATAGGTGCTCAGCAGGCTCTCGGGCCGGCCCAGTTCGGAAAGCTTCAGGTCCCGGTGCGTGAACGGATCCGGGGTGGAAGGGAACTTCATTCGAAATGGGCCCGATACCCCGAAGCTCGCTTCGGCTGGGTTGAGCTGGAGCCACGAGCGTGAGCGAGTGGAAGCGTTTCCACCCGCTCACGCTCGTGGCTACGTCGGAGATGAAGAGCACGGAGGGAGATTGGCACCGATGTGGTTTGGTTAAATGCCTCGGGGCTTGCCCGAGGATCTTTACTCAGCCGGAAGTTGCCGGCCGCCCGCGGGGGCTTCCAGTATAAAGTTCCGGGCCACCGGACCGCCCGGCCATTTGATGCCTTTGGCCTAACCGCCGCCCGCTAGGCTCAGGGTGCGGCCCGGAGAAATTCCCGGGCTTCCGCGAAGTCCGCCGGGACCAGTCCGGGATTCGCCACGTGGGTGTGCCGCGTAACATCGGCGCCGGCATGGCGCAGCAACTCCGCGAGGCGCCCTGGGTGGTCGGGCGGCACGATCGGGTCCAGGCTGCCGGAGGAGATGAGCACGCGCCGGGCCAGGAGGTCGGGCAGGCGGGGCGGCTCCAGCACGACCATCGGCCGCAGGAGAACGGCGGCACCCAGGGATTCCGGCCGCAACAGCAGCAGGGTGGCGGCGATGTTGGCGCCGTTGGAGAAACCCACGGCCATGAGCCGGCCGGAATCGAGGTCGTAGTGCTTTGCCGCTGCGACGACAAAGTCCGCCAACGCATGCGTGCGGCGCGTAACCTCGGCCGGGTCGAACACGCCCTCGGCCAGCCGCGCGCAGAAGCGCCGCGCGCCGTGCTCGCTGACGTCGCCGCGCGGACTCAGCAGCGCCGAGCCGGGCGAGAGCTGCCGGCCGAGCGGAATGAGGTCGTTCTCGTCCCCGCCGGTGCCGTGGAGGAGCAGCAGCGGCGGGGCGGCCGCATCCGGGCCGGGTTCGAAGCGGTGGTGGTAGGCGCGGGTGGGCATGGCGGGAAGGGTAGGGGCGGTTGCCCTCAACGGCCCTGCGGCGGGCGTGGAGGACAGGGCGGTTGAGGGCAACCACCCCTACCGTGGTTCAGTTGAGTTTCGGCAGCGCCGCCTCGATCTCGGCGCGGTGCGGCTCGAGGTGCGGCGGCAGGCCGAGAATGGTGCCGAGTTGGTCCAGCGGCTCGTCGATCGCGAAACCGGGGCCGTCGGTCGCGATTTCAAACAGCACGCCAGCGGGTTCGCGGTAGTAGATCGACTTGAAGTAGGCGCGGTCGATGACCGGGCTGACCTGCAGTCCGCTCTTCAGGAGGATCGCGCGGGCGCCGACTTCCGCCGGGTCGTTCGCGACACGGAAGGCGACGTGGTGGATCGTGCCGGCACCATGGAGGCCGCGCGGCAGGGCGGGGTCGGTGAGCAAATCCACGTAGGTGCCCGGGCCGCCCGTGGCGACAGTGTAGCGGGCGCGATGGCCGGACTGCCCGGTCCGGCGGAAGCCCATGCCTTCCGTTAGCACGACCGCGGTGGCGGATGCGTCAGCCAGCGCCAGGGTGGAGCTGTGGAAGCCTCGGATGACGAATTCAACCGGGACATCCTTGGCCGGCGTGACCGGACGCGCATCGGTTTCGCCGGTTGCGACCAGCTCGAGGCGCAGGCCGTCGGGATCGGCGAAGGGCAGGACCTTGTCGGTGAAGCGCTGCTCGATCACCTGTGAGGAGACGCCCAGTTTCTTGAAGCGTTCCTGCCAGAAGGGCAGGGAACCCGCGGGAACGGAGAAGGCCGTCGCATGAGCCTGGCCGGTGCCGGGCCGGCCGCGGCGGAGGCCAGCCCACGGGAAGAACGTCAGGATCGTTCCGGGTGTGGCGGCGTAATCGCCATAATAAAGATGGTAGGTGCCAGGGTCGTCCTGATTCACCGACTTCTTCACGAAGCGCAGACCGAGGACACGCGTGTAGAAATCGAGATTCTGACGCGGGTCCGAAGCGATGGCGGTGATGTGGTGGAGTCCGGTTACTTGCGCAGGCATAAACTTTGATGTCAAAGGATAGGGGGGGGAATAAATATTTCAGCCTTTCAGGCCGATCTTTTTGCACAGGCGGCTGAGATCCAGCAGTTCTGTGGAGGAAAGAGCGCCCATTTCGCGGGTCACGTTGGCCACGACCCTGGGAAATAGGGCTGCAATGAAGGCCTGGCCCTTCTCGGTCAGACGCACGACCACGAAGCGGCGATCGGCGGGATCGCGTTCCCGCAAGACGTAACCCGCCTTCTCCAGATTATCGACCACCAGTGTGAGATTGCCGCCACTCTTGAGGAGTTTTTCGGCCAACTCGCCTTGGCAGAGCGGCCCGAGATGATGCAGGGCCTCGAGCACGCCAAACTGGGTGACGGTGAGCTCAGCAGGCAGGACCTCATGGACGCGGACGGAAACCGACTCAGAAGCGCGCTGCAGCTTGATGAAGGCGTTGAGTGCGTTGATCTCTTCGATTGTGCCGTGATGTCTGGTTCCCATGCCCAATCACCTTGCCATCATATGCTTCTATGTCAAAGTATTCTTAAATGCCATGTTGGATTCATCGTAAACCATTAAGCCAAATCGATTTTCTGAATCCGCGCGAGATGCCTGCCACCTTCAAAGGCCGTCGATAGCCAGACTCGGACGATCTTGATGGCCTCCTCCTCAGTCACAGTTCGCTGGCCGAGGGAGAGGCAATTCCCGTCATTATGGGAGCGGTTCCAGCTGGCGACCTGCTCGTTCCAGCAGACCCCGCAGCGGATACCCTTTACCCGGTTGGCGACGATGGCTTCGCCATTGCCCGAACCGCCGAGCACGATGCCGCGCTCGAACTCGCCGCGAGCCACCACCTCAGCCACCGGCCGGATGAAGTCCGGGTAATCGCACGGGGCATCGGAGTTGGTGCCGAAGTCCCGCACGGTGTGGCCCCCGGCGAGCAGCATGGCCTTGATCTTCTCCTTGTAGGCGAAACCGGCGTGGTCGGAACCGATGGCGATGGTGAATTTTTTCATGAGGTTTTATGGCGGGGCGAACCCCCGGGGGTTGCGGTTGTCGTTATTCCTGCCACAATGACACTCAGCAAACAAAATTCCTCCATGCGACTCCTCTCCCTCCTGTTCTTGGCCGTCCTGCTGGCCGGCTGCTCCACCCCCGACTCACGCATCGCGAAAAACCGCACCGTCTTTGACCAGCTGCCCGCCGAGGTGCAGCAGAAGATCCGCGCCGGCCGGGTCGAGGTGGGCTTCACCGCTGAAATGGTGCAGCTGGCGCTCGGCGAGCCTGACCGGGTGTTCACGCGCCGGAGCGAACAGGGCGAAACCGAGGTCTGGGGCTACCAGGATCACGGCCCGCGCTTCAGCATCGGCCTCGGCGTGGGCACGGGCGGGCGGCACTCGGCATTTGGCGGCGGCGTGGCCATGACCTCCGGCGGCCATGATCCCGACGAGAAAATCCGCGTGGAGTTCCGCGGCGGCAAGGTTACGGCGGTGGACACGCTGAAACGCTAGAAAGGCAAAACCTGAGACTTGAAACCTGAGCCAAAACTCATGCAATTGAGCGTTGGTTTCCCTCGGAACGTGGCCGCACTAAAAGGTGGTCGCCGATTTCCACATCGGCGACAGGCGTCGGTATGGAAACCGACGCCCACCAACTGCATGAGCTTTTGGCTGAGACCTGAGGAATAACGCCCTAAATCGGGGATTTCAGGTTTCAGGTCTCAAGTCTCCGGTTTCTCCTCAATCTGCGTCGATCACCCGCAGGAACGCCGCCGTATCGGAAAAATCGGCGAACACGGCGGTCGGCGCATGCGCGGCCAGTTCGGCCGCGGAGTATTTGCCGGTGGCGACGGCGATGGTTTTCGCTCCGATGACCTTGCCGCACTCGATGTCGTGCGGCGTGTCCCCGATGATGAAGGTATTGGCCGGCGAAAACTCCACCGCGTGCCTTTCTTTTGCCCGGCGCAGCGCGTGCGGCCCCAGGTCATTGCGGAGCGGGCTGTCGTCGGCATAGGCGCCGAATTCGAAGTAGTGCCAGACGTTGAAGTGAGTGAGCTTGAGCCGGGCGCCGCGCTCAAGGTTGCCGGTCAGCAGACCCTGGATGGCATCGGGCCTTTGCCGCACGGTCTCCAGCAGTGTAAGAATCCCCGGCAGCACCTGCCCCGGCCGGCCGGCGCGCAGTTCGAGCGGCAGTGTTTCCAGGTAGGCTTCCAGGTAGTCATGGACATTCTGCGGCGTGGCCGGCAACCCGACGCGGCGCAGGACCTCGCCGGCAATCCACGAATCGGTGCGGCCGGCCCAGTCGATGGTGCGCATGTCGCACTTGCGGCCGAAGCGCTTCGTCAGGGCGTGCTCCATGGCGCGGAAGCCGGCGCCGTGCGAGACGATCAGGGTGCCGTCGATGTCCCAGAGGATGAGTTTCTTCACGGAAGTGGAGGAGACCACGAAACACACGAAAGACACGAAAAAAGGAGACTGATGGAAGTGGACGGAATGGTGGAACCCGACCTCCGGGCGGGTTCAAGCGCGCCCGGAGGTCGCGCGCCACCTCACTCCGCCTCGGCGTTGGCGGTCGTCGCGCTGCGCACGGCGGTGAAGGCCGTGCCGCCGAGGATCAGCGCGGCCCCGATGAACTCCAGGACGCTGAAACGCTCGCCGAAAAACACCATGCCGCCCAGCGCGATGCCCAGCGGCACGAGCATCTGGATGAGCGAGCCCTCGGCGACGGGCAGGTCGCGGAAGGCGCGCGTCATGGCGAGCTGCCCGGTCCCCGCGATAACGCCGGCGATGAGCAGCACGGCCCACGCGGCGGGCGGCAGGGGTGTGTAGGCCAGCCCCGCGGGGATGGCGCAAATGACCAGGCCGTAGACGCATTGGGCGGAGAAGATCGTCGCGGTGTGCTCGGTGTCGTGCAGCTGGCGGATGGTGACGACCACGTAGGCGGACAGCAGGGCGGCAATCAAGGCGAGCAGGTCGTAGATCCCCGGGTGGGCCGTCGTCGAAAAGACATTGGTCAGGAGCCCGAGGCCGGCCAGCGCCGCCACACCGCCGATCAGCACGCCCGGCCGCAGTTGCTCCCGGAGCATCCACGCGGCCAGCAGGGCGCCCCAGATGACGTAGGTATTGCCGATGAAGGTGGCCCGGCCGGCGCCCAGGTGCACCACGGTGAGGTAGGTGAGGTAGACCCCGCCGCCGCCGATCACACCGCGTTCGACGAGCTTGCGGCTGCGCACCAGGTGGGCCGGCTGGAACTCGCGCCAGTAGACCGCGGCGATCATGCCGAGGCCGACCACGAAGCGGGCGCACGAGATCAGCCAGATGTTGGCCTGGCCCATCTGTCCGAGCGCGCGCACGAGCAGCACGTTCGCCGTGAAAGCGGCGGCGGAGAGCAGCATCAGGGAAAGGGCGCGGCGATGGCGGGGATCGGACATGCGATCGGACAAAAGACCGTGCCGGGGCGGTCCCGGTCAAGGCCCGACCGGCTGTGCGCCACGATATTACAGGGCGTGTGTCGCCAAGTAGCCGGACGCAGGGCCGGCCCGGGCGGCTTCACGGGGCGTGGATCGTGCGGTCGAGGATCCGGTCGTGCAGCGGCGGCTTGAATCCGTCCGTATTCGCCTGTTACCTCCGATAAATAGAACCTAAAACCACCTCGTTCCCGTGCCCGATCCCAAGATCAAAGCCGCGCTTCTCCGCTTCACCGCGGGGATAAAAAACTCTGATGGCCCGGCGATCTCCGCCGCGCTCACCGAGGTCGAGTCGCTCCTCGCGGCGCACCGGGGCGAGCTCCATCCGCAGCTCGTGCACTTCCTCGAGGGCCGCAGCTACGCCAAGGCACTGGCCTGGCTCGGGGGCGGGGATGAACTGGCGGCCAGGCCGGCCTCGCCGCCCGGCGGCTGCGGCGGAGGTCATTGATGAGTGGCCCGGACAAAATCCCCACGGACGGAGGCCGGTCGCTCGGCACCAATCCCTTCGCGGCCTTAAGCGGTGCCGGTCTGCCCGCGGTCCCGGCCCGGCCAAGCGAAAATCAAAAATCAAAAATCGAAAATCCCAAATCCCGCGGCCGCGTGGACCTCAAGCGCACCACCGCCGGGCGCGGCGGCAAGACCGTGACCATCGTCACCAGCTTTACCGGCATCGGTTTGCCCGAGAAGGCAGCGCTCTGCAAAAAAATGCGCAACGCCTGCGGCTGCGGCGGCACAGTGAAGGACGGCGACATCGAGATCCAGGGCGACCAGCGCGAGAAGATCGCGCAGATCCTGGCCGCGGCCGGCTTCCGGCCGGTGTTCGCGGGCGGGTGATGTCTGCTGGCTGTCCGGTGCGGCACTGCCGGCGCGCCTTCACCGAGCCCAAAGACTTGCCATACGGCTAAGATTTGGGACGCGCCGGCGATTTCGGGCCGTGAACCCAGGCCCGCGCGGAGAGCGGGCCCTGCCGATGGGTCAGCGGTGGCCGGTGACGAGTTCGGTGGCGAGCGCGGGAACTTCGTAAACCTTGCGCAACGCCTCGAGAATGCCAGCGCTATGCACGCTGAGCGCGCGCGCCTGCACCTCCTCGTAGCCGAAATCGCCGGCGAGTGACTGGAGGTTGCCGTCGAAAATGATCCCGACGAACTCGCCGGCGCGGTTCACGCTCGGGCTGCCGGAGTTGCCGCCGATGATGTCGGCGGTGCTCACGAAGTTGTAGGGCGTGCGGAGATCGAGCGCGGATTTTTTCGCGACCCAGCGCGGCGGCAGATCGAACGGCTCGCGGTTGTGCTGTGCGGCGCTGCGTTCGTAGAGGCCGGCGATGGTGGTGTGCGCGGAGATCTTCTGGCCGTTCTCCTCGTAGCCCAGCACGGGGCCGTAGCTGAGGCGCAGCGTAAAGGTGGCGTCGGGATAGTTGCTCGTGCCCTCGAGGGCAAAGCGCGCCTGGCCGATGATGGCCTGCGCCTGCTGCTTGATTTCGCTCTGCGCCTCGCCGCTCTTGCGCAGCGCGCGCGCCTCGGGATCGATCGCGCGGGCGAGCTCGATCATCGGATCTTTTGCGGCGGCCACGGTCGCGGCGCCGCCTTCGTAAAGCTTCTTGCGGAACGCGACGTCGCGCACCTGCGTGGTGTTGATGAGTTCGGCGGCGCGGGCGCGGGGCGACTTGCCGGCGAGCACGGTCTGCACGAGCGGATCGCTCGCGCCGAACTGCTCGACAAGAAACGTGAGCGAGTCGCTCAGTGTGATGATCTCCATGTCGGGGTGGATCGGCTTGTCGGAGAAGAGCTGCTGTTCGAACGACTCGCGGCGCGCGTCGGAATATTCGCGGAGGCGCTCGCCGTTGGGTTTCGGGCGCTCGTCGCCGGCGCGCAAAAGGTGGCGCGCGGTGGTGAACGAGTCGGCCGTGAACCCGGAGCCGTTTTCCAGCAGGCGCAGGCGCGGCGCGAGCGCGGCGATGATCTTCTGCGCGGCGGTGATGCGGTCGAACGCCGCGAGCGCCGTCTGGCCGTCGGCGCGGTCGGTGAGTTGTTTCTTGAACGCGGTTTCCGCCGAGACCTTCGCGCCGAAGAACCCCGGGTCCTGCAACGCCGCGAGGTGGCCGTCGCGCACCTTGCGGGAATTTTGGATCGAGAACAGGTCGTCCTTCGCGCGGCGGGCGTTTTCCTCGCGGCGGGCGCTCCACGCGGTGAGCAGCACTTCGCGGCGCTTGAGCAGGGCGTTGGTGTAGGGCACCTGGCTGTCGCGCATGTATTCGAGCTCGGGCACGGTGAGCAGCCGGCTGGTGTTGCCCGGGTGGCCGGAGACGAACGTGAGCTCGCCGTCCTGCGCGCCCTTCGCCGACCATTTCAGGAAGTGCGCGGGCTTCACCGCGACGTTGTTTTCGTAAACGCGAAACAGACAGATATCCAAGTCGAAGCGGGGATACTCGAAGTTGTCCGGGTCGCCGCCATAGAACGCCGCCTGCTGCTCCGGCGCAAACACGAGGCGGATGTCGGTGTAGCGCTTGAGGCGGTAGAGGTGGTAGGCGCCGCCCTGGAAGAGCGTGACAACGTCGCTGCGCAGACCGGTCTTCTCGCGCGACTCCTTCTCGATCTCGGCGAAAATCTTCCGGCGCGCGAGTGCGGCGTCGTTGCCCGTCGCGCCGGGGGGAATCGCGGCGTTGACGCGCGGAGTGACATCCTCGATGGACTGGAGGACGTTGAGTTCGAGATCGAGGCACTTGATTTCATCGGCGGCGGTCTGCGCGTAGAAGCCGTCGCGCACGTAGTTTTTGTCCGGCGAGCTGAATTTCTGCAACGAGTCGAGGCCGACGTGATGGTTGGTGATGACGAGGCCGTCGCCGCTGACGAACGAACCCGAGCCGCCGCTGTTGAAGCGGACGGAGGCTTTCATGATGTGCTCGAGCCACGCGTCGGTGAGGTCGAAGCCGTATTTGGCCTTGAGCTGCGCGCGGGGCGGCGCGGAGAAGAGCCACATGCCTTCGTCGGCGCGCGCCAACGCGGTGAGTAACAGTGCGGCGAGGGTGACCGCAAGGGCGGGACGGTATTTCATAGACGGCCAGAAGTGCTGAACCCGCCCGCGAAAGGCGAGCCGGAAGCGACGAAACGCGGGGTCGATAGGTCAAGCCCCCGCCAGCTCTGGTGAATGCGCTGGTCGTTTGCGCACTCGAAGGCGGCCGGGACGCCGCGCCACGAGCAGCGGACCAATCGCGGACAATCCGTGCATAGCGCTCGTCAAGAAATGCCCAGCCAAACGGCCGCCATGGGTGCACAATGCCAACTGACAGGATACCCCGCGATCGCCCGGTCGCCTAGGTGAATCGTCCATGACTCCAACCGAGCTGCCCCCGCAAATGCCGCACCGCCGTCACAGCCCGCGGGAGTGGCGGCATTACCTGCGTTACCGGGTGCGCGGCTTCATCCACGGCATCCAGCTCGAATATTTTCCGGCGCGCCGGGTGTTCGCCGCGGCCAACCGCGCCACCCTGACGGCCGACGCGCGGGCCGGCCTCAACGTGGGGCTGCTCGCGTTTCCGCAAAGCATCGCCTACTCGCTGATCGCCGGCCTGCCGCCGCAGTTCGGCCTGTTCAGCTCGGGCGTCGGGGCGATCGTCGGTCCGTTGTTCAGCGGCTCGCGCTTCATCGTGTTCGGCCCGACCAACGCCACGGCCATCCTGTTGTTCAGCGGCATGACCGCCGCCGGCATCGCCGAGGGCAGCCGCGTCGCGGTGCTGCCCCTCTTCATCCTGATGGTGGGCCTGTTTCAACTGTTGGGCTCGTTGCTCAAGGTCTCCCAGCTCATCCACTACGTCTCACGCACGGTCGTCACCGGCTACCTGACTGCCGCCGCCGCGCTGATCGTCGCCAACCAGATCCAGAACGTGCTCGGGTTCAAGGTCAGCGGTGCGTCGACCCTCATCAGCGTGCTGGCCGGCACGCTGGCTCGGGTTTCCGAGACCCGCTGGCCGGAATTCCTGATGAGCCTCGCCACCCTGGCCGGTTACCTGGGCTTCACGCGCTGGCTGCCGCGGCTGCCGAACGTCGCCTGCACGCTGGCGCTGATGGCGCTGCTGGGGCTCGCCTTCACGTGGCTCGGCTGGCCGCTCGCCCACCTCGCGGGCTTTTCGCTGCACAAGGTGAACCTGCTCGGCCTGCACGCGGATCTCGAACTGGTCGGGCAGCTGGCGCCCCCCGCGCTCGCCCTGGCGTTCGTGGCCATCCTCGAAGGCTCGTCGGTCGGCAACAGCCTGGCCTCGCGCTCCGGCGAACGGCTCAACGTGAACCAGGAGCTGTATGGCATGGGCATGGCCAACGTCGCCGCCGCACTGGTCGGCGGCATGGACGCCTCCGGTTCGCTGACCCGCTCCGCGCTCAACTGGCACAGCGGGGCACGCACCGCGCTCTCCACGGTGTGCAGCGGCGCGGTCGTCCTCCTGCTGCTGTTCTCGCTCGGGTATCTGATCGGGACCATTCCCAAAGCGGCGCTCGCGGTGGTGGTGATCTGCATCGGCTGCTCGCTCTTCAACCTGCACCACATCCGCACGGCGCTGCGCACGACCCGCTCGGACGCCAGCGTGTTCGCCGTCACCTGCGGCAGCGCCCTGCTCTTCAACCTCGACTCCGCCATCTACCTCGGCGTCCTCACCTCGGTGCTCCTGTTCCTGCGCAAGGCCGGCACGCCCGAACTCGTCGAATACAACTTCAACCCGCAGGGCCAGCTCGCCGAACTCGCCGACCCCGCCCAGCGCCACGCCCCCGGCATCTCCATCCTGCACGCCGAGGGCGAGCTGTTCTTCGGCGCCACCGACATCTTCGTGCAGCAAACCCGCGAGATCATCAAGGACCCCAACCTGCGGGTCATCATCCTGCGCCTGAAGAACGCCCGGCACCTCGACGCCACCTGCGTGCTCGCCATCGAGGAGCTGCTCGACTTCCTGCGCGCGGGCGACCGCCACCTGCTGGTGTCCGGCGCCGACAAGGAGATCCTGCGCGTCTTCCGCAATTCCGCCCTGCTCACGAAACTCGGCCCGGAGAACTTCTTCCCCGAAGTCGCCGGCAACCCCACGGTCTCCACCCGCAACGCCCTGAAGCGGGCCAAGCAGTTGCTCGGCTCGAGCGAGCTCGAGGTGCGCATCTTCGTGGACTCCAGCCGCGAGGATTACGTCCCGCTGGCGGCGACGAGCAGTTCGTGACGACCGGCGCGGCCGGCGCCGGCGCTGCGGCATCGGGTCCGGCCCGAGCAGCCCGCCGCGCAGATCCAGCCGGGCCGCCGGCTCTGCCGCGCCCGGCCCGCCGGGGATCCCAAGGGAACAGGGCGGCTGCCCCTGTTCCCGCCCTCACAGTCGATGGCCACGAGACCATGCCTGGCACCGCCCACCCGTCGCTACGGGACTTGTCATCCAGCGGTTCGGGCAGGACTGACAGGAAACGCGATTTGGGCGGGATGGGCGAATTTCCCGGGGCGCGGGGGAGGACCACCGCTTGCCAAGCGCGCTTGCGCCAGAAGCGAACGGCATCACGCCGCCAGACCCGCCGCCAGCGTCAGCGCGCTCTTCGCGCGGTTCATGATGTAGAGGTGGTAGCCGGGCGCGCCGCGGGCGAGCAGGTCGCGGATTTGGGTGACGGCCCATTCGTTGCCGACGGATTCGACGATCTCGGGATGATCGCCGGCGGCCTCGAGGCGCTTGATGAGCTGCGGGGGCAGGTGGGCACCGCACATCTCGGTGAAGCGCTTGATCTGCTTCAGCGACAGCACGGGCATGATGCCCGGGACGATCGGCACGGTGATGCCGCGCGCGCGGCATTTTTCCACGAAGCGGTAATAGACGGCGTTGTCGAAGAAGAGCTGCGTGGTGATGAACGACGCGCCGGCGTCGACCTTGCGCCTGAGGTTGTCGAGGTCCACCTCGGCTGAGGGCGCCTCGGGGTGCTTTTCCGGGTAGCCGCCGACGCCGAGGCAGAAGTCCGCATGACGCGCCTTCAGCAGCGCGACGAGGTCGCTGCCATAGCGCAGGCCGTCCTGGTAGGGGACGAACTCGGTCTGGCCCTTCGGCGGGTCGCCGCGGAGGGTCATGATGTTGCGGTAGCCGCCGGCGTGGAACTGGTCGGCGATGCCGTTCAGCTCGGCGCGCGTGTGGCCGACGCAGGTGAGGTGGGGCATCACCGTGAAGCCGATCTCCGTGCGCAGCAGCCGGCTGACCTGCGCCGTGCGTTCGCGGGTGCTGCCGCCGGCGCCGTAGGTGACGGACACGAAGTCCGGCGCGATGCGCTTCAGCGCGCTGGCCGTCTGCCGCAACGCCTCGACCCCCGCCTCGTCCTTGGGCGGGAAAAACTCCAGCGAGCGCACCGTGGGCTGCGTGGCGAGAAGTTCGGAGATGGGCCGGTCGGCGGTCATGCGGGCGTCAATGCATCTGCATTCAATGAGGTGTAAAGCCCAGAGTGCGTGCTAAAGGGCCGCGGCCTCGCGGGCCTTCTCGGTCTTGAGGCGCAGCTGGCCGCAGGCGGCGTCGATGGCGTGACCCTTCTCGCGGCGGAGGGTCACCGACACGCCGCCGTCATCGAGCACGCGGGCGAACTTCTCCTGCCGCGTCAGGCTCGGGCGCTTCCACGGCAGGCCCTCGACGGTGTTGCAGGGGATGAGGTTGACGTGGGCGTGCAGGTCCCGGGCGATGTCACGGAGCTTCCGCGCCTGGTCGAGCGAGTCGTTGACCTCCTCAATGAGAATGAACTCGAGCGTGACCATCCGGCCGTGCTTCAGGGAAAACTCCCGCACGGCGGGCAGCAGTTCCTTGAGCGGATATTTCCTGTTCACCGGCATGATCTGCTCGCGGATTTCGTCGGTGGCGCCGTGCAGCGAAATGGCGAGCCGGATGCCGAGCTTCTCCTCGGCGAGCTGGCGGATCCGCGGCACGAGGCCGGAGGTGGAGAGGGTGATGCGGCGCGCGCCGAAACCGAGGCCCCACCCGGCGTTCACGATCGTGAGGGCGCGGATGACGGCGTCGTAGTTGTGCAGCGGCTCGCCCATGCCCATGACGACAATGTTGTCGAACGAGGCCAGCTCGGCGCGGGCGCGCGGCGTGCGGGCATCCTCGAGCCGGCAGACCTGGATGAGCTGGTGGACGATTTCGCCGGCGGTGAGGTTGCGCTTCAGTCCCTCGAGGCCGGAGGCGCAGAACTTGCAGCCCATGGCGCAGCCGACCTGCGTGGAGATGCAGATGGTCTTGCGCGAGTTCTCCCGGCCGACACCGAGCTGCGGGGCGCGGATGATGACAGTCTCGATGAGGGCCTTGTCCTCCAGCTCGAGCAGGAGCTTGGCGGTGACGTCCTCGGACTGCTTGGTCAGCACGAAGATGGTCGGGTCGAGCGCAAAGGTCGCCGCGAGCCACGTGCGCAACGGGCGCGAGAGGTTGGTCATCTCGTCCCAGGAACGGACCCGCTTCTTGTAGAGCCAGGCCAGGATCTGGCGCGCGCGGAAACCCGGGTGCCCGTGCGCGGTGAGCAGGGCGGTGAGCGAGTCGAGGGTCTCGCCGTGGATCGACGGCCGGGCGGGGGTGAGCTTCATGCGGACGGAAATGTCTTGGACAGGATTGGGAGGATTGAACAGAGTTCAAGATAAGCATGAATCTCATCCACCGGCACATCTTCGCAAACGTCGTGCTGACATGCGGGGCGGCCGTGGGGCTCTTTGCCTTCGTGCTGATGATCGGCAACGCGCTGAAGGACCTGCTCGGCCTCATGCTGTCCGGCCAGCTGGCGTTCGACACCTTCGTCCGACTCATCGGGCTGCTGGTGCCGTTCGTGGTGTCGTATGCGCTGCCCATGGGCATGCTGACCGGCATCCTGCTGGTGCTCGGGCGAATGTCGTCCGACCGCGAGATCACGGCGCTGCGCGCCTCGGGGGTGAGCGTGGCGTGGCTGTCGGCCCCGATCATCTTTTTCGCCCTCATCGGCGTGGTGGTGGCCGCGCTGATCAACTTCCAGTTCATGCCGGTGGCGCGGCTGGCCTACCAGCGCGAGCTGGCCGAGGCGGTGCGGCAGAACCCGCTCAGCTTCATCGTGCCCAAGACGTTCATCCGCGACTTTCCGGACCGGGTGATCTATGTGGGGGAGAAGAACGGCGAGGTGCTCAAGGACATCTGGATCTGGGAACTGGACCGGTCGAAGCGCGTGGTGCACTCGGGCCGGGCCGCCTCGGGCCGGATCGATTTCGACGAGGCCGGCAACAAGCTCGTGCTCGCCCTGAACTTCCTGTCGGCGGAGGTGCACGACGGCAAGGATCCGGAGGACACGGCCAAAGTCCACAGCGGCGGGGCGTCGGACCATGCGACCTTCGACCTGCCGCTCGACAAGATCACCGGCGAGCGGGCGGTGCAGAAGAAGCTGAAGTGGTTCACCTTTCCCCAGCTCATCGCGGAGTGGCGGCGGTTGAACCGGCCCGACCCGGCGGTGCCCGCGACCGAACGGGAGCAGCGGCTCATGCGCGTGCAGATCACCATCCACGAGAAGTTCGCCACGGCGTTCTCGGTCCTGTCGTTCGCCCTGATCGCGGTGCCGCTCGGCATCAAGGTCTCGCGCAAGGAGACCTCGGCCAACCTCGGCATCGGGCTCGCCCTGGCCCTGGGCTATTATTTCGCGACCATCGTGGTCGGCTGGTTCGACAATTCCCCGGCGCTCCGGCCCGACCTCCTGATGTGGCTGCCCAACCTCGCTTTCCAAGGGCTCGGGCTGTGGATGTTCTACCGGATCGACCGCGCCTGACCGCGCCCCGCCATGCCCCCGGAACGCCGTTTCCCGTGATTTACAACCGCCGACCGCGCCGGATTTTCATGGTAACTGCGGCGGCCGGCTGGCCGTCTCAGGCAGTGTGGATGATGCGCCTCACTTTCCATGGCTGACGAACCGTTCGACCTGCCCGGTTGCCTTGATCGCGTGCGGCGCCGCGACCAGGTGGCCTCGCGCCAGCTCGTCGAGCACCTTTACCCGCTGGTCATCCGCATCGTGCGCTCCCACCTGCCGCGGCGGGTCGCCGAGGAAGACCTCGCCCAGGACATCTTTCTGAAAATGTTCACCCGCCTCGCACAGTATCAGGGCAACGTCCCGTTCCCACACTGGGTCTCCCGGATCGCGGTCACGACCTGCATCGACCAGCTCCGCGCGCAGAAACGCCGGCCGGAGTTCCGCTGGGCCGACCTGTCCGAGAACGAGGCCGAGGTGCTGAGCAACGTCATGACCGACGAGCGCGACGTGACGCCCGGCGACGCCCTCGCGGCGCGCGAGCTCGTGCACAAGCTCCTCGGCCAGCTCAAGCCCGACGATCGCCTCGTCATCCAGCTGCTCGACCTCGACCAGAAGACTATCGCCGAGATCAGCGCGCTGACCGGCTGGAACCAGACCCTCGTCAAGGTGCGGGCCTTCCGGGCCAGACGGAAATTGCAAAAACTCTTCCAGGAACTACAAAGCAAGGAGAAGTCATGAACTCATTCGATCACCAATGGCAGAAACTCACCGCCCTCGCGCGGTCGGCCCCCGTCGATCCGGCGGCGGCGCCGTTCGGCTTCGCCACGCGCGTGGCTGCCCGGGCGGCGGCGGCGCCCGCCGTGGGCCCGTGGGCGTTCTTCGAGCGCTTCGCCCTGCGCGGCCTCGTGGTCGCGGCGGCGTTCGGCGTGGCCGCGGTGGCCTTCAATTACTCCATCCTCACGGCCGACCAGACCGACATCTACGCCACCGGCACCACGGACTCCATCGTCGAGCTGCTGGACATCTCCTGAGCATGACCAAGCCCTGGCAGATCATCCTCGTCCTGGTCGGCATCTTCGCCGCCGGCGGCGTGGCGGGCGGCTTTCTGACGCTGCGCATCTGCAAGAACAAGCTCGCCAACCGGCCCGTGCCCGAGGAATGGGCGCCACGGCACTTGAAGCACCTGCACGACCGCCTGGAGCTGACAAAGGAGCAGGAGGAGCAGATCCGCCCCATCGTCCGGCGCAACATGGAGCACCTGAACCGTATCCGGAGCAGCTCCATGGAGGAGACCAAGACGGTCGTGGAAATCATGCAGCGGGAGATCAGCGAGAAGCTTACCCCGGAACAGCGGACCAAATTCGACCGGATAAACCGGGAATTGCGGGAAGCGCGTGATGCCCGGGAAAAGGCCGAGCGGGCCAAGCGGGTCAATGCCGGCCGCCCGGAAGACGGGGCGCGTCCGCCGAAGGACCGGCCCCCGGGCGACCGCCCGCCGCCGGACAAGCCGCCGGGCAATTAACCGCCCAATTCGTTCCGCGGGCGCCCGAAACGGCGCCCGTTTTTATTTTGGTTGTCAGGGGAGGGGTGCGGCCTACGGTGCGCCTCGGCCAGGCGCCATGCATGCGCAGGCGCGTGAACCCCGCCAGGGCCGGAAGGCAGCAACGGTGACGACGTCCTGCCAGTGCCGTGGATTGCCTGGCCACTTTATATTTTGGTGCGACGGCACGAGAACAACCCTCCGCAGCGCCTTGGCGAAGGAGGGTGGGCAACTGCGCGGTGTGCCCGCCGCTTAGTGCGTCTTGCCGGATTGCCGGAGGGCCTCGGCCAGGGCGCCCAGCAAGGGCGTGTATGGCTCCACGTCGGTGATTCGTTTGCTAATCGGCGGCGGCGGCGTGCACAGGAAACCGACCACCAGCACCTTGTTCCCGATCAATTTGCAGACGATTGTTTCCTCGGAGCCGTTTTCGAGCTTGATGGTCGGCCCGGGTTCCCAGCCCATGGGCAGGTTGGCGGGAGCAGGATCCTTGCGGGAGTTGGTCCCGGAAAACATTGCGAACACCTCCTGCACGCTTGCGGCGTCCACCGTCGCCACTTCCAGGCTGACATCCGGCAGACTCGGAGCCATGCGGTCCAGGTAGTCGCTTGACCCGTCCGAGGCCGCGCGGACGAGCCACACGAAGCCGTCGTCGGGCACCTGCACCTTCAGCCCGGCTTTCTTCAGCACCACCTCACGCGCGGCCAACGAATCGTTACGCACCTTGACGGCCGGGTTGCGGGTGGGCAGGGAGGGGCCATATTGCCCCTTCCAAAAGGCTTGGAACACGGCCCGCAGGACGGGCGACGCCTCGGCGCGGGTGAGCATCTCGTCTTTCGTCAGCTCCTTCTCGCCCACAAAAAAATGATACAGCAGGAACGACGGACCGTTGGCTGACTGCCGGGTGGCCAGCACCAGGGCGGGCTTGATGCCCAGATCGTTTTCGAAATTCCACTTGCCGCCGCGCGCCTGCCACTCGGCACCCCACAAGGTTGCCGGCGCCACGGGCCAGGGCTCCTTAAGATCCGCCTCCTTGACCACCGCGGCCGGGCCTCCGGCATTGAAATAACCAATGTGGGCCCAGGTGCCGGCGATGATGGTGTCATTCCCGGGCCCGCCGAACTCGTCGATCACGTCGCGGCCGTCGAAGGTGTTCTTGTCATCTTGCATGCTCCAGCTGGCGGTGACCTTGAGGATGGCCTTCTCGCGGGCCGGGAAGACGACGGACAGGCCGGTCAGCGGCAGGGTCACGGTGCCGCCTTCGGCGGGGATGACGATGGGGGTGGCGGCAAAAAGCCCGGGCGCCAGGGCGGCGAGCAGGCTGACCAGCGGAACGAAACTCCGCGCGGTCCTGGGAGGAGGATTTGATCCCATTTTCCGGCCGGACCGGCAAAAGGCAAGACTCAGTCGTGCCGCTATCTCCACCTTGTCATTCCTCGCTGCGCTCGGAATGACAAGCATGGGGGGGTGGGCGGTTCCAAGAAACGGCATTTTGAGTTTGCTAGTGACCGGTTCTGATTTGGACTGGACCCGCTTGTCTTCCCCCTACCAGGTCATCGCCCGCAAGTGGCGCCCGCAGACGTTCGACGATGTCGTGGGGCAGGACCACGTGGTCCGGACGCTGAAGAACGCCATCACCCGCAACCGCATCGCGCACGCCTACCTGCTCGTCGGCCCGCGCGGCACGGGCAAGACGAGCACCGCGCGCATCTTCGCCAAGGCCCTCAACGTCACCGGCGGCCCGAAGGCCGACTTCGACGTCAACGACCCCATCTGCCAGTCCATCGCCGACGGCTCGTGCCTCGACGTCATCGAGATCGACGGCGCCTCGAACCGGCGCATTGAAGATATCCGCGAACTCCGTGAAACGGTTCAATACGCGCCGGCGCAGGGCAAGTTCAAGGTCTACATCATCGACGAGGTGCACATGTTGACGACCGAGTCTTTCAACGCCCTTTTAAAGGTGCTCGAAGAGCCGCCGGCGCACGTGAAGTTCATTTTCGCCACGACCGATGTGCACAAGGTCATACCGACCATCCTGTCGCGCTGCCAGCGCTTTGACCTGAAGCCCATTCCGACGGAGTTGATCGTGCAGCGTCTGAAAAAGATCGCGCTGGCCGAAAAGATTAAAGCCGCCGACGCGGCGCTGACGGCCATCGCCCGCATGGCCGACGGCGGGATGCGCGACGCCCAGTCCATCTTCGACCAGATGATCTCCTTCTGCGGCGCCGAGGTCTCCGAGGCCGACGTGCTTGACGTCTACGGGCTGGTGGCGGCGGACAAGATCGCCGCCCTCGCCGCCGCGCTGGCGGCGGCGGACAACCGGAAGATCATCGCCCTGGTGGACGAAGCCGACGAGAACGGCCGCGACCTCTACCGGCTGCTGGTGGACGTGCAGGCGCACATCCGCGACGCGCTGCTCGACTCCATCGCCGCGGGCGGCCGCAGCGAGCGGCTCGGGACGGCCATGACCACGGAGCAGCTGACGCGGCTGCTCGACGGCCTCCGCGAGGGCGAGGCCGGCGTGAAGCACGGCCTGTCGGAGAAGATCAATTTCGAGGTGGCGCTGCTCAAGGCCGTCGAGGCCAGCCGGGCGCGGGCCATCGATTCGCTCATCAGGGAGATCGCCACGATGGCGGACAGCCTTCCGGAGGACGGCTCAAAAAAAAACGGCTGACGCGGGCGGCTGAGGCGCAGAAGACAGAGGACCCGCCTTCGCCTGGCTTCGGCGCGGCAAGCAGCGGACAGAAGACAGAGGAAGAGGAGGCGCCGGCGAGCGCGATCGCAGCGGACGCCCCGGCGGGGCCGTCATCCGAGGAGGAAGCGGTGTTCCTGGCCCAGGAACGCGCGATGGGCATCGTCACGCCTCCGCTGGAGCACACGGAAAGCCCGGAGGAGCCGAAGTCCGACCTGCCGCCGATGGAGGATCTGGTGAAGCGCATTCCCGCACCGGCCCGGGCCTTGGTCGAGGAGTTGTTCCGCGGGCATTTTGTGACGGTGAAACGAATCCCGCAACGCGACCTGAAATCTTAATTCCGTCTCACATCAACTCGCCCGCTCAATCTTGCCACTGACCAATTCAAAGGCAGCGGGGTTGAAATAGGTTTGCGGACGGCCTCCCGTCACTGCAGAAGCTCCTTGGGCCAACGCACGCCGACGAAATCGGCGGGAACATCGCGGAAGGTATCGGAATGTTGTTCGTTGTATTGCCCAACATGAAACCCGGAAGAAAATTGGTCGAACAGGGTGCGGGGAGCTGCACGGATGCAGAGATTCTCGCAATTTTGCTTGGCAGCGGTGGTCCGGGTTACACGGCCGAGGACAGCGCGGAGGCCGTGCTGGAAAAATACGGCACCCTGGCCGGGTTGATGCATCGCCCGCTCAACGAACTCGCTGAAATCCGTGGAATCAAGGCGACGCGCGCCATCCGGCTTGCCGCCGCCTATGAACTCTGCCAGCGGTTGTTGCGCGATATCCCCCGCACCTGACTCCACGCCATGAAGAAAAAAGAACTCGCCCGCGCCAGTGTTCCTCGTGTGACACAGCCCAGCGTAACGCATGTAAATGGGCAGATTGCGCCCAAGGCGCACACGGCGATGTATGTCTGGCACAAGTATTGGTCGCGCAAAACGTGGAACGTGGTCGGTGAGCATGTCACCAAATACGCGAAGGAGCAGGGTATCATCTTCGATCCGTTTGCAGGCAGCGGGGTGGTTGCCATCGAGGCTGCACGGCACAAGCGCCGGGCAATTGTTGCCGACCTCAATCCCATCGCCTCGCGCATAACCGAGCTGACGCTGCGCCACGTCAGCCTGACCGATCTGCGCGCCGCCTACGACCGGGTGGAGGAGCAGGTGCGCAAGCGCATTGACGCGCTCTACGAAGTGCATTGCGTGAAGTGCGGTCAGCCGCTCATTGCGGCGTGTTTTGTGCGCGATGGAGACAAAGTGACCGAGGTGCGCTATCCCGGGTGCCCACACTGTGAACACCGCGCCGAGATCGGAGCCAAGCCGCGCAAGAAAGACCTCGATACCCTCGCCGAGCTTGAGCGCAAGCGAATCACCGAGTGGTATCCTGAAAATCGTCTCTACTATGCCGATGGCGAAGCGTTCAAAGAGAAGCAGCAATACGACTCGCTCGACCAGCTTTTCACGAAGCGCAATCTGCGGGCGGCGGCGATACTGCACGAAGCGATCATGGAGGAAACGAGTCCGCAGTTGAAAAATTTCCTACTTGGGGCGTTCACCTCGATGATCCACCTTTGCACGCGGATGTGTCCGGCGCTTGCACCCGGAGAAGGCAACCATCAGACGGCGTTCAGCTCGACGTGGTCGCAGCACAGCTACTGGTCGGCCCAGATCTATTTGGAGCAAAACGTCTGGGACAAATTCGAGAGCGCTATGCTCGGTCACCAAGGCTTGATGAAGGCCAAGGAGGAATCAAACGAACTGCTGGGCAAAGTGCGGATCACCCACGACTGGCAGAAGGTGCTGAGCGGCGAGGCGGACATCGCCGTGCTGACGGAGGACAGCATCGAGCTGATGAAACAGATGCCTGAGGAAAGCGTGGACTACATCTTTACCGACCCGCCCTACGATGCCGCGATCCAATATGGCGAATTGTCCTATCTCTGGAACGCGTGGCTCCAGGAGGATTTCCGCTACACCGAAAAAATCCAGACGCACGAGGTCATCCGTAACGAACAGCAGCAAAAATCGTTCGAGACGTTTCATGGGCTGCTCAGCAGCAGTTTTCAGGGGATGCACCGCGTGCTGCGACCCGACGGGTTTCTCACGCTCACGTTTCACAATCCGACGTTCAAGGTGCGCAACTCCACGGTGCGCGCTGGCGTATTCGCGGGATTCGACTACCAGCATATCCATCATCAGCCGCTTGGGCAGGTGTCGGCCAAATCAATGCTGCAGCCATTCGGCAGCGCGCAGGGCGATTTCTACCTGCGTTTCGCCAAGCCTGCGGCTGGGATTCAGCGGACGATGGAGGAAATATCGGAGGAGCGCTTTCGCAAAATCGTCGTCGAGACCTGCACTGATGTCATCGCTCGGCGCGCCGAGCCTACGCCCTACACCATTCTTATCAACCAGGTCGATCCGGTGCTCGCGCGGCTTGGACTCTTCGGCGCGTTGCAGACCGGACTCGACGTGCTGGCCGTGCTCAAGGAAAGCCTCGGCGCGTTGTTCCGGCTCGTGCCTGCGAAGCTGGGTGGCGCTGCGGGAGAATTGTGGTGGTTCAGCGAGGAGAAACTGAAAACCCTGCGCCTCGAAACCGTGCCATTAAGCGAGCGCGTCGAAGAAACCGTTTATCGCAGCCTCAGCCAGCGCGGTCGCGTGACGTTCACCGACGTGTGGGACGCGGTGAGCCGCGAGTTCCCCAACTCGCTCACCTCGGACAGCACGAGCATCAAGGACGCATTGGAAATCTATGGCGCCAAGGCTGCGGGGGGCTACTGGATGCTTAAACCGGAAATCCGACTCGCAGTGACCGCACACAGCGAGATGATTTCCTACCTCGCGAAGATCGGCCGCGAACGTGGACACGATATTTGGATCGGGCAACGGGAGCAACGCGACGAGTTTAGCAGTGGCGTTGCCCAGACCATCAGCTTGCGCGAACTGGTGACAGTAAAGAAGCCGACCAAACTCGAGGGAGTCGATAATGTTCCCGACGTGTTACTAATGGATCTATTGTGGCTGAAGGGCGGAAAGGTAGTGCGAGCATTCGAAGTCGAGTCCACCACGACGATGACGAGCGGACTGCAGCGTGGTTCCAACCTTCCCAAGGCCACGCCTAAGATCATGATCATCCCGGAGGACCGCGAAAGTGACTTGGAGCGAAAAATGGAGTCACCGCTATTCAGTGAACATTTTAGCGGCGACAACTGGCAACTGATCTATTTTGAAAACCTGAGGCAGGCTTTCACCAAGACCAAGGCCAAGACCAAACTTGAGGATCTTTACGGCGTAAAAAAAAACCTTCCACGAGCAGAAAGGGTGGAAGAAAAAGACCAGAAGCAGCAGGATCTCTTCAGCTTCGGCTACGAGTCTAAGCCAGAGGCGTTTCAAACTTCGGCCGTTGCTGAAGACTCTCCCGATCAGTGAACCTAAGATACCGCTCAGATGATGAGGAATACATCGTCCGCCTCCTCGGCCAGGTCGTGACCGTGAGCGTCGAGACAGTGGCGCTGGTTAAGGCATTGCCAGAGCTGGAAGGAAAGTAATCCTGACACGGCAATGACCTACCCTTATCGGCAGGACCAGATTCTTGAGCTGGTGAAAGCAACCAAGGTGCTGCGGCACCCCGAACTGCTGGTGAAGGGCAAGCCGCTTCCATTTGAGCATTACGGGGAAAAGGGCCGGCGCATCACCTTGGACCTCGACCTGACGAATAATGT